>Ga0209057_1000390_pt1 | contig 40321 bp, 44 predicted proteins | sample GraSoiAngelo_146_FD_185903 | JGI IMG/M metagenome (GOLD analysis project Ga0209057, IMG submission 185903) | Grasslands soil microbial communities from the Angelo Coastal Reserve, California, USA - 14_1009_05_30cm (SPAdes) (version 2) | ecosystem: Environmental > Terrestrial > Soil > Grasslands ...
GGCGAACGTCGGTCGACACCAGCAGCGGCCGATGCCCTTCGCGACGGGTAAAGAGGGCGAGCTTGCCGGCGGTCGTCGTCTTGCCCGAGCCCTGCAGCCCGGCGAGCACGATCACCGTGGGCGGCGAGGGCGCGTATCCCATGGGCACCCGGTCGCCGAGCAAGCGAACCATTTCTTCGTCGACGATCTTGACCAGCTGCTGTCCTGGGTTGAGGCTGTCCATCACCTCGGCGCCAACCGCCCGTGCGCGGATGCTCGCGACGAAGTCCTTGACCACCTTGTAGTTGACGTCGGCCTCGAGCAGTGCCAGCCGTACCTCCCGCAATCCCGCGTCGACATCGGCCTCACTCAGCTTGCCGCGGCCGGTCAGCGTCTTCAGCGCCTGGTCGAGACGCTCGGTCAGGGACTCAAACACGTTGGGCCCGCTCCAGTCCGAGCTTGCGCTCGTAGTCGTCGAGGTTGGTCGTCGTCCGGCGCACCACGTCGTAGACGGCGGTGCGCGTGACCCCTTCCCGCTGCGCGATCTCGCCGTAGGACCAGTCGAGCTCCCACGCAAAGTGCAGGATGCGGCGCTGATGGTCGGTCAGCAGCGAGCCGTAGAGGTCGAGGAGGCGCAGCTGGCGCTGGCGGCGTTGGGCACTGTCAAGCATTTAGCCTTGACAGTATACGGATCCTCAGCCGCCCCGGGTGCGCTTCTCCTCGTTGCGCAGCACGAACTGCACCAGCCACAGCATGCCCAGCACGACGGCCGCCAGCGCGACCACGCCGATCGCACCGGCGACCACGGCGAGGATGATGAAGGTCAGAGCGGTTCGTCCTCGTCGACCGGCTCGACTCGCTCGTCCTGCAGGATCTGTAAGGCCTCCGCCGCCTGGTCGCGCGGGACCCAGAGGTCCACGGCGGCGATCTCTCCCGCCGTTTCGGGGATGACGGCCGCCATCGCCTCGTGCCGCAGAAAGACCTGGATGCCGGAGGCTTCCAGGACCGCCTTCCAGACGTCGGCCTCGGGTAGGCCGTTGGCCGTAACCAGCTTGGTGAACGCTTGCGAGTTCTCTTCGGGGTTCATCTGGCCTCCTCAATCCGCAATAGCGCGTCCAGGTACTGCCCGGGATCGAATCGGTTCAGGTCCTCGAGACCCTCGCCGATGCCGACCAACTTCACCGGTACCGAAAGCTCAGCCTCGATACTAAGCACAACGCCTGCTCGAGCGCTGCCGTCCATTTTCGTGAGGGCGAGCCCAGTCAGGCCGATCGCCTCCTGGAAGACCTTCACCTGCTGGGCGGAGTTCTGCCCGACGTGCGCATCGAGGACGGCGAGCACCTCCTGCGGGGACGCTGGATCGAGCCGCTGCAGCACCCGCCGGACTTTTCGCAACTCCTCCATCAAGTCGCTCCGAGTGTGCAGGCGGCCGGCCGTATCGATGATGACGGGACCAGCGCCCCGCGCGCGCGCCGCTTGCACGGCATCGAACGCGACCGCGCCCGGGTCGGCGCCGGGCTGATGGGCCACCACCTCGACCCCCGCCCGCTCCCCCCACAGCCGCAGCTGGTCGATGGCTGCGGCCCGAAAGGTGTCCCCGGCGGCCAGCAGCGGGCGGCGGCCTTCGCGCCGGAGCAGGTAGGCCAGCTTTCCGATCGTCGTCGTCTTGCCCGAGCCATTGACGCCGACCACGAGCACGACGGCCGGAGCGCCGTCGAGGTTGAGCGCGCGCGGACGCCCCTGCAGTTCTCCGACGAGGTCGGCCCTGAGATAGGCAAGCGCGTCAGCCGGCGAGCGCAGGTGCGCCCCAGCCGCCTGCCGGCGCAGGTCCTGGACGACTCGTTCCGTGGTGGGCACGCCGGCGTCGGCGGCGATCAACGTCGTTTCCAGGTCGTCCCAGAAGGCGGCATCGAGGGCAGGGCGGCCAAAGACCTCCTTGATGTCGGCGACGTAGCTCTGACGCCCTGCCTCGAGTGTTTTCGAAAAGCGTTTCCAGAATCCCTGGCGCTCGCCGGGCGCCGTGTCCTCTGGATTAGGCGGAGCGTTCACCGACCGGGACCAAGGCGTCCTGGTGCAGCCGGACCGACACCATGCGCGAGATCCCGTGCTCGCCGAGGGTCACGCCGTAGAGCACCTCAGCCTGCGCCATCGTGGAGTGGTTATGGGTGACGATCAGGAACTGCTGGTCCGCCGAAAGCCGCTTCAGCACCCGGTTGAAGCGAACCACGTTGGCGTCGTCGAGCGCCGCATCGACCTCGTCGAGCACGTAGAACGGGCTCGGGTTGACGGCCTGCAGCGCAAAGAGAAATGCGAGCGCCGTCAGTGCCCGCTCGCCGCCGGACAGCAGCGTCAGCGGCTGCAGCCGCTTGCCCGGTGTCTGCGCCAGGATCTCCACGCCCTCATCGAGCGGGTTGCCGTCCTCCTCCTGCGGCTCGACGCGTAACGTCGCGCGGCCGCCCTCGAACAGTTCGGCAAAGAATTCCTGGAAGTTGATGGCCACCGACTGGAAGACCGTGCGGAAGCGGGTATCGATTTCGTCCTCGAGCCGTTGCCTGAGCTCGTTCAGTTGCGCCGACGCGGCTTCCAGATCGCCCAGCTGGGCGGCGAGGCTCTCGCAGCGGTCGCGCACCTGCGCATATTCTTCCGGCGCGAGCAGGTTGACCGCGCCCATTGCATCGAGGCGCCGCTGCAGGCGCGAGACCTCACGCTCCGTCTTTTGCCAGTCGACCTCCTCGATCGTTACGGTGTCATCTTCGATTTCCTGGCCGCCTTCGCGCAGCGCTTGCGTGCAGCGATCGACTTCGGCCTGCGCCGCCTCGCGGTCGGCGGCCGCGGCAGTCCAGGCGTCGTCCGCGTGGGCGAGCTCGACTTGCAGCGTGACATTGCGTTGTTCGTCCTCGCGGAGCTGCCCTTCCAAGGCGGTGAGCGTCTCTCCATCGGGAAGGTGGGCGGACTCGAGGGTACCGAGCTCCGCGCGCAGCCCCTCCGAGGTTTCGGTCCATTGCCGGCGTTCCTCATTGATGAGGGCCGGCTGCACCGCCAGCTCCGCCTCCGCCGCGCGACGCTGGGCGACCTCATCCCCGTGTGCTCGCAAGACCTGCTGGGCACGCTCCAGCTGGCGAACCAGGTCATCCGACCGCTGGCGCGCCAGCGCCGCGCGCAGTTCGGTTTCCTGCCGTCGCTCGACCAGCTCCGCGAGGCTGGACGCCGCTTCCTGGACCCGTGGTTCGAGTGCAGCCAGCTCCTGCTCGGCGACCAGCTCGGCATCGGCGAGCACGCGCTGGCGGTTCAGCGTTTCGGCCTGCAGTTGCTCGGCCTGGCCGAGCAGTCCGCCGATCCGGATCAGTTGCTGGCGCAGCTGCGCTTCTTGTGGGGCCTCACGCTGGACGGCCTCGGTCGCCGCCGCCAGCGCCCCCGCGGCCTGCGCTGCGGCCGTCCGCGCCACGTCAACCCGAGTGAGAATCACATGCCGCTTGGCGATGACATCGGCTCGCGCGATGGCGAGGCGCTCTACCTCCTCGGCAGCGGTAAGGGCGGCCTGACGTTCGCGGTCGAGCGCCTCTTCCGCGTCCCGGATCCTGGCCTGGACCTCGAGCACCGGGTCCGCCGCTTTCCCACCGCGGTAGGAGACGGCGGTGATGATCTCCCCGGCCGCGGTGACCGCCCGCAGCTCCCCATGCTTCTCGACGATGCGAGCCGCTTCCGTCCGATCGGACACGAGCACGACGCCGTGGAGCAGGTGCGCGATGAGCCGCCGCACGTGGTCGGGCGCCTGCACCAGGTCGATGACAGACAGCAGCCCATCCGGCACCGGCGACGGCGCTCGGTCCTGTGGCGCATAGAGCAGCGTCTCGCGCGCATCCTCAGCGGCGGCCACCGCAGCGGCGGCACTGGCGATCCCATCGCGGCCGGTTGCCACCCACCCGTGCAGCCACCCCTCGAGTGCGGCCTCGACGGCGGCGCGATGGATGGGTTCGACCTCGATCAGCTCGAGCAGGCGTTCCCAGTTGCGATCAACGCGCAGCGGCCCGCGACGCTGGGCGCCGTCCAGCAACGTCCGCAGTCCGACCAGCTCTGCCTCGAGCGCGCGCAGCGCCGCCTCGTGCTCCACGATCCCCTTGCGGGCGGCGTCGAGGCAAGCGTCGGCCTCCGCCAGTCGCTGCTCGAGCATGCCCGACGCCTCGCTGGCGGCCTGGAACTCGCCGCTGGCCGCCTCGGCGGCGCGTGTCCGCCGATCGAACTCGTCGCCCAAGGCGCCGTGGCGCAACGACCACGACTCCAGTTGCGCGCGGGCCTGCTGCTGCTGCTCGGTCAGAAATTGACGGCGGCCCTCCAACTGGCGAAGCTCGGCCTCGATCGATGCGGTCTCTCGCTGTCCCTCGTGGCGTTGTTGCTGGCGAGCGAGACGGTCCGCCTCGAGCGTTGCCTGCCGCTCGCGAGCGCCACGCTCGGCATGCGCGGCTGCTTCGAGCGCGCTATTGGCCATCTCCAGATCCACGCGGGCACTCTCGGCCGCGCGAGCCAGCTCATCGACGACGCGGCTGCCGGCTCGCTCCGAGGCGTTGAGTCGTTGGAGTTCGCTCTGCAACGCTTCGAGCGCCTGAACGGCGGCGGCGTTGCGCTCCTGCGCGATACGCGCCTGGTGCTGGCTCTCGGCGAGTCGAAGGCGTACGTCCGCAACGGCTTCCTGGTGGCGCCAGCGTGCCTCGCGCGCGGCGAGTAATGCCGAGCGATGCTCGGCGTAGAGCGGTTCGAACTCGGCGACGGTCTGCGTCGCCGCGGTGCGCTTGTGGTCGGCCGTTTGCTGGCGGGCCACGGCCTTGCGCAGCTGCACCATCGCCTTACGCCAGCTGTCGCGGGCGAGGCTGCCCTGCAACGCCTTCAGCGCGTCCGCGACTTTCTTGTACTCCTCGGCCGAGGCCGCCTGCAGCCGCAGCTCCTCAGCGCGGGGACTGAGCTCGTTGAGAATGTCGCGCGCCCGACGCATGTCTCGATCCGCTTCGGCCAGCCGGTTGATGGCCTCCTGCCGCTGGTCGCGGAGCCGCCGCACGCCGGCTGCCTCCTCGATCAGCTCGCGGCGGAGCGCCGGCGCCGCCTGGATGACGAAGTCGATGTCATTCTGCGCCGTCACGGCATAGCCGTCCTGCCGTAACCCGGTGCTGGCCAGCAGCGCGTCGATGTCCTTCAAGCGCGCGCGTGCCCCGTTGATCAGGTACTCACTCTCACCCGAGCGGTAGAGGCGGCGGGCCACCTCGATTTCATTGAACTCGACGTTGAGGCGCTGGTCGGCGTTGTCGATCGTCAGCATCACCTCGGCCATGCCGACGGCCGATTTGCCGGGACCGCCGGCATAGATGACGTCCTCCATCTTCTGACCGCGCAGCCCACGCGCGTTCCGCTCGCCGAGCGCCCAGCGGATGGCGTCGACGAGATTCGATTTGCCGCTGCCGTTGGGGCCGACGATGGCCGTGATGCCACGGCTGAAGGGCAGCTCGGTGCGGCGCGCAAAGGTCTTGAACCCCTGCAACTGCAGCGACTTCAGATACACAGGCTATGCGGTGATAGGCATGGCTGGGCTTTCGCGCCCATCAGAAACGTATGCATGGACCACGGCGCGGGTCACGACGTGTATTAGAGCATGTCCCCGTTGCCGAAGGCAACGGTGCGTTATGCCGGGTAGACGTTGACTTCGGTCGCTTTGACCGCGATCCACACTCGATCCCCGCGGTCGAGCCCGAGCTCGCGCACCGCGACGGGTGTCACCTCGGCAACGATCGAGGGCAAGCCCGAGAGCCGAACGCGGACGCGGTCACCCTCCAGGTCGAGATCGGCCGCGCGACCCTCCCAGATATTGCGTGGCGTGCCGTCAGGCCGCGTGCGATACAGCGCCACCGTGCGCGGATGAACGACGGCAAAGACGTCGCCATCTGGTCCAGCTACCGCCGTCAGCGATCCGCCGCCGGCCAGTGTAATCAGGCCGTTGCTCGCTCGCCCGCGAAAGAGGTTGACGCCGACCAGGTCGGCGACGTAACGCGAGCGGGGATGCTGCGTGACCTCAGATGGTGAACCGGACTGCAGCACCCGGCCCTCCTCCAGGATGACGAGACGATCGGCCATCGCCATCGCTTCCAGCGGGTCGTGAGTCACCAATAGGCGAACGCCGCGAAAGGATTCGAGGTGGCGCCGCAAGTCGCGACGAAACTCGGCCCGTGTGCTGGCGTCCAGCGCCGCCATCGGTTCGTCGAGCAACAGGAGCGCCGGATTCAAGGCGAGCACGCGCGCCAGCGCGACGCGCTGTGCCTGTCCACCGGATAGCGACGCGGGCCTCCTCTCTCCTTCCGCCGACAGGCCAACGCGATCCAACCAGCGGCCGGCCTCGCGGTTGGCCGGCGTGCGCGCCATTCCCCTCGCGCGCAGGCCAAAGGCGACGTTCTCGAGAACGGATAAATGCGGAAACAAGAGATAGTCCTGGAACACGAGGCCAATCGGACGTTGCTCGGTTGGCACCCGGATCCCCTGCGCCGGATCCTCCAGCACGGCGCCATCCAGGGTGACGCGTCCGCCGCTCAACGGAAGAAGACCGGCCAAGGCTCGCAGCAGCGAGGTCTTCCCTGCCCCGTTTGGGCCCAGCACCGCGACCAGCTCTCCAGCAGACAAGCCGAGCTCCATGTCGAGCTCAAAATCGCCCACGCGGGCCAGGATCCGCGCCTCGAGCGTCACGACGCCCCCAGCCAGCGATCACGAAGTCCGATCAGCACCGCCAGCGAGACCGCGAGGAGGACGAGACTGAGGACGATGGCCGCATCCGGGTTGCTCTCGAGCGCCAGGTAGACCGCCAGCGGCATCGTCTGTGTCGTCCCCGGGAAATTCCCGGCAAAGGTGATCGTCGCCCCGAACTCGCCCAGCGCCCGCGCCCAGCACAGCACGGCGCCGGCGATCAGCGAAGGCCGCACCAGCGGGAGGGTGACCCTCCAAAGAACGGTCCACCGGCTGGCGCCGAGCGTTCGGGCTGCGTCCTCGAAGCGTGTGTCCATCGAGCGAAGCCCGGCCTCGACGGTGATCACCAGGAACGGCATGGCGACGAAGGTCTCCGCGATGATGGCCCCCGCCGTCGTGAAAGGTAGATGGATCCCGAGGGTTGTCGCCAGCCAGCCGCCGACGAGGCCTCGGCGGCCGAAAGCGAGCAGCAGGGCGACTCCCCCGACCACTGGGGGAAGCACCATGGGCAGCACGGTCAATGCCCGTAAGACCGAGCGCCCAGGAAAGGCGAGCCGCGCAAACGTCCAGGCCAGCGGCACACCGAGGACCAGCGCGATCGCCGTCGCCGAGACGGACGCCAGCAACGACAGGCGCAAGGCCGCAAGCACCTCGGCTGAGCCGAATTGTTGCCAGGCGGAGGTCCAGGGCGTGCGGAGCAGCAAGCCGAGCAGCGGGATGATGAAGAAGGCGGCACCGGCGCCCGCCAGGATGACGATCAGAAAGGGCGCCGAAGATTGCAGTCGACGACGACTACGGGTTAGTAAAGCCATAGCGGGCTAGGGTCTGCCGGCCGTCGGTGAGGATGTAGCTGACGAACGCCCTGGCCAGCGCCCTGTTCTGGGAATCCTTCAGGATGACGATTGGATACTCCGCCACCACGTTGAGCGCCGGTGGAATGGCGACGCCCTCAACGGCATTGCCGGCGGACTTCACGTCCGTGACGTAGACGAGGCCAGCGTCCGCCTCGCCCAGCGCCACCTTGCTGAGCACGGACTTCACGTCAGCCTCCTGGCTCGCCGGCTTCACGCTCACCCCGGCCTTCTGCAGCGTTTGGGCCGCGTAGTGCCCGCACGGAACCGCCGGCGCGCAGAGCACGACCACCAGCCCTGAGCGAGCCAGGTCGGCAAGGGCTTCGACGTGTTTCGGATTTCCCTTCGCGACCACGATCTCGAGATCGTTACGCGCGATCACAATCGGCATTTGCGAGGTGAGCCCGGCTTGAATGACCTTTTGCATGTTGGGCTGGTCCGCCGAGGCGAAGACGTCGCCGAGCGCACCCTGTTGGATCTGTGCGGCAAGGGACGATGATCCGGCAAAGCTGAACTTCACGATGGTCCCCGGATGACGCTTTTCGAAATCGGCACCAATCCTCGTGAAGGCGGCGTTCAGGGACGAGGCGGCAAATACCGTGATGGTCCCGTTGAGCCCGGATTGGCTGGCGCTCACTGGTGCCATGGGGCCGCACGCGCTGACAAGGCCCACGGCAATGGCCACGAGCAGTGCGGCGACGAGTCGCGCGCGCATCAGCACATCAGCGCGCAGCCAACTCGATGATCACGTTTGTTGCCTTGACCACCGCGACCGCGCGCACGCCGGGGGCGAGGCCGAGCTCGTCGGCCGCCTCGCGGGAAATCAGCGACACAATCCGATGTGGGCCGGCTTGCATCTCGACCTGCGCCATAACGCGATCCTTGACGACGCGCGTCACGATGCCCGGAAAGTGATTGCGCGCCGACCGTCCGATCGTCGTCTCCGATTTGATGTCGGCGGGTGCCGTCGCCATGAAGCGAGCTAGCTGCCGGCTATCGACAACGCGCTGGCCTCCGGTGGTTCGGACCGTCGCCAGCTTGCCACTGTCGGCCAGCCGACGGACGCTGTCAACGCTGACGCCGAGCAGCTCCGCGACCTCACCGATCTTGTACGAAGCCATGCCGTGGACTCTAGCATTTGCGGTGTTTTTGCGCACAAAACCTCCTAAACCAGCAGGTTCCCTCCTCGCTTAGGACGGCCGTGTAGATTGACCTGGGATGATCCGGATCGGCTCGATCGTGCTGCGTGTCGACGACCTGCCGCGCCAGCGGGCGTTCTGGACGGCGGCGCTCGATTACGTGCCCCGCGAGGGCGACGGCGATGATTTCGCGCTGCTCCGGCCGAAGAATGGCGCTGGACCGAATCTCTCGCTCGATCGGGTCCACTCGACGGTGCAAGTGCCGCCCCGCATCCACCTGGATCTCTACGCCAAGGATCAGGCCCGCGAGGTCCAACGTCTGAAGGCGTTAGGGGCGACCGATGTCCACTGGAGCAAGCGGCCAGCGGACGCCGACTACGTCATCCTCGCCGACCCCGAAGGCAATCGCTTCTGCGTCGTGGATGCGAGCGGGTCATGAAGACCGTCGACGATTACCTGGCCAAGGCACCGAAGGAGAAGCGCGCCGCACTCGCGAAGCTTCGCCAGACGATCAAGGCGGCGGCACCGACGGCGACCGAATCGGTCAGCTACGGAATCGTGGGTTACAAGCTCAAACGCAAGCCGGTTGCTTACTTCGGCTACTGGAAGGCCCACTATTCACTGTACGGACTGGGCAACCGCGTCACGAAGGCCCACGCCGAGGACCTCAAGGATTACCTCAGGAGCAAGGGCACGATTCAGTTACCCGCCGAGAAGCCCCTTCCCTACCGGCTCATCACCAGGATGGTGAAAGCCCGCGTCGCCGAAATCGAAAAGGACGGCTAACCGCGCGAGCCCGTCAGTTGCCGGGCTGGTTGGCCGGTGCGCGGCGCGCCTCGTGCGCCACGGCCTCCAGCACCTCGTCCTGCGCCGGCGGATGATCGAGGGCGCCCAGCGCGGCGAGCGCCTCGCGCGCCGCCATCTGCTCGGCGTCGCGTTTGGTTCGCCCGCGGCCTTTTCCACTGACGCCGTCGCCGAAGCTGACCTCGGCGGTGTATTCACGCCGGTGCCCGGGGCCGGAGGCGCCGACAATGTCGTACTGCGGGGTCGACAGGAAGCGCTCCTGCGTCACCTCCTGGAGACGGCCTTTGTAGTTGTCGTCCGGCCATGCCTGCACGTCGATCAGGCTGCGGCTGAACAGTTTGTAGGCGGCTCGGTAACCCTGGTCGAGGAAGATGGCGCCAATCACCGCTTCGAAGGTATTGGCCAGGATCGATTGCAGCGAGCGTGCACCGGTTTTGTGCGCGCCTTTGCCCAGCAGCAAGTAGTCGCCCAAACTCAGGCGCGAGGCCAGGCGGGCGAGGCTCTTGGTATTCACCACCGAAGCTCGCAGCCGGGTCAGCTCACCCTCATCGGAGGTGAGGTAGGTGTGATACAGGTGCTCGGCCGCGATCAGTTCGAGCACGGCGTCGCCCAGGTACTCCAGCCGCTCGTTGTCGGCGGAGCCACTCTCCGGGTGCTCGTTGTTGTAGGAGCGATGCGTCAGAGCCTGGCGAAGCAGGGCAGGCTCGTGAAAGCGGACCCGAAGGGTCCGCTGCAGTTTCTGTAAGGGCTCGTCCGGCTGAGCGAGCTTCGGCTCAGGTGGTAATGCCGAGCTTCTCCTGGACGTAGTCCCAGGCGGCTCCGACGGTTTGAATCTTTTCCGCGTCTTCGTCAGGTATCTCCATCACGTATTCTTCCTCGAACGCCATGATCAGCTCGACCAGGTCGAGGGAATCGGCGTTGAGGTCGTCGACAAACGAGGCGTCGGGTGTGACTTGCTCGGGCTCCACTCCGAGCTGCTCGGCGATGATGCCCTTGAACTTCTCGTAACTGTTCCCGTCCATCCGAATCCCCTTTTGTCAGTGCGAGTGCGGTCAAATTCTAGACGAAGCGCGGGCCCATCGTCCTAGATTGGCAGACCGCCGTCAATGCCTAAAACCTGGCCGGTGATATAGCCGGCTGCCCGCGAGGCGAGGAAGACGATGGCCGGGGCGACGTCATCCGGCGTCCCGATCCGCGGGATGGCCGCGGCCTGCCGGGCGCGCTCCAGGAGGTCGGCCGGCAAGCTGCTGGTGAGTTCGGTCGTGATGAAGCCCGGGGCGACCGCGTTGACCGTGATGTTGCGGGAGCCGACCTCCTTGGCCAACGCCTTGGTCAGACCGATCAATCCCGCCTTGGAGGCGCTGTAGTTGGCCTGCCCGGCATTCCCTGAGACACCGGCAAGCGACGACACGTTGACGATCCGGCCGTAACGTTGCTTGAGCATGGGCCGGAGCGCCGCCTTGCTCGCAAGAAAGGCGGCTTTCAGATTGGTCTGGATGACGATATCCCAGTCGGCCTCACTCATCCGCATCACCAGCGTGTCCCGGGTGAGCCCGGCGTTGTTGACCAACACGTCCAGCCGGCCCCACTGTTTGACGACCGCCTCGACGGCGACGCCGGGGGCGGCGCTGTCGGCGAAGTCGGCCTGTACCGCCATGGCCTTAAGCCCTGCGTGGGAGAGTTGCTCGACCAGGGAGTCGGCCTCGGCCTTGCGGCTCTTGTAGCTGATCGCCACCTTTGCCCCGGCCTCGCCAAACAACAGCGCCGTGGCACGACCGATGCCGCGGCTGCCTCCGGTCACGAGGACGACCTGCTCGGAAAAGCCGTCAGGCATGATTGGTCTCGAGCAGGGTGTTCATGCTGGTCAGGTCCTCGACATTGTGGACCACCGCGCCGGGGAGAATCTTCTTGACCAGCCCGGTGAGCGTCCGCCGCGGACCAACCTCAATGTAGGTGTCCGCGCCCAGCTGCTGCAAGCGCTGGATCGACTGCGTCCAGCGCACCGGGCCGGTCAGCTGGCCAACCATGAGGCGGCGGACCTCCAGCGGATCCTGATGAACGCGAGCATCGGCATTGAAGACCTGGGGGCGGCGCAAGACGCCAAGCGGAAGCTTCTCCCAGGCGGTGGCGAACACCCGGGCGGCGCGCGCCATCAGCGGCGAATGGAATGCCCCGCTGACGGGCAGCCGAACCAGGCGCTTTGCCCCCGCCGCCGCCAGCCGCGGGCTGACCGCGGTTAAGCCGGCCTCGCTTCCCGAGATCACCACCTGGCCCGGCGCATTGTAGTTGGCGACGACCACCTCTCCCCCGCTGTCCGCACACGCCTGTTCGATGGCGTCGTCCGGGAGACCGAGCACCGCGATCATGCCGCTCGCCATGGGAGCAGCGGCGGACATGGCGGCGCCGCGGGCGCGAACGGCCGCGAGCGCATCCAGGGGATCGAGTGCCTCGGCCGCCACCAGCCCCGCGAACTCGCCCATGCTGTGCCCCGCCACCAACGACGGGAGAAAGCCGCGGGCGGTCATCAGTCGAAGCAGGGCCACGCTGTGAAAGAGGATGGCTGCCTGGGCATTTTCGGTCGCCTGCAGCTCAGCCTCGGGCCCGTCCAACATCAAGCGCTTCAACGGCATCTTGAGACGATCTTCAGCCTGGCGAAGAAGATCCTGCGACCCCTGGTCCCGCTCCAGCAGGTCGCGGGCCATCCCGACGAATTGGGCGCCCTGGCCTGGAAACAGGAAGGCGACGGTGATCGGTAAACCTAGGCGGTCTTGATGACTTCGCGCCCGTCGTAGTAGCCGCAGTTACGGCAGATCGCGTGCGGCCGCTTCGGCTGGTGGCACTGCGAACACTCGACGAGCTGGATACGCTTTATGGCCAGGTGGGCACGCCGTTCGCCCTGGCGGGCATGGGCGTATCGGGTCTTTGGAAGAGCCATGGGCAGCCCATTATACGGGGCCGGCGTCTAGCGCCCGCTGACGACCTCCACTTCCCTGCTTGCCTTAACCGGCGGCGTGCGTAACGCCTCGACCCCTTTCTTGACTGTGGCAACCGTCCGGAGCAGTTGGGTCTCAAGGTTCTGCATGACTTCCCAGGCGTAGCGGTCCGCCGCCCGGCGGGTCTCCTCGGCCTTCGCTGTGGCGTCCTTGAGCATGGCCTCGGCCTGCTTCTCGGCGCGCTTGACCAGGTCGTGTTGTCCGATCATGGTCTGGGCCCGCTCGCCAGCCTTGCTGACCGTCCTGGCCGCCTCCGCCTGCGCTTCGGAGAGCAGGCGTTGCTGCTCCTGCAGCGTCCAGCGGGCCTGCTTGATCTCGTCCGGTAGGCTCAACCGCAGGTCGTCGATGCAGGCGAGCACCTCTTCCTGGTCGACGACGACGGTGCGGGTCAGCGGGATCTGACGGCTGTGGCCGATCAGGTATTCGAGGCGATCGATGGCTTCGTGGATGTTCATGCCTGTGCTCCCTTGCTGAGACGTTGCTTGAGTGGTCCGACGACGTTGGCCGGGACGAATTCTGCGATGTCGCCACCGAACTCGGCGAGCTCTTTGATCAAGCTGGAGCTGAGAAACAGATGGCGCAGGCTGGTCGGGATGAAGACGGTCGTGACATCGGGCTCCAGCCGGCGGTTCATCAGCGCCATCTGGAACTCACTCTCGAAGTCTGACACGGCGCGGAGCCCGCGAACGATGACCCGGGCTCCGACCTGGCGGGCAAAGTCGATGGTGAGACCGCTGAAGGTGCTGACCTCGACGCCCGTGCGGTCTCCGAGACTGTCCTTGATCATGGCGACGCGCTCGTGGCTCGTGAAAAGCGGCCGCTTGTTTGGATTCTCCAGGACGGCGATGACGACCCGGTCGAAGATGCGGGCGGCCCGGTCGACGATATCCAGGTGACCATGGGTGAGGGGGTCGAAGCTGCCCGGGTAGAGGGCGGTGATCACGCGTACCTCAAGAAGGTGAGCCGGGTGCTGCCGTAATCGCGCTCGCGCACCTGCGTCAGTCGGTTGAGCGGCGGCATTGGTTGGGAGCGATGGTGCTCGACCACGAGCAGCGCCTGGTCGCGCAGTGGGGCGCGGTCCAGGGCCTGGAGCACGGCGGTCACCGTCGCGGCCTCTCGGTAGGGCGGGTCAACAAGAAGAAGGTTGTAGGAGGTGAGGTCGCCGGTGGGCGCCCTCAACCACTCAATGGCGTCGGCGCTGACCACGTCGCCCTGCTGGGCGAAGCCGGTTGCGACCAAATTCTCGGCCACGATGTTAGCACAGCCTCGGTCGCGTTCCACAAATGTTGCCCACGCGGCGCCGCGAGAGAGTGCCTCGATGCCAAGCGTGCCTGCGCCGGCGAACAGATCCAGTACGCGCGCACCGCGTATGCTGTCGCCGATGATGTTGAACAAGGCCTCGCGCACCAATGACGTGGTGGGTCGCACCGAGCGGCCCGGCGGGGTCTTGAGGAGACGACCGCGACTGGTCCCCGCTGTTACGCGCGTAGCCGGTCCGGACATGTCATGAGTAAAGCAGGCCACGCCGGCGCGGCTGCTGGTCCTTGCAAAGGAGCCGCGACATAGTCGTCGTCGACGCCCTTCTCGGCATCGTCCTCGTCCTCGCGCTTCCGCTCGCCACCGGCATGGCCGTCGGTCGCGTCCTGACCATGCTGCTGCGGCGAAGGCCGCCCGCCGCGGCGCCACCGCCGAAGGTCAGTCCAGAGCGAACACCTGACGATACGCCGAAAGCTGGCGGTGGAGCGCCGGCTCGCCGTCCAAGGCCGGGTCGCGGTCCAAGAGGCGGACGGCCTCGCTCTGGGCGTCGCTGATCAACACGGCATCCAGCAGGCTCGCCATCTTGAAGTCCTTGCCATGTTGACGGTAACCAGCCAGGTCACCCCAACCGCGTAGCTCGAGGTCGATCTCCGCGAGATCGAAGCCACTCTGATTGGTGACCACGGCCTGCAGGCGCTTGAGCGACTGCGGATCCTCGGCATCCGTGAAGAGGAAGCACCACGACTCTTCCGTTCCTCGTCCCACCCGGCCGCGGAATTGATGCAGCTGCGCCAGGCCGAAGCGATCAGCGCCCTCGATCATCATCACGGTCGCGTTGGGAATGTCGATGCCGACTTCAACTACCGAGGTGGAGACGAGGATGGCCACATCGCCACGCTGGAATCCGGCCATCACCGCCTCCTTCTCGGCCGATTTCAGCCGCCCGTGGAGGAGCGCGATCCGAGACGCCAGCTCGGGAAAGACGTCACGCTGTAGCTTCTCGAGCTCCTGCGTGGCCGACCGAACCCCCAGCTTGTCGGACTCCTGGATCAGCGGGCAGATCACAAACACCTGCCGGCCGGCAAACACCTGCTTGCGAATGAAGCCGTAGGCGTCGGGCCGCTTCTCGGGCGGCACCATCCGGGTTTTGACCGGCTGGCGCCCGGGCGGCATCTCGCCAAGGATCGAGATGTCGAGATCACCGAAGAGCGTCAGCCCGAGGGTGCGCGGAATCGGCGTAGCGGTCATCGACAGAAAGTGCGGGGTGCGCTCCGCCTTCTGCCGGACCGCCAGGCGCTGACCAACCCCGAAACGATGCTGCTCGTCGACGACGGTCAGCGCGAGGTTCTTGAACTGGACGCCTTCCTCGATGAGCGCGTGCGTCCCGATGAGGACCGGGAGGTCTCCCTCGGCCAGGGACCCGAGCATCGGTCGTCGTGCCGCGGCTGGCGTGCTCCCCACCAGGAGCCCCACATCGATCTGGAACGGTCCGAGCAGCGATTGGATGACATCGGCGTGCTGGCGCGCGAGCACCTCCGTCGGGGCCAGCAGCACGGACTGGAAGCCGGCACGCGCGACGTGATGCATGGTCATCGCCGCGACCACGGTTTTCCCCGATCCGACATCGCCCTCGAGCAGCCGATTCATCGGCTGGGGGCGGGCGATATCCTGCAGGATCTGCCAGGCGGCGATCCGCTGCGCGTTGGTGAGCTGGAAGGGCAGGGCTTTGACGAAGCCGCGTGCGGTCGGCTCATCGAAGGGAACCGGCTGCGCGGTCAGCGCCTTCCGCGCCCGCTTGGCGAGTTGCGCGGCCAGCTGCAAGACGAACATCTCCTCGAAGGCGAGCCGCTCCCGGGCGCGCTCGAGCGACTGCGGCGAGTCTGGAAAGTGCACCTGCCGCACGGCCGCCGCGCGAGAAAGAAAGCCACGCCGTGCCAGCAGTTCCGATGGAAGGAACTCTTCGAGCTCGTCGGCGTAGTGGAGAAGTGGCTGGATCTTCGCTCGCAGCCATTTCGAGGTCAGCCCCTCGGTCTCCGGGTAAATCGGGACCAGCCGCGCTGCGTGTTGCGGGCGAAGCGACACCTTTTCGTGATCGGGGTTCTTCATCACCAGCCCGCCGTTGAGGTCGGCTTCGCCGGCGACAAAGATCTCATCGCCTTTCTGCAAGCTCTTGGCCAGCCATGGTTGGTTGAACCAGACGACGCGCAACGTCGTCCCGGAATCGTCGCCGAGGACCGCTTCCGTCAGTCCCATACGCTTGTATTTGGTTTGGCGGGCGCCGATGTCGTAGATCCGGCCGCGAACCGTTGTCTTCACCCCCGGACGCACGAAGGCGATCGGCGTGATGCTCGAGAAATCCTCGTAGCGACGCGGGAAGAACAAGAGGAGGTCACGGATGGACACGACGCCGAGTCGTGCCAGCTTGGCCTCGGTCTTGTCGCTGACGCCCGCAAGGACACCGACGGAATCGTCCAGGGACGGGCCCCGCACCACCCGAAGCCGCGCTGGGCTCACGCGACCAGGTAGGTGAAGCCGATCACGCCTGGACCGGTGTGCGTCCCGAGGACGGCACCGATCTCGGTCAGCAGGATGTCCAGGCCGGGATAACTCGCGGCGACTCGTTCGCGGAGCTGCTCCGCGTCGGCCGGCGCAGCGCCATGCATGATGGCGAGTTGACTGACGTGGCCGTCCCGCTCGAGCAGCTCAACCAACCGGGTCAACGCCTGCGGCCGGCCGCGCGCCCTTCCGAGGGGAACGACCTCGCCGTCCTTGAGCTGCAGGATGGGCTTGACGTTGAGCAGTGATCCGAGCAGGGCCCGTGCACGCCCGATCCGGCCACCGCGCTCGAGGTAGGTCAAGGTGTCGACGACGCAGATGACGCGCGCCTTGGGGACGAGCGCGCGCAGGCGCTCCGTGATGGTGGCCCGGTCCTTTCCGGCCCGCGCCAGTTTCGCCGCCTCGAGCGCCATGAAGCCCAGCGCCATCGAGGTGCTGAGGGAATCGACGACGTCGATCGCCTTCTCATCGATGCCTTTGGCCGCCATCAAGGCTGAGTTGTAGGTCCCCGAGACTTTGCTAGAAAGGTGAACCGACACGATCTCGTCGCCGTTCTCGCGGAGGGTGCGATAGGCCTCTTCGAAGACACCGACGGCCGGCTGTGACGTGCGAGGCAGCTGGGGCGAGGCTTTGAGGCGGCGGAAAAACTCGTCCGCGGTCAGATCCACGTGGTCGCGGAAGACCTGGTCGCCGAAATGGACGTTGAGCGGCACGACGGTGATGCCGGCGGCCTGCTGTTGCTCCTGGGTCAGGTCCGCGGTGGAATCCGTGACGATCCGGACCACCACTGGAGTATAGCCAGCACTTCGCGCCGATCACGGCCGGGCAACGGGCGCGTTTCGTTAGGTTGCGCGCACCAAAGCTTGGTACACCTATAACTGCGATGTCGCTCCCAGGACAAATCGCGCTAAGCTCACGCCTCAACTCCCGGCTGAGCCAGGCCCTCATCCTCGGTGGGTTGATCGGCTTCCAGGCGCTCGACTCCCTCACCACCCACCTGGGGCTCGCCCTCGAGCACCAGGAGCTCAACCGCCTCATGGCCCCCATCATGGCCACCCGAGGCGAGCTTGTCGCCTACGCGGTCAAAGGCACTGCCCTGGCCGTCCTCCTCGCTGTCCTGATGCTGATGCATCGGCGTCAGCCACGAGTCTGGCAGGCGTACCTCGTCGCCGGATGGCTCAGCGCCGCTGCCGTGGTCGCGAACGTCGTCCAGCTGCTGCTCTAGTCCTGGAGCACCTCGCGCAGCCTGACCGCAAACTCCGGGGCATGGCTTTCGAAGCCACCATGCGCCCCCGGGAAGACGACGGCTTCGGTTCCAAGCCGCGCGGCCAGTCGCAACCCGCCATCGTGCGCCAGCTCGCCCCGCGACGCGTCGCCGACCGCCGGGACGATCCGCGACGGACCGGCCTTCAATGCGTCGAAGTCGGGTTCGTAGGCGGCGATGGCGAGAAAGTAGCGTCCGAGCCAGAACTCCATGTTTCGCTGAAACTGCGCCATCGCTTCGCGCATTTCCGGCGTTGGCTCGCCGGGCGGAGGCGGGGGCGGACCGCCGCGAATGCGGGTTTGCACCATGAACTTCTGCATGGCCGGGCCGATTCCGGCGGTGCGGAACGTCTGAACGATCTCTGCCATCGTCGCCCGCTCGCGCGCCGGGTCAGCGAGGAGCGCTGGCGCGGGCGGCTCGTGGGCTATCAGCGTCCGAACCTGCTCTGGATGGCGAGCCGCCAGCTCGAGCCCGATGACGGCGCCGCCGCTGCTGGCGAAGACGTCCGCGGGTTCCTTTGCGGTCGCCAACAGTAGGCGGTGAACGTCGTCGGCGAAGATTTCCACGATCCGTTCGTCCTGGAGCGGACCGTCGAGCGTGCTATGGGAGAGGCCGCGCGGGTCATAGGTCACCACGGTGTAGTGCGATGCCAGCGGCTCGGCGATTTTCCGGAATGCCCCAGCGTCGGCCGGCCCGCCCGGCATCATCAGCAGCACCGGACCCGATCCGCGAACCTCGTAATACAGCGTCGCGCCCGGGACGTTGAGCTTCACTCGACGGCCACGATATACGGGTAGAGCGCCTGCTCGCCCGATTGAAGCTCAACCGACGCCTTGGGGAACTGTTTGGCCACGGCAGTGACCAGCGCCTCCCGTTCGGCATCCGGCGCGTCCACGCCGGCGTAGATCGTGACGGTCCCGACCTTGGCAGAGTCGATGCGCGTGAGGACATCTTTTACGACCTTGTCCGGCGATTCACCGGCGACCACGATGCGATCGTTGAGCAAGCCGATGACATCGTTTTCGGCGATCTTCAGGCCGTTGACCTCGGTTGCCCGCACCGCACGGGTCACTTCGATCGTCTGGACCTGGCTGAGCGCATGCGACATCGCACTGGCGTTGGCTTCCAGGTCGGCACTGAAGTCGAAGGCGAAAAGGGCCGCGATACCCTGCGGCAGGCTGCGCGACGGCACCACCCGGACGCGCTTGCGGCTCAGCTCCGCCACCTGTTGCGCGGTCATAACCACATTGCCGTTGTTGGGCAACAGGAGGACATCATTGGAGGGAACCGATTCGACCGCGGCCAGGATGTCCTCGGTTGAGGGATTGACGGTCGGGCCGCCGCCCACGACGGAGTCAACGCCGAGGCTCTCGAGGATGCGGCGGAAGCCGTCGCCGCTCGCCACCGCGACGAGTGCCAGGTGCTTGGTGCTGGCCGGCCGGCGGATGCTGTCGCCCTGCAGCCGGTGGTGCTGCGACGACATGTCGTCGACCTTGAGCCGGCTGAGCCGCCCCACCCCGCTCGCGTAACTGATCACGACCGCCGGCTCCTGGGTGTGGACGTGGACTTTGATCGCCGATTCGTCACCGACGACCAGCGCCGATTCGCCGTGCCGCTGGATTTCGGCGCGCACGTCATCCACGGCGAGCCCGTCGCCGTTGATGATGAACTCGGTGCAATATCCCCAGCCCGCGGCCGGCGCCTCCACCGCTTTCGGCCGGGCGCGCTGGGTCGCGGGGCGCTCGAAGCTCTGCAGGGCTTCACCACTCATGCGCTTGAGGAACCCTTCCAGGATCAACTGCAGCCCGAATCCCCCGGCATCGATCACGCCCGCCTGCTTGAGGATGGGTAGCTGATCGGGTGTCCGCTCCACTGCGGCGGCCGCGGCGGTGCAGGCGGCGCGAACGACGTCGGTCAGGTTGGTGGTTTTGGCTGCCTCCGCCTCCGCGCCCGCAGCGGCCTCTCGGGCTACGGTCAGCATGGTGCCCTCGGTCGGCTTGATCACGGCCCGGTAGGCAACCTCCGCCCCTTCGCGAAACGCTTCGGCCAGGCCGCGCGCGTCAACCGCCGGCTTGGTTCCGATACCGACGCAGAAGCCGCGCAAAATTTGCGAGAGAATGACCCCCGAGTTTCCCCGCGCGCCCATGAGCGCGCCATGCGACGCCCGCCGGGCGGTCCGCGAAAGGTCGGCATCGTCGACATCCCGGATGTCTTCGACCGCTGACTGCAAGGTGAGGAGCATGTTGGTGCCGGTATCGCCATCCGGAACCGGAAAGACGTTCAGGGAATCGACCTCGTCGCGGTTGACCGTCAGCCAGGCGAGCGAGCCAAGCAGAGCCTCCTTGAACAGACGTCCGTCGCATTCGGTGATGGGCATGGTCGCGGCGACGGTCAGGCTCGGGATTTCAGCTGCCGCCACTCCCGCTGACGTGGATTCCCTGGACGTTGACGTTGACTTCCACGACCGGGAGCCCGAGGGTACGCTCCACCGAATAGCGGACCGCGTTCGAGAGGTTGTTCGCGACCTCCGATACCCGGGTGCCGTACTCCACGACGACGTAGAGCGAGACCGCCATCCCATCCTCGCGCACTTCGACCTCGACGCCGCGATGCAGTTTGTCGCGATGCAGGCGCTCCGCCAAACCGTCTCGTAGGCCGCGGGCGGCCATGGCGACGACACCGTAGCAGCCGGCTGCCGCATGCCCGGCGATGGTGGCGACGACATGGCGCGACACCTCGATCCGCCCGAGGTCTCTGGCCTGGATCAGCGTCCTCGGCGGCTTCCCGGCGCGTGAGGGGTGAGCCTTCGTCTTTGAGTCCATCGTGTGCTACTATGTGACGCTGATTTCGCCTCAATCATACGCGATGTTCGGGGAGGCGCCGAAGAGAACCAACACCATGGCACAACGCTGCGCGATCTGCGGAAAGGGGCCCCAATACGGGCACAACGTGAGTCACTCGAAGGTGCACACGAAGCGCCGCTTCATGCCTAATTTGCACAAGGCCCGGGTCACGATCGACGGCCGCACTCAGACGGCGCTGGTCTGCACCCGCTGCCTTCGCACCCAGGCCAAGTCGGCCTAGTCGCCAGCGCATCGCCGGCAGTCGCCGGTTCTGGCGGCCAATCGAGTTGCAGTGAGTGCGAGGATGCAAAAACCGCCGCAGCTTCTTCCCACCAAGCTCGAGGATGCACAGGCGCCTGGCATCCGATACCGCATCGACGGCGAGTTGGTGCCCGTGCTCCATACCTGGCTCGATGGGACGGTGCCGGTGTACTTTGAGCACCACGTCGTGCTCTGGAAGGATCCAGCCCTGAATGTCGGCATTCGCGCCATGAAAGGCGCCTTCAAGCGGATGGTTGCAGGCATGCCGATCTTCCTCACCGAGGCACAGGGTCCGGGTGAGATCGCCTTCTCGCGTGATGGCGCGGGCCATCTCTTTCCCCTCCACCTGATGCCTGGTACCGCCGTGCTCGTTCGGGAGCATCAGTTCCTGGCGGCAACGGGAAATCTTGATTACACCTTCAACCGGGTGAAGGGCGTCAGCAACATGCTCCTGGGCTCGACGGGATTCTTCGTCGATCGCTTCAGCGCGAGCCACCAGGAAGGTGTCCTCTGGCTGCACGGGTACGGCAACGTTTTCCAGAAAGAACTGGCCCAGAACGAGCAGATCGACATCGAACCAGGCGGCTGGGTCTACCGCGATGAAAGCGTCCGCATGGAAGTGCAGATGTTCGGGCTGAAAACCGGCATCTTCGGCGGCGGCGGCAACATGATCTGGAACCGCTTCACCGGTCCGGGACGGGTTGGCGTCCAGTCGATGTACCTGCACATGCCCACCAGCGAGTAGCGTTCGCCCTAGCGCAATTCCTGGATCGCGGCCTTCTTACCCTGCGGGTGGCTGAAGACGAAGCTCCCCGCGACCAGAACCGTGGCACCGTTGGCGACCGACTGCGGCCCAGTCTCCGCATTGACGCCACCGTCCACCTCGATGTCCAGCTTGGAATTGAGCCGGTCGCGTAAGGCGCGCGCGGCCTTGATCCGCTCGAGGCTCCCGTCGATGAACTTCTGCCCGCCCCAGCCGGGGTTGACACACATGACGACCAGCAGGTCGGCGTTCTTGAGGACCGGTTCGACGAGTGCCAGTGGACTCCCGGGGTTGAGGCAAACACCGGCCCGCAGGCCGGCCGTGCGAATGCTCTCGAGCACCCGGTGAATGTGCCGCGTCGCTTCGACATGCACCGAGAGCGTGGTGGCGCCCGCGTCGCGAAAGGCCTCGATGGTGCGCTCCGGGTGCTCGATCATGAGGTGGACGTCGAAGGGAATCTTGGCGTAGCGCCGGCAGTGCTCCACGGTGCGCGGGCCGATGGTGATCGGCGGCACGAAATGCCCGTCCATGACATCGAAGTGCACCCAATCGGCACCCGCCTGCTCGAGGGCGGCGACCTCCTCACCCAGCCGGCTGAAGTCGGCCGACAGCAGCGAGGGGGCGATCAGCACTAGGGGTGCTGACCCCGGGGTGGCGACGACGATTCGCGGCCCAGGCCGTCGAGGCCCGGGCCGGCCGGCCCACGCGAGCCGCGCGAAACGTGCGATGCGAGCGTTTGAGGCGTTCCGCCACGACGAGCACCGACCGCATTGGGCCGATGAAACGTCAAGCCATCCTCCGGGGTCAGCACCCTTCAGACAGTCGGGATGCTGATGGTCACCGGTGCGTCGAAGTCGTGATAGTTGACCTGGATGTGCGCCGTGGCGTGAATCGTCGATCCGGCCGGCGCCCCGCTGCTCGAGTTACTCGGCGCGCCGAGCGCACCCATCAACTGGCTGAGATCCACGGTGTAGTCGGCGTCCGTGGTGACACGACGAACCAGGTGGTCGTCCTTGCCAAACCACACCTCGACCGTCATGGTGCCGCTGTTCAAGACCTGCTCGATGGCCGCCTTGGCCTGCGGGTTCTTGACCGCCGCCTTGTCGAAGCTGGCGATCAGCTTGTCCTTGTCGGGGATCAGCTGGTAGTGATGCACCGCGGTGCCCGCCAGGGTGGTATCGCCCAGGTCCTTGATCGACTTCACGTTCCGCAGGAGCTGCTCGTAGGAGAGCGGGTCTGGCTGACTGAGCTGCCCGCTCAGGCCGCCCTGTGCGGAGCTTTCCCACTTTCCCGTCATCGGGTTCTTCACGTACGCCTTGCCGTTGGCGACGACGACCTCAGTAGCCACCGAGAGGCCGGCCAGCTTGGCGTTGATGGTCGCGTGGTAGCGATCGGGAAACTGGGCCTCGCCGGTTCCGGTCATGTCGAGCGCGAGTGAGCCCGCGCTGGTGCCGCTCTGACCGAACATCGCGCCCAGCTGCGGCGGGAACGTCATCTTGACGTTGCCGGTGAGGTCGAACTTCGCCGAGTGCAGTTGGCCGGCGCGCTGCGCCGCGGCGCCCAGCGCCTGTTCCGGGGTTTCCGCCTTCGCCAGCGGAGAGGCGCAGGCGGCCACGGCCACCATCGTCAGCAAGCTCGCAAGTACGCGCTTCATCGGACTCTTTGAGTATATCGGCGGCGTCAGTCCGTTCCCTTCGGCGGATAGGTCGCATCCAGCCAGCCGGGCAGCTCCCCCAGGCGATCGATGACGTGGGTCGGCGCAATTCCCGGGATCGGGATTGCCCCCGCGTGGCGAAGCCACACCGCCGGGATGCCCGCCCGCAGCGCTCCAGCAACATCCGTATCCAAGCGGTCCCCGACCATCAAGGTCGCAGCCAGCGGGACACCGAGGCGGCGCGCGCCCTCGGCATAGATCGCGGGATCCGGCTTGGCCACGCCGAAGTCCCGCGACGTGACCAGCGCATCGATCAAGGGGCGGATCCCCGCTTTTTCCAGAGCCTCCACGAGTTCGGCGTCACCCGAGCCGACGGTGTTGGAGATGACACCCAGCCGGTAGCGCGGCTTGAGTGCCGTCAATACCTCCAGCGCATCCGGGATCGGGGTGATCGCCATCTCCCACAGATGTTTGCCTGGCTCCTCGACGACGAGGGTGTTGCCGGCGTCGAAGAAGATGCCGCGAATGGGCATCAGGTTGGTGAGGTCGCCGCCTGCAGCTGGCGAGCGCGCAACTGGCCGCAGGCGGCATCGATGTCGAGCCCCCGCGTGGCACGGATCGTGGTCGAGATGCCGGCGGTCTGCAGGATGGACTGGAATGCCTGGGCGCGTGACTTCGACGGTGGCGCCATCGAGCTGCCATCGATCGGGTTCATCGGGATCAGGTTGATGTGGCTCAGATGGCGACCCACGACCGTCGCCAGGCGTTGGGCCTGCTCGGGACTGTCGTTGATGCCCTGCAGCAGGACGTATTCGTAGCTCGTGCGCCGGCCGGTTCGTTCGGCGTGAGCCCTCGCGGCGCCGACGATCGCGGCGATCGGGTACTTGCGGTTGACCGGGATCATGCTGCTGCGCAAGGCATCGTCGGGGGCGTGCAGGGAAATCGCCAGGTTGACCGGCAATCCCTCGGCACTGAGCCGCTCGATGAAGGGCACCAACCCGATGGTCGACACGGTGACCCGGCGCGGGCTGAAGTTGAGGGTGTCCGGGCGCGCCCAGCGCCGGATCGCCCCCACGACGGCGGCGTAATTGTTGAGCGGCTCCCCCATTCCCATGAAGACGACGTTCGTCAGCGAGCGCTGCGTCTCCCCCAGGTCGCGGCTGGCCGCCAGGAACTGATCGACGATCTCCGCTTCGCTCAGGTTTCGATCGAAGCCGGATTGACCGGTGGCGCAGAAACTGCATCCGATCGGGCATCCCACCTGCGAGCTGACGCAGATCGTGGTCCGCGCCCGCGAACGGGGGGTTGCCTCGTAGTGCATGACCACCGTCTCGATGGTTTTCGCGTCGGCCAGCTTGAACAGGTACTTGACGGTCTGCCCGCGATCCGCCGCGCGCTTCAACTGGGGCGCGACGCTGCTGAACACGAAAGCCTCGGCCAGACGGCGTCGCGCCGATGGCGGCAGCGTTCGCATGGCCTCGAATGACCCAACCAGCCGTTGCCAGAACCATTGCCGCGCCTGCTCGGCGCGGTAGGGGGCCTCGCCCGTTGCCGTTAAGCGGGTCAGAACCTCCGCGGGATCGGCGGTGGCGAAGGCCGCGGGCTCAGTCGCTACGGCGGTTTCCGAACACGAGCGAGGCGTAATACAGCAGGGTCAGTACGGCCCCGAAGAGCGCGACCCAGTAGGTGAAGGCGGCGGCGCGCAGCATCCGTCGCGCGCCCTCCTGTTCCTCGGGAACGATCACGCCATTTTCGGCGAGCAAGCGCAATGCCCGGCGGCTCGCGTCGAGCTCGACCGGGGTCGTCACCAACTGGAAGAGGACGACCGCCGCGAAGAGGAACAATCCGGCGAGGGCAACGTAGAAGCCGAAGCCGCTGCCCGTAAAGATGGACAGCAAGAGACCGGCGATCACAATCAGGGGGCCAGCCTGCGACCCCAGGTTGGCGGCCGGTATCAGGCCGGACCGAATCCGCATCGCGAAGAAGCCCTGGTGATCCTGAAGGGCATGGCCGATTTCGTGGGCGACCACTGCCTCCGCCGCGACGGAGGTGCCGCCCGCGACACCCCGCGAGAGATTCAGGGTCTTGTTGCGGGGGTCGTAGTTATCGCTCAACTCGCCGTCGACCACCTGGACCGTGACATCGCTCAGGCCAGCTCCGGCGAGGATCCGCCGCGCCACGTCGACGCCGGGGAGCCCGCTGGCGTTGCGAACCTGGGAATAGCGCTGGTAGGTTTGCTTGACCCAGCTGCTGGCAATGAAGCCCAGCACCATGATGGGGAGAGCGACGTAGAGGAAGTAGGGCCAGTTCCACAAGAGCATGCGCCAGAAATTCTACCCAGCGGCATCGAGTTCGACCCGTCTCGTTGTCGCCGGACCGCAGCCGACCTGTGGCGATTTTTTCACGCAGCGTGAAAGGGATCCCGAACGGCGGCTCGTTTCACCCTCGTCGGGGCTTCCCCGGAACCATGCTGGAAGAGCCACAACGACTCACCATGTCGGACGTGTTCAGCCTCTTCGGCCGCCACGCGGAGGACACGCGCTGGGTTGCTTCCGCGGATTCGCAAGAATACCTGGCCGTCGTCCTTTACCTGGTACAGCGCAACAACGCCCGCTGACGCTGGCCGCGCGCCCGGCTCTTATGATAGTATCTCTGTTAAGTTAAGTACGGGTTAGGTATCAAGATGTCCGAGAAGCTGACGCTGAGCGAACTCTTCGCCCTCTTCGGGCGGACCACCGACGAAACCCGCTGGGTCGGGTCCGCCGATTCTGAGGAATACCTGGCGGTCGTCACCTACCTCGTCCAGCGCTCGAGCGCCCGCTAGCGCGATCTCGAGCCCGGGCGGCGCGAGCAACGCGCCCGACGCGGCCCATAACGAAGTAGACACGATCGAGCCACGACCCGTCTGAAAGCGCGGGGTCGGTGCGTTATGGACTCATACTCGAGCTACGGCCACCAATCGCCATGAACATCACACCATTCATCACTCGCCTCGCGACGTGGATCCGGATCCGACTGGGCTGGAAGGACCGTGAAAACGGCCAGGCCCTGATCGAATACTCCTTGATCATGGTCCTCGTGGTGTGCGTCATCCTGGTGACCTTGATCGTGCTGGGCAACCAGGTCAGAAACACCTACTGCAACATCGCCGGCGCCGTCGTCAACCCTTAGGGCTGCGTACGGCCACCGCCGGGTTTCCCATCACGACGGCGCCTGCCGCGACGTCGCCGGCGACCAAGGCGCCCCAGCGAACCACTGCCCCCTCCCCCACCGACACGCCCTTGAGAATGGTGGACTTGCCCTGGATCCAGGTGTTGCGACCGATGCGGATCGGGCGCCGCGTCACCGGTTCGCCGTCCCGGCGGCGCTCCCGCCCAACGGCGTGAAAGTCCGTATCCACCAGCAGGCACGGACCGAGGATGGCGTCGTCGCCCACGACGATGGCGCTGGCCGACATCAATCCGGCGCCGTCGATCTCCACCCGGTCGCCAATATCGATGCGCGCCTCCCGACCAAAGGTGAGCAGAGCGGTACGCCCGGAGGCGTTGTGCACCTGGACGTCACGACCGAAGGTAACCCGGCCGCGGCCTCGGATGCGCAGCCGCCACGGGCCGGCAAAGCCGGGTCCGAAGGTGTGGCGCGGATACCGTAGGCGCAGGTACAGGGTGCTGAGGCTCACGCTGGTTGAGGCTCTGCCCGGGAAGGGAGTTGAACCCTTACAAGCTTGCGCTCACAGCCCCCTCAAAGCTGCGTGTCTACCAATTCCACCACCCGGGCGAGGGCGATGCGATTTTAACAGCCACGAGCCTGTAACAAGCGCTGTAATCCTGCCTCTTTATGGTGGGACCAAGTCCCAGCCACGCCGCGGGTGATGTGACCCTGACGCGACAAGAGTCATCACATCGTAAAGAGGAATCGTAAGGAAATGAATGACGAGGGCCATATATCTTTGCCGGCTCTCCAGTCGGACCTGAGCCAGCAGCCGCAGGTCCAAATCCATGGCGGCCGGTCCGCAGCGCGACGCGCGATGGCGGCCGGAAGAGAGGGGTTAAATATCGTCAACCGCTACCGGATTCTGATCGTCGACGATGATGCCATGGCGCGCGAGATCCTCAAGCGGATTCTCGAGCACGCGGGCTACGAGGTCATGACCGCCGGCAGTGGCCCCGAAGCTTTGCGCAAACTCCATGAAGGCATCCCCCATCTGGTCGTCGTTGACTTGATGATGCCGGAAATGGATGGCTTCGAACTCTGCCGCCGCATCAAGAGCCACCTCGACGTTCCCATCGTCATCCTCAGCGCCGTCGCCGCCATCGAGAGCAAGGTCGAAGGCCTGCAGATGTACGCCGAGGACTACATCGTCAAGCCGTTCGAAAAGGAAGAGCTGGTCGCGCGGGTGCAGCGTGTGTTGCGCCGTTACGGTGAATCCGCCGGCGTCGAGCAGCCCGAGGTCGTCATCGACCAGGAGCTCCAGATTAACTTCGTACAGCACTGGGCACGCGTGAAGGGCCAGCAGGTGACCCTCACCCCGACCGAGTCCAAGCTCCTCTTTCTCCTCGTCCGGAATGCCGGCCGGGTCGTCACCAACGAAACCCTGCTCGCCAAGGCGTGGGCCGGCGACGAGGAAGCCTACGAGGAAGGGCTGCGCGTTCATATCTCGCGGCTGCGCAGCAAGATCGAGTCGAATCCCAGCAAGCCAACCTACATCCAGACCAAGCGTGGTGTCGGCTACCGCTTCAGCGCCAAGGTCAACTATCCCGCCGGACAAGAACCGATGGCGCTGGCGGGATGAGCATGCGCACCCTCGCCCTCGGCGTGCTGGTCTTCGTCCTCTCCTTCCCGCTCTGGCTCCGCTGAGCGACGACGCGGTCCGCGCTTAGACTTCCTCCCCAGTGACGCACGCACTGGGTCTCGGGTTCACCGTCTTCACGGTCATCTTCCTGCTCGAGCTGCCCGACAAGACGGCGCTGGCCGCCCTGCTGCTGGCGACGCGCCATCGCGCCCTGCCCGTCTTTCTCGGTGCGGCGGCCGCGTTCGTCATTCAGAGCCTGGTCGCGGTGGTGGCCGGCTCACTCTTGAGCCTGCTTCCCCGCGAACCGATTCGGATTGGGGCAGGGATTCTCTTCCTCGGCATGGCGGCGCTCCTGGTTCGCCGCAACCTCCGCAAGGACGAGGCCGACGAGGCGCGGGCGGTCAAGCAGGAGGAGGGTCGACACCGCCAACCGTTCATCACCGCGTTCACCGTGGTCTTCGTCGCCGAGTGGGGCGACCTCACGCAACTCGCGACGGCGGCGCTCCAGGCCCGCTATCAGCAGCCGGTGGTCGTCTTTGTCGCCGCTACCCTTGCCCTCTGGGCCGTCTCTGCGATTGCGGTCGCGCTCGGCAATCGTCTCGGTGCCTGGATTCCGGAGCGGCCATTGCAGTTCGCCGCAGCCGGCGTGATGGTGCTCGTCGCCATCGCGCTCATCACCGGCTTGCTGGGCTAGGCTTCGACTTTCCCTCCCCCGTTTACGGGGGAGGGCACGGTGGGGGCATCAGGCAGCGGTGCTGAGGTCGATGACTTCGGGAACCGCCCGCTGGGGGATCGTGAAGGTAAACGTGCTGCCCTGGCCGGGCGTGCTCTTCACCCAGATCCGTCCGCCATGCATCTCCACCAACCGGCGGGAGATCGCCAGGCCCAACCCGGTGCCCTGGTACTTGCCGCTGATCCCGCTCTGACCCTGCTGAAAACTTTCGAAGATCCGCTCGGCGTCGTCGAACGGCACACCGATGCCGGTATCGCGGACGCTGATCAACAACTCCGCACCCTGGCGCTCGGCCGTGACACGCACGCTGCCCGTCTCCGTGAACTTGATGGCGTTGCCCAGCAAGTTCAGGAGGACCTGCTTGAGCTTGGGGCCATCCGCAAAGACGCGGCCGACCTCGGCGGAGACGGTGGCGCTCAGTTCGAGCTTCTTGTTCTTGGCCAGCGAGCTGACACTCTCCACGCACTCTGAAATTAGTGGCTCGACCTCGACCTCGCCGCGGTGGAGCTGCGCTTTTCCCGCCTCGAGCTTGGAGATATCCAGGAGATCGTTGATCAGAACCAGCAGGTGCTGTCCGTTCTGGCCAATGATGTCCACGTCCTGGCGCTGGTCGGGGGTCAAGATGCCGCCGTCGCCCTCGAGCAGCAACTGGGAGAAGCCGAGGATCGAGTTGAGCGGTGTGCGCAGCTCGTGGCTCATGTTCGCCAGGAATTCCGCCTTGTGCTGGTTGGCGCGTTCAAGTTCGGCGTTGACCGCCCCCAGACGCGCCGTCTGCTCGGTGGCGAGGTGGAACAGGTGCGCTTCCTGGATGGCCGTCGCGGCGTGCTGCGCGAAGAGCGTGAGGAGCTCGATGGTGTTGCGATCCAGCGGGCGGCGGTGGTAGATGGCGAGCACGCCCAGCAACTGCTCACCGACCACCATGGGGAAGCCGGCAAAGGCGTGGATGCCTTCTTCCGACATCCAGGGATTGAGCGAGAGCTGGCGGCGGTTGGCCGGATCGTTGGTAACGATCGGCACGCGCAGCTCGGCCACCTGGCCGATCTCCCCCATGCCGCGCTCCACCCGTCCGGGAACCGGCGGCGCGTTGCGCGTCGTGTGATGACCGGCCCGCCGCCAGAGCGCGCCGTCGCTCTGCTCCAGCAGCCAGATCTGGGCTGCCGCGAAACCGAGGTTGCCGGTCAGCGCGGTGGCCATGATATCGAGCAGCTCCGGCTCGAAAAGTTTCTGGTTCATCTGGTCGATCGATCGGTTGAGCAGCTCCAGGCGGCGGGCGCGCTTCTCCGTCTCTTCGAACAGGCGCACGTTGCGCAGCGCTACCGCCAATTGCTGCGCGAGGACCTCCAGCGCCTCCTTCTCCCAGCGCGTGAGACGCCGCTCGGTTTCACGCGTCTGCAGATGCAGCACGCCGGAGACCTTGCCTTCGAGCAGTACCGGGGTACCGAAGACCCAGGAGTAGCCGGCGTTATTGAGCGCCGGCAGGTCGAAGAGTGGCGACTCGTCCAGCGTCACGAAGCCCCGCTCCCGGACCACCCGTCCCACGATCCCGTCGCCCGCCGAGATCGCCGTGCCTTCGATCGCTTCCGGGAGATGAACCGCCGCACGGAGCGTAAAGACTCCACGGTCTTCGTCGAGCAGAACAATCGCCCCCGAGTCCATTTGCAGAATTTCGAGTCCGCAACGGATGACCGTATAGAGCATGCGCGACACGTCGAGCTGGCCGACCAGCTCGCCCAGCACGTTGCGCAACTGCTCGGTCTGATCGAGCCGCCGCCGGGTCCCACGAATCTCGGTATTCATCGCCCGCACGGCGGCGCCCAATCCGGTGATGACGGCCACGGTCGGGATCGCCCGCAGGATCGAGTCCCGCACCGAGATGGCGAGGCCCAGATCGCTGGTCTGGAAGAGAACGATGCCGACCGTGAAGAAGAGGCTGGTCCCGATTCCGCCCCAGAGGTCGAAGCGGAAGACGGCTTCGGCGGCGACCAGCGCGTAGAGCAGGTAAGGAAGGCTGGACGACGGCGTCGCGAACAAGAGGATCCAGCCGCTGACGACCAGATGATCCAGCACCAGCAGCAGGACGGCCATCGGCCGTGTGAAGCGTGGAACAGATTTCTTCCGAATGGCAAGTGTCGCCACCCCGTTGTAGGCCGCGAGCAACCCGGCAAGCAGGATGGTGACCGGCGCCGAGGCCGAATTGAGCCAGAAGAGCAGGCCGATTGGGATGGCGAGGGCGCCGAAGCGGAGCCGGACGAACTGGCGGTCGAGGGCAGTCATGCCAGCCCTTTAGTCCTAAGCGGCCTGGCTGGTTTGAAGGTTGTTGATCATCTCCAGGAAGCGGTCTTTGCCGAAGTCCCCTTTCTGGATGATCGACTGGATGTTGCCCTGCAGACGCTCCCGATCTTCGCTGCTGATGTTTTTCGCCGTATAGATAAGGATGGGGATCTGGCTCGCCGCGGGGTCCTCCCGCAGCTTGGAGACGACCTCAAAGCCGTCGACGTCGGGCATCATCAGGTCGAGGATGATCATGTCGGGCTTCTTCTTGAGGGCCAGTTCCAGGCCCGCCTTGCCGCCATCGGCGACCATGATCTCCATGTTGAACGGCTTCAGCATGGCCTTGACCAGCCGGATGTTCTGCGGGTCGTCGTCCACGATCAGAATCGACGACGGCGTCTTCTTGCCCTTCTTACCGTCGGCCAACAGGTCGAACTTCACCATCATCTGGAGCAACTGCTGCCGGTCGATTGGCTTGGTGAGGAAATCGGCCTGACCGATATCGAACGGCAGTGATTCCTTGTTGACCTTGGAGGTCAGCACGATCGGGATGTCTTTCGTCTTCGATTCGCGGCGCAGGTCGTAGACGAGGCCACTGCCGCCGTTGGGCGGGAGCTGGGTGTCGATCAGGACGGCGAGCGGCTGGAGCTGTACCGCTTTGCGCAACGCCTCCTGGGCGCTGGCGGCGATCACCACCTCGTAGCCCGCATGGCTGAGGAAGGGCTCGATGCGCTCCTTGACCGCCGGGTCATTGTCGGCGACGAGGATCACCGGCGCTTTGGTCCCGGCGCCCACCGGCGGCATGATCTGCACCGGCCGCTCCTGGATGCCGGCTTCCTGCTTGGCGAACTCGATCAGCTCGCGGATGTGCTCCACCAGCCGCTTGCCGCTTTCGTTGATATGGGCGACAAACTCGCGCCGCTCTTCGGGCGTCGTCTTGTTCGCCTTCTCGTCGAGCAGGATCTCGGAGAAGCCGATGATCGCGTTGAGCGGTGAGTTGAGGTCGTGGCTCTGGTCGTAGATGACGCGGAACTTGGCTTCGAAGTCGCGCTTGGCCTGGCTCAGTGCCGGCGCCGCGTCCTTGTTCTTGCCGCTGGCACTCAACTCCACCTTGAGGCCCTCCAGCTGCGCCTGCATGGCGCGCTTCTCCGCTTCATAGCGCGCCAGCACCTGGCTCGTCGGCGGGCCGCTGCCGGCCGCCTTGCGCGCCTCCTCGAGCTGCACCTTGAGAGAGGCCTTCTCCCGCTGCCACGCCAGCTCCAGCTCCTTGGTCTCGCCGGCACGCCGGCTGTGGAGCTCGTTGGTCTCCGACATCATGTCGGAGAGCTGGGCCTGGATCCGCTCCAGGTCGACCTTGAGCTGGTTCTTCTCGGCCGTGAGCCGCTGCTCGCGGCCGGTCCATTCCTGGGCTTTGCGGCCGCTCTCGCCGGCGAGGTCGGCGTGCAGCGCTTTGATCTTTTCGTAGTCCTGCTGGGTCGCGGCCAGGCGGGCCGACGATTCGGCGGCCTGCTTCTTGAGGGTCGCCTTCTCCTCGGCGAAAGACGCCTCGCGGCTTTGCCAGTCCTTCTCCAGCGCCTTGACTTTGGTCAGGAGCGCCGAGCGCTCGTCGCTCAGCCGCTGGAACTCAGCCTCGGCCTTGTCGAGGTCGGCCCCCTTCCTGCGCGCCTCTTCCAATTGCGTCTGGAGCAGCTTGCGATCGGCTTTGTACTGGCCTTCAGCGGCCTGCGCGCCCTGCTCCAGCCGGGCGACATCCGCGATCAGCCGCTGCCGCTCGGCCTGCCACTTCTCGCGGGCGGCCTTGAGTGGCTCGACCTCGCCCTGGACGGCCTTCAACTGCTCCTGCAACTGCGACGTCAGGCTCTGCAGCCGCGCCTTCTCCTGGGTGAGCTCGACCCGCGACTTCTGCCATTCCTGCTCCAGCTGCGCCTGCTTGGCGACCGCGGTGTCGCGATCCTTCAGTAAGGTCTCGCGATCGACGGCCCACTGGAGCTGCGCCGTCTGCAGGTTGTTGAGGTCGTCCTCCGCGGTCTTGAGGTCGCTGCGCAGCTTCTTCTGGTCCGCTTCATACTTCTGCGCGAGCTGGATCCGTTCCTGCTCGAGCTGCCGGAGCTGTCCGCGGCGCTCCTCATCGCGGGTCTTGGCGCGAGCGACGTCATCCCTGAGGCGAGCCAGTTCAACCTGGGACCGATCGTGGCCCTGCTGAAGATCCAGGTGACCCTGCTTGAGCGACTCGTGCTGGTCGAGCAGCGCCTGCCGCTCCATCGCGTGCTCACCGTCACGCGCCTTGGCACGGGCGAGCTCATCCTTGACGCGACCGAGGTCCACCTGGGCCCGGTCGTGGGTCTGCTGCAGACTCGCCTGGCCCTTCTTGAGCGATTCGTGCTGCTCGAGCAGGGCTTGCCGGTCCATGGCCCATTGCAGCTGGGCGTTCTGCAGCTCGTCGAGCTCCTCTTGTTTGGCCTCGAGCTGCTGCTTGACCAGCGCCAGTTCCCTGCCGGTCTGGGCAAGCTGCGCGCCCATGTCGTCCTGCAGCGTCTGGAGGTGCGCGACGAATTCCTGGTTCTGCTGCAGGATGTCGGCGAACGACTTCGCCTTGGGGGCCTCGGGCATCAGGCCGCCCTCCGTCCTTGCTGCATGTAACGCTCGACCGCCGACCGCATGGCGTCGAGGTGCGCACTCATGGCGCCCAGCTGGTCGACGCGCTCCTGTTCCAGCTGACTGAGCTCTTCCGCGCGGTCGGCTTCCCGTTCGATCGACTGGCGGAGCTCGCGCTCCAGCCGGGCAATCTCGGCTTGCGCCATCTCGTAGGCATTTTTCGTGTCGAGAAGGTCCTTCTTGCGCGCCTCATCCTCATCGATCAGCCCCTGCAGATTCTTGAACAGCTCCTGGTTGAGCTGCAGGATCTCCGGGTAGGAGCGGCTCGCTTTGGACGCCGCCTCATCGGTTCGGACTGGCTTGCCTGGCTGTTCGCTCATCACGCCGTCTTCAGCCGCCCCTGCTGCAGGTAGCGGGCGACCTCCCCGGGCAGGCCTTGCGGATCAACCGGCTTGGGAATGTAGCCGTCGCAACCAGCGCCCAGGATCTTCTCCCGGTCTCCGGCCATCGCGTGGGCGGTGAGGGCGACGACGACGACGCCCGCCATCCGGGCATCGGAACGGATCTTGCGGGTGATCGCCAGCCCATCTTCCCCCGGCAGCTGGATGTCCATCAGGACGATGTCGGGCAGCTCGCGCGTCATCTCCGCCAGGCACTCGGCGCCGCTCCCCGCTTTGCGCACGGTGAAGCCTTTCTTCTCCAGGAGGAACTGGGCCAACCGGAGGTTGACCGGGTTATCTTCGACGATCAATACCTTGCCGGCGGTCACGCCCTGTTCTCCTTCGCCTCTGCACGATGTCCAAAGCCTTGATGGCGCGCAATACGACATCTGGCTCGGAGAGGCCAGAGGGTATAACGGCGCTCCATGCCGTCGCTGGCACCCTCGGTGAAACTTCACCCAGGGCCAGCAGGGCCGGTTGGCCGGGGAGGCCGCGGAGCCCGACCACCCATTCCGGCTCGGCAGGCGCCAGCACGACCACGTCCGGGGCGGCCGCGCGGGCCTTCTCCAGGGCCTCCTGCAGCCCGGGCGCCCGGAAGACCTCGAAGCCCTCCTCGACCAGGGTGGCGGCCAGCGTCGCCAGCGCCCGCCGGTCGCGATGGACCAGCAGGACGCGGACCCGGTCGCGCCGGCGGCTGATCCCCTGGCCGATTCGGCGCAATTCGTCCTGCATCGTTTTCGTAGCCCACGGCTTGGCGACATACCCGGCGACGCCGAACTGGTCCATCAGCGACTGATTGCGCGTCACCGAGCAGACCAGCACCGGGACGTCGGCGGTGGCAGCCCGGGCCCGCAACTCCTGCAGGACCTGCCAGCCATCCTTAACCGGAAGGACGGTCTCCATCACCAGGAGGTCGGGCAAAATTTCCATCGCCTTGCGCACCGCCTGCTCGCCATCGGAGGCATGGGCCACCCGGAACCCGACGCCCTGGATCTCCGCCGTCATCCGCTGGCTGCTCGCGGGATCGTCCTCGATCACCAGGGCCAGCGGGAGTTCCATGGTCTCCAGCGTCGGCGCCGCCTCCTCCACCGGTGACACGGCCGCCGGCCTGGGCTCGCGGGGAATGGTGAAGGTGAAAATCGAGCCTTTGCCGAATTGGCTCTCCGCCCAGATCCGGCCGCCGTGCATCTCGACGAAGCGGCGGCAGAGGGCCAGGCCCAGGCCGGTCCCCTGGTAGCGTCGGGTGTAGGAGCCGTCGATCTGCTCGAACTCGCGGAACAGCTTGGGCAAGTCTTCCGGCTTCATCCCGATGCCGGTGTCCTCGACGGAGACCGTCAGCTGCTCCGGCGAATCCTTAACCGACACCGTGATCGTCCCGGGCGCCGGTGTGAACTTCACGGCGTTCGAGAGGAGGTTGTACAGCACCTGCTTGAACTTGCTGCGGTCGGCTTTGATGACCCCGGCGTCGACCGCGCCCACCGTCCGCAGCTGCAGGCCTTGCTGGCGGGCCATGGGATCGAGGATGGCGGTGATCTCCTGGAGCGCCGCCATCACCGGCATCTCCTCCGGGTGGAGGTCCATTTTGCCCGCCTCGATCTTCGCCAGGTCGAGGATGTCGTTGATCAGGCCGAGCAGGTGCTGCCCGCTGCTGTGGATGTTGCGCAGGAACTCGGTGCGCTCGCCTGCCGTCAGGTTCATGGTCAGGTCCAGCAGGATCTCGCTGAAACCCATGATGGCGTTGAGTGGCGTGCGCAGCTCGTGCGACATGTTCGCGAGGAATTCCGACTTGTACCGGCTGGACTGTTCGAGCTGGCGGTTGACCTGCAGGATCTCCTCGTCCGCGCGCCGCAGCGCCGCGTGCTGGCGCATCAAGTAGCGGTTCGAATCCTTCAGCCGCGCGACCAGGCTCTGCCGCTCCGCTCGCAGCCGCTGCTTCTCCAGGTTGCGTTCCAGGAGCTCCCGGAGCCGATGCAGGTCGATCGGTTTGGCGATGTAGTCGTCGGCGCCGCCACGCAGCGCCTCCGCCGCGACCTGCTCCGAGCCGTAGGCGGTCATCATCACGACCACGGATTCGGGAAAATCGCGGAGCATCTGGGGTAGGAGGCTCAAGCCGCTCTCCTCCGGCATCTGCACGTCGAGGAAGATCAGCGCCGGGCGGCGACCGTCGAGTTGCCGGCGGGCCTGGGTCGCGTTGGGGGCCGTCACGACGTCGAAGCCCTGTCTTTGGACCGCCTTGGTGAGGAACGCCCGGTTGTCAGGATCGTCATCGATGGCGAGCAAGACCGGCCGTTCCTCCTGTTCCGGCTCCGCTCCAAGCAGCCCGCGCACCGCCTGGACCAGGTCCTGGTCTGAGCCCAGCTCGCGGCCGGAGCCCGTCGACAGCGGCCCCAGGTCGGTCAGGAAGCGGTCCGCACCCGCGGCCAGGGCCCGCTTGCCTTCGTCGGCATCCACGTGCACTCCGGCCATGAGCAGCACCGGGATGTTCGTCGTCGCCGGGTTGCTCTTCAGGATCTCGCAGACGCGAAGTCCGTCGATGCGGCGGAGCAGAAGGTTGAGGATGATGGCGTCCGGCACGTCCTCACGGGCCCGGTCCAGCGCCTCGAGCCCGTCCTGCGCCGAGAGGACGTCGAACCCCTCGCGCTGAAGTCGCCCGACGAGCGCCTGCAAGCGCTCGGGATCGTCGTCGGCGACGAGAATCCGCCGGGTGCTGCTCAGCTCGCTCATCCGGCCCTCCGAAGGGGGGCGCGCCCGGCCGGTTCGTGGAGGGCGACCAGCGGCCGCCGCGGGATCAGGAAGCGGAAGGCACTGCCTCGACCGGGGACACTCTCCACCCAGATCTGGCCACCCTGCAGTTCCACCAGCCGCTTGGAGAGCGCCAGGCCGAGCCCGATGCCCTCGTACCCGCGCGAGGTGGAGCCGTCGACCTGGCGAAATTCCTCGAAGAGGCGTGGCTGATCTTCCGGTTTGATGCCGATACCCGTGTCCCGGACCTCGACCACCGTTCCGGTGGGGCTCTCTATCGCGCTGATCGTGACGCTGCCATGGTGCGAGGTGAATTTCACCGCGTTGTTGACCAGGTTGTGGACGATGTGGCGGAGGCTTCGCGCATCGAAGACCACCTGCAGGGTGCGGTCCACCTGCGAAGTGACCGTCAGCTCCTTCTGACTCGCCGCCGCCGCGTTCTCCGACAGCGCGGCGTCCACGGCGTCGGCCACCAGGCAGGGCGCCGGATGGAGCTCGAGCCGGCCGGCCTGGATATGGGTCAGGTCGAGGATGTCATTGATCAGGGTGAGAAGCTGGCGGCCACTGTTGTGGATCGTCTCGGCAAATTCGGCGCGTTCCGCCTCCGACAGCTCCGGGGTCGTCTGGATGATCTCCGAGAAGCCGATGATCGCGTTCAGCGGTGTGCGCAGCTCGTGCGACATGTTGGTGAGGAACTCCGACTTCATCCGGTCGGCTTCCTGCAACTCGAGGTTGGCGCGCTGCAACATCTCGATGGTCTGCCGCTCCCGCTGGAATCGCCGCGCATTGTCGAGGGCAACCGCGGCCTGGTTGGCGAGGATCTGCAGGACCTGCATCAGGGTCGGATCGAAGGCGCGGACGTCGTGGAAGTAGACCGATACCGTGCCGACGAACTCCCGCTCGAGGAACATCGGCAGACCCAGCGCCGCCCGCCAGCCGTACTGCTGGGCCAGTGGATCGAGCGGGAATCGGCCGTCGAGTTGAATGTCCTCGGAGAAGACTGGACGCTGCTCGATGACGACCTGGGTGATGAGACCCGGCGCGAGGCGAGCCAGCTTGTCTTGGGGGACGCGCGGCTGCACGCCGTCCCTCACCTCAACGGCCTGTTCGGCGGGGTTGCCGGACTGGGTCAGGGTGATGAGGCAGGAGGCGGCGCCCGAGACGCCGATCAACGCCTGGGCGACGCCTTGCAGCAGCGCGGTCGGCCCGACCGTGGTCGCGGTCAGCGCCTGGGACACCTGGCGGAGCATCTCCATCGAGGCGTCCAGCCGCAAGGCTTGCTGGCGGGTCTGCTCGAAAAGGAACGTGTTCTCGAGCGAGACGGCGACTTCGGCGCCCAGCGAGGCGGCCAGCTTGACATCGTAGTTGCCGCTGAACTCGCCGTGCCGCTTGTTGGCGAGCATCAGCACGCCGAGCGGTCGACCGCCCGAACCCAGTGGCACCAGGAGCAGGTCGCGATAGCCAAAGGTTTGGGGCAGCAGCTGACCAGCCTCGATGTCGTGGAGGCAGTCGGCGATGATGGTGGGCTGCTGGGTGACAAAGACCCGACCGATGAGGGTCGACGCATTGGCCCCGAAGCGCAGCTGGTTGAGTCGCATCTGGTTGAAGAGCCGGCTCTCCCGCATCCCCGAGGGGGCGGCCGGCGCGATCAACGCCTCGAGCCCATCCTGGTAGAGGAAGAAGCCACACATCTCGACGTCGAGCAACTCGGCGAGCTTGGTGGTCAGGGTGCCGAGGTCCTCGCCGAGCTTGGTCAGGTTGGAGACCGCCGTCGCGACCTCGAAAAAGTGGCTCAGTTCCTGGAGATTCTGGTCGGCCCGGCGGGAAAGCTCGAGGTTTTGCTGGACCAGCTTGAAGTATTTGAAGGACCAGAAGCCGGTGAGCACCATGACCGGCAGGAAGAGCACCGCCAGGAAGTAGGTGACGGGCGAGGGCGCCCACCAGCGCGCCACGTAGATGAGGAAGAGCTCCGTCAGGGCGCCAAGGACTACCCAGAGCCGCCAATTGAACTGGACCCGGGAGGAGGATGCGGAATGCCGTCGCGTGGTTGAGCCCTCGTTCGTCACAGTGCGCGCATTGATTTGACGAGGATTCAGGGCATTGCTTCGCACTACGACCCTGCCTGGCGGCGCTGCGGCGGGCGGCTTTACAAAGGTTTACTGGACCGTCGCCTGCCCCGAACCCCGGGGATACGTTCGCCCCCTTTGCTACTCTCTACACGTGCAGCGAGAGACGGCGTTCAACGTCTCGGCGATCAAGGATACCGTCCTGCGGTCGATCAAGCTCAACCAGCAGGCCTACAACAACCGCGACGCCGACGTGCTTCGCGAGGTCTACCTGGAGCCGATGCTGTCCCAGGTGGCGCACGACCTCTCGGGTGACTTCGAATCCTTCCCGGCGGCTCGCCTGGACATTACCTGCGAGGTGCTCGACGTTTCCTACACCGCCTACCTACAGATCGGCAAGGTCGAGCTGTCGGCGTACGGCCTGGAGGCCAGCCCGCAGAACGTGAACGTAACCACCAAGGAAGAGTGGATCTACCGCCTGGTTCCCGATGCCGAAAAGGGCGTCGGCCTGGGGCGCCGCACCACGCACCGCTTCCTCGGCTACTACCACTACACGCTGGTGGACATCGACGGGCGCTGGTGGATCACCGACGTCCAGTCCGCCAGCGAGATCTGGCTCCCCTAGCTCGCCGAGCTGCGCGAGTCCGCGACGGAGGCCGTATCGAGATCGCTCGCCAGCTGTTGGACGCGGGCGTTGATGTCGTTGCGAATCGCGCGCACCTCGCCGACTGATTTGCCCTCGGGGTCTTGCAGGTCCCAATCGATGTATTTCTTCCCCGCGATGTAGGGACACTCGTCGCCACACCCCATCGTCACCACCACGTCCGCCCACTGGCCAAGATCGTCGGTCAATTTCTGCGGGCGTCGCGCCGACAGGTCGATGCCCTGCTCGCGCATCACGTCGACGACAACCCCATGGACCTGCTCGGCCGGTCGGGTGCCCGCGGAGCGAGCCTGGTGGCGGCCGTTGGCCGCACGCTCGAAGAGGGCCTGGCTCATTTGCGACCGGCCCGCATTCTGCTTGCAGACGAAAAGGACGCGTGCCACGCTGGCCTCAGACGAGCACGTCGAGCAGGGCGCGGGTCTTAGGCGTAAGACCGCTGGCGAGCCGGTAGTAGGCCCAGATGCCGGCCTTGCTGACGTCGACCAGCCCGGCATCACGCAGCTTCGCCATATGATGGGACAGGGTCGGCTGACTCAAATCGAAGGCGGCGGTGAAGTCGCAGATACAGACCGGTTCCGCCGAGCGCTTCAGGATGCCGATCATTTGCAATCGCGTGGGATCGGCCAGCGCCTTGAGCACCTCCACCGACTGGTCCACTTTGGCGCCCGCCATCGGCATCGCGGGTGGGCAACAGACACCTTTGACACGTTCAGGGGTGGCGGCTTTCACGATCGCAGTGTATCAGATCCATTGACAACTGTCTATGGATCTGCTAGCCTTCCATCGACCGACGTCAATCTCTCCGGGAGGATGACATGGATACGATTCGGGAGTCCGTCCGAGCCAAGTACGCGCAAACCGCCATCACGCTACGCGACGGCGGCAGCTGTTGCGACGCGAGCTGCTGCGGTGGATCGGACGCCGCCAGCGGACCGAT
>Ga0209057_1000395_pt1 | contig 39895 bp, 37 predicted proteins | sample GraSoiAngelo_146_FD_185903 | JGI IMG/M metagenome (GOLD analysis project Ga0209057, IMG submission 185903) | Grasslands soil microbial communities from the Angelo Coastal Reserve, California, USA - 14_1009_05_30cm (SPAdes) (version 2) | ecosystem: Environmental > Terrestrial > Soil > Grasslands ...
GGCCGTGGGCGTAGCTGAGCGCGCTCGTCACGTCGCGGGTGATGCGCAGGGCGTCCTCGAGCGGCAGCGGGCCCTCGCGCTCGAGCCGCTCCCGCAGCGATTCCCCTTCGATGTAGGGCATCACGTAGTAGAGGGACCCGCCCGCCTGCCCCGAGTCGTGCAGCGGCAGGATGTGGGGGTGGTTGAGCCGAGCCGCGGTTTCGATCTCGCGCAGAAAGCGGTCCGGACCCAGGGCCGCCGCAAGCTCGGGCTTCAGGACCTTGATAGCGACCCGGCGATGGTGCTTGAGGTCTGCGGCGAGGTAGACTGTCGCCATCCCACCGCGGCCGAGCTCGCGCTCGATCGTGTAACGGTGGCCGAGGGCAGCTTGGAGTCGGGCGAGCAGGTCGACCAAGGGGCTCGTGGGCGGTGGACGAGTCCATCATAGGGGTGGCGGCCCCGTGCGGCCAGAGGGCGGCGCCCCCCCGGCCGCGCGGCAACCTTCGTCCCTACTCGCGTGTTTTGTCCTACCGCGATCCGGCTTTTCTATCTTAGCCTCGTACCATGCTCGCGCGCGTCCGCTCCGCCGCCGTCCTGGGGATCGACGTCTACCTGGTGGACGTCGAGACCGACATCGCAAACGGGCTCCCCTCCTTCGCCACGTCGGGCTACCCAGGGCACGGTGCAGGAGGGGCGAGAGCGCGCCTGCGCCGCCATCGCGAACTCGGGATACACCTTTCCTCTGAAGCGGATGACGGGTTAAGAGAGAAGGGCGCGCGCGGCGTCTCCCCCGCGCGAGCAGATTTGTGATGTTGTGGCGCCCTTGCGGCTCGCGGTCCCACGCGCATATTGGACCGCAACTTAGATGCTATGAACCCCGAGGTGCGATGTCGTGCGGATCGCCTATGTCGAGGGGAGCGAATCGCGAACCGACTGAGCGAGAGCCTCGCTTGGCCGGTTTTTTTTCCCCGGCGATTGGACGACTAGGGCGGCGACGCTTTGTTCTGGACGCCCATCCGCTTCCGGTGTCTGAGCCTCACAGGGAGGTGAGGGATGAAACGGTTCATTACATTCGTGCTTGTCGGTTTGCTTGCGGCTTGCCACGAGCCGATCACAGAACCGCCGTCTCCGAATTTCGCAGCCCGGGGCTGCGAGCCGGGCCCCTCAAATGATCAAGGCCGCGGAAGCAATCCATGTAGCCTCCTCGCACTTCTCGCGCCCGTGTATTCCGCGCTGCACAATACGCAGGACAATTATTACAACGTAAGCGAAATCAGTACCGACGAGATGATCGTGCCGACCCGCGGCCAGGACTGGTACGACGGTGGCACATGGCTCGATTTGCATCACCAAACCTGGACGGCGACCAGCCCCGCCACACTAACCTTTCTCAACGGTATCTGGAACGATGCCTTCTCCGGCATCACGCGCGCGAATGAGCTTCTCGACGCGCTCCGGAACGCGAGGGGACGAGATCAAGCGATCATCGCAGCAGAGGCTCGGACGCTCCGGGCCTTCTATTACTATCAGCTCATGGACATGTTCGGCGGCGTGCCCATCTTCACGACTCCGCAGTTCGCGCCGCAACCGCGCAACACACGCGCCGAGGTGTTCCACTTTATCGAAAGCGAGCTACTCGAGACCCGCACAGCCCTGCCGGACAGCTGGGTGGCGGCCGACTACGGGCGCATGACGAAGGGTGCTGCCGATGCGATCCTTGCCAGCCTGTATCTGAACGCGGCCGTGTTCACGTCCGACGCGCCGAGTGCGACCACGTACAACTCGTGCGCTAGTGTGCGCGTGGGGGTCCAGACCGCGTGCCATGCCGCTATCGCCGCCGCCGACCGCATCCTCAACTCCGGTCAGTACAGTCTAGCGGCCGATTGGCACTCGAACTTCGCTCCCGACAACTTCGCATCGCCGGAGAACATCTTGGTCGTCAAGAACCTGAACCAGCCAGGGTTGGGACTCAATTTCGTGATGCGGGCGCTGCACTACAACCAGTTGACCCCCACCCCATGGAACGGCTTCGCGGCCTTGGCAGAGACGTACCGCGCTTTCGATGCGGACGACCAGCGTCGGGGGATTTTCCTCGCAGGGCCGCAAGTCAATCTGGACACCGGCGAGCCGGCCTTTGACCGGTCCGGGGCTCCATTGGTCTTCACAGTGGACATCATTGATGAGAATAACGCTGGGGAAGGTGAGGGCACCCGTATCGTGAAGTGGCCTCCGGACCCGAACCGAGCTGGCCCCGATAACGGCAACGACTTCGCCTACTTCCGCCTTGGCGAGATCCTGCTCATCAAGGCCGAGGCACTGAACGCCCTATACCCGGGCAGCGGCGAGGCCCTTGCCCTGCTCAATGCGCTCCGTGCGCGAGTCTTCGAGCCAGACAAGCCGCTGGCCACGGTGGACCGTGGTGCGATCTTACGTGAACGACTGCTCGAGCTCACCGCCGAGGCGAAGCGGCGACAGGATCTCATCCGGCACGGCCGGTATACTCAGGCGTGGTCGTTCAAGCAGGCTGGCGGTCCCCGTCTCGTCCTGATGCCGATTCCGCAGTCGCAGCTCGCCGCCAACCCGATGCTGGTGCAGAATCCGGGGTACTGATTCGCGAGCGCTTACCACAGCCCCGAGGCAAGGTAAGCTCGCGCTCGATCGTGTAACGGTCGCCGAGGGCAGCTTGGAGTCGGGCGAGCAGGTCGACCAATGGGCTCGTGGGCGTGGACGAGTCCATCATAGGGGTGGCGGCCCCGTGCGGCCAGAGGGCAGCGCCCTCCCGGCCGTGCGGCAACACTTCGCCCCCACTCGCGTGTTTTGTCCTACCGCGATCCGGCTTTTCTACCTTAGCCTCGTACCATGCTCGCCCGCGTCCGCTCCGCCGCCGTGTTGGGGATCGACGCCTACCTGGTGGACGTCGAGACCGACATCGCGAACGGCCTCCCCACCTTCGCCACCGTGGGGCTACCGCAGGGTGCGGTGAAGGAAGGGCGCGAGCGCGTCTACGCGGCGATCGCGAACTCAGGATACACCTTTCCCTTGAAGCGCATTACGGTGAACCTCGCCCCAGCGGACATCCGCAAGGAGGGCTCCGCGTTCGACCTGCCGATCGCGCTCGGCGTGCTCGCGGCGACCGAGCAGATCTCGGCCGAACGACTGGGTCGAGTGGCGGTGCTGGGCGAGCTCGGCCTGGAAGGCGCGATCCGGCCGGTGCGCGGCGCGTTACCCGTGGCGCTGGCGGCCCGCGCGGCCGGGCTGGACGCGCTGGTGCTCCCCCGGGAGAACATCGCTGAGGCGGGCGTGGTCTCCGGGATCCGCGTGCTCGGGGCGGGGACACTGGCGGAGATCGCGGACTTCCTCGACGCCCGGGGCGAGCTGCCCGAGCCGCACGTGGACCTGGGCGCGTTGTTCGCGGAGCGCGCACGGGACGACGTCGATTTCGGCGACGTGAAGGGGCAGGCGCACGCGAAGCGGGCGCTCGAGGTCGCCGCGGCGGGCGGGCACAATCTGTTGATGATTGGGCCGCCCGGATCCGGGAAGACGATGCTCGCCCGCCGCCTCCCCACGATCCTGCCCAAGATGAGTCTCGACGAGGCGCTCGAAACGACGAAGATCCACTCGGTCGCGGGCGTCCTGCCCCTGGGCGAGTCGCTCGTCGCCCGGCGCCCCTTCCGGGCACCGCATCACACCATCTCGGACGCCGGCCTGATCGGCGGCGGCTCCTATCCGCGGCCGGGCGAGGTGAGCCTCGCGCACGGCGGCGTGCTGTTTCTGGACGAGCTCCCCGAGTTCCGCAAGAACGTGCTCGAGGTGCTGCGCCAGCCGATGGAGGACGGCGTGGTGACGATCGCCCGGGCGGCGATGAGCCTCACCTATCCGGCTCGCTTCATGCTCGCCGCGGCGATGAATCCCTGTCCTTGCGGCTACTTCGGCGACCCGCATCACAACTGCGTGTGCGGCCCGCTCGGCGTGGAGCGCTACCTCGCCCGCGTGTCGGGCCCGCTGCTCGACCGGATCGATATCCACTTGGAGGTGCCGGCGGTAAAGTACCGGGCGCTCGCCGATCAGGGCGGGGGCGAGCCGAGCGAAGCGATGCGTGAGCGGGTGGACCGAGCTCGCACGGTGCAACGGGACCGGTTCGCCAGCCGCCCGGGAATCTACGCCAACGCGCACATGGCGGCGCGAGACATCCGTACGTTCTGCCGTGTTTCCGACGGCGCTGACGCGCTGCTACGTACGGCAATCACGCGGCTCGCCCTGTCGGCCCGGGCGTATCACCGCATTCTCAAGATCGCCCGCACGATCGCCGATCTGGAGAAGACCGCAGAGCTGGCGCCGAAACATGTGAGCGAGGCGATCCAGTATCGCAGTCTGGACCGCAGAGGGGTGGGATGAGGACGGGCTCACGGATGGCCCGCTGGGAAGTTACCCTTTGTGGACCCCCGCCCCGTCATGTACGCCACCGTACTCTGGTTTCTTCTCTTTCTGTTCTGCCTGCGCGTAGCGGGGCAGGCGCTGGTGGCCACGTTCGCCGTCCCGTTTCTGCCACCGATGCAGCAGTGGTACTCGGGCGTCATCCCCTACCCGATCCTGCTTCCCGTGCAGATCCTCATCATCGTCTTGCTCGCGAAGGTGGCGACGGATTTCACGCGGCGCCGCGGATTCTTCGTGATGCCGCGGAGGACGATGGGACGGTTGCTCCAGTGGTTCAGCTATCTCTACTGGGGTGGGATGGCGGTGCGATACGTGGTGAGCATGGCACTCCATCCCGAGCGCCGCTGGTTGGGGGGAACCATTCCGATCTTCTTCCACTGTGTGCTCGCGACCTTCCTCTTCGTGGTGGGTCGCTACCACACGCGGCCTTCGGTCTCTGCCCCCGCCGTTCCCACGGGATGACCGAGCCCGACGTCGCCCTCACGGACTACGCGCTCGCGATCGAGTGCGCGCTCTTCGCCTACCTGGTTCGGGGTCGAGAGAACGCTTTCTTCTTCGGGTCGGCCGCGGTCGCGTCGCTGGCTGGAGGGACGGTCCACGGTTTCTTCCTGGACGCCAGCACGCTGGGAAACGCGGTTCTCTGGCGCATCACCTTGATCGCGATCGGCGTCACGGCGGCGAGCGCCTGGGCGATCGGCGCGAGGGTGCTGTCCCCCGCGCCTGCGGCGCGGCGCATCACCATCGCCGCCGCCGCGGCGTTTGCGACCTATTGCGTGTTCACGTTGTTCGTCACGCAGCAGTTCCGCGCGGCAGTGGTTTTCTATCTCCCGGCCGTCGTGTTCCTGCTGGTCGCGTTGTCCGTCGCGTATGCCCACGCGCGTGAGCGAGGCATCCTGGTCGCCATCGCCGGGCTCGGCCTCATGTTCATCGCAGCCGCAGTGCAACAGGCGAGGATCGCGCTGCACGCTACGTACTTCAATCACAACGCGCTGTACCATCTGATCCAGGCGATGGCCCTGTGGCTCCTGTTTCTTGGCTTGCGGAGGCTCCATGCTGACGCGACGTGAGTTCCTCGAAGCCGGCGCGACTGCCAGCACGGCGATCGCCCTGGCGCCCTACGGCTGCGCGGGGGACCGGTCCGCGGCCGGCGTCGTCGTCAACGACATTCACTCGCAGCTCAATGCCACGCGGGTGTACCGGGTCGTGAAGCCGGCCTCCGCCGACGCGGTGGTGCAGCTCGTCCGGAGCGCCATGCAAGAGGGCCGCCCGCTGAGTATCGCGGGGGGCCGGCACGCCATGGGAGGCCAACAGTTTGGCAGTGAGACGACGCTCGTCGATATGGGGTCGATGCGGCGGGTGCTCGGCTTCGACGCCGCCCGCGGTCTGATCGACGTCGAGGCGGGAATCGAGTGGCCCGAGCTGATGCGCTATCTAGTGGACGCGCAGCAAGGGGCCGCGCGGGCGTGGGGCATCCGCCAGAAGCAGACCGGAGCGGACCGTTTGAGTATCGGAGGTGCGCTGGCGGCGAACGCCCACGGCCGCGGCCTCAAGTTCAAGCCGTTCATCAGAGACGTCGAGTCGTTCGTGCTGGTCGACGCCGACGGGACCCCCCGCACCTGCAGTCGCGAGGAGAACGCCGAGCTGTTTCGACTCGCGATCGGCGGGTACGGGCTGTTCGGCGTGATCACGGCCGTCCGGCTGCGCCTCGCGCCGCGGGTGAAGGTGCAGCGCCAGGTGCAAATCTTGGAGATCGACGCTCTCATGCCGGCGTTCGAGCAGCGCATCGCCGCGGGGTTCACCTACGGTGACTTCCAGTACCACACGGACCCCGACTCCCCCGACTTCCTGCGGAAGGGGGTCTTCTCGTGTTATCGCCCCGTCGCGGCCACCACTCCGATTCAAGAGGGACAGAAAGAGCTGTCCCCAGACGACTGGAACGAGCTCATCTACCTCGCGCACGCCGACCGGACGCGGGCGTTCCAGGCCTACTCGCGCTACTACCTCTCGACCTCAGGACAGGTGTACTGGTCGGACACACACCAGCTCGGTCCTTACCTCGACGATTACCATCGCGCCCTGGACCGCCGGCTCGGGGCGTCCGAGCCGGCCACGGAGCTGATCACCGAGATCTACGCGCCGCGGGATGCGCTGGTCCGCTTTCTCACGGACGTGCGCGAGCGGTTCCGTGCGCAGCGCACCGCCCTTATCTACGGCACCATCCGTCTCATCGAGCGGGACGACGAGAGCTTTCTCGCGTGGGCCAAACAGCCGTATGCGTGCGTGATCTTCAACCTGCACGTCGTCCACAGCCCCGCGGGGCTCGAGCGCGCGGCTGCGGAATTCCGGCAGCTCATCGACGCCGGGATCCGCTACGGCGGGAGCTACTACCTGACCTATCATCGGTTCGCGACGCGGCAGCAGGTGGAGACGTGCTACCCGCAATTCCCGGCGTTTCTGCGCGCCAAGCGGCGCTACGATCCCGACGAGAGATTCCAGAGCGACTGGTACCGGCACTACAAGCGCATGTTCGGAGAGCTGCTGTAGTGCGGGCTGCGAAGGACGCATGAGCCGGGTGCTGAGCGCGTTCGGTGTCCTTAGCGCTGCTAGGGTGCCTGAAGCCGACCGGCGCGCGAGTGCCCCGTTGCTCGCTCGACGAGCACCGTGGCAACAAGTTGCGTTGGTGGTAACATGATGGCGGTGAGCACCACTCCCGCGCCGTCGCCGTCGTTGGCGAAGGAGCTCATCAAGGCGTATCCCACCCCCCACACCGCCCCTGAGGTGAGCACGTCGAGGGGGAAGCTGCCACGTCTGCGGTTCCCAAGGTGCGCGCCGACGGCGAGGCCCATGCCTCCACCCGCGGCGCCGCCATAAAAGATCCCCTCGAGCCCGCAATACTCTTCGAAGCAATCACCCTGGATCGCATGTCCTGCCACTGCGCCTACGCCCCAGCCCAACAACCCGAGCCCGGCGGCCGCGAGCAGAGGCGAGCCGATGTTCGGTTCCGACGCGACCCGTGCACGAATGGCGGCGCCGGGCAGATCGTGCGTGCGGGCTGATGGAAAGAGGGGGGGTGGCAGTCGCTGGCTCACCATACGTCCGGCGACGAGCGTGACCAACAGTCCACTGAGAACGAGAGCGCGCATAGACACCTCGCTGAGAGATAGAGGTACTACCCCAGGTCAGGTTCCGAGTCCGCGATCCTCCCATCGACGATCCGCACCCGTCGCGACGCGAATGACCTCAGTCGGACGTCGTGCGTCGCCACGAGCACCGCCGCGCCGCGCTCCGCCGCCAGCGAGCCCAGGCTCTCCGCCACCGCCCGTCCGGATACGCCGTCGAGGCTGCCGGTAGGCTCATCGGCCAGGACGATCGCCGGCCCGTGCACGAGTGCGCGGGCGACCGCAGCCCGTTGCTCCTCGCCGCCGGACAATTCGTGCGGATACCGGTCGGCTAGCGTCGCGATTCCCAGCGCTTCGAGCATGCGGGTCGTCTCGCGCTTCGCAGCCTCGCGGGCCATGCCGCCCAGTACTGCCATCAGCACCACGTTCTCCCCCACCGTCAGTCGCGGCAGCAGGTTGGAGCGCTGAAACACGAACCCTACACGCGTGGCACGGTGCCGCCGGCATTCGCCGAGGCTCATGGCGGGCAAGCGACGGCCCGCGAGACACACGTCGCCCGAGGTGGGCCGGAGCAACCCGGCCGCGACCGCCAGCAACGTGGTCTTGCCCGCACCGCTCGGCCCCTCAAGCAGGACGAATTCACCCCCGCCGACGGCCAGAGACACATCACGGAGCGCCTCGACCGCATGCGGTCCGACGCCCCGTGTCCGCCGTACCCGGTCCAGTTCCAGGACCATCACGGGCGGAAGGCCTCGAGCGGATCGATGCGCCGCAGGCGCGCGACCGGTATCGCGGCGGCGCCTATCCCCGCCGCCGCAAACACGAGCAGGATGCGGGCGGCGTCCGTGACGCGGAACGCGAGCGGGATCACGGGCAGGACGTGATCCAGCACGACGCGGAGCACCAACCCCGCGGCGCTGCCCAGCATGGCTCCCACAGCGGCCAGGGTGACCGCCTCGCGAATCACCGCGCCGGTGAGTGCCCGTGCGTCTGCACCCAAGGCTAGCAGCACGGCGAGGTCCTCGCGTCGCTCTTCCACGACGGCGTGAACGAGCAGCGCCACGAGCACCGTCGCGGCTAGGAGGCCGAGGACGGCCACGAGCGTGAGCAGCGGGATGAAACCGGCCGCGACTTCTCGGGCGTTGTTCGCGACGAACTCCTCGCGCGGGTAGACGGACAAACGGGGGAACCGGGCCCGGATGGTTCCGACCAGTGCCGCCGGTTGCACGCCGGGGGTGCAGCGGACGACGGCGAACGACGCCCGACCCCGCAACCCGCTGGCCCCGTCGACAGTCGAAAGGTTGGCGAACAGGAATTGCGTCGCGAGCAGGTTAGTGCCCCCGGTGAGGCCGAGGACCACGGCCGCGCGACCGTTGACCCAGACCGTGTCGCCCAGCGTCACTCCCAGCCGAGTCGCCGCCGCCCGGTCCAAAGCGATGTCGGTACTGTCCAGCGGCGCCCGGCCCCGGACTAGTGCCGGCGGGCCGCCTCCCCCTGTCGGCGCCGCGTAGCCGATCGCGATGAGCGCGAGGCGGTGCCCCGCCGGACTCGGATCGGCCTCGTCCCGTACCGTGACATACGCCCGCACGATCGGATCCGCCGCGGCCACGCCGCGTATCGTCGCGAGCGACTCCGGCAGGTGGGCGGGCAGGAAGGCCGACGACCGCATCAAGTTGTCCACGCCGCCGGGGGCAACCCAAACGTCGATGCCGGGCTGGCCGACGTAGGCCGCGACGCTGGACGATACGGAGCGATACGCCGCGCCCAGCACCAGGACGAGGAGCGCCGCGACTCCGATGCCACCCGCCGTGAGCCAAAACCGCGCGGGCCGGCTGCTGAGGGCTTTGCGGATGAGCGCCGCCATCAGCGAGCACCTCCCTCCGTCCGCCCCAGCAGCACGACCTCCCCTGTGCTGCCGTCCACCTCGATCTCGTCCCCCGACGCAATCAGCCGCGTCGCGCCTTCCACCCCCACGACCGTGGGGATGCCCAGCTCCCGCCCGAGGATGGCGGTATGAGAGAGAATGCTGCCCCGCTCCACCACCAACCCGCGTGCGGTCAGCATCAGGAAGACCCAGCCGGGATCGGTGACGGGGGCGACCAGGATCGTCCCCTCCACCCGCTCGCCCGGAGACGCCGCGTGCAGCACGCGTGCGGTCCCCCGCGCCCGCCCGGGGGCGCACGGCAGGCCACGCAACACGCCGTTCGCGCCGGGCGCCGCCGAATCGTCGCGTGCGAGCCGGTGCTCGGATACCGGACCGCGGGAAACGATGCGGTGTGGCAGAGTCTCACGAGCGAAGGCTTCATAGTGCGTTTTGCGTCGCGCGACCAGCTCGCCCGGTTCGGGCACCGGCGAGCCGTCGCGTACGTGGCTTTCCAGATCCTCGAGCGTGAGATAGAAGACGTCCTCCGGTTGCCGCAGCACGTCTGCGCGGGCCAACGCTGCTCCCATGGCCTGGAACAGGCGGCGCAAAACTCCGTAGGCGCGGGCGCGGGCGTAGGACATCCCTTCACGGTCGGCGATGGCGGCCCGCGTCCGCCGCACGAGCCAGCTCGCATACCGTCGTCTGAGCGGGTGGCCTCGCAACCGTTCCTCGAGCTCCCGCGCGGCGGCCGCGGGTTCAGAGCGCGGCCGCCCTGCGGCGGGCGCGACGTGGTCGAGATGGTTGCGAACCATGGACACCAGGACGGATGGTGTTGCGGCCAGGGACGGTGTCTCGAGCTTCAGCTCCTGAATCGTTCGCTGGCCATGCAGGCGGAGATGCTCCACGGCTTGTGTCCGGAACTTCGCAGCACCGGCGCACCGCGCGAGCTCCGCCCAGACTGCTTCCGCCGGGAGCGCGGACTGGAGCAGCGCGAGGACGTCGGGCTCGGCCCGCGCCGCTGCGACCAGCGCCAGCACCGAGTGTAGGGGCGCCAGGCTCTGAAGGGAGACTAGGCCGGTCAGCAACCGCTGGTGCAGATCGGTCCCGCTACCCTGCGGCCCCGGCTCTCCACCGACTGCGTTGCACACCTGTGCCAGCCGGCTGTCGAACAGAAAGGCGAAGAAGTCGTTGTAGATGAGTAGCACCCAGTCGTCGAGAAACTCCTTGGTGATCTCCTCGAAGACCCGCCACAGCTCCTCAGCCGGCCGTCCGCTGAACTCGGCATCCCCGTAGCGGCGCAGCATTTCGGCCGCGCGCTCGTGGAACCGCCGCACGTCGCGGCGCAGCCGCCAGAGGCGACGAGCGAGGCAGACCGCGGTGCGGACGGCCAGAATTCGATCCCCAATGCGGGGCCGTCCTCTGCTCTTATCCAGCGTGGCCGGGTCGACGTGCTGCGTAATCCCTAGCGCCGTCTCCCACTTTCGCGACGTCCCCGCGAGGCCGGGAACCAGCAGGAAGAGTCGGTAGTAGTTGACGAGGTTGAAGTACAGCCGCCCGCGGATCACGCCCACGAGGTGCGCCAAGAATGGCCGTGCGCGGTCCACCTGGCGCCGCGGGACGCCGGCGAGCCGGAGGGCGCGGCCGAACAGCCGCTCGTACGCGAACCGCACGTACGAGCACGTGAGGGGAAGCGTGAGGCCTGGATAGCTCTCGCCGATGTTGCTGTCGTCCCAGATGGCCAGCTCGGCAGCCTGCTTCAGGGTGATGGGACGCGCCTGCAAGATCCACAGAGTGCCGTTGCCGTCGAATGCCCACTCGACGTCCTGCGGGCGGCCGGCCGACGCGTCGATGCGCCGCAGCACCGCAGCGAGGGCATCGAGCTGGGCCTCGCTGAGCGTCGGGGCGTCGCGCCGTCCGAGGGGCACGCCGGCGCGCTCGACGCCCGGCGCCCCATTGCTCCGCGGCACGATCTGGTGCGCTTTGCGGCGCGCGGTGACCCGCCACTGCTCGGACCCCAGTTCTCGCACGTACGTGTCGCTGTCGGCCGTGTCGGAGACCACTCCCAGGCCCAGGCCGAACGCGGCCGCGACGGCGAGAGCGGGAGCGCCGGTGAGGGGATCGGCTGTGAAGGCCACGCCGGAAACGCGGGCGTCCACCATCTCCTGGATCAGGACCGCCACGCGGACCGGCGCCGCCGCGAGCCCCAGCGCCTGCCGATAGAGAATCGCACTCGCCGAAAAGGCCCCGGCCCAGCACCGTCGGAGGGCCACGGCGACGTCGTGCCGGCCCAGGTTAAGTTCTGTGGTCAACTGCCCGGCGAAGCTGTGGGCCGTACCGTCCTCGCCCACGGCGCTAGAGCGGACCGCGAGTCTTTGGTCGGCTCCGAGCACTCCCAACTGCTCCTCAAGCTCCCGCGTCAAGGCCGGCGGCCAGGGCGCTCCCTCCACGAGACGGGCGATCGCAGGGGACGCCCGCTGCGCGGCGGCCGTGTCACCGACGGGGACCGCACGTGCGATCTCCTCGATGCGCTCCTGGACACCTGCGAGCACGGCGGCCATGGCATCCGTCGTCACCGTGGCCCAGCGGGGCACAGCGAGGCCCAGCTCGGCGAGCTGCTGGAGGCCGTGCGCCTTTCCGCCGACCAGCACCGGAGGGCCATGCTCGCCAGCGGTGAGGACGAACCGGCCGTTGGTGCTACGCTCCCCGATCACGACAGCGCCACTCCGCGCTGCGCTGCGAGGGCGACGACCAGGCCGCCGTTTGCTACGACGCCGAAAATCTCCACGTAGCGTCGCAGATCGGCGCGCGCCCGCGTGGGAGCGAGACGGAACCGCAGGCACGCGCCGATGGCGATCGCCGCAGCGCTCACAAGCGCGGCGACGTACCTCCAGTCCAGCCGCGCCGCGACCGCAACGGGCGCGAGGCAGGCAACGCCCGCCGCGATGAACCCGGCCGGCAAGAGCGCCGCCAGGCGCCACCCCAGTAGCTTCGAATACGTCCCGTAGTCAGTCTCGTCTTCCGGAATGCGGATCTTGCGCGCGGTCTCCCAAGCGGCCACGCTCGCCACCGGTGCCAGGAGGACGAGCAGCACCCAAAGCGTTGGCACCAGTCGTCCGAACTCGTCGCGGTAGACCGCGCAGGCGTAGAGGCCGAACAGGACGGTGAGCACCTTGCGGGCGAGATACGCGAGCGGCGATGGCTCCCGCGCCAGAGCGGGGATGAAGAACCACTTGAAGCCGAGCCAGGTGACCGCGAGCCCGGCGACCAGGGCGAGCAGCATCGCCGACGGGCCGTGCAGGAGATTGAGCCCGATGAGCAACGCGGCCGCGGCTGCGGCCATCTGCCGCAGCTCCCTGACGGTGATCTCGCCCTGGACGACCGGCCGATCCCGGTAGCGCGGGTCTCCGGCCCGCCCCAGACGGATGTCGGCCGGGGCATCGACAATGTCGTCCTGCAGCCGGATCAGCAGCATCCACAGAACTGTGCTCGCCGCGCCGATTGCCGCGCGCCAGCCGAGCCGGAGCGGCGCCACGCCACCGAGGGCTTGGAGCGCCAGGTACAGCGACAGGAACTGCGCCGCTCCGACGGGCGCCAGGATGCCCGGGGGGAACATCGCGTTGACATAGCGGATCGAGCGGCGGAATCGCCTCATCGAGTCGACTCGGCCACGGCTCGCGATCGGCGAGGCCCTGTGCCAAAGACGTAGTCCCACAGGGGGGTCGTAAAGCCGTAGCAGCGGTGGTCGTCCGCGTAGTGGTGATAGAAGTGGTGACGCCGCCAGAACCGCACCAACCCTCCGCCCCCCGCCCGATGCACGCGGTAGTGCACCAGCTCGTAGGCGAGGTAGCCGAGGATCACCCCGGCGGTCATCAGCGCGGCGCGCGGCCACGATCCCACCGCGGCACGCAGCAGTGCCCACACCGCCACGGCGACCGGCAACGAGATCCAGAGCGGCACAACGTAGTACGCCGGCTCTTCGGGCGTCTGGTGGTGGAGCAGGTGCTGCTGCCGCTCGCGCAGCCAGGCCGCCGACGGCACGATGTGGAAGAGGAAGCGGTGAAACACGTACTCGAGCAGCGTCCAGAGGAGGAGGCCGCCTGCGAGCTCCGCGATCGCCCCAGCCCGCACGAGCTGCCCGAGGCTGGCGCTCCACGCGAACGCAGCCACGAGGATGGGCCCGAATGCGAGGAGGACGAACGGCGACGGCCCTGGTCTTACGACTCCGCGCATAGTTGACCTCCCTGCCGCGGTGGGGCGTGCCCGTGCACGCCCACGCGGAGCGCGTCCCAGAGGAAGACTACGTACGAGCGGTACACACTCGCCCCGGCGCGGGCGTAGTCGTCCTGCAGGAGGGCATGCACGCGGGGCAGGTTGTACCAGGGGATTCCCGGGAAGAGGTGGTGTTCGAGGTGGTAGTTCAGGTTGCACATGAAGAACCGCACCACGCCGTTGCTCGTAACGGTGCGCGTATGTGTAAGAGGATGACCGGGGCGCGTCAGCATGTGCTCTGACCAGCCGCGCACGTTGACGATTCCCGCGGCGACAGCCATCGGAATTACCCACCCGTGGAGCAGCGCTTGCAGGGCATGCAGCTGGACCGCGACCACGACCGCGCCGGCGTACAGCAGCGCCATCGCGGCATACTCGACTACGACCGCGAATCGTTCCGGTCTCGTGCACCGCCGCCAGGCGTTCACGGGCACGTGGACCAGAAAGACCAACAACCCGACGACGCCCCAGAGATAGAAGAACAGGGCAAGCAGCTGCCGATGCCCGACGTAGTTTGTGAACTCGTCTGGATCCCGTCGCTCCCGCGTGTAGCGATGATGCAGCAAGTGCGTCACGCGGTAGGCCGCCCCCGAGACGAGCACCGGGAGCCCGAGCAGGAACGCGGCCCAGCGATCTCCGCTGCGCTGCCGGAAGAAGTTCCCGTGCACTGCTTCGTGCATCAGGATGCCGAACGCGTGGAGTGCGGCGCCCGTCGCGACGTAGCCCACGAGCCGCACCGGCCAGTACGGTACCGCGAGCACCAGAGCGGCGCTGGCGGCCCACAGGCCGAGGAACGCGAGGACCACGAGATTCCCGGAGCGGCGCACTCGGTACAGTTGGCGGATGGCGGCCCGCCGTTCGGGAGCGAGCGTGGCGAACCAGGCACGCGCGGTCATGGCGCGCCTCGCAGCGATTTAGCGTACAGTCGGAACGTCTTCACCACCGGGCAACTGAATGCCTCGATAACGCGGCGTACCCGGGTGTTCGTGGCCTGGACAAGCGACAACTCAATTCGCTCCAGTCCGAGCCTTTGCACGGCGCGCAGCGTCTCGAAGGCGAGCAACGCCCCCAACCCGCGTGCCCGGTGCTCAGGGCGTACGCCCAGCAGGATGAACCGCGCGGAACGGAGCCGTGGGATACGCCGCAGCAGCCGCAACCAGCCGAACGGCCACAGTCGGCCGCCCAGAGGGGCGAGCGCTTCGTTGGCGTCGGGAAGCGTGACGGCAAACCCTGCCGGCGCGCCATCGACTTCGGCGATCGGGGCCAGCTCCGGCTTCACGAAGAGCCGGAAACGCTCCGCGCGCTGGCGGAACTCCTCCCAGCTGATCGGCACGAAGCCCCACACATCGTCGAACGAGGCATTGTACAACTCGAATACCGTGCGGATCTCCGCGTCCCACCGTCCGAGATCCAGCGGACGGATGGCGCACCCCCGCGCGATCCCGCGTCCGGCACCCAGGGACCTCACCAGACGCTCCACGGCCGCCGCGGGCCGAGCGTCGGGGGTGCCTAGGTAGGCGTGGTACTCCCGGTAGGGTGCGTAGCCGGCGGCCTCGAGGAATGCGTCGTAGTAAGGCGGGTTGTAGGGCGACAGCACCATCGGTCGCGAATCGAAGCCGCGCACCAGGATCCCGGTCTCGTCGTGTGTCGTCAGGTTCACAGGACCCATCACCCGCCGCACGCCACGGGCGCACAGGGCCTGCTCGGCCACATCGAGCAACGCCCGCGCTGCTTCAGCGTCGCGGGTGCACTCGAAGAAGCCGAACAGAGCAGTCTCGGGCTCCCACCGGGCGGCATACGCCTCGTCCACGATCGCCGCGATCCGGCCCACCACCGTCTCGCCGCGCCGTGCGACGAATCGGCGCACCCAGCGCGAGCGCAGCGATGCGTTGTGCTGCACGCACCAACGTTGCCGCTCATCTGTCCGGAGCGGCGCTACCCAGCACGGGTCGCCTCGGTACAGGCGGTACGGCAGGTCCACGAACGCCTGCCCCGCGACGCCGCCGTCTGCCGGCACGACCTGCAGTCTAGGCGATCGCGGCGTCGGCATCGGGAGCCTCCCTTCGCACCCGGTCGAACGCATCCACGGCCGCGGCGATGTCTGCTTCCGTCTGAGCGGCGGTTGCGCACAGCCGCAACCGCGCCGCGCGCCTAGGCACCGCTGGATGGACCACCGCCGTGGCCAGTACGCCGTGATCCAGGAGCCTGCGGGACAGGATGTACGCCTCCAGATCCTCACCGACCACCACCGGGACGATCGGCGCCGGCCCGTCGCCCACGCGATACCCAACTCGACGCAGGCCACGTCGCAGGGCGGCGGCGTTGCCGCTCATGCGCCGCAGGCGCTCTGGCTCCGCCGTGAGGACCTGCAGCGCCGCCCGGACTGCGCCCGCCGCTGCTGGCGACAGGGCTGCGGAGAAGATGAACGGGGCGGCCTCGTGCTGCAGGAACGTGATCAGCGCGCGCGACCCGGCGATGAAACCGCCGCTACTGGCCATGGCCTTCGACAGCGAGCCAGTCCAGATGTCCACACAGTCGGGAGGCAGGCCCCAATGCTCGTGCGCACCGCGGCCGGTCGCGCCGAGGACGCCGAGCGAATGGGCTTCGTCTACCAGTAGGAAGGCGCCGTACCGGTTGCGGAGCTCGACCACGTCTGGCAGCGGACAGACGTCGCCCTCCATCGAGTACACGCCTTCCACGACGATTAGCGTGCGCTGGCCGGCCACGCCGTCCCGCAGCTCGCGCTCGAGCGCGGCTACATCGTTGTGCCGGAACCGCTGTACGGGGACGTGTGCTAGAAGGCAGGCGTCGAGCAGACTGCGGTGGGCCAGCGCGTCCGCGAGCACCCGATCGCCCGGACCGAACAGCGATCTGACCGCTGCCAGGTTGGCGGCGTAGCCCGAGCCGAAGGTGAGCGCCGCGCTCGTGCCTTTGAACGCGGCCAGCTCATGTTCCAGCCGCTCGTGGAGTGCTAGGGTGCCGGTGAGGAGCCGCACACCGCCCGTGCCCGTTCCAAACGTGCGGATCGCCTCTACGGCGGCCGCCTCAATCGTCGGGTGACCGATCAGGCCGAGGTAGTCGTAGGAGGAGAGCATGATCAGCGAGCGCCCGCGCACCTGCACGCGAGGTCCCGAGCGACCGTCCAGCGCTTGCTGGTAGGTGTAGAGGTCCTGCTCCGCCCCCCACCGCAAGAGCGCGAACCAGCGCTGTGCCGTGGCCACGTCGAGCAGGCCGCCCGACCGGCGGGTCGGCTGGTCCCTCTCCAAGAGGTGCTCGATCGGCGTGGCTAGCGGCGGGTGCAGCAACCCGGACGGGCGAGCGCTTGTCGGCCCGATGGGCGCCACGACCCCGCCTGCCGGGGGGCAGGCCGCCCGGAGGTCCGGTGCGGCAGCACGCCGGCGGCGGTTGGCAAGATGAGCTGGGAGAACAGAAGCGGCACACGCTGCACAGCAGACTCCCCTAGCAGTCGCTCGTATGATTCCGCGCAGTGGTCAAGAACTCGTCAAGCGCGAGCATTCCCGACCGAGCCGCCTGCGGTGTTGACCGACCGTACTGGCTCTCTGAGACAGGCGGCGGGAGCGGCTGCTGTCCTCTAGATGGACGCCGCCAAAGGTAAGGGCCTCGTACGTGGCCGCTTGTGACCCACATCACTGTGGTTGAGCAAGGCCGAAAGTCCCGCCCGCTCGGCGTGGAGCGCGATTCAGTATCGGAGTTTGGACCGGCGGGGACGCGCTGAGGCCCTTGCGGACGGCCGTCCACCGCTTCACCGTTCTCCGATCGAAGTCGGGCCAGGAGGAGCCTCGAACCGGAACCGCGAGAGAAGGGAAGCAAGCAATGGCACACACCACGAAGGGCAACCCGACGACCAAGCGTCACACCAAACCCAGGGAAACCGAGACAACCCGCGTCGGCGGGACCCCCACAGAGGAAGACATCCGCCGGCGGGCCTACGAGCTGTCCCGCGAGCGGGGCGGCGAGCCCGGCCACGAGCTCGAGGACTGGGTGCGCGCCGAGCAAGAGCTACGCGGCGACGAGTAGCGCCCAGCAGCGCCCCGGTCGGGGTGCGAGCGATCGGAATGTCCGCGATAGGAGCGAAGCCTCGTGATCGAGGCCCAGCGCCTTCTAGCGCCGGGCTGTTGATATACAGGCACATTAACGACGCTCTTCAAGTGCTCCTCGTTCACCCGGGCGGGCGCGTATGAATGCCGTCGGCCCGCTCCTCACACCATCGCCCGTCCCCGCCGCCCCGGGTTGGGAGCCCGCCTATCGTGCGCTCTGGCGAACCGGCGAGCTCGCGCGGCGAGTTGACCGCGCCCTGGCGTCGCTGCGCTCGTGTCGAGTTTGCCCGCGAAACTGTGACGTCGATCGACTGGCCGACCGCTACGCCTTCTGCAAGACGGGCCGCTTCGCCGCCGTCTCCAGCCACTTTGCCCACTTCGGCGAAGAAGACTGTCTCCGCGGCTGGAACGGATCCGGCACCATCTTCTTCACCCACTGCAACCTGCGCTGCGTCTTCTGCCAAAACTACGACATCAGCCAGGGCGCGCGCCTCTCGCAAGCGACGCCGACGCCTCCCGACCGGCTGGCGGCTCTGATGCTCGAATTGCAGGACCTGGGCTGTCACAACATCAACTTCGTGACGCCCGAGCACGTGGTGCCCCAGGTGCTCGAGGCTGTGGTGCGCGCCGCGGCACGCGGGCTCCAGCTCCCGTTGGTCTACAACACCAGCGCGTACGATTCCGCCGAAAGCCTGGAGCTGCTGGACGGCGTGATCGACATCTATATGCCGGACTTCAAGTACTGGAAGCCGGAAAGCGCCGAGCGCTATCTCAAGGCGGCCGATTATCCCCAGGTGGCCCGCGCGCGGATCAACGAGATGTACCGGCAGGTCGGGGACTTGAAGATCGACGAACAAGGCCTCGCCTATCGGGGCGTCAATATCCGGCACCTGGTGATGCCGGGCGCCCTCGATGAAACACATGCCATCCTGCGTTGGATTCGGGACACGCTCGGGTCCTCGGCGTACGTCAATCTCATGGACCAATACTATCCGGCCGGTCGCGTGAACGAGTGCCTCTACCCGGAGCTCAACCGGTGTTTGAGCGGCTCGGAGTTCTCCGAAGCGCGCCACATTGCACGGTCCCTCGGCCTGACGCGCCTGGACGAGCGGCACCCGCACCGCTGGCTCAGACCACGGCTGATCGTCGGGTGATCGGGAACCGTTGTGAGGGGAACAGGTCCGCGTCACGACGGCGGGATCGTCAGCTCGATCACATCCCCCGGTTGCACCATGATCCTCTCGGTGCGCGGGTTCGCCCGCCCGCCGATGGGGTGGAACTCGAATTGCAGGTCGGTTCCGGTCCCCACGACCTCGGGGCGCAACATGAACAGGTGCGTGGACAGGCCCGTGACCATGCCGAGGCGGATGCGTTGGCCGCCCCGCACCACGAAGACGTCCATGTCGAGGTAGTTCTGGTTCTGGACCTTGACCGCGGTCTCGGCGCGCGGGGGCACCGAGCCCGGCTTCGCCGCGTGGTGGCAGCCGGCCGCGAGCAGGCCCACGGCGAGCGGCACGACCCGTCTCATCGCTCCTCCACCGGATGCCCGACCATGCCGAGGGGTTCACCCGCGGAGATGGCCGGCGTCGCGACGACATAGAGCATGACGCCGGCGAACGGCGCCGCGATGGCCGCCGTCGTGTCGCCGAAGAAGTCGGTCACCACGCCGATCACCGCCCCTTTCTGCACAGCGTGGCCGCGCTCGACCAACGGATACCAGATGCCGGTTCCCGGGCTGCGCAGCACCTCGCTGCGGTCGAACCACAAAGGATGTCGCACCAGCTCCACTTCGCCGGGCAGCATCTTGAGGTAGCGGAGTAGGCGGAACACGCCCTGCACATTGCGGGTGACCATGTCCTCGGCGGGGACGCCGAGGTAGCCCGCCTCGGTGGTGAGGGCGGGCTTGCCGCGCAGGTGCGCCGTATTCTGGGTGTACACCGAGGCCCGGAGGTCGTGCGGGCGCGCGGTATCGATGACGATGTAATCGTTGCCCCACGCGAGCGCCATCTGGCGCGCGATCGAGTCGGCGCGCGCATTGAGCCCAAGCGGACTCCAATAGGTGTAGGGGCGCAACGACTCGTTGCCGTCCCCGGCGTGGATGTCGACGAGGTAGTCCGCCCGCTCAATGATCTCGCGGGTGATGGCGTCGGCGATCCGCTCGGATACGGTGCCGTCGCGTTTGCCGGGATAGACACGGTTCAGGTTCTTGCCGTCGATCGGGCTGTAGTAGATGGTCCGCCGCAGGAACGACGGCAGGTTCGCCACGTGCACGAGCAGCACCGTGCCGGCGAGGCGCACCGGATCGAGCTCGCGCCGCACACGCTGCAGTGCGATGACGGGCGCGACTTCGTCGCCGTGCGTCCCGGCGATGAGCGCGAGCGTCGGGCCAGGATCCTTGCCGCGCACGATCGTGAGCGGCACGCGCGTGCCGGAGTCGACGCCGGCCGGGACATCGACGAAGCCCGAGCCCTTCTCTCCGGGGCGCGCGGCGGCGGATCCGATGCGGAGCGTTGCCGCCTGCTGCGCTGAGACGCGAGCGGCGGCGACGCAACCAACGACGAGCAAGGCGAGCGATCGCATAGGCTCCCCGTGGTCGGATGGAACGGTGGGACTGTAATCTAGGGCGGGCGCGTCTGGCGCGCCGCAGCCCCGGTCCCTAGCTTGGCCTCCCATGATCGAATGGCTGCAGTCCCGGCTCGGCATCAGCCCCGAGCTGCAGTTGCGCCTGTTCGCCACGCTGGCGACGATCGTCGGGCTCTGGCTGGTGCATCGCATCGCGCTGGGGCTGGTGTATCGCCGGGTGCGGGACCCGTGGGGCCGCTACCGCTGGCGCAAGGGTCTGACGTACGTCCTGGTCGCGGCGGGCGTCGTCATCGTGGGCCGGATGTGGTTCGCCGGCGTGCAGGCGCTGGCGACGTTCCTCGGGCTGCTGTCGGCCGGGCTCGCCATCGCCTTGAAGGACCCGGTCGCCGACCTGGCGGGGTGGGCGTTTATCATCTGGCGGGGCCCCTTCGAGGTGGGGGACCGTATTCAGATCGGCCCGCACGCCGGCGACGTCATCGATCTCGGCCTGTTCCAGTTCACGCTCAATGAGATCGGTGCCTGGGTGCAGGCGGACCAGTCGACCGGGCGGATCATTCACGTTCCTAACGGCAAGATCTTCACCGATCCGGTCGCTAACTACAACAAGGGTTTTAAGTACATCTGGAATGAGGTACCGGTGCTGGTCACCTTCGAGAGCGATTGGCGGAAGGCGAAACACATTCTCACGACGATCGCGGCCAAGCACGCCGAGCACCTCACGGCGCAGGCTGAGCAGGACTTACTCGCCGCCTCCCAACAGTATCTGATCAACTATCGCAAGCTCACGCCGATCGTCTACACGAAGGTGGTCGACAGCGGTGTGCAGCTCACGCTCCGCTACTTGATCGAGCCCCGCAAGCGACGCGGTACGGAGCACGCGATCTGGGAGGAGATCCTGACCGAGTTCGCCAAGTGTCCGGACATTGATCTCGCCTACCACACGGTGCGGGGATTCAAGTACACAGAGGAGGGGAAACCGGCGCTCCGAGCGCCCTCGGCGCTGCCGCAGCCGAGCGGCGAGCGCGTCGATGAGTGATCGCGCCTAGCGCTCCAGGACCTCGTAGTGCGAAACGGTCGGCTCGAGCGCGAGCAGGTACTTCCGGTCCTCGGGGTAGTAGCGCGCCTGGTCGATGTCGTCCCCCGCGAAGGCGCGGATCGCGTCCAGCGACTCCCAGAACGAGATGAAGAGGAAGTGCGTCTCGTCCCCCACGGTGCGGCGCAACACCTGGACGCCGTGGTTCCCGGGCGTCGCGCGGCAGTCCTTCACGCCGGTCTGCTGGAGGTAAGCGGCGTACGCGTCGCCCTGAGCGGCCGGAGTAGCGCCGTGCCACAACCGGGCGACCAGGGGGCGGTCAGATCGTGTCGAGCTCTTCGACCGTGCGCTCATTGCGGACGTTTCCCGTGTTCAGCGTGGACTTGGGCTCGATCAGCAGCACGTGCACTTCGTCCCGGGCGACGGGCAGATGCTCCACGCCTTTCGGGACGATGGCGAATTCGCCTTCGTTCACCCACACCTCGCGGTTGCGCAAGCGGAGCAGCAGACGGCCTTTCACCACGAGGAACAGTTCGTCCTCGCGCTCATGGTGATGCCACACGAACTCGCCCTTCAGCTTCACGAGCTTGACGTACGAGTCGTTCAGCTCGCCCGCGATCTTGGGGCTCCAGTAGTCGTCGAACAGGGCGAACTTTTGCGCCAGGTTCACACTCTGCATCGGTTCCTCACAATTCAATCGGACGAGTCTCGTGAATTCCCATCCTAAAGGATGGGCTCGGCACTGCACAGTGCTGAAGCACACTCGTTGTCCTTAGGACAGTGCCTCGCCGAGCCCACGCTTCAGCGTGGGGATTCACGCGCTTGTCCGTCAGACGGTGGTCTCTCGGACCGGGAGACGGTCAGGCCGACTTGCAGGCAGTCCTTTCGGGACTGCCAGCTTGTGCGAGAACTGGATCCACACGACGGCTCCGACGATCAACGCCATGGCGACGAACGTCCGCGCGGTCACCGGCTCGCGCAAAATGAGCCAGCCGAGCAGCACGGCAATCACCGGGTTCACGTAGGCATACGTCCCGACGATCGTCGGGGAGGCGTGACGCAGCGCGTAGGTGTAGGCGCTGTAGCCCAGGATCGAGCCGAACACGACCAGGTAGACGATCGCCCCAGCGCCCTTCGCCGTCAGGTGCCAGCGGCTCCACTCGCCGAGCGCGCTGCCGAGCAGCGCAACCGCCCCGCCGCCCGCGAGCATCTGCAGCGCGGCGCCGACGTACGGGCTCGTCTCGGTCTTGTGACGCTTCCCGTACACGGAGCCGAGCGACCAGGACGCACTCGCGCACGTCAGGGCGATCGGGCCGCGCAGGTCGGCGCGCAGGATCTCCGCTGGGTTAGCCCCGACCAGCAGTCCCGTCCCGAGAAAGCCTAAGATCAGCCCCGCGATCACCCGCCAGCCGAGTTCCCCCGAGCCCCCCGGGATGATCGCGTCGAAAAACGCCATCCACAGGGCGACGGTCACGACGAAGATGCTCGCCGTGCCGGATGGCGTGTACTGCTCCGCCCATACCACGAACGCGTTCCCGCCGGCGAGCAATAGCACGCCGACGATCCCCTGGGTGCGCCAGTCAGAGAGACGCCGGGGAAGCCTGTCGCCCAGTGCGAGCGCGAGCCCGAGCACCAGCAGCCCGGCCACGAGAAAGCGCAGCCCCGCGAACAGGAACGGTGGCAGCTCGCCGACCCCGACCTTGATGGCGAGATAGGTGGATCCCCAGAACACGCAAACGACGAGGTACGCGACGAGCGCCTTGCCACGCAGGACCGCCATGTCAGTCGGGCTCCACGGGAATGAAGCCCGGTTTCTCGAATACGGTTCCGAGCACGATCGTGGTGCGCGTGCTCATCTGCGTCTTGGCGGCCGGGCCGCGCAAGTCCCGCAGGATCCCCTGCAGACTCTCGAGATCGGGCGCCGCCACCTTGAGGATGTAGCAGTCCTCGCCCGCAACGTGATGGCATTCGAGGACGCCCGGGTGCTTTTCCAGCTCGCGCATGCGTGGCTCGTCACCGATATAGTCGGAGTTCGCGTAGCGCACGGCGACGAACGCGGTGACCGGAAAGCCGGCGTGGGCGCGATCCACGCGCGCGTGGTAGCCCGCGATGTGGCCCGATTCCTCCAATCGTTTCACCCGCTCCATCACCGCGGGGCGTGACAGCCCGACCTCGTCGGCGATCGCCTGGTAGCTCGCGCGTCCGTCGGTCCCGAGAATCCGCAAGATTTTGCGGTCGACGGCGTCCAGCTCGTTCCGGCTTGTCATTTCGGAGTCTCCGCCTTACGATTTCCTACTATACGTCGTTCCTACACCTATTTCCTCAACGCATCATAAGCATACTGAGTTTCGAGGTTACGATCTATCCGTTTCGTGCCGGCGAATTGTCCTTTGATTGGGACATCGTAAGTCGTTACTATTCCGCCATGTCCGGCACGGTTGCTGCACTGCGTGAGCTCGTCCGCACCTTCCCGTCGGCACTCCTGGGGTACTCAGGGGGGGTCGATTCCGCCTTCCTGGCAGTGGTGTTGCGCCGGGAGCTGGGGCCGGATCGGATGGTCGCCGCGATCGGGCGGAGCGCCTCCTACCCCCGTGCTCAGTGGGAGGCTGCCCGCGCCGTGGCGGAGCGCTTCGACGTGCCGCTGGTCGAGATCGAGACCCACGAGCTCGACGATCCGCACTACCGCGCCAACCCCACCAACCGGTGTTTCTTCTGCAAGACGGAGCTGTGGAGGCGGTTGCTCCCGGAGGCCCGGGCGCGGGGACTCGCCGTCGCATGCGACGGGACAAACGCCGAGGACCTGCGGGGGGGGGAGCATCGTCCAGGTTACGCCGCCGGGCAGCGCGCGGGAATCCGTTCGCCGCTCGCCGAGGTCGGGATGACGAAGCCCGAAATCCGCGCGGCGTCGCGCGAGCTCGGGCTGCCGACGTGGGACGCGCCGGCCGCGCCGTGCCTCTCGAGCCGGGTCGTGTTCGGTCTCGAGATCACGCCCCGGCGCTTGGATCAGGTCGAGCGGGCCGAAGCGCACTTGCGGGACCTTGGCGTAACCGGCGATCTCCGGGTCCGCCATCACGGGCAGCGCGCCCGCATCGAGGTCGAGCCGCACTGGATTCCCTGGCTCGAGGAGCGCCTCGACGCCGTCGCGCGGCGGCTCGGCGAGCTCGGTTTCGCCGCCGTGGAGGTCGACCCGCGCGGCTACCGCCGCGGGAGCTTGCTGCAACAGCTCAGGCCGCGCGCTTGAGGCTGTTCGTCGCGCTGAACATCCCTTCGCAGCTTCGGCAGGCTCTCTGGCAGGTGATGACGCCGCTGCGTGAGCGCGGGCTACCGGTGAAGTGGGCGCGCCCGGAGGGCATCCACCTGACGCTCAAGTTTCTCGGAGACGTGCCGGACGAGCGCGAGGCGGAGCTCTCGGCCGCCCTGGGACGTGCCGCGGCGGGTGCGCGCGCCCTCCCCCTCGCCCTCGGCGGGTTTGGGGTATTCCCCGATTTCGCGCACCCGCGGGTGCTCTGGGTAGGCATCACTGCAGAGCCGGCGCTCGAAATCCTGCAACACCGAGTCGAGCAGGAATTCGAGCCGCTCGGCTTTCCCACCGAGGGGCGCCCGTTCCGTCCTCACCTGACGCTCGGTCGCGCGGGCCGGGAAGCCCGGCCGCGCGATTTCACGGGACTGGAGGCGGCGCTCGGCGCCCTGCAATTCGCGGAGACGCTGGTCATCGAGTCGGTGGACCTGATGCAGAGCACGCTCCAATCCGGTGGTGCGGTGTATCACGTGAGACACAGTGAACGGCTGTCTTAAAGGCCTCGTGCGGCTCGGTTGCCTCGCCACCGTCCTGGTGGCGGCGCTCGCGGCTTGGTGGTACCGCGAGCCGATCCTGCACACGGGGGCGCGCTGGTTCGGCCCTCGTTCCACCAGGCTCCCCCCGGTCGCCGACACCGCGGTGGGCGCCCCGACCCCGAAGGCCTTGTCCAGCAGCCAGACGAAGATGGACCGGCTGAAGCGACCGAGCGCCCCAGACTCGGTGGTGCTCTCTGCCAACGAAGTCGCCGCCATGATCGGCAGTGGCATCGACTGGAGCGTGCGGAAGAGCTTCGACTCGTTACGGGTGGAGCTCTTGGAAGGCACGGTCGCTGTGTACTGCCGGCTCGACACCCGCGTGATCCCGCGGGACGCGTTGGGCCCGGTTGCAGGGTTCCTCAACCCGATGGAGCCGTTGCGGATCGCGGGACCGCTCAGCATCGAGCGGCCGGGTATCGGGCGCTTCAAGGTCCAGGAGCTGACCCTGCGCGGCATCGCGTTCCCCGGTCCCGTGGTGGCGCAGCTCGCGCAGCGGATCGCCGGCGCCGACTCCACCGGCGCCGTACCGCTGCGCGTCTCCCCCTCCTTCACGGACGTGGCCATCCATCCCACGGGCATCGTTCTGTACCGCACCAAGCGGGGGAAGTCGTGAGCCGCCGCGTCCTCGTCGTCGATGACGAGAAGGGCATCCGCGAGGCGTTGAAACAGGTGCTCGAGTACGAAGCGATCGAGGTGCAGACGTGCCCGTCGGGTGGCGAGGCGCTGCGGCTGTACGGCGAGTTTCGGCCGCACCTCGTGTTCCTGGACGTGAAAATGCAGGGGATGGACGGTCTCGAGACGCTGCGCAAGCTACGCGAGCTCGATGCCCACGCCCAGGTGGTCATGATCTCCGGTCACGGCACCATTCAGACCGCCGTCGAAGCCACGCAGCTCGGCGCCTACGATTTTCTCGAGAAACCGCTCGACACCGATCGCATCCTGCTCACGCTTCGCAACGCGCTTCAGCACGTGGACTTGGAGAGCGAGAACGTGCGCCTCAAGGCGGAGGTGCACGCCCAGTACGAGATCGTCGGCTCGAGCAAGGCGATCAAGCAGGTGATCGAGCGGATCGAGAAGGTCGCGCCCACACAGGCCCGCGTGCTGATCACCGGAGAGAACGGCACCGGCAAGGAGCTCGTGGCCCGGGCGATCCATGCCCTGAGCCCGCGCGGCGGAGGGCCGTTCGTCGAGGTGAACTGCGCGGCGATCCCCTCGGAGCTGATCGAGAGTGAGCTGTTCGGGCACATGAAGGGAAGCTTCACCGGGGCGTTCGCCGACCGGGCCGGGAAGTTCGAGCTGGCGGACCGCGGAACGCTGTTCCTGGACGAAGTGGGCGACATGAGCCTGTCGGCCCAGGCCAAGGTGCTGCGCGCGCTGGAGGAGGGCATGATCTCGCGGGTCGGGTCGGGCAAGACGCTCGAGGTCGACGTACGCGTCATCGCGGCCACGAATAAGGACCTGAAGGCCGAAATCGCGGCGGGGCGGTTTCGCGACGACCTGCTCTATCGCCTGAACGTGGTGCCGATCGAGGTGCCGCCGCTCCGCGCCCGGCGCGGCGACATTTCCCAGCTCGTCCAGCACTTCGTGGAGCAGCTGACGCGGCGCGGCGGGCTCCCGCCCAAGCAGCTCGACAAGGAGGCTGTACAGCGGCTCGCGGCCCACGACTGGCCGGGCAACATCCGCGAGCTGCGCAACGCGGTGGAGCGACTCCTCATCCTAGCGTCCGGACCCGTGGTGCAGGCGGAGGAGGTCGACCGGCTGGCTGGCATGGCGACGGCGGAGGGAGGACGCGGGACTCAGACCGCGGATCTCGCGGCGGCGCCGTGGGTGCGGGCCGCCACGTTCGACGAGTTCAAGCAGGCAGCCGAGCGGTCCTTTCTGCTGGCGAAGCTCAAGCAGAACGACTGGAATGTCTCCGAGACCGCGCGCACATTGGAGATGCCGCGCAGCAACCTGTACAAAAAGATCGAGCGCTACGGGCTTAGCCGGGAGGTGTAGTGGCGGGGATCGAGAAGGACAAGGACTGGGACAAGGAGATGGCCGAAGTCGACCGGCTGCTCAAGAAGCTGCCGCTCGCCGACCCCACGCTCGGCCGCGCGGCGGGAGGGGAGCCGACGGCGAGGCGGCCCGCGGTCCCTGGAGGAGGGGGCACGCCAACCAGCCGGGCCCTGGCGCCGGGCGGCGGCGGACGGCTCGGCGCGTGGGTGAAGGTGGGTCTCGCCGTGCTGATTGGGATCGGGATCGCTCCCGGGATATGGCCGTACACCCATGGCTGCGGTCTGCGGCTGATCTTCTACCTGTTGGGCGTCTCGACGGTCATCGCTACCGGCCTGTGGGCCAGCGTCGCGTCGTGGAGGCGGCGCATGGGGTTCGCGCACGTCGTGTCGCAGATCCTGATCATCTGGGGAGTCCTGCTGCTGACCCGTGAAGTGCTGCCGCGCGTTGGCGCCAACGCGGCGGCCCTGTGGCTGTGTCCGGACGTGGGGCCCAAATGACGGTCGCACGACTATGACCGAGCATTTCCAGAATTTCATCGCCGGCGAGTGGGTGGACCCCACAACGGGCGCCTATTTCGAGAACCGCAACCCCGCCGACCGGGACGATGTGATCGGCTGCTTCCCGCGATCTGGCCCCGAAGACGTGCGGCGTGCCGTCGCCGCGGCGCAGCGCGGCTTCGCGCAGTGGTCGAAGACCCCCGCGCCGCTGCGCGGCGACGTGCTGCACCGGGTCGGGGATCTGCTGGTTCAGCGCAAGGACGACATCGCGCGCGCCATGACCCGGGAGATGGGCAAGGTTATGGCCGAGACGCGAGGGGACGTGCAGGAGGGGATCGACACCGCGTACTACGCCCACACGGAAGGCCGGCGGCTGTTCGGGCGCACTGTTCCCTCCGAGCTGCGCAGCAAGTGGGCGATGAGCTACCGGCGGCCGATCGGAGTTGCGGGACTCATCACCCCGTTCAACTTCCCGCTGGCGATTCCGACATGGAAGATGTTTCCAGCCTTGCTGTGCGGGAACGCGGTGATCTTCAAGCCGGCGGAAGACGTCCCCCACACCGCGCACCTGCTCGTGGAGATCCTGCTCGAGGCGGGGCTGCCGCCCGAGGTCGTGCAGCTGATCCACGGCGAGGGCTCCGTCGTCGGCAAAGCGATGGTCGAGCACGCCGAGGTCCCCGTCATCTCCTTCACGGGGTCGACCGAGACCGGGTCGATCATCGGCGCGACCTGCGGCAAGATGCACAAGCGACTGTCCCTCGAGATGGGGGGCAAGAACGCCATGATCGTGATGGACGACGCCGACCTGGACCTGGCGCTCGACGGCGTGCTGTGGGGCGCGTTCGGCACCACCGGGCAGCGCTGCACGGCCACGAGCCGCCTGATCGTGCACGAGAAGGTATACGACAGGTTCGTGCGGATGGTCTGCGACCGCGCCGACCAGCTGCGGCTGGGGCCCGGACTGCGCGACGACACGGACGTCGGGCCACTCATCAACGAGGATGCACGCAAGAAGGTCGAGTACTACGTCGGGGTGGGGCAGGAGGAGGGAGCGCAGCGCCTCATCGGCGGCGAACGGCCTTCGGACCAGGGCCTGGAGCGCGGTTGGTTCTACCGGCCGACGGTGCTGGCGGGGGTGAAGCCCGGCATGCGCGTCGAGCAGGAGGAAATCTTCGGCCCAGTGCTCTCGGTGCTCAAGGTCGGCTCCCTCGCCGAAGCGATCCGCGTCAACAACGATGTGCCATATGGCCTCTCGAGCTCGCTCTACACCCGGGATGTCAACGCCGCGTTCCGAGCGATGACCGACCTCGACACCGGGATCACCTACATCAACGCGCCCACTATCGGCGCCGAGGCCCATCTCCCGTTCGGCGGTGTGAAGCAGACCGGCAACGGGCACCGCGAGGGGGGGTGGGAGGTGTACGACTTCTACTCGGAGACGAAGGTCGTCTACGTCGATTTCTCCGGAAAGCTGCAGCGCGCGCAGATCGACACGGAAGGCTGAGCGTCGGTCCCGCGACACCCCCAGCGGCGGCTGGGGCCGCATCCAATCGCACCTGTCGGCAACAAAGTGGTGACGCCCATCACGCCAGGCGGTGTTAGGCTGCGCGCCCGTGGGTCACGAGTCTTTGGTGATCGTCCTTTCAGCCGGGGGCTCGCCGCTCGACGGCGAGTCGCTCGGTGCCCTCGCGGACGCGTCGGTGGTGTGGGTGCGGGTGGAGCGCGAGGGGAGCGCCGCGTGTCTCGCCGCCCGGGTGCGGCACGGCGACCCGCCGGACGCCTTTCGCGACCGCGTCCGCCGGTGGGGAGCGGCCCGGGGGTGGGCGGTGACTGTTGCTTCTCGCTGCCGCCTTGGCTAAAGTAAAAGCCATGCATGAGTTGGGGGCCCTCAGGGCAGGTTCCAGCGCGCAACCCGCGCCTGTGCCCTTCGCCCCCCCCGAGAAGCGCCGGTCCACGCTGGCGCGGTGGTTCGACAACTGGATGCGATCGCTGGGCATGGCGCTCGTGCTCTTCCTCATCATCCGCACCTTTCTCATCGAAGCGTTTCAGATTCCGTCGGGCAGCATGGAGCGCACGCTGCTCGCTGGCGACTTCCTCTTCGTGAACAAGGCGGTCTACGGGGCGCAGATCCCCGGTACGAACGCCCGCCTCCCCGGGTTCGAGTCGCCGCGCCGCAGCGACATCATCGTCTTCGCCTATCCGAAGAATCCGGAGCTGAACTATGTGAAGCGCGTCATCGGCGTCCCCGGCGACCGGGTCGAGATGCGGGCGGGCGAGGTTCGCGTGAACGGCAAGCCGCTGGCGGAGCCCTACGTCCAGCGGGTCGATCCGGGGCACGACGTGTCCGACCCGGAATTCAACTGGCAGAAGGACTACCTCATCGGCGGCGCGGCCACCCTGCGGGCCTACCGCCCGACGCGCGACACCTGGGGACCACTGCTGGTGCCGCCGGGCAAGTTCTTCGTGCTGGGTGACAACCGCGACAACTCCGCCGACTCGCGCTACTGGGGCTTCGTGGACGCACACGCGGTGAAAGGCCGGCCGCTCGTGGTTTACTTCAGCTACGATCGGGAAGCGCACGATGCACTTCCCTGGCTGACCGACATTCGCTGGCGCCGGCTCGGCTCGGTCATCCACTGAGCGGCCGGTGAAGGGGGAACCCCGCCACGCTCCGCGCCGTCGGTGCGGCGGGCCATACGATACGGTGCGGCGTCGTGCAGGCCCGGGAGGGTGATGCGGCCATGCAACTGAACACGGCGAAACGTGCCTCGTTCGATGAGGGATCGCTCGACCAGTATCTCCGCGAGATCAGCCAGTACCCGTTGATCACCCGTGAGGAGGAAGTGGCGCTCGCGCAGCGGATCAAGCAGAGCGATCCCGAGGCGCTCGACAAGCTGGTGCGCTCCAACCTGCGGTTCGTGGTGTCGGTCGCGAAGAAGTACCAGAATCAGGGTGTCTCGCTCTCCGATTTGATCAACGAGGGCAACCTCGGCTTGATTCGCGCCGCCCACAAGTTCGACGAGACGAAAGGGATCAAGTTCATCTCGTATGCGGTGTGGTGGATCCGCCAGGCGATTCTCCAGGCGCTCGCCGAGCAATCGCGCATCGTGCGCGTGCCGCTCAACCGCGCCGGGACGCTGCACCGCATCGGGAAGCGCTCGTCGGCGTTGCTCCAGGAGCTCGGCCGCGAGCCGACCGTGGAGGAGATCGCCGAAGGCATGGACATCTCCGAGGAAGAGGTCGCCAAGACCCTCTCCATCTCCCAGGCGCACCTCTCCCTCGATGCGCCGCTCACACCGGGCGAGGACAACAAGCTGCTCGACTATCTCCCCGACACCCAGAACCCCGGTCCCGACGACGAGATCTTCGAGCACGCCCTCACCGAGTCGATCGAGGAAGTGCTCGCGACCCTCAAAGACCGCGAGGCCAAGATCCTGCGTCTCTATTTCGGCCTCGAGGGTCAGGAGCCGATGACCCTCGAGGAAATCGGCTCGCTGCTCGGCATTACGCGGGAGCGCGTCCGACAGATCAAAGAGAAGGCGCTGGCGCGGCTCCGGCATGTGTCGCGCGCCCGCGCGCTGGAAAGCTTCCTGTTCTAGGCCCGGGGCGGGTAGATTTACCGCCCTATGGCCGGCTTGGCTTCGTTCGACATCTCCACCGGCGCCGACCTCCAAGAAGTCGATAACGCCGTCAACCAGACGGCCAAAGAGGTCGCCCAGCGCTACGACTTCAAGGGGTCGAAAGCCTCCGTCGCGTTCGACCGCACCAAGGCCACGCTCACCCTCGTGGCCGACAACGATTTCAAAATGAAAGCGCTGCTGGACGTGCTGCAGTCGAAGCTCGTCAAGCGCGGCGTGCCCGTGAAAAACCTCGAGCTCGGCGCGGTCACCCCGGCGGCGAACGACACCGTGCGCCGCGAGATCACACTCACCCAGGGGATCCCGCAGGACAAGGCCAAGGTCATCGTCAAAGCCATCAAGGACAGAAAGTTCAAGAAGGCACAGGCGTCCATCCAGGGCGCCGAGATCCGTGTGCAGGCACCCTCCAAAGACGAGCTGCAGGAGGTGATCGCGTTCCTCCGCAGCCAGGACTGGGGCATCGAGCTCAGGTTCGGGAACTACCGCGGATGAAGCTCGGCGTCATCTCTCTCGGGTGTGACAAGGCGACCGTCGATTCCGAGCGGCTCGTGGGCGAGCTCGTGGGCCACGGCGCCGTCGTCACCCCCGATCTCCCGCACGCCGACGTCATCCTCGTCAACACCTGCGGGTTTATCGACGCCGCGAAGCAAGAATCGATCGACGCGATCTTGTCAGCCGCAAGCCTCAAGGCGCAAGGCACCGTGAGGGCCGTCGTTGCCGTCGGCTGCCTGATCCAGCGGTACAAGCACGAGCTGCAGCAGGAAATTCCGGAGGTCGATCTCTTTCTCGGATTCTCCGACCTGCACCACCTCGTGCCGGCCCTCGCCGAGCGCGGGTTGATTACCGACCCGGTCGCGAGCCACCCCGGCGTCCGGCAGTTCCTCGGAGACACGCCGCACGTGCGTTATCTCAAGATCTCCGAAGGCTGCGACCACACCTGCGCCTTCTGTGCGATCCCGCTGATGCGCGGCAAGCACCGCTCCGAGCCGCTCGCGCGCTTGGTGCACGAGGCGCAGCAGCTCGAGGCGCAGGGGGCGAAGGAGATCAACCTCGTCGCCCAGGACCTCGGCCACTACGGCCGTGACCTCGGGCCGGGCGGCGCCAAACTCCCCGACCTGCTGCAAGCGTTGCTGCGGGAGACCTCCGTGCCGTGGTACCGGCTCCTCTACGTGTATTCGGCCGGCCTGAGCGAGCGGCTGGTGGATCTGATCGCGCGCGAGGAGCGCATCGTCCCGTACATCGATATGCCGATCCAGCACGCTTCGGACCGGATCCTCGGGCGCATGCGGCGCCCGGAGCGGCGGCAGTCGCTGCGCCAGAAGCTCGGCTGGCTGCGTGGGGCGATCCCGGATCTCGCGGTTCGCACCACCTGTCTGGTGGGCTTTCCGGGCGAGACCGACGGCGACTTTCGTGAGCTGCTCGCCTTCCTCGAAGAGGCGCAGTTCGACCGGCTCGGCGCCTTCGCCTACTCGCCGCAGGAAGGGACGCGCGCCATGCAGTACGAGGACGACGTGCCCGAGGAGGTGAAGCGGGAGCGTCTCGAAGAGCTGCTCGAAGTACAGCGCGCGATTTCGGCGGAGCGGCTCGCCCGGTTCGTGGGACGGGAGGCGGATGTGCTGGTGGACCGGGTCGCCGATCCCGACGAGGGCGGCGCCACTCATGTTGGGCGCGTGGCGTGGCAAGCCGACGACGTGGACGGGGTCACCTACGTGGAGCGAGGCGGCTGGGCCGACGTGGGGAGCTTCGTGCGGGTGCGCCTCAGCGCGAGCGAGGACTACGACTTTCGAGCGGTCGCGCTGACGTGACCCGGTCGGCGGAGCTGTTCGACCGGGCGAAGGCGGTGCTGCCCGGCGGAGTCAACTCGCCGGTCCGGGCGTTCCGTGCCGTGGGCGGAACGCCCTTTTTCGTCGCGCAGGCGCATGGCGCGTGTCTTACCGACGTGGACGGCACGACCTACCTCGATTATGTGTGCTCGTGGGGCCCGTTGATTCTGGGACATGCCCACCCCGCGGTGCTCGACGCGATCCGGCATGCGGTAGAGCGCGGCTGGAGCTACGGCGCGCCGTGCCCGGCCGAGGTCGAGCTCGCGGAGCTCGTGCGGCAGCGGATGCCGGCGGTCGAGATGGTGCGATTCGTGAACTCGGGCACCGAGGCGACGATGGCGGCGGTGCGGCTCGCGCGCGCCGCGACGCAGCGCGACGTCATCCTCAAGTTCGAGGGCTGCTATCACGGCCACGCCGACAGCTTTCTGGTGAAGGCGGGGAGCGGCGTCGCGACGCTCGGGCTCCCCGACAGTCCCGGCGTTCCCGCACCGCTCGCCGAGCTCACGCTCACGGTGCCGTTCAACGACTTGTCCGCCGTCGAGGCCCTGTTCGGGCGCCGCGGGAAGGAGATCGCCGCCGTCATCGTGGAGCCGTACGTCGGCAACGCGGGCTTCATTCCTCCCGAGCCCGGATTCCACCCGGCGTTGCGCGCGCTGTGCGACCGCTACGGGTCGCTGCTGATCTTCGACGAGGTGATGACCGGCTTCCGAGTGGGGCCAGGCGGCGCACAGCAGCGGCTCGGCGTGCGTCCCGACCTCACCACGCTCGGGAAGATCATCGGCGGCGGGATGCCGGTCGGCGCGTACGGCGGACGCGCCGACTTGATGAGGATGGTCGCGCCCGAGGGGCCCGTATACCAGGCTGGCACGCTTTCGGGGAACCCCGTGGCGATGGCGGCCGGGCTCGCGACGCTGCGCGAGACCGAGCGCTCAGGTTTCTACGACACGCTGGAGCAGCGAACCGCGCGGCTGGTGGCGGGTATAGGGGACGCCGCGCGGCGGCACGGCGTGCCGGCGAGCGGGGGCCACGCCGGCTCGCTGTGGGGCGTCTATTTGACCGCCGGGCCCGTGCGGAACTTCGCGCAGGCAAAGGCGTCGGACACGGACCTGTTCGCCCGGTGGCACCGCGCCGCGCTGGCGCGGGGTGTGTTGCTCGCGCCGTCGGCCTTCGAGGCGGGCTTCGTCTCCAGCGCACACACGGATGCGGACATCGACTTCACCATCGCACAACTCGACGCAGCGCTGGGCGAGGCACGGGCTCGCTAGCCTCCTCGCCCTCGCCGCCGCGGCCTGCCCGCGGCCGCCGCACCCTACAACGGTCACGCCCGGTGCCGAGCCAGAGCTCCGGATCGGACTCGCGGTCGGCGCCTCGAGCGTCACGCTGGGGGGCGACGGGGAGCTGTTCGTCACCGACGATGGGACCGGGGCGCCGCTCGGCTCCATCCCGGCCGGCGCGTCCTGGACCGTTGTCCCGGATACGGGCGGCCTGCGCGTCGTCCAGCCCGACGGCTCCCGGAGCGAGCGTCACGCGGGTATCTCCGCCGTGAACGTCACGGAAAGCCGCTTCGCGATGGTGGGCGGCCGCCGTTACCGCGGCCGTGTCAACGTTGTGCGGGACGGCTCCGGGCTGACCCTCCTGAACCGGGTGCCGGTGGAGAGCTACCTCGCGGGCGTGCTGGCAGGTGAGATCGGCATCCGGCGCAACGACGAGGAGCAGGCGCTGCTCGCCCAGGCAGTCGTCTCGCGCAGCTTCGCCCTCAAGAACCGCGGCCGCTGGGAGGCGCTCGGGTTCGACGCGTGGGCGGACGTCCGCGACCAGGTCTACAACGGCGTCGCGGGCGAGACGCCCGAGGTGTGGAGCGCGGTACGCCGCACCGCGGGCGAGGTGCTCGAGTACGACGGGGAGATCATCGAGGCCTACTTCCATTCCACTTGCGGCGGCAGCACCGCGGCGGTCGAGGAGGCGTTCACCACGGCGCAGAGCCGCCCCTACCTGCGGCCGGTCTCCGATGCGAGCGGCCGCGGGCACTCCTACTGCGACCTCTCGCCGCGGTTCCGGTGGCGCGAGGAATGGGACAGCGCGAAGCTGCGCGCTATATTGTCGCGGACGCTCCCGACCGTGATGCATGTTGGCGGCGACGGCCTGCAGCGCATCACTGACGTGGCGGTCAGCCGCACCGGTCCTTCGGGGCGCGTCGGCGAGCTCCGCATCGTGTTCGAACATGGCGACATCCGCGTGCCTGGGCCGGACGTGCGCGCCGTGCTGCGGCCGGAGTCGGGTCGGCTGCTGCAGAGCACGGCGTTCCAGCTGTCGGTGACGCGCCAGGACGGACAGGTCACACGGCTCGTCGCGGCAGGCGCGGGGTCGGGACACGGCCTCGGACTGTGCCAGTGGGGCGCAGTGGGCCGAGCGCGCGCGGGCCAGGAGTATCGAAAAATCCTCACCACGTACTTCCCGGGGACGACCGTTGAGCGACTCTACTAGAGCGAGCGGGCGCGCAACGGTGCTCGGCCGAGTGCTGGTGCTCAGTGTCCTGGTGTCCGTCAGTCCGCCGGTCCGTCTGACCGCCCAGGGCCTATTCAATCAGTTCTCTTCCGAGAACTTGAGACTCAGCGCCGTGCAGCTCGATCTCGGCCCGCTCGGCGGCAACAACATCCGGGGCACGCTCACCGGCGGCGTGCGGCTCGACTACGGCTTCATCGCCCCTAAGGTCCGCGTGCTGCTCGGTCTCTCCTACTTCCACGCCGACCTGAGCTCGGAGGCCCTGCGACGCTACGCGGAGGGACTGCGCCGCGTCGTGAACGATCCGGACTCGAACTACACCATCCAGCTGGGTGACATCACCTGGAGCGACCTGACGGGCGACCTCGACCTCCAGTACGTCATGCCGCAAGGCCATGCCGTGACGCTGTACCTGGGGCTCGGAGTCGGCATTCACCTCCGCAACGGCAGCGGCAAAGCGATCGACGGCACGTTCGTGGAGGACGCGCTGGACCAGATCACCGCCGGGGGGAACGGCACGATCGGGGCGGAGATCGGCGCGAAGCACTGGCGTGTCACGGTGGACGCGCGCGGCGTGCTGTCGAGCGGACTCTCGACAGTGAGTCTGCGCACCGGCGTGATGTATCGCTGGGCGGGGGTCGGCGGCCGGAGATCGACCAACCGGTGAGCACGCCCGTCAGGGTTGCGGTGGTCGGGGCGGGGGCAATCGCGCAGGTGGCGCACCTCCCTGTGCTGCGCAAGCTGCCGGGCGTCGAGGTGGCGGCGATCTGTGACAACGATGTCAGCAAGGCTCAGGCCCTCGCCGCGCGGTTCGAAGTCAGGGACGCCTTCGACGACATCGAGGAGGTGCTCCGCTACGGCCACGCGGACGCGATCGCGATCTGCACCCCCAATCATCTGCACGAGATCCACGTCGTCGCCGCGCTGGCAGCGGGGTGCCACGTGCTGTGCGAGCGGCCCCTCGCGCTCACCGTGGCAGGTGTCGAGCGCGTGCTCCAGGCGAGCGAGAAGTACGGCAAACGCGTCATGGTGGGAATGAACCACCGCTTCCGCTCGGACGTCCAGGCAGTGCGCGGATTCCTGGCGGGCGGTGACCTGGGCGCCCTGCAGGCGATCCGCAGCGGTTGGTACACGTTTCAGCCCAGCCGCCAGCTGCTCGGCTGGCGGCTGCGACGCCCGGAGGCGGGCGGCGGCGCGTTCCTCGACCTCGGGCTGCAGCTCTTGGACCTTGGCCTCTGGCTCGCGGGCTGGCCAGCCCCGAAGCGCGTCGCCGCACACATGGTGGGCCAGGCCAAGGACAGCGTGGAGGACATGGCCACCGCGCTCGTGGTATGCGAGAACGGCGTGTCGATCTCGATGGACGTGAGCTGGCGTCACCTGGGCGCCGCCGAGCGGTTCTGGTTCGATCTCGTCGGGACCAAGGGCTCAGCCACCGTCCAGCCGCTGCGGGTCTTCAAGGACGCTCATGGGACCGTCATCGACGCCACCCCCACGGGCGCGAGCGGACGCGAGACGCCGTTCGCCCAGTCCTACCGCGCCGAGTGGACGTATTTCCTCGCCGTCATCAAAGGCGACGTCAACGCGCCCCCGCCCCGCGACCAGTTGGCCCTCCACCGGGTGCTCGACGCGGTCTACCGCTCGGCCGACGAAGGGCGCGACGTGTTGCTGTGACCGGCCCGTCCCGGCGGACGGGCGTGCTGATCGCGCTCGGCGCGGTCCTGCTCGCGCTGAGCTATCCGCCGTTCCACATCCCCGTCCTGAGCTTCGTCGCCGTCACGCCCGCAGTGGTGCTGCTGCGGGAGCTCGAGCGTGCGGCGGACCTGCGCCGGGCGCTCCGCCTCGGCTTCTGGTACGGCCTCGTGTCCCAGGGGTTGGTGCTCTACTGGCTGGTCGTCGCCCTCTGGCACTTCACGCCCCTCTCGGCCCTCGGGTATCTCGCCACGATCGCGGTCTACGGACTGTGGACGGCGGGGCTGTTCTGGCTCGTCGTGCAAAGCCGGATTCGGTTCGCCGCGGTGCCCCTGTGGGTGCTGTTCCCGGTGGTATGGACCGCCGTGGACTGGGGCATCGGCCACCAGGGGGACATCCGGTTTCCCTGGCTGGGCCTCGGCACGTCGCTCGCCGATGCGCCGATCCTGGTGCAGTGGGCGGACTTGGCGGGCGCGCGCGGCGTAACGCTGTGGCTGGCCTGGTGCAACGTGATGATCGTCGAGGCGCTGTTGCCGAGGGAGAAGGGAGAAGGGAGAAGTACGATTCGGTGGCAGCCTGCCGCCGTGGTGCTCCTGAGCATCGCCTTCGCGGGGGGCTACGGGGCGTGGCGCGAGCGCACGCTGCCGCTGCGCCCCGCGGGCGTCGTGGGGCTCGTTCAGCCGAACGTCGGCTTCCGGGAGAAGTGGAACCAGACGTACCAGGACAGCATCGTGGCCGATCTCTTCGCCCTCTCGCGACGGCTGCAGGACAGCAGCCGGCTCGACCTGCTGCTTTGGCCCGAAGCCGCCGTACCCAACTACTTCGTGAGCCGCCCGGATTGGGACGCTAGGCTCGCTCAGCGCGGGCGTGAGACACACACGCCACTCCTCACCGGCGGCCTCGATGCCACCTCGGTGGACGACTACTACAATGCTGCGTTCTTTTACGATTCGACGGGTGACCGGACGGCCTACCCGGTCTACCACAAGCATTACCTCGTGCCCATCGTCGAGCGGGTGCCCTTCGTCCCGCCGCGCTGGTTCCACCTGCACTGGTTCGGGGGTTTCGGTAAGGGGCGCGGGCTGCCGCTCTACCCGACCGCGGTCGGCCGGTTCGGCGTGCTGATCTGTTACGAATCGATCTTTGCCGACCTGGCGCGTGGCTATCGCCGCGGGGGGGCGGACTTCCTCGTCAATATCACGAACGACGCGTGGTATGGCCGCACCGCCGGTCCCTACCAGCATTTGACGCACTTGGTGATGCGCGCCATCGAAACGCGCATGGGCATCGCGCGCGCGGCTAACTCGGGCATTTCGGCGACGGTGGACCCACTGGGCCACGTACACGCGGCGACCCGCCTCGAGGTCCGAACGGCCGAAGCGAGCACGCTGGTCACGAGCGATGTGCTGCCCTGGTACGTGCGGCTGGGGGACTGGGTGGGGACGCTGGCGGTGATTGCCACCGTGGGGTTCGCCGGCGCGCTGGCGCTGCAGCGATGGAAATCGAGGCGGCCGCAATGCGTTGGGGTGGTGGGGCCTTGAGGGTCGGGGTGGATGTCGGCGGCACGTTCACGGACCTCGTCGCAGTCGCACAAGACGGGGCGATCGAGGTGCGCAAGGTGGTCACGACGCCGCAGGATCCCTCGGTAGGCATGTTTCGGGCGATCGAGACCATGGGGTGGGGGGAAGGGGGACAGGCAAAGGCCGTCGAGCTGCTGGTGCACGGTACCACCATCGCGACCAACGCGCTGCTCGAGCGGCGCGGCGCGCGGCTGGTGCTCGTGACGACGCGCGGCTTCGAGGACTTGCTGTGGCTCCGACGACAGGACCGCGCCGCCCTGTACGACCTGGCGCGCGACCACGCGCCCCCGCTCGTCGCCCGTGGCGACGTGGTCGGGGTGGCCGAGCGCATGGGGCCGGCGGGTGCTCAGGAGCCGCTCAGTGACGCGGAGATCGAGCGGGTCGTCGGCGCGGTGCGCGCGCTCGCCCCCGAGTCGGTCGCGGTCGCCTTCCTGTTCGCGTTCCGACACCCGGAGCACGAGCGGCGCGTCGCGGCGGCCCTGCGCGGCGCGCTCGCGGGCGTCCCGGTCGCCGCCAGCCACGAAGTGCTTCCTGTGTTCCGCGAGTTCGAACGCATCAGCACCACGACCGTCGAGTCGTACCTGCGGCCGAAGGTCTCTGCGTACCTGGCACGGCTCGACCAGGAGGCGCGCGGGCGCGGCGTCGGGACACTCCGCATCATGACCTCCGCCGGTGGCACGCTCGCGCCGGCGCCGGCGGCCTGTCGCGCCGCCGCACTCGCCCTGTCGGGGCCAGCGGGCGGCGTGGTGGGGGCGCGTCTCGTCGGAGCGGCGCTCGGGCTGTCGGAGCTCCTCACGCTTGACATGGGTGGCACCAGCGCCGATGCGAGTCTCGTGACCGGCGGCGCGGCCGTACATGACGGGGGCGGGGGGGGCGGGGGGGGCGGGGCCGTCGCGGGTGTGCCGCTGGCGCTTCCCTCGATCCTGATCGAGACGGTCAGCGCAGGCGGCGGGAGCATCGCGCGGCTCGATCAAGGTGGCGCGCTCAAGGTGGGG
>Ga0209057_1000400_pt1 | contig 39698 bp, 38 predicted proteins | sample GraSoiAngelo_146_FD_185903 | JGI IMG/M metagenome (GOLD analysis project Ga0209057, IMG submission 185903) | Grasslands soil microbial communities from the Angelo Coastal Reserve, California, USA - 14_1009_05_30cm (SPAdes) (version 2) | ecosystem: Environmental > Terrestrial > Soil > Grasslands ...
GCCCGAACCGTCTCACGCTTGCTCGCACCGCTCGTATGAAATCTCACGCTTCACATCGGCACCGTCATTGCCAGTCGCCACGGCCGCACATGCGCGGCGTAGCCGCAAAGGAGCTGCGATGAGCCGGGAACGGATTGCAACGATTACGGTGGCGCCCGTCGCTCTGACCGTGGGAACTGCGACAGCCGCAGTACTTGAGACGTGGGTAGACCGATGCCATAACGACCGGCGCCAACAGTAACGACTGGAAAAAACTTTCCACTGCGATGGATGTGGAGAGCCTACTGTCCCACGCCTTGGCCGAGCCGGCCGTCACGTCTCCGGCCCGAAGATCGTCACGCTGCTCTTCCTCGCATCGCATTCCTCCTCGCGCACCGCAGCTAACTGTAGGAGAAAGTGAAATGAAGAAATGCTTCGCGTCTGCAGTGCTCGTCGCCTGGGCGTTGCCCGCACTGGCCCAAACCCCATTTCACGATACACCCGCCGCCGTGCCCGGCACGATTGAGGCCGAGGACTACGACAACGGCGGTTCGGGCGTGGCATACTTCGACACGACGGCCGGAAACTCGCTCGGCATGTACCGTGCCGACGACGTCGATATCGAAGGGTCAACCGAGCATAACTTTGACGTCGGGAAAGTCCGCGTTGGTGAGTGGCTGAAGTATACCGTCAACGTAGGCGCGGCCGGCAGCTACCGACTCGATGTGCGCGTGTCGTGCCTCGGCGCAGGCGGCGCCTTTCACATCGAGTTCAACGACATCAATGTCACCGGCAGGATCGATGTTCCTGATACCGGCGGCTGGCAGACGTGGCAGACGCTCTCGAGGACGGTCACGCTCAACCCCGGCGTCCAGATCATGAAGGTCGTCGCCGACACGGCATCAGTCAACAATGCGATCGCTAACTGGAACTACTACACGCTCACCGCTAGTCCATCGACGCAGATTACATTTATTCAGTGGAACATCGACAAGGGCCGAGAAGACTGTGGAGCGCAGCCCCACTCCCAGTGTACCCAGAACAACCTTGACGAGATCGCTCAGTACTTGAGCGACAACGGTGCGGACGTCGTCTCGCTCAACGAGGTGGAGCACCAAAACCCGACTTATCAATATGAGGACCAGCCTGACATCCTCGAGCACTTGCTTGAGCAAAAGACCCATGTGTGCTGGGACAGGCATTTTGTCGATATGACTGGCGCCCCCGATGGCATGGCGGGACAGATCATCGGTAATCTACTGTTATGGCGGTCGAGCGATGACTCGACCTGCGGTCAGGCGCAAGGGCGTTTCCACAAGCAGAGCTCGAACGAACACGCTCTTCCCTCGGTGCCGGATCCCCGCTCAGTGGGATCCGTGACACTAATCTGGGGTACTAGTTCGGTTACTTTCTTCACGACCCACCTTTGCGCGCCACCCAACGCCAACCCATCTTGTACACCGACTGATCGCCAAACTCAAGTAGCTGATTTAAAGATGTGGTTAGATAACTTCACCGGCCCGCGCGTCGGTGCTGGTGATTTCAACGCATCGCCGGGTTCGTCAGAGCTGAGTGCGATGACAGCCGCGTATACGGATGTTTGGGCCGAGGGTGTCAACTCGAACCCCGGAAAAGCTACGCCGGCCGGCAACTTGAATCAGCCGACGCACAATAATGGTGCTCATTTTGACTACATTTTCCGTCCATTAGACCCGACTCCTGTGTCGCTGGTAAGCGTGGCGATCGAGCCGCAGCACAACGCGCAGACCGGATTCGACGTGTCTGATCACTTTCCGGTGCGCGCGATTCTCTCGGTGCAATAGACGGGACGGCCATTCGCTGAGGTCCTCTGGCCCGGCGAATGGCCACGCTTACCGTTGCGCGCGCCGATGAGCCGAGCGTCCCAAAAAACGAATGCCTCGAGGTCGTCGACCTTGCTTTCGAGCGATTTCATAGAGCCGGCCCGGCTCGATATCGAGGTATCCGTGGACGAGGCGATTGCGAAAGCTCGCCATCTCCTCGAGCCGGCGACCGAGATCGGTTTCGATGATCCCCGCTTCTCGCAACACTTCGAATACCTCGCGGTAGTCGCCGGGCCGGCGCAGCCCCTCGCGGAAAATCACGTGGTGCCGATGTCGAGACAAGCTTCGATGACGATCTGCAGCTCGCGTTCGACCGCATGCTGCTCCGTCGAGGAAGCGAGGAACTCGGCCTCCGACAGCGTCTCTAATCTCGCGAGATGACGAAGCTCCACACGCATCTTCGCCACGCGCGCGGCGATCAGCTCGCGATCAATCGTCATCGCAGACTGCCGGTCGCAGCCTGGCGGAACAGATCGCGATCGTAGCGGTCGAGATAAGGCTTCAGAGCGAGGTATTCCTTCAACGTCCGCGCCGCGAAGTCGGCGGCAGTCTCGGGAATGCGGGCCCAGAGGAGGCGCGCGTCGCGAAGGATCGCGTGCCAGATGGCCGACCCAAGCCGATTCAGGGCTGCGACGGCGACCCGAGTACTTCCATCGCCAGGCCCGTCCACTCGAGCGCGCCGCTCGACAGGGCGCGAGCGTCAAGCGTGTCGCCCGCGCGCACGGCGATGTCGACGTCGCTCAGCTGATCGGCTTCGTTGCGTGCGCGCGAGCCGAAGAGCCAGACGGCTTCGATTCGCTCGTCGCTCGCGAGCGAATCGATCAGGCGGGGCAAGCGGGCCTCCACGTCGGACGATACGGGCTTGCCGAACTTGATCATCGCGGCGAGTGTGCCACGCGGTTGCGGAACGCACGGAAGGCAGTACACTCGACACGTCGAGGAGTCAGACATGCGTGTGGCAGTTCAATTCGTCGCGGCCGCGATCGTCGTGATTGCAATTTCGGCAAACGCCGGCCGCATCGTCTCGCTCACGGCCGGAACGGTCGCTGTTCCGACAGCGCATGCGCAAGCGCGGGACGCGGGCGACGTCGCCGAAGGCATGAGGCTCTACCTGCAGAAGGGAGATTGCCAGGCGTGCCACGGCTGGGCGGCCGACGGACGCAAGATGGACAGTCAGATGCCGGACGGCTCGAACCTGCGCGAAACGAGGCTCGATCGCGCGAGGCTGATTCAGACGATCAAGTGCGGCCGTCCCGGAACCGGCATGCCGGCATTCGACAAGTTCGCGTATACAGACGGCCGCTGCGGCATGAAGCAGGCCGACCTCAAGACGCCGATGCCGGATCCGCCGGCGACCTTTCAGCCGCGCGAGATCGAGCTCGTCACCGACTTCCTGCTGCAGAAGGTCGTCGGCAAAGGTCCGATGGATCGCGCCAAATGCATCGAGTACTGGGGCTCGGACGTGGAGGCGTGTCGGGAATTCAAGTAGGCAGGATGGGCGGGACAATCCCGCCCTTCCTGCCCGTCCCGCCGCGCAGGCGTCAGTTCAACGCAAACACAAACAGGTAACTCGAATTCTCCAGCTTGTCGAACTTCACCGGATGCAGGTGGCGTCCGCCGGATTGCACGGTGAGATACTGCTTCGGCCCGATGGAGTACGTCACCGGCGCGCCCTTCAGCGGCGTGCCGACGTTGAAGCGCCACAGCTCCTCGAGCGTCTCGTCGTTGTAGGCGACGACCCAACCATCTTGTAACGCGGTGAACACGAGACCGCCGGCCGTGTCGGTCGCGCCCGATCGGACCTCGATGTCGGTGACCGCCTTGGCCAGCACCTTGTGGTTGATCGTGTCGAACGCGGTGATCGCGCCGTAGTAGAGGTCGCTGCTGTAGGTGCGCTTCTCGCTTTTCTTTTCGTCGATCCCGCCTTCGGGCGACAGGAACGCGACGGCCGCGCCGTTGGACGAGAAGCACCCCTCGATGCCGACGCCGTACGCGATGTTCTTCACGGGATTGTAGGCGGTCGGCTGGTGCGCGATGCCGCCGTGCCAGGTCGGACACGTGCGCTTGCTGCCGTCGCCGCGCAGCGCCCGCGCCTCGGGATTGTAGATCTGCACGTCGAGCTTCGGATCGTAGTCGAGCGGCTTGCCGGTCTTCGGATTGAGTCCTTTCGTCCAGTTCAAGTCGTTGACGTACTGCCCGCCTCGGAGGAACTCGCCGTTGGTGCGATCGATCGAGTAGTAGAACCCGTTGCGCGCGAAGTGACCGACGACCTTCCGGCTTCGGCCGTTGATCGTCGCGTCGTACAACATGTGGACGCCGACTTCGTCGAAGTCCCACGAATCGTTCGGGGTGTACTGGAAGTGCCAGGCCAGCACACCTGTGTCGACGTTCACCGCGACCACAGAGTTCGTGTACAGATTGTCGCCGGGACGCGCCTGCGGATCGTAGATCGGCACCGGGTTGCCCGTGCCCCAGATCGTGAGCTTCGTCGCCGGATCGTACGAGCCGGTTTGCCAGAGGCCGCCGCCGCCGGTCTTCCACGCATTGGTCTTGTCCTTCCACGTTTCGCTGCCCGGATCGCCCGGCTTCGGCACGACGTACCAGCGCCAGAGCTCCTTGCCCGAACGCGCGTCGAGCGCCGCGATCCATCCGCGGGTCTTCGCGTCGCCGGCTCCGTTGGCCACGATCACTTTGCCGTCGGCGGCGATCGGCGCCGCGTTGAATCGTTCCTTACTGCCGAATTCGTTGGTCGTCGCCACCATCTTGTCCCACACGATCTCGCCGGTGTTGCGGTTCGCCGCAATCACACGGCCGTCGGGCAGATTGGCGATCACGAGATCTTCCCAGAGCGCGATGCCGCGCGTGCGCGGCAGGTTGCCCTGGTGCTTCACGCCGGGGTCCGTCACCCAGACGAATTCGCCCTTGTTCGGATTCCTCCCGTCGATTTTGTAGAGCGTGCCCCAGCCGTCGCTCGTGTAGAGGAAGCCGTTGTCGACCAGCGGATGGATTTCGCTCTCCGGTCCGTTCTGCCCGACGTCCTGCATGCCGCCGAGCGCCATGGCCCAGACCAGCCGAAGATTCTTGACGTTGTCGCGGTTGATTTGCGTCAGCTTCGAGTACCGCGTCGAGGCGTAATCGCCGTTCATCATCAGCCAGTTCTGCGGCTCGTTCTGCGCGTTGACCAATCGGTCTCTGTTGACCGTCATGGCGTACTGGCCGGAGACCGTCGCCGCCGCGAGCGCGGCGGCGGCAATGCCCGCGAAGGCCGACAACTGATAACGTTTCATGGCGCGAATTGTAGCTCAGCTTGGCAATTCGGGAATCTGGCAATTCGGGAATCTGGTAATTCGGGAATCTGGTAATTGGATAATCTGGTAATCGGGTAATTGATTGATCGATTGATTCGATTGGTCTGACCCCGATTACCCGATTACCCAATTACCCGATTACCCGATTACCCGATTCCCGATTACCCGATTCCCCGATTACCCAATTACCCGATTACCCGATTACCCGATTCCCGAATTGTCCTCCGGCCGGCGTCGTGACGATGCTGTCGCCGAAGGCGGCGATAAGCGGCCGCCCCTTCGCAATCGCGGCCCTGACGGACGGCAGCGACAGCGAGGCGTCATGGCGTTTGCATCGCGCGCATCCTCGGCCACCACGTAACTCTTACTCATCGAACCTCCATGCTAATAGCATCCGACAAACGAGAGGAGACGTACAGGAATGGCTCGCACGAAAACCGCGACGAAGCCGGCTGCGCCGATCGCGGCCGACCATCGGCTCCACGCCATCGGCGTCATTCGCTCGACGCTGAAGAGCCGGTCGGAAGCGCCGAGGCAAGGTCGGGAGGGCGCGCCCGATGCCTGGCTCGAAGTGCGTCCGTCGGTGGCAAAGGGCCTCGATGGGATCGCCGTCGGCGACGAGATCGTCGTCGTGACGTGGCTCCATCAGGCGCGCCGTCACGTGCTCGAGGTCCGTCCTCGCGGTGACAGGCGTCGTCGTCTCACAGGTGTCTTCGCGACGCGATCTCCGGACCGTCCGAACCCGCTCGGGCTGCATCCCGTAACCGTGAAAAGAATCGACGGAACCCGACTGCTGATCGGACCGATTGAAGCCATCGATGGCACTCCCGTCGTCGACATCAAACCGATGCTTGGAAGGCTTGGTGTCTGAAGCGCGAGCGTCGCGTCTGGAGCTGGAACATGAGAATTGGCTCGATCGTGATCGCGTGTGTCGAGTTCGACAGGATGTTGGCGTTCTGGCAGGAAGCGCTGCACTACGTCCCGAGAGAGCCGCCGAGGGACGGCTGGGTCGTTCTTCGAGATCCTGACGGCCGACCGCCCAATCTGTCCTTGAACCGCGTCCGAAAGAAGCGAACGGGAAGAAGTCGCTTGCACCTCGATCTCTACACCGATGATCAAGGCGCAGAGGTGGAGCGGCTCATCAAGCTCGGAGCGACGCGTTATCCATGGAGATATCGGCCAGGCGCCGATTTCGTGGTGCTGGAAGACCCGGACGGCAACCTCTTCTGCGTGGTTCAGACGCTCGCCGCGACCGCGGTTCATCCGGGAGGGTAACTCAAGGCGACAGTTTTTGAGATAGGCTATGGCGCGTTTCGCCCCACGAGGACAACTCATGTCGCAAGTTTCAATGACCGTCAACGGCAAGGTTCGCAAAGCGACCGTCGACCCGCGTGTGCTGCTCGTGTACTTCCTGCGCGACCAGCTGCGCCTGACAGGCACGCATATCGGATGCGATACGAGCCAGTGCGGCGCCTGTACCGTCATGATCGACGGCCGCAGCGCGAAATCGTGCACCATCTTCGCCGTGCAGGCCGACGGCTCGGAGATCACCACCATCGAGGGTCTGGCCACAAATGGCCAGCTGCATCCGCTGCAGCAGGGGTTCTGGGAAGAGCATGGCCTTCAGTGCGGCTTCTGCACGCCTGGAATGATCATGGCGGCGGTCACGCTGCTGAAGGACAACCCGTCGCCCTCCGAGCGTGAAATCCGCGAAGGCATCACCGGAAATTTCTGCCGCTGCACCGGCTACCAGCACATCGTCAACGCCATTCAGCACGCCGCCACCAAGAGGTAAAAGCATGGCCGTGTCTCCCGTGTTACCCAAGCTCGTCGGCGAACGCGTCAAGCGCCGCGAAGATCCGCGACTCATTCAGGGACGTGCGACGTACGTCGACGACATCGCGCTCGTCGGCATGCAGTACATCGCCTTCAAGCGGAGCGACGTCGCGCACGCACGCATCCGTTCCGTCGACACCCGCGCCGCCGAGGCCATGGACGGCGTCGAAGCCGTCTTCACCGGCGCGCAGGTCGCCGAATTCCTCGCGCCGATGCCCATCGGGACGCCGTTCCCATCGCCCGAACATCGTGCGGTCGCAGTCGACACGGTCCGCTTCTCGGGCGAGCCGGTCGCCGTCGTCGTCGCTCGCGATCGGTTCGTCGCGCGCGACGCGGTCGACGCGATCGTCGTGTCGTACGATCCGCTGCCCGCCGTGGTGGATGTCGAGCTCGCGATGACCGGCAAGCCGACGGTGATTCATCCGGCTTTTCCGAACAACCTCGCCGTCCCGCTGGTGCCGGCCGGCACCGGCGTGAGCGCCGACGGGAAGGTCGACGATTCCGCGATCGATGAAGCGTTCGCCAGGGCCGACCTCGTGATCTCGCAGCGGATGGTGAACCAGCGCCTTGCGCCGACCGCGATGGAGCCGCGCGGCGTGGTCGCGCACTACGAGCCGGGCAAGGGCACGATGACCATCTGGTCGTCGACGCAGAACCCGCACATCCTGCGAACGTTCATCGCGGCGTTGACCGGCCTTGGCGAGAATCAGGTTCGCGCGATCGCGCCGGAGGTGGGCGGCGGGTTCGGCGCGAAGATCAACATTTACGGCGAAGAGTACGTCGCGGCGGCCGTGTCGAAACGCCTCGGCATTCCCGTGAAGTGGACGGAAGACCGATCCGAAGCGTTCGTCGCCACGACGCACGGCCGCGACATCCTCGGGTACGTGGATCTCGCGGCCAAGCGCGACGGCACGGTGGTCGGGTTGAAGCTTCGGCTCATCGCCGACATCGGCGCCTACAACATGCTCCTCACAGCCGCCATCCCGACGCTGACGACGATGATGGCGAACGCGACCTACAACATCCCGGCGATCCGCGCCACGGTCACGGAGGTATTCACCAACAAGACGCCGACCGATGCGTATCGCGGCGCCGGACGCCCCGAAGCGACCTACTTCGTCGAGCGCGCGATGGACATGCTCGCGCGCGAACTGAAGATGGATCCTGCGGAGCTCCGCCGCAAGAACTTCATCCAACCGAGTCAATTTCCGTTCGCGACGCAGACCGGCGCCGTGTACGACTCGGGCGACTACGAGAAGGCGCTCGACCGCGCGCTGAAAAATGCGCAGTGGGATCGGTTGAAGGCGGAGCGCGACAAGGCTCGCGCCGAAGGAAGGCTCGTCGGTCTGGGTCTCTCGATGTACGTCGAAGTCTGCGGCCTCGGTCCGTCCGCCGCGCTGCCGACCGGTGGATGGGAGCATTCGCAGGTGACGATCGAGCGCGACGGCCGCATCAGCGCGACAACGGGCGCATCGCCGCACGGTCAGGGCAACGAGACGACCTTCGCGCAAATGCTCGCCGATCAGTTCGGCGTGCCGTTCGAGCACATCACGATCCTTCACGGCGATACCGGCGTCGTGAAGCAGGGCATCGGCACGTTCGGCAGCCGGTCGCAGGCGGTCGGCGGGACGGCGTTGCACATGGCGGGCTCCAAGGTGAAGGCGAAGATGGCGAAGTTCGCCGCCGCGCTTCTCGAAGCGCACGAGGACGATGTCGTCTTCGAGAACGGCACGATTTCAGTGAAGGGATCGCCGGCCTCGGGCAAACCGTTCGCGAGTGTCGCCGCGTATGCGTATCGACCGGTACCGCTGCCCGAAGGGCTCGAGCCTGGCTTGAGCGACGAAGCGTTCTTCGAACCGAGCAACAACACGTATCCGTTCGGATGCCATATCTCGATGGTGGAGATCGATCGCAAGACCGGTGAGCCGACGCTCCTCAAGCTCGTCGCCGTCGACGACGCTGGAAATCTCATCAACCCGCTGATCGTCGAAGGTCAGATTCACGGCGGCCTCGCGCAGGGCATCGGGCAGGCCATGATCGAAGAGGTCGTGTACAACGAAGACGGTCAGCTGGTCACCGGGTCGTTCATGGATTACGCGATCCCGCGCGCCATCGATTTCCCGCGCTTCGAGCTCGACGCCACCGTGACGCCGACGCCGGTCAACCCGCTCGGCGCGAAAGGCGTTGGCGAAGCGGGCACGCTCGGCGCGACGCCGAGCGTCGTATCCGCCACAGTGGACGCGCTCAGCGGGTTCGGCGTGAAGCATATCGACATGATGCTTCGGCCCGAGAAGCTGTGGCGCATCATCCAGGGAGGTCAGTCGTGATACCGGCGGCATTCGAGTACAGCCGCGCCGCGTCGCTCGACGATGCGCTGGCGAAGCTGCGCGCCACCAACGGCGCCGGAAAGTTCATCGCCGGCGGCCACAGTCTGGTGCCGCTCATGAAACTTCGTCTGAGCGAGCCGAAAGTACTGATCGACATCGCGCGCATCCCGGGGCTGTCGGGCATCCGCAAACAGGGCGACCGGATCGAGATTGGCGCCGGCACGGTTCACCACGAGGTCGCAACGTCGGCGCTGCTGCGGCAGGCGTGTCCGATCGTTTCGGAAGCGGCGGCAGGAATCGGCGATCCGCAGGTCCGGAATCGCGGCACGCTCGGCGGCAGCCTCGCTCACGCCGATCCGGCCGCGGACTACCCGGCCGTGATGCTCGCGCTCGACGCGGACATCAGTCTCAAGGCGCCGAACGGCGTGCGAACGGTGAAGGCGTCCGATTTCTTCCGCGGCCTGTTCACGGTCGATCTCGCCGCGGACGAAATCATCGTCAGCGTGCAGTTCAATCCCGTCAAATCGGCGGCGTACGCGAAGCTCTATCAGCGCGCGTCGCATTTCGCGATCGTCGGCGTCGCGGCGGCGCTCGGCGTGAGCGACGGCGTGATCCGGTCGGCGCGGATCGGATTGACGGGCGCGAGCTCGCACGCCACGCGTCTGGCCGAAGTGGAGCAGGCGCTGACCGGGAAACCGGCGTCGAAGCAGACGATCGAAGCGGCCGCGCGCGTCGCAGGCGCGAAGCTGGAGCCGGTGAACTCCGACATCCACGCGAGCGAGGAGTATCGGCGCGCGATGATTCCCGTCTTCACCGAACGCGCGCTGACGCGGGCGTTGGAACGTGCGAGCTAGTGTGATTCGAACGCCCTGCGACGACGCGTGTCTGGAAGGCAATCAACGCGAAACATAACACTCCGGGCAGCGTAATTCAGACACCACCATTTCGATTGGCGCCACGCCAAGGATCGGTCGAATCATCGCCATGCCGGGATCAGCGATGCTCGCGGGCTGTCACACCCGACTTGCAGCCTCGAGTGTGCAAGCCGCGACCCACAGCTGGGCAGTCAATTACACATGGGGTGAGATTTGCCGGGGATTTCTGACGATGACGTCCTGGCACTGGAGTTGAACCGATCAGGTTCTCATGAAGCTGATCGCTCGTGGTCTTACGCTCTTGGCGATGCTCGCGACGGTTCAATGCGGTAGTTCGACCTCTCCGACAAATCCGAACTCCACGATGAATGTCGTCCTTGGTGCCTCAAGCGTGCCCGCCGGAGCGACGACGCAAGGCACCGTTTCGCTCAATGCTCCACAGACCGGCAGCGTGAACATCGCCCTGTCAAGCAGCAACCCGGCGGTTGCGACGGTGCCGGGGACCGTAACGATCCAGGGCGGATCGTCGAGCGCCACATTCACTGTGACCGCCGTGGCACCCGGCACGGCCACGATCATCGCCACCATGAGTGGGAGCAGTGTTCAATCCGCCGCGCTCACCGTGACGGCGCGAGCCGCCCTCGCCGGCATCTCGCTCAGTGCTTCGAGCGTTGTTGAAGGAGACGCGGTCACGGCAACCGCGACGCTGACGGCGGCGGCGCCGGCGGGCGGCGCTCTCGTGGCTTTGTCGAGCTCCGGTCCCGTGATCATGCCAGCGAGCGTCACGGTGAGCGCTGGCGAGACGAGCACGAGGTTCTCGATCTCGACGCGACCAGGAGGGGGAGGGCTCTCTGCCACGATCACCGCATCATATGGCGGCGCATCTGTGTCGGCCGTCTTGTCAGTGACGAAGCCGTCGGTCGCGATCGCGAGATTCGGGGTCACCGGGCCGACAGAGACAGAAACCTGTGAGATGTCGAACGGCGGCCGAACGCTCAATTGCACATTCGACGGCAACACATCGTCGGCGCCCGGAAATATCGTCGCGTACGACTGGTCGTACGCCGTTGCTGGAACTTTCGCACAGACGACATCAGGACCCCTCTTGACGAACCCCGCTGTGGACTGCAGCTTGTTGCCGCCACCGCCCATGCCGCCGGGCAACCCATGGTTCACCTTGACCGTCAAGCTGAAAATTCATGACGACCGCGGGAACGTCGCCGAAGCCACCGACAGCGGCGCGCGACTCTTGCCGCACGGTGCGTGCGGGTTCTAGAGCGCCTTTCACACGAGCTTCGACTTCAGACACGCGAAGAATCTGTCGAGCATCATTTTCGCCACGCCGCCGATCAACCGCTGCCCCACGCGTGCGATCGGTCCGCCCGTCTGCACCGTGGCGGTGACGTCCACGATGGTCGTCGCTTCGTCGGGGCGCAGCACGATCGCCGACGTGCCCTTGACGAAGCCCGGCCGACCCTGACCTTCGACTATGAGACGGTACGACGTGTGTTCGATCCGGTCGGTCAGGACGACGGTGCCTTCGTACGTTCCGGTGATGGCCGCGAGACCGACCGTCATCGTGACCTTGTAGCGGTCCTCGCCGTCGGGCTCGAATCGATCGCATCCGGGAACGCACGACGACAGGACTGCAGGGTCCATGAGCAGAGCCCACACGCGTTCCCGCGAAGCGTTGAACGTGTAGGAGCCGGAAACGTCCATCAGCGATCCTTTCGCGCCCGCTCAGCGGAGCGCGTTCAAGTGGGCGGCCAGGTCGACGAGGTTCGTCAACGTGCGAGCCGGCAGGAAATCGTCGACGAACGGCAGCGCCGCCTGAAGTCCGCGAGTGAGCGGCGCGTAGTCGGCCGTCCCGATCAGCGGGTTGAGCCAGACGAGGCGATGACAACTTCTCTGGAGCCGCGCAACCTGCTCGGCCAGCTCCCCTGGATCGCCGCGATCCCAACCGTCCGATATGAGCAGCACGACGGGACCGCCGTTCAGTACGCGACGGCCCCATCGTTGATGGAACTGCTTCACGGCGCCGCCGATGCGCGTGCCTCCGGACCAGTCGGGCACCAGCCGCGACACCGCCGCGACCGCGTCATCGGCGCGCGGCAAGCGGAGCTGTCGCGACACACGCGTCAGCTGTGTGGAGAAGAGGAACGCCTCGACGCGGCGGTGCCGCCAGGTGATGGCGTGCGCGAAGTGCAGGAGCATGCGCGTGTAGCGTTCCATCGATCCGCTCACGTCGCAGAGCAGGACGAGTGGACGGGGATGCACCCGCCGCGTCCGTCGTGCGAGCTTCACGATGTCGCCGCCGGTGCGAAGGCTCTCGCCGATGGCGCGTCGAAGGTCGATGCGTGAGCCGCGGCCGCGGACCCAGCGGCGGGTTCGGCGCTCACCCGGATTCCAGACGAGACGAGACAATGCGGCACGCGCCGCCGCGAGCTCGTCGCCCGTGAATGCGGCGAAGTCCTTGTTCGCCAGGCCGCCCGCGTCGCTCCAGATCTTCAGGCCATCTCGCGTCTGCGCCCTCCGTTCTTCATCGCCCGCGTCGGCCATCGACGCGAGCTCGTCCGACGCCAGAACTTCGGGCGCGAGAACGTCCTCGATCTCGACGGCAGAAGGCCGCGAACGATCGGGACGCGACCCGTCGCGGACCGCCGCTGCCGATTGTGCCCGCCAGAATGCGGCGAACGCGCGGTCGAAGATCGGAATCTGTTCCCGGCGATGGACGAGCAGCGTCCGGCACGTGTAATACACGTCGTCGCGCGCGCCGAGGTTCACCTGTTCGAGCGCTTCGATGACGTCGAGCAAACGACCGGGATGGACGTCGATGCCGGCGCGCCGCAGGACGCGTCCGAAGATCAGCAGATTCTCGAGGAGTCGCGACATCGCCCGGACCGGTGCATCACGCTAAGTCGCCGTTCGCGCGATCGCGCGATCGAGCAGCTCCGCCGCCCGTCGTCCGCGGAGCGCCTCGACATCTTCTTTCGCTTTCAGCACGACCCCGAGTGTTTCTTCGACCGTGCCCGCATCGAGCGTGTCGCGGTCGAGCGCGACGAGCGCGGTCACCCAATCGATCGTCTCCGACACGCCGGGTGTTTTGTACAGATCCGCGGTCCGCATCTCCTGCACCATGGCGGTGACGCGCTGGGCAAGCCGTGTCGACGCGGCTGGAGCGCGCTCACGGACGATCGCGAGCTCCTTCTCGAACGATGGATACCCAATCCATTGATAGAGACACCGGCGTTTCAGCGCGTCGTGCACCTCGCGCGTGCGGTTGGACGTGAGGATGACCAGCGGCCGCTCGGCTGCCCGCACGGTTCCGAGCTCGGGGATGGTGATTTGGTATTCCGCCAGCAGCTCGAGGAGGAATCCTTCGAACTCCTCGTCGGCGCGATCGATCTCGTCGATCAGCAGGACGGCCGGACGCGTGCGTTGAGGATCAATCGCCTGGAGGAGCGGGCGCTTGATGAGAAACGCGTCGCTGTAGAGATCGCGGTGCGCGCTCTCGCGCGTCAGCGTGTGGGTCGCGTCGAGAATGCGCAGCTCGAGCAGCTGCCGTGCGTAGTCCCATTCGTACAGTGCGTGGCCGACGTCGAGGCCTTCGTAGCACTGAAGGCGGATCAGATCGGTACCGAGCGCGGCAGCCACCGCCCCGGCGAGCGCGGTCTTGCCGACGCCGGCCTCGCCCTCGAGGAACAGCGGCCGTTTGAGCCGAAGCGCCAGAAACAACGGAACCGCCAGACCGCGATCCGCGACGTAATGCTGATCGGCTAATCGCTGCTGGAGGTCGGCGATGGAGGCGGGAACTATGGTGTGACCCCCGAACGGGAATGCTGCGGAGTATAACAGGGCCGACGGACGGATGAGGCTTCGCGCCGCGAATTGTCGCGCACCGTGGGGTAAGGCATACTGAGCGCGGACAGACCGGCATGCCAGAAGGATTGGCACGTTCCACCCCAACGCGGCTGCCGCGTTGGGGATCCCGGCGCCTCGCTCGGGCGGCAGGCGCTTCGGCGCTGCTGGTGTTCGTTGGAGTCGGTCTGATCGGCGCCCGCTCCGTGAGCGCGCGGGCCATGCAGTCCGCCGCGTCCGCACGCGGCCCCGCGACGCCTTCAATCGACGCGACCAACCTTCTCGACAGGTACTGCGTCACGTGTCACAACGCGAGACTGAAAACGGCAGCCCTCGAGATCGACAGCCTGGACGTGCAGCGCGTTGGAGACAACGCGCAACAGTGGGAAAAGATCGTCACGAAGCTTCGCACCCGCGAGATGCCGCCGCCCGGGCGGCCGCGTCCGGACGGCGTGGCCTACGATGCGGCCGCGGCGGCGTTGGAACGTGACCTGGACGCGGCGGCGGCGGCGAAACCGCATCCGGGCCGGGTTCCGGTTCACCGTCTGAACCGCAACGAGTACACGAACGCCATCCGCGATCTGCTGGGTCTCGAGATCGATGGACGTGCGTTGCTGTCGTCTGACGAATCGGATCAGGAAGGCTTCGACAACGTCGCGAGCGTATTGTCGGTCTCGCCGGCGCTGCTCGAAAATTACCTGTCTGCCGCGCGCGCGCTCAGCCGGCTCGCCGTCGGCGATCCCGCGCGCGTACCGGTCATCGATACCTTCAAGATTTCCAAAGCGCTCGTGCAGGACGAGCGCCTGAGCGACGATCTGCCGTTCGGCTCGCAGGGCGGCGCGCTGATTCGATATGACTTTCCGCTCGACGCGGAGTACACCATCAAGGTCCTGCTGCGACGGCAGGAGTACGACTACATCATCGGCATGGGCGAGCCGCACCAGCTCGATTTCCGTCTCGACGGCGTCCGGGTGAAGCGGTTCACCGTGGGCGGCGAAGCAAAAGGGATGACGAACCCGGAAAACTTCGCCGGCAATACGCAGGGCGATCCCGAATTCGAAGAGTACATGCACACGGCCGACGCGCATCTGGAAGTGCGCGTCCCGGTGAAAGCCGGTGTTCACGAAGTCGGCGTGTCGTTCGTCAGGCGATTCTGGGAACCCGAAGGCGTGCTGCAGCCACCGCAGACCGGTTTCGGACGCACGACCAACGAGTATTACCACGGCAATCCTGCGGTGGAAATCGTGTCGATCGGCGGTCCGTACGGAGTGCCGGCGGCCGGAGACTCGCCGAGCCGCCGCAAGGCATTCATCTGCCGTCCCCACGACACGGCCGGGCGGAAGGGATCCCCGGATCAAAGAGGACTCTCGTGCGCGAAGAAGATTCTGTCGACGCTCGCGGCGCGCGCCTATCGGCGGCCGCTGACCGAAAGCGACATCCAGACACTCCTCGATTTTTACAACGAGGGCAGGGCCCTTCGACTCGGCGGCGTGCCTCGCTCACGGCAGGCCGAAGACAGCTTTGACGCCGGCATCCAGCGCGGGATCGAGCGGATTCTGGCTGCTCCGAGTTTCCTGTTCCGCGTGGAACGCGAGCCCGCAGGCCTGGCGGCAGGCGCCGCCTATCGCCTCAGCGATCTCGATCTGGCGTCGCGGCTGTCGTTCTTTCTCTGGAGCAGCATTCCGGACGACGAGCTGCGGGAGGCGGCGGCTCGCGGAAAGCTGCACGATCCCGCGGCGCTGGAGCAGCAGGTGCAGCGCATGCTTCGCGATCCGCGATCGAAAGCGCTCGTCGACAACTTCGCCACCCGATGGCTCGAGCTGAGCAAGCTCTCGGGCGTCGTGCCCGATACGGAGCTGTATCCGGAATTCGACGAGAACCTTCGTGACGCGATGGAGCAGGAAACGAGGCTGTTCGTCGGCAGCCAGATACGCGAGAACCGCAGCGTCGTGGAGCTGCTGACGGCCGACTATTCATTTCTGAACGAGCGGCTGGCTGCGCACTACGGACTTCGCAACATCTACGGCAGCCATTTCCGTCGCGTCACCTTCGCCGACCGCGCCCGAGGAGGACTCCTCGGCCAGGCGAGCCTGTTGACCGTCACCTCGTATCCCAATCGCACGTCCGTCACGATGCGCGGACGGTGGCTGCTCGCGAACCTGCTCGGCGCTCCGCCGCCGCCGCCGCCGCCCGACATTCCCGCGCTGAAAGAAGCCGGCGTCGATGGCCAGCCTCGATCGCTTCGCGAGCGCATGGAGATGCACCGGAAGAATCCGGCGTGCGCGTCGTGTCACCAGCGGATGGATCCGCTCGGCTTCGCGCTCGAGAATTTCGACGCGGTCGGAAAATGGCGCACGTCAAGCGACGGCGCGCCGATCGATCCATCGGCGTCGTTTCCCGACGGCACCAGGTTCGAAGGCGTCGCCGGCCTCCGCACGCTCCTCGTCAGCCACAAGGAAGACTTCGTCCGTACGCTCTGCGGGAAGCTGCTCGCCTACGCGATCGGCCGCGGCCTCGACTATCACGACATGCCCGCCATTCGGGCCGTCGCGCGCGACGCCGCACCGGCCGATTACTCGTGGTCGTCGGTCATCGCCGGAATCGTCAAGAGCACACCGTTCAGCATGGCCGTCGCGAGCGGCGAGTCCGGCCGAAGCGCCTCCGGCGCGGAGGCGGTTAGGACAAAGCCGGCGGATGCGGCCGCGCGTCCAGGAAAGGTCCCACGATGATCATCTCGAAAAAGGCGATCCCGCGGCGCACGGTGTTGCGCGGCCTCGGTTCGATGCTGGCGCTGCCGCTGCTCGACAGCATGATGCCCGCGCTCTCGGCGATGCAGAAGACGGCTGCCAGACCGATCAATCGGTTTGGCGTCATGTACGTGCCGAACGGCATGATCATGAAGAACTACCTGCCGTTGACGGAAGGCGCGGCCTACGAGCTCACGCCAACCCTGTCCGCGCTGGCGCCGTTTCGCGAGCACCTGCTCGTCGTGAGCGGGCTGGAATGCATCCCGACGCCCGGACGCCCGGGCGGCGCGCACGCGAAAGCGAGCACGCGGTTCCTGACCGACGTCTCGCCCCCGTTGAGCGAGACGTGGCTCGATGCCGGCATCTCGATGGATCAGATTCTGGCGCAGGAGACCGGCAAGCTGACGCAGCTGGCGTCGCTCGAGCTGGCGATCGAATCCGGCGAGACGGCGGGCGCGTGCGACACCGGGTTCGCGTGTCCTTACACCAACACGATCAGCTGGAAGAGCCAGAACACGCCGCTGCCGACGCAGAACAACCCGCGCGTGATCTTCGAGCGCCTCTTCGGCGACAGCACCAGCACGGATCCGAAAGCGCGGCTCACGCGGCTGCGCCAGCGGCGCAGCGTGCTCGACTCGGTCAGCGAGGAAGTCGCAGGCCTTCAGGGGGTGCTCCCGCAGAGCGATCGGACGAAGCTGGCCGAGTATCTCGACGCCATTCGGGGCGTGGAGCAGCGCATCCAGGTGGCTGAGGAGCAGAGCGATCGCGAGCTGCCGCTCGTCGATCATCCCGCGGGCATTCCGTCGAGCTGGGAAGATCACCTGAATCTGATGTTCGATTTGCAGGTGCTGGCGTTTCAGTGCGACCTCACGCGCGTCATCACCCTCATGGTCGGCCACGAGCACAGCGGCATGACGTATCCGCAGATCGGCGTGCCCGACGCGCATCACCCCATCTCGCATCACCAGCAGGAGCCCGAGAAGGTCGCGAAGGTTGCGAAGATCAACGCGTATCACGTGCAGATGTTCGCCCGCTTCCTCGAGAAGCTGCGGGCAACGCCTGACGGCGACGGCACGCTGCTGGATCACGCGACGATGATGTACGGCGCGGGCATGGCCGACAGCAACAGCCATTCGCCGATTGATATCCCGTTGATCCTGGCTGGCGGAGGCGCCGGGAATCTGAAGGGCGGTCGGCACATCCGGTTCAGGAACACGCCGCTGGCCAATCTGCACCTGACGCTGCTGGATCAGTTCGGGGTCCACTGCGATCGGATCGGCGACAGCACGGGAAGAATCGATGCGCGGATCCTTTCTCTGTGATGTGGGGCGGCGCGTTCGCGGCCGCCAATGGCCGGCTGTAGCCCAGGCCTTCAGGCCTGCCGACGAGCGCGGGGCAGCCCTGAAGGGCTGCGCTGCGCGTTTGGCGACCGTCTGTTTGGCGGTTCTCGTCATGACGTCGAGCGCGATCACGGCAGCCGCGACCGCGGATCTGCGGCTGATCGAGGCCGTCAAGAACAGAGATGTTGAATCGGTGCGCGCGCTGCTGCAGGAGCGGCCTGCGCGAATCGACGTGAACGCGGCGCAGGGCGATGGCGCGACCGCGCTCCATTGGGCGGCGCATCGCGACGACCTCGCGATCGCCGATCTGCTGATCCGGGCTGGCGCGCGCGCGAACGTCGCCAACGATCTCGGGGCCACTCCGCTTCATCTGGCGTGCACGAACCGCAGCGCGGCGATGGTCGAGCGGCTTCTCGCGGCCGGCGCCGACGCGCGCGCAACGCTGCTGAACGGCGAGACGGCGCTGATGACGTGCGCCCGCGCGGGCGATGCCGGGGCGGTGAAGGCGCTGCTGGCTCACGGCGCGGACGTCAACGCGAAGGAACACGAGCACCAGCAGACCGCGCTGATGTGGGCGGTGGCACAACGGCATCCCGAAGTCGTCGAGCTCCTCATCGAAGCCCGCGCCGACACTGGCGCCCGCTCCCTCACCTACGCCCAGACCGTCGTCGGCGAGCAGACGCAGCGTGCGGGGCGGGAAGAGCTGAACTACACAGTGCTGCGCGGCGGCGCCACGCCATTACTGTTCGCCGCCAGGGCCGGCGACGAGCAGTCCGCGACCCTGTTGTTGAAGGCGGGTGCCGACCCGAACGATTCGCAGCCGGACGGCGTCACCGCCCTCGTCCTCGCCGTCCACAGCGCGAACGGCGGCGTTGCCGCGCGTCTGCTGGAGCACGGCGCGGATCCCAACGCGCTGAGCAGTGGATACACGGCGCTGCATGCCGCGATCCTGAGAAGCGATCTGAATCTGGTGAAGGCACTCCTCGGCCGCGGGGCCAATCCGAATCTTCGGATGACGAAGGGCACCCCGATGCGGCGCGACACCACGGATTGGAATCTGCCGGCGACGTTGATCGGATCAACGCCTTACCTGCTGGCGGCGAAGTTCCTCGAGCCGGACATCATGCGGCTGCTCGCGGCTGCCGGCGCCGATCCGCGGCTGACGATGCCGAACGGCGCCGATGCGGTGATGCTCGCGGCCGGGATGGGATCGAGCAGGACTGCGAGCCGGCGCGGAGTCGAGACGATCGATTTCGGCAAGGTCGAACCTGAAAGCCGCGTGCGCGACGCCGTCGCGGCAGCGGTCGATCTGGGCGGCGACGTGAACGCGGCAAGCCAGACGGGCGATACCGCCATGCACGTCGCGGCGGCCCTCGGACACGACACGGTCGTGCAATTCCTCGCAGAGCACGGCGCGGCGGTCAACATGAAGAACACGCGTGGGATTACGCCGCTCCTGGCGGCGATGTTCGGTTCAACCGCCGGCAGAGGGCGAGCCGCCGCTCCGGCGGGCGCCGATTCTCTTGGCTTCGAGCCTCCGATCGAGCTGGCCCACCCGAGCACGGTGGCGCTGCTGAAAAAACTGGGCGCCGCTGAATAGCCGGTTCTACTGTGTCTTCTTCGCGTTTTCGTGTCCTCGTGGCCTTGTCCCTTGCGTGCGCGAGCGGGATGCCGGCGGGAGCAGAGCAGACGTTCACCGGCAGGATCTCCGACAGCATGTGCGGCGCGTCCCATCGTGCGAGCCCCTCGACGTCGCTCGGGGCCGGCGCGTTGACCGATCGACAGTGCCTCCTCGCCTGCATCGGCGCGCTGGCCAAATATGTGCTTGTCGATCGAAACGACCGCGTGTTGCCGATCGCAAATCAGGATGCGATGGGCCTTCCGTTGTACGCCGGCCGGCCGGTGAAGCTCACGGGAGAATGGAAAGGCGACGCCATCTTCGTCACGAGAGTCGAAGCGATTCCGGCGCATCTCCATATCGGCCATGTGATGACCAACTGGCGCGACACGCCCGGCGCGCGTGGATTCCTGCCGGTCGCGGTCGATGAGGCCAGAGTCGCGGTGTTGCACGCGCGACTCGCCGTCAACAGCACGAGTCTCGACGACATCAAGCTGCACGCCGGTCACGTCCTGAATGCGCTCGATCCCGCTGTCGAACGGGCCGGCCCTGGCGCCGGATACGGCGTCAGGAAAGCAGCGGCCGGCGCGCTGCAGCATCTCGACTTCGCAGCCAGGGCCGAAGGCGCGACGATCAACATTACGACGCAGGCCGCGCAGGTGTCTTCGTCACTCTCGAACGTGCTGCAATGGGTGGATCAGGCCGTCGCGGCCGCTCAGAGAATCCGCGCGGCGACAGACACCGCCAGCGCCGCCGGCGCGGCCGCCGATCTTGCCGCCTTGATGCAGCGAATCAACGACGAGGGTCTGCAGGATGCCCAGACTCGCATGGGCCTGATGCTGAAGGCCGAAGGTCTGCTGGGCGCTCCACGGTAAAACCGTTCAGCGACGCCGACCGACGCTGAAGAACAGACCGCCCTCGCGTCCCAGCGTCCGCATCCAACCGAGCTGCGCCAGCCAGTTCTCGACGGACCAATTGTCCGCCGCGCGTGAAAACAGATGCTCGGGTTCGTCGCCGAGCACGGCGCTCGGATACGCGCGCAGGTACTCGATGTCGTTCTCCGTGAACCAGCGCTGCACTTCGCCGATCGTGTGACTGTGTTCCTCAGGATGTCGATATTGATCGCGCAGCCAGGCCTCCCGTCGCGACGCCTCGGTTTGTCGCGCGCGCAGGATCGGATCGAACGGGATCAGTCGGAAACCTGACAGGCGCGCGACGAGCTTTCGAGCACGCGAGGGCAGCCGCGCGAACGCATTGTAGACGCCGACGACGATGATTCCGCCCGCGCGCGCGAGCTTCGCGAGGCGGGAGAACGACGCGCGCGGATTCGGCGTGTGATGGAGCACGCCGGCTGAGTAGACGACGTCGAAGACGCCGGTCTTGAGGCCCGGCCGATTGAGATCGGTCTCGAGGAACTGGACGCGGTGGAGCCCGAAGCGTCGCGCGGCCGCTGCGCCCAGCAGGAGCGAGGCGCGCGTCAGGTCGGCGCCGACGACGATGCGATCCGCGCGCGCCAGATACAGGCACAGCTGACCGGTCCCGCAGCCGATCTCCACGATGCGGGCGTCTCCGGGGATGGCCCGATCGAGCAGCTGCGCGAACGCGTTTTGCTCGGCCCGAAGGCGGAGCGCGTGAAGGCTGTCGCGCGGTGGATAGCCGGGGAACGGCGCGCGCTCGTAAAACCGGCGCACCGTTTCGGTGCGTTCGTCGGCGGGGAGCCGCAGGTTTGGGATGCCGTCTGGCGCGTCGAAGCGACTGCCGCACGCGCGGCAGGCCAGCTCGATTGTCAGCGCACCTGCGCACGACGGGCAGGCGAGCAGCTCCCGAAATGCGTCCATCAGAAGATGGCGTAGATGAACGGCGCGAGCGCCTCGACGGTCGTGGCCAGAATCAGAATCAGCCCGAACAGGCAGAGGAACACGGCGAGCGGCACGAGCCAGCGCTTCCCGGAGTCGCCGTGCCACAATCCGTAGGCGAGATCGGCGATCGACCCGCCGGCGCTCGCGAGCATGATCAGACGGCGCCGGATCCCGCTGCGCTTTCTGACGACCATTGTTCGTCCTCCTTCAGCGGCTTTGCGGCCGGCGCCGCCGCGCGCTTCATCAACAACGTCGATCCGGCGACGAGCACGTCGAGGCCGCAGCGGCGGAATGTCGTATATCCCTCCAGCACACGCGTGACGATCGGCTCTCCGGCGACATTGAACGACGTGTTGAGCAGCACCGGGATGCCGGTGCGGCGGCCGTACGCGTCGAGCAGCGCGTGCAGCCGCGGCGCCATCTCGCGTTCGAGCGCCTGGACGCGCGCCGACCCGTCGACGTGCGTGACGGCGGCGAGCCGCGATCGCCACTCGTCCCGAACCGGAAAGACGCCCGACATGAAGCGCGCCAGCCGCGCGCCGCCGGACGGCACGTCGAAAAAGCGATCCAGCGCCTCGATCGGCACGACCGGCGCGAACGGACGGAACTCTTCGCGGCACTTGATGTCGCGATTGATCCGGTCGCGCATCTCACGCGCGTGCGGCGCGGCCAGAATGCTGCGATGCCCGAGCGCCCGCGGCCCGAATTCGCAGGCGCCGTCCATCCAGCCGACGATGCGCCCGTCGGCGAGCTCGTCGGCGACGCGCTCGATGAGCGAGCCGTCGTCGAGCGTCTCGACGAGCTGGCTGTCGTCGCGCGCGGCGCGCGCGAGCTCGTCCGCGTCGGCGGCGGGACCCCAGAACGGATGATCGGGAACGTTTCGATCCGGGTTGCGGAAGTAGATGCGATCGGCGTACAGCGCCGCACCCAGCGCGCAACCGGCATCGCCGGGCGCCGGCGGAACGAACACGCGCTCGAACCCGGACTCGGCCAGGATCCGCGCGTTCGCGACGCCGTTCAGCGCCACGCCGCCGGCGAAACACAGATCCGGCAGACCGCTCTCATGGCGGAGCCGCCGCGCGATGTCCAGCAGCGTGTCCTCGAGCACCCGCTGCACGCTCGCCGCGCAGTCGGCGAAGCGCTGCCCCTCCGAGGACTGCAGATCGATCGGATCGTACGCGTTGCGCGGCGGTCCGAACAGATCGACGAACTTCGAGGAATACGATCGACTCGCCGTCGTCTGGAACTCGAAGTACTCCGGCGCCAGCGCGAACGCGCCGTCCGCGGTCGGCCGGATCAACTTCCGGACGTGGTCCGCCATGACGGGCCGCCCGTAGGCGGCGAGCCCCATCACCTTGAACTCGTCCTCGTTGACCGCAAAACCGAGGTACGCGGTGAACGTGGAATACAGCATCCCGAGCGAATGCGGGAACCGGATCTCGCGGTCGAGAGCGATGTCGGTGCTGCCGTCGGCGCGGCGCTCGCCGCGGCCGACCGTGAGCGTGGCCCACTCGCCGACGCCGTCAGCCGTGAGGATGGCCGCGCGGAGGGTCGGCGCCGTCACGAACGCGGCCGCCGCATGCGACGCATGGTGATCGGTGAAGAAGATCTTCCGGCGCGGCACCCCGAGGTGAGACGAGATGATGCCGCGCACCCAGACCTTCTCGCCGAGCGTGTTGTTGATCGCATTCGGAAACGATCGCCACGATCGAGGGAACGCACGCAGCGTGCACGTGAGAATCCGCTCGAACTTCAGCATGCTGCGCTCGTAGAAGACGATGGCATCGAGATCCGCCGGATCGATCCCGGCGCGCTCGAGGCACCAGTCGATGGCGTTTACCGGAAACGACGCGTCGTTCTTGCGCCGCGACAGCCGCTCTTCCTGAACCGCGCAGACGGGCACGCCGTCGACGACGAGCGCCGCGGCGGAATCGTGATAGTGCGCCGAGATGCCGAGGATCTTCACGTCAGTACTGCCTCCTCGGCGATTCGTGCCGGTCGCGCGGGATGGGCGTCCATCCGGTCGGCTCCCGCCGCTCGGCGCGCCTGGCCAGCCACGCGAACGGCGGGAGTACCACAAAATAGATGATTGTCAGGATCGCGCTGCCGATCACCGCGGCGATCGCTGCGGCGAGACGCAGATAGCGATTCCAGAGCCGTTTCGCGCGCGCATGCCAGACGTGGCGCCGGTAGCCCTGTGGAGACACGCGCGCGAGCTGCGTGTACGTGTAGTTCATGTGGAACACTTCGTCGCGCAGGATCTGTTCCAAGATCGCGCGCGTCTCGGGATCGTCGTCGACCATCTCGCGATAGATCGCGAAACGGCCGGCGGCGGCTTTCTCTGCGACGTGCAGGAACGCGAGAAGGCGATGATCGGGTTCGCCGTCGATGCGGAGATCGTCGAGGCCGTGGCCGCCGGGAAGCGGGTTTCCGTCGGGCAGAACCCGGCGATGGTTTTGCCGCGCCCGAAGGAGGGCGAGGCTGCGCTGACGAAACAGATCGCCGTGATGCAGCTCGTCGATCGCATGCTCGAGATAGAGCCGCCGCAGCAGCGGATCCGGGGTGACTTCGGCGGCGCGCAGGATATCGCGTCCGCCGTCGGTTTCTACTTCGGCGAACGCGAGCAGCTTGCGCAGGCGCCGGTCGGCGTCGCCCCACACCCATCGATGAATCGGCCGCATGATCCGGTCGAGCGGCGCTCCTCGTTTCACTGCAGCCATCATGACTCGCGAGACTAGCATAGTGTGAAGTTGTGAATCCGTTCGTGTTTCGAAATGACGGCATCGCCTCGTCCCGGTCCTCGCTCGGTCGTTTCACGGTAGAAATCGCGACGACGATCGTCGGCGCGGCGCTCGTCCTGTGCGCCGTCGCGGCGAACCAGTCCTGGCTCGATCGACATTTCCTCCCGTCTTTCTTCATGCCTCGTGACTGGTACGTCCGGCTGGAGACGTTCGTGCGCCTGGCCGTTGGTGCCACCGGCGTTTCGCTCGCGCTTCTCGCGCGCCGGCCGATCGGGCGGGTTGTCGGAACGAAGCCTGGTCTTTTCGCTGGCATCGGCATCGCCGCCGTCCTGGCGCTCGGCGCGAGCGAACTGGTCATCCGCGGCGTGGATCTCCGGCCGACCGAATGGCTGTTGCCCGAGGAAGAGCCGCGCCGCCGTCCCGATCCGCGACTGGGCTGGGTGCTGGACCCCGCACGCACCGGCTACAGCGTCATCGGCGGACGTACCATCGAATACGCGATCGATCCCGCGGGATATCGCGTCCGGCGTCTCGACGAACCGGTCGATCCGGCGCGGCCGACGCTCCTGTTCACCGGCGAGTCGGTGATGTTTGGCGAGGGATTGGCGTGGGACGAAACGGTGCCGGCCCAGGTCGGCGCGATGCTCGGCATCCAGACCGCAAACCTTGCGGTCCACGGGTACAGTACCGACCAGGCGTACCTGAGGCTCGAGACAGAGCTGCCTCGCTTTCGACAGCCGGTTGCAATCGTGACGCTGTTCATGACCGCGCTGTTCGGCCGCAATCTCGACGACGACCGACCGCATCTCGGTCCGGGACTGGTGTGGCTGCCAGCGGAACACGCGTCGCGGCTCGCGGCGCTGGCCGGTCTGCTCGTGCCGTATCGCACCGATGCGACGGTTCGCCAAGGCATTCAGGTGACGCGCGAGGTGCTTCGCGCGACCGTCGAGCTCGCGCGCGCGCGTGGAGCGCAGCCGCTGGTCGTCATTCCGCAGCTGGGTCCTGAAGCGCCGTCCGAGCGGGTCCTGCGGCACCGGATCGTCGATGAAGCCGGCGTGCCGTCCGTGTTGGTCGAGATCGATCCGGAGTGGCATTTGCGGTGGGACCGGCATCCGAACGCGCGCGGCGCGCACGCCATCGCCGGCGCGATCGCGGCGCGGCTCGAAAAGAAATAGACCACGATGCGCTGCCACGAAAGTCACGAAACGACGAAAAGGTCAACTATGTCGGTGACCGCGCGACCGGTGATCGCGGTGGCGTTCGCATTCGTCACGAGGCCCGGGTCCGTTCCGGCGGACGCCGCGACCGAGGCATATCGCGTCGATGCGGCGAGAAGCCGCGTCACGATTGCGGTTGGTAAAGCCGGCGCGTTCAGTTTCATCGCCGGCCACACGCACGAAGTCAGCGGCCCGATCGAGAGCGGCGCCGTCGAGCTCGATTCCGACGATCCGTCTCGTTCGCAGATCCGGATCGTCATCGCGGCGTCGGCGCTGAAGGTCACCGGCGCCAACGAGCCACCCGACGATCGACCGAAGGTGCAACAGGCGATGGAGAGCGACAAGGTGCTCGATGTCGCACGTTATCCGCGCATCACGTTCGAGAGCGCCGGCGTGACGACGAAACGTCGCGACGGGGCGATGCTCGACATTGTCGTAGCCGGCCGGCTCACGATTCGGGACACGACCCAGCCCGTCACGGCGCCTGTCCGCGTGGAGCTCCGCGGTCGGGAGTTGACCGCCAACGGTCGCTTTGCAATCAAACAGACGGCGTTCGGCATCAAACCGATTTCGATCGGCGGCGTCGTCGCGGTGAAGGACGCGCTCGACATCGCATTTTCGATCACCGCACGACGCTGACCGATTCAAGTGCCTTGACTGCTTCGCGCAGCTGGTCGTCGCTCAAGTACGGCGCGGGTCCAAGGCGCAACACGTCGCCGCGGAAGTCGGTCAACACACCGCGGCCGCGCAGCGCGGCCGACAGCTCGCCCGCTCGCGGCGACCGCAGCGCGAGAAATCCTGCACGCCGATCGCCGGCCATCGGCTCGACCCGCGCAACGGACGGATCGAGGTCCAGCGACTCGAACGCGCCTTTCAGCAGCCCGACCTGCCGCTGGTTGATCGCCCGCAGCCGCTCGGCCGTCAGTTCCTGGTCGACGTGAAATGCAAACACCGCGGCGCCGCGGTAGTGCGGCGCCGGATCGTAGGTCGCGCCCGCGAAGCGCGCCGCGCCGCCGCCGTACTCGACGCGATCGCGCGCACCGCCTTGCTCGAGGTCGGCGAACTCGCTGAACCAGCCGGTGAGGACCGGACGAAGATGGCAGCCTGGCGGCACGCGCAGAAAACAATTTCCCTCGCCGAGCTGACAGTACTTATAGCCGCCGCCGGTGACGAACGCGTTCTCCAGGCCCAACCGTCGGATATCGAACGGCACCACGTTCAAGTGATGGTACGCATCGACGAGCAGCGTCACGCCATGTCGATCGCACGCGCGCGCCACGACGTCGAGGTCGGGAACGATCTCGGCCGTCTCGAACAGCACTGACGACACGAGCACGCACGCCGTACGGTCGTCGACGGCGGCCGCCATGCGATCCGCGAGCGTATCGGCGGGCCGCGCGCTGACCTTCACGACCGCGAGCCCTTCCTCCGCAAGTCGATCGAGCTGGCGCCGAATCGTGTGGAACTCGCCGTCCGACGTGATCAGCCTGGGCCGCCGGCCGAGCGGGAGCGCGGACAACAGACGCGTCACCAGTTCGTGCGTGTTCTGCCCGAGCGCGATGTCGCCGTCAGGATCGGCCAGCAGCCGGCGAAAGCCGGTCTGCACCCGCGCCGCCTGCTCCCGCGCGCGTTCCCATTTGTCGTCGACCATCTCCGCCGCATCGAGCCACGCTCGTTCCTGCGCGTCGAACGACACGTCGGGCCACGCCTGATGCGAGTGGCCGGTGAGGAGAAGACGCTCCGCGACGCGGAAGCGCGAGTAGTAATCAGCCAATGGCATGTGGTTGCCAACTAAAGGCTGCGCTACATGATTTGAAACGCACTCTTGATCTGCTCACGCTCACAACTGCGATCGGATCTCCCACAGATCCGGGAATGCAGGACGACCGATGGTTTCGCGGAGATACGCTGCGCCGCTCGAGCCGCCGGTTCCGGGCTTGGCGCCAATCGTTCGTTCCACCATCTTCACGTGCCGGTAGCGCCACTCCTGGATGCCCTCGTCGAGATCGACGAGCCGCTCGCACAGCTCCGCGTTTTTCGTGTCGCGGCGATAGATCTCCACGAGCATCCGCTGCAGGTCGGCCGACGCCTCCACTGGTGCGACGACGTCGCGCGTGAGGAGCGCCTCCGGTACTTGGTACCCCTCGCGCGACAGGTAGCGCAGGAAGGCATCCCAGAGCGTCGGCTCCTGATAGCGCCGCCGCAGCGCGACCGACGCGCGGCTGCCCTCGGGAAAGCGCCGGATCGCACGTTCTGATTTCTCGCCGAGCAGAAACTCGATCTGCCGGAACTGATCGGACTGAAAGCCGCTCGCGGCCTCGAGCCGCTGGCGGAAGCTGAAGAACTCGAGCGGCGTCATCGTCTCCAGGATGTCGAGCTGCGCGACCATCACTTTCAGGATCGTGAGGATGCGCTTCAGCGTGTGCTGCGCCCGATGCGGCTCGTCGTCTTCGAGCAGCCGCCGGACGCGATCGAACTCGTGCAGCAGTTCTTTGAACCACAGCTCGTACACCTGGTGAATGACGATGAACAGCATCTCGTCGGGCTCGGGCCCCTCCGAGCGCGGCTGCTGCAGCGACAGCAGATCGTCAATCTTCAGGTAGCTGCTGTAGGTGACGGCGGGATCTGTCATGAGATTTCAGATTTCTGATTGCAGATTGCTGATTGATTGCTGATTGATTGCTGATTGACTGTTGATTGATTGTTGATGGATTGCCGATTGCCTGGTCCGGAGAATCGATTTTGCAATCTGAAATCGACAATCTGCAATCGACAATCTGAAATCAATCTGAAATCAGCAATCTGAAATCAGCAATTTCACGTTTTGTCCCCCGTGAACCGGAACTCGAACCGCGGGTTGTAGCGGTCGACCGACTTGTAGGGATCCGGCCAGGGCAGCGGGTATCCGAGCATCCATGCGGCATGGCGCGTCCAGTACGGATCGAAGAGGTGCGCGCGGGCGAGCACGCACAGGTCGGCGCGTCCCGCCGCGACGATCGTGTTCACGTCCATGTAGGAAGAGATGTTTCCCACCGCCATCGTCGCCATGCCGACCTGATGGCGGATTCGATCGGCGAACGGCGTCTGGAACAGCCGGCCGTATACCGGCCGCTGATCGGGTACCGTCTGTCCCGCCGAGACGTCGACGATGTCGCAGCCGTGTGCCTTCAGCATTCGCGCGACCGCGACGGCGTCGTCCGGCTCCATTCCGCCTGGCATCCAGTCGACCGCGCTGATGCGGACGCTCATCGGCTTCTCGTCGGGCCACACCGAGCGGCACGCGTCGAAGACTTCGAGCGGGAACCGCATGCGATTGTCGAGCGAGCCGCCGTACTCGTCGGCGCGCGTGTTCGTGAGCGGCGAGATGAACGACGCGAGCAGATATCCGTGCGCCATGTGGACTTCGAGCAGATCGAAGCCCGCATCGCGCGCGAGACCGGCGGCGTCGGCGAAGGCGGCGATGGCGCAGTTCATGTCGGCGCGCGTCATCTCGCGCGGCACGGAGCTGCGGTCCGCAAAGTACGGAATCGGCGACGCGGAGACGAGAGGCCATCCACCCTCCGCCAGCGGCTCGTTGTCGCCTTCCCATAACCGCTGTGTCGCGCCTTTTCGTCCCGCGTGCCCGAGCTGCACGCCGATCGCCGCCGGCGTTTCGCGATGGACGAACTCGACGATCCGCTTCCACGCGGCGGCGTGCTCCGGACGATACAGCCCGGCGCACCACGGCGAGATGCGCGCCTCTCGCGACACATCGGTCATCTCCGCCATCACGAGCCCGGCGCCGCCCATCGCGCGGCTTCCCAGATGCACCAGATGCCAATCTCCGATCGTTCCATCGTCCGCGACGTATTGACACATCGGTGAAACGACGACGCGGTTCGGCAGCACGAGATCGCGCAGCCGGAACGGTGTGAACATCGGCGGAGGCAGCCCCCGGCGTCCAGCCCCCACGCTTCGTCCGACCTGCCGCTCCGCATCACGAGCCACCGATTCGTCGACGCGCGCGAGGAATGCCGGGTCGCGGACGCGCAGATCCTCGTGCGTGATCCTGAGCGATCGCGTCAGCAGCGAGAAGGTGAACTGCACCGGGTCCAGCGACATGTACCGCTCGGTGTCTTCGAACCACTGCAGCGACGCCTGTGCGGCGCGCTGCAGGCTTTCGACCTGCGGCCGGCGCCGCGCCTCGTACGCACGCAGGGCAGAACGCACATCCGTGTCGTGCACGAGGCAATCGCGCAAGGCGACGGCATCTTCCATCGCCATCCGCGTCCCGGACCCGACCGAGAAGTGCGCCGTGTGCGCCGCGTCGCCGAGCAGGACGACCTGGTCGCTCCACCATGGTTCGACGCGCACCGTCGGGAACTGCCGCCAGATGCTGCGGTTCGTGATCAGCTGATGGCCGTCAAGCTCCTCGGCGAACAGTCCTTCGAGAAAGTCGGCCGTCTGCTGCTCCGACGCGCGGTCCATGCCCGCGGCCTTCCACGTCGCCTCGCCGCACTCGACGATGAACGTCGACTGTTCCGGACCGTACTGGTACGCGTGCACGCGCCAGAGGCCATGACTGTCGTTCTTGAAGTAAAACGTGAAGGCGGGGAACGGCTTCGTCGTTCCGAGCCAGACGAACCGGTTCGGCCGCACATCGATCGTCGTCCTGATCCGATCGCCGAGCAGGCGGCGCGCGGTGCTGTTGAGGCCGTCCGCCGCGACGGCGAGATCGGCGTCGCGAACCTCGGCGAGGCTCGTGATCTCGCGTTCGAACAGCAGGTCGATGCCCGCCGCGCACGCCTGTTCCTGCAGCACGCGCAGCAGCGTGTGGCGGCTCATGCCGCTGAAGCCGTGGCCGGTCGACGTGATGCGCTCGCCGCGATAGTGCACCTCGATGTCGTCCCAGTGTACGAGGTGCCGGGCGATGCCGCGGTAGGCCTCCGAGTCGGCGTCGGCGACGGCCGCCATCGTCGCATCCGAGAACACGACGCCGAACCCGAACGTATCGTCGGGGCGATTGCGTTCGATGACGCGGATCTCGTGTCGGGGATCCGCTTTCTTCATCAGCACGGCGAAGTACAGACCGCCGGGGCCGCCGCCGACGCAGACGATCCGCATCACACGAATTTCGGCGGGCGTTTCGCGACGAAGGCTGCGTAGGCTTCGCGAAAGTCGGCCTGCGTCATCAGCGACGCCTGGATCCTCGCCTCGGCCTCGAGCGCCGAGGACAAATCGAGGCTCGCCTCGCGATCGATGGCGTCCTTCGTGACTTCGAGCGCGAGCGACGGTCCGCGCGCCAGCTGCTCGGCGAACGTCGTGGCCGCGGCGAGCGCCGCGCCGTCGGCGACGACGCGGTTGTAGAGGCCGATGCGGAACGCTTCTTCTGCCGAAATGAAGTCGCCGCTCATCAGCAGCTCGGCGGCGCGGCCCCTGCCCACGATGCGCGGCAGCAGCCAGGCGGCGCCCATGTCGGCGCCCGAGAGACCGACTTTCGTGAAGAGGAACGCGATGCGCGCCGAAGCCGCCGCAATCCGGACGTCGCACGCGGTGGCCATCACGGCGCCGGCGCCGGCAGTCGTGCCGTTCAGCGCCGCGACGACAGGCACGCGGCACCGGCGGATCGCGAGGATGAGGTCGCACGTCATCCGCGTGAACTCGAGGAGCCCGCGGTCGTCGCGCTCGACGAGCGCGCCGATGATGTCGCGGACGTCGCCGCCCGAACAGAACGCCTTGCCGGCGCCGGTGATCACGATCGCGCGCACGCCGGATTCGATGTTCAGAGCGCGAAAGGTCGTGCCGAGCTCGTCGTACACGTCGAAGGTCAGCGCATTCAGACGATCGGGACGGTTGAGCGTGATCGTCGCGACGCCGGTTGCGACATCTTGCGCGTACAGAAACGACGTGGGCGTCTTCACGCCAGGACCGCCGTCGCTTCGATCTCCACCATCGCCTGCGCGTCGACGAGCGCGGTGACGGCGACGAGCGCCATCGCGGGATGGTGCGATCCCATGTGCCGCAGCCATAGATCGCGGAGCGCCGGACGGCTTTCGCGATAGGCGTCGATGTCGGTCACGTACACGGTCATCCGCGCGATCTGCTCCGGTCGTCCTCCAGCCGCCCGCACGACCGCCAGCACGCGCGCGAGCGCGTCGTCGAACTGTTGCGCGAACACGGGGCGCGGCGCTTTCAGGGCCGCGTCCCCCGCGGTCTGTCCGGCGACGAAGAGCAGCCGGCCACCGGCATCCGCGATGAGGCCGTGCGCGAATCCGCGCGGCGTGCCGAGCTCAGGAGGATTGACGATCGCAAACGTCCCGCTCACGACACGGCTCCTGCCGAACCGATCGCTTCGACAACGGCTTCAGCGAGAATCGCGCCGAGCGTCTCGACGATCGCGCGCCCCTCCGCGGCGGTGGCTTCCGCCGGGAATCCGAAGTACGCATCCGGGCCGCCGGCCGCTGCAAATGTCGTGTCGCCCCGATGGATGGCATCGACGAGCGAGCGCGGATTCGGCGCGAGCGCAGCCATCACATCCGTGCGCACGAGATCGGGACGCTCGGCCAGGACGATCGATCCTTCGTACCGGCCGGCGTGACACGCACCGCTCTGGAATTCGGGCGTCAGGCGTTCGGCCCAGCGCCGCCGCGTCAGATCGGGAAACACGAGAAACGTGTCGCGGCTGCACGCGGAGATGTCGGCGACGGCGCGGCGCAGCGCATTCACATGCGCCGGATCGTGATGCGCGTTCGCGATGGCCGCGAGACGAATGCCATGCGCGCCGAGGCTGCGCACGACGCCACTCACGATCATCGTGGTCGCTTCGGGCGGCGCATCGAGCGTCCCCGCGAACTCGGACGCGAACGGCGCCGGCGCGATTGCCAGCGCCGGCAGCAGCAGCACGTGAAGGCCTCGCGCCGACAATCGGTCGGCGCCGGCGCGCGCCATCGCCTCCGCGATGATCACGTCGGTGCCGAGCGGCAGGTGCGGCCCATGCGCCTCGATCGCGCCGGCCGGGAGCACCGCGATCGTCCGCGATGCCGGCAGCTCGCGCACGGCGGGCGACGTCAGCGACGCGAGCGAATGAACTGGCATCTCGTGTTCGAGTTTAATCTAGGACTCGTGATCCCGACCCGGCTCAACCTTGCCGGCTACCTGCTCGACGCCCGTGTTGCGGAGGGACGCGGCGATCGCATCGCCATCCGCACCGACGCGCGCACCTTCTCGTACGCCGACGTGCAGCGGCGGTCGGCGCAGTTCGCGCACGTGCTCGCGGCGGACGACGTCCGGCCGGAAGAACGCGTGATCGTGGCGCTGCCGGACGGCGTCGACTTCGTCGCGGCGCTGTTCGGCATCCTGCGAGCCGGCAGCGTGGCCGTCATGGTGAACCCCGATACGACGCCGGAGCTGCTGCGCTACTTCTTCGAATACACCAGAGCCAGCGCGGCGTTCGTGCCGGCCGATCGGCTGCAGCTGTTCGAAGTTCAGATCCGGGACCTTCCACGATCGCCGCGGCTGTACGCCGTCGCGAGCGATGAATTGTCGGCGCGCCTCGAGTCGCGACCAGGCGAGCTCGCGCCGTTCGACTCGCATCGCGACGATGCGGCGATCTGGTTGTTCAGCGGCGGCACCACCGGTCGTCCCAAGGGCGTGGTCCAGACGCATCGCTCGTACGTGAACACGACGCTGCTCTACGGACAGCGCGTGCTCGGCGTCCGGCCGGATGACGTGACGATCTCGGTGCCGAAGCTGTTCTTCGGCTACGCGACCGGCGCGAACCTGTTCTTTCCGTTCTCGGTCGGCGCGTCGTCGGTCCTCTTTCCGGAGCGCTGCACCGCCGATGCGCTCTTCGCGCAGATCGCGCGTCACCGCCCGACGATCTTGATCAACGTCCCGACGATGATTCAGCAGATGGTGGCGCACGCCGGCGCCGCGTCGGCGGACCTGTCGAGCGTGCGGCTCGCGACTTCGGCGGGCGAGCCGCTCCCGCTGGAACTGCACGATCGCTGGATGCGGGCCTTCGGCGTGGAGCTCCTCGACGGCCTCGGCACCGCGGAGATGTGGCACATCTTCATCTCGAATCGGCCGGGCGACGTGGTGCCGGGCACGCTCGGGCGCGTCGTGCCCGGCTTCGAGGTGAAGCTCTGCGACGCCGACGGCCACGAGGTGGCCGATGGAGAGGTCGGCGCGCTGTGGGTGAAGGGCGAATCGCGCGCGATTGGCTACTGGCAGCAGATGGACGACACGATGCGCGTGTTTCGCGGGGACTGGTGCGTCTCGGGCGACATGCTGCGATACAACGCCGACGGCACGTACACGTACTGCGGGCGAACCGACGACATGCTGAAGGTTCACGGCCGATGGCTCGCGCCTGGAGAAGTGGAGAACTGCCTGCTCGCGCACCCCGCGGTTCGCGAGGTCGCCGTCGTCGGCGCGACCGGCCGTGACGGCCTCGTCAGCGCCTGTGCCTTCGTCGTCGCGGCGTCACCGTCGCCGGCGCTCGGCGCAGAGCTGCAGGCGTTCGCGAAGTCGCGCCTCGATCACTACAAATCGCCGCGCGACATCGTATTCCTCGACGCGATGCCGCGTACGCACCTGGGAAAGGTCGATCGCGGCGCGCTGGCGAAGATGCGCGACCGGACGTGATCGAGAACGCGCTGCGAAACCGACCGTAGCGCAGCCCTTGAAGGCTGCCGAGCCGAGCACCGTGATCCGCACCGTTGCCGCGTGGCTCAGCGCTTTAGCGAGCGATCCGAGCGAGGGTGGCCCGCACGAAGTCTCGCCGCCCTGAAGTCGCCGCGGATGAGTGCAAACGAAGAAACCCATTGGCCTGAAGGCCTGCGCTACGAGAGCCGGACCGATCGAGGCGATTTATTACGGTCCCGTACTATTCGAAACCGGAGATCGTCTTTGCACATTTTCCGCCACGCGGCGTCTTGCCGACGACACGCGGTAACCGATCGCCAGCAGGAGCATCCACGGCCCGCCGGCCACGACCGTCGATCGCAGGTCCGGCACCCACCAGGTGGAGACGAGCATCGCGGCGATGAGGGCGGCGCCGACATACGAGGCGATCGGCACGCTCGGGGCGCGGAACGCGATGTGCGTCACGAAGATCATCAGCCACACGAACAGCGCGCCGAAGAGCGCGGCGCCGAAGAACCACACGTAGGCCGACTGCGGCCAGAATGCGCGCACGAGCACCGCGACGCCGAGACCGGCGCTCGACACGAGCAGCGCCGCGACCGGCGCGCCGCGCGCGCTCACCGCGCCGAGCCGCTGCGGAACGAACCCGGCGCGCGCCAGCGAGAAGAGCGTGCGGGCGATCAGATAGAAGTTCGCGTTCGCGCTCGAAAGCGCGGCCAGCAGCACGACGGCATTCATCACGCCGGCCGCGCCGGGGATGGCCATCCGCCGCAGGACGCTGACGAACGGGCTCTCGCCGATTCCGAGCTGGTTCCACGGCGTCAGCGCGATGAGCAGCGTCGCGGTGACGATGTAGATCAGCGAGAGACCGGCGACCATCCGCCGCATCGCGCGAGGAATGCTCCGCGCCGGATCCGACGCCTCTCCGGACGTGACGCCGACGATCTCCACGCCGATGAAGGAATAGATCACGAAGCAGCACGCAAGCCACACACCAGTGAGGCCGAACGGCATGAACCCGCCCTGATTCGTCACGTTCGCCAGACCGATCGCCGGGCCGCCGGTGACGCCTGCGAGGACGAGCACGCCAAGCGCGACGAACAGGACGATGGCCACGACCTTGATCATGACGAGCCAGTACTCGACGGCGCCGAGCTCACCGACCTCGCGGGAGTTCACGTAGATGAGCGCGACGGCGAACACGAGCACCCATAGCGCGCCGGGCACGGCGGGAAGCCAGTAGCCCATATAGATCGACGCGGCGACCAGCTGCCCGCCCGTGGCGATCACCTCCATCAGCCAGTAGCTGACGCGCACCGCGTAGCCGGCAAACGGCGACACGTACATGCCGGCGTACACGCCGAACGCGCCGGCCGTGGGATGCGCCACGGCCATCTCGGTCAACGCCGCGCCGAGCAGCAAGGCGACCACCGCAACGATCGCATAGGAAAGGATGACGGCCGGGCCGGCGACGTTCACCGCAAGGCCGCTGGCGAGGAAGAGGCCCGTGCCGATCGCACCGCCGAGCGCCATCATGATCTGCTGCGGCGCCGAGAGCTGCCGCGCGAGCACCTGTTCGCTGCGGACCTCGTGGTCGTGTGCGGGGCGCGTCATGTGACGAGCGATCGCAACGTCGCGCCGGCCGCGTAATCCTTGTGCTCGACGATGCGCGCCATCTCCGCCATCAGCCGGTCGATCTCGTCCGTCGTGTTGTAGAAGTGCGGCGAGAGGCGAATGCCGACGCCGGGCCGGAAGTCGACGAGGAAATCGCGCCCCTTCAGCGCGCGCGACACCGCCAGCGCGTCGGGCGGATCGACGGCGACGGTGCCCGCCAGCCGTTCGGGATCGCGCGCGGCGATCGACGGGAAGCCGTAGCGATCGGCGAGCTCGAAGATGCGCGCGGTCATCTGCTTCGATCTGGCGCGGATGCGGTCGACGCCGACCTCCGCGATGATCTCCAGCCCGGGCAGCGCGGCGTAGTACGCGGGAATCGACGGCGTGCCGTTCATCATGCGCATGGCGTCGCCGCGCGGGTCGATCGCGCCGGTGTCGAAGGCGAACGGGCTGCGATGAGCAAACCAGCCGGTGAATCGCGGCTCGACGGTGTGAAGAAGATCGGGCCGCGTGTAGAGAAATGCCGTGCCTGGCCCTCCGCAGAGCCACTTGAGGCATCCGCCGACGAAGAAGTCGACGCCGAGCGCGGTGACGTCTACCGGAATGATTCCCGCCGACTGGTACCCATCGAGCATCACGAGCGCGCCGCGCTCGCGCGCATGCGCCACGATCGCCGCCGCGTCCATGATGTACGACGTCTTGAACAGCACGTGCGAGAACGAGACGAACGCCGTGCGTTCGTCAATCGCGCCGAGCAGCCGATCGAGCGGCACGGTGAAGTCGGAATCGGCGGGAACGACGATGACGTCGAAGCCGAGCGGCTGCTGCGCGCGATACAAGTAGACAAGAGACGGGAAATCGGCGGCGAGACAGACGATCCGGTTACGCGTCCGGCTCCCCTCGACCGCGCTCAGGGCAGGCGGCCGCACGCATCCAAGCGCGACCATCGCCGCGGTCGTCACGTTCTCGTGCATGCTGACGGAGCCGGCCGGCGCACCGATGACGGCGGCGACCTTGTCGCCGACTTCGCGCGCCATCTCCCACCACCGTTCCTCCCATGCGCGCACGCCGCGCGCCGCCCAGACGCGCGCGTACTCGGCCAGCGAGTCCGCCGTCCGGCGCGGCATCGCCCCGAGCGAGTTGCTGATCATGTAGACGGTCGATGACAGGATCGGAAATTCCGCGCGCCAGGCCTCGAGGTCGGTGGACAATTGCATGCTGTTGACCGTTCGGGTTCGAGGTTCGGAGTGTCACGAACCAGATTCGCGTCTACGATACACGCCGGAGGATGCGATGACCGAGATTTTACGTTCCGATGTCGCGGCGGCGGAGGGGCGCGACGGAATCTTCGCGGTCCGGGCGAGTGGCAACGTCCGCGGATGGAACGGCATTCGATACAAGAGCGGCCTGTCCGAGAAGAACGTCAACGCGAAGCAGCTGTCGATGAACGTCGCAACCATTCCGCCCGGCGGCGTCGCCGCGGCGCACATCCACGTCGGCTTCGAGGTGATGCTCTACATCCTGCAGGGACGCGTCCGGCACGAATACGGACCGTCGCTGGAATTCACGATCGAAAACGAGGCCGGCGATTTCATCTTCATCGAGCCGGGCGTCCCGCACGAAGTGTTCAATCTCAGCGAGACCGAGCCGGTCGTCGCGGTCGTCGCCCGCTCCGACGCGAGCGAGTGGGAACACATCGTCCCGTTCGCGCGCCCCGCGAAGATCTGACCGCCGACGCCAAGGACACAGTCGTATACGCCGTTCGAATCTCCATCTCGCGGCCGGCGCCAGACGCGTCTCGAACGGCGCGTTTCCGCTTTCCCGTTCGGGTTGGCTGACTCTGAGAGCATTGCGAAATACACCAGTGACCCGGTGACAGCGCGTGAATTATAACGACGCCGCTCCGTCTGGTACACTCGGCCGCGTGCCAAATCGCGCTCGCGACTGGTTCGCGCAGGCCGAACGGGACTTGGACCAGGCGCGCGCGTCACAGCGAGACGGTCGGCACGAGTGGGCGTGTTTCGCAGCCCAGCAGGCCGCGGAGATGGCGGTCAAAGCGGCGCACCTCGCGCTCGGACAGGAAGCGTGGGGCCACGTCGTCGCCCGATTGTTGAGCGAGCTGCCATCGGCGCCAGACGAGTTGCGCGAGAAAGCCAAGGTGCTCGATAACTTCTATGTGGCGACGCGATATGCGAACGGTCACGCCGAAGGAGCGCCGTTCGAGCACTACGGTCCGATTCAGAGCAACGAAGCGATCCGGTATGCCGGTGAGATCATTGAATTCGTCCGTGCTCGTCTGGCCGAACCGCGCGCAGGTTGATCGCGCAGTGCGGGACTGGGCGAACCGTATCGTCGCGGAGCACCGCGACGTGCGTCGGCTCGGCTACTTCGGCTCGTACGCGCGGGGCGACTGGGGCGTCGGCAGCGATCTGGATCTGATCGCGGTTGTCGCGCAATCGCGCGAGCCGCGAGATCGACGTGCGATCGATTGGGACCTTACCGATCTTCCGGTCCCGGCGGAGTTGCTGGTTTACAGTGCTGACGAGTGGCGCGATCTCGAGACGAGCGAAAGCCGTTTCGGATCGATGCTGCTCCGCGAAACGGTCTGGGTGCGCTGACCGCTGTTCGCCTGGAGGAGCCGGCGACGCCGCGCGTTGCTGCCTGGATCGCCGTCGTCCGGGTAGATGCTACGTGTGAAAGAAGCCTCGATGGGCGGTGCTATAAGAAGACCGCGAGCGACTGGCGTCGCCCGTGAAAGGGAATCCTGATGCGCGTTCTCACCGGCCTTCTTGTTTTCCTCATGATCGCGGGCGCCGCCGGCGCTCAAACCTTCCGCGGCGGCATCAACGGCATCGTCACCGATCAGACCGGCGCCATCCTGCCGGGCGCCGACGTCAAGGCGACCAACGAAGCGACCGGCCTGTCGTATTCGACGACATCGTCGACAGCGGGCGCGTTCACGTTCGCCGATCTGCCGCTGGGCGATTACACGATCGTCGTCTCGGAGAGCGGCTTCGAGACGATCACCATCCGCGGCGTGCGCGTGTCGGCGGGCGCCATCTACACCGTATCGGTCAGGCTGAACGTGGCGCAGATCGAAGCGAACGTTCAGGTATCGGCCGCGGCGGTCGCCGTCGAGACGACGTCCACGACGCTCACCAACGTCCTTTCCACGCGCACGGTGCAGGATCTGCCGCTGAACGGACGCGACTTCAGCCAGATGCTCGCGTTGACGCCCGGCTTCTCGGGTTACGAAGGCGGCGGCGCCGCGTCGATGAACGGATCGCGATCGAACCAGTTCAACTGGCAGATCGAGGGAACCGACAACAACGATCAGTGGTTCAACATCAAAGCGGTCAACCAGGGAGGCATCAACAGCATCCCCGGCGTGCTGCTGCCGCTCGACTCGGTCGAGGAGTACTCGGTGCAGACGCAGGCGTCCGCCGAGACGGGACGCAATCCCGGCGGCGCGGTCAACCTGATCATCAAGTCGGGGACGAACCAGCCTCGCGGCAGCGCGTACTACTACAACCGGAACGAAGCGCTCGCCGCGCTGTCGCCGTTCGCGCCGACCGACTCGCCCAAGAACAAACTGCGCAACGAGCACTACGGCTTCTCGCTCGGCGGGCCGATCGAGCGCGACAAGACGTTCTTCTTCACGACCTACGAGCATCAGAATTTCGTGATCGGCAACCAGGCGCTGGCCACGATGCCGTCGGCGGCGTATCAGGCGGCCGCGATGCAGCTGCTGCAGCAGTATTCGGTACCGGTGAACTCCGTGTCCCTGACGCTTCTGAACACGTTGTGGCCGGCCGATACGTTGACCGGAGCGGCTTCGTCGAACAACTACTTCAATCCGACGCCGCAGACCGGCTACAGCCACAATTTTCTC
>Ga0209057_1000405_pt1 | contig 39412 bp, 45 predicted proteins | sample GraSoiAngelo_146_FD_185903 | JGI IMG/M metagenome (GOLD analysis project Ga0209057, IMG submission 185903) | Grasslands soil microbial communities from the Angelo Coastal Reserve, California, USA - 14_1009_05_30cm (SPAdes) (version 2) | ecosystem: Environmental > Terrestrial > Soil > Grasslands ...
GGATGGTCCGTTGGTAGAGCTTCACTCCTGGATCGCCTTGACCTTGAAGTACGAGTCGTCGCGGCTGGGTGCGTTGCGGAGCGCAACCTCCGCCGGCAGCGAAGGCTCACGTCGATCCTCACGCATGACATTGCGCTCCTCGAGTGGGTGCGCTGTGGCCGGGACCTTCGACGTGTCGGCCCGGTTCAGCGCCTCGATGTGGTGCAGGATGTTGCGCAGCTGGTCGCGGTAGCGGGTAACCTCTTCCGGCGTAATCCCCAACCGTGCCAGTCGCGCGACGTGCTCGACTTCGCGGGACGAGAGCTCAGACTCAGGCTCGGGCAAGACCTATAGATTATCGCGACATGGCCGCTCGACTCTCGGGCAGCCGTCCTCGTTAGATTCGCGCTCCATCCAGCGTATAAGGGATATGAGCGGTCTCGCGCTCGCCGGTGGCGCAGAATGCCCAGGGGTGACTGGCCGATCGGGGCTACGAGCGGAGGAACTTTGCCGCTCCCACGCCGAGCGCGTGTTCCGCTTCGCTGCAATGGTGGCCCGCGGGAACGCCGAAGCCGAGGATATCGCCCAGGAGGCACTTCTCAAGGCGATCCGCAAGCTGGATGCGTACGACCCCGCCCGCGGCTCGATCGAGGCCTGGCTCTGGAGCATCGTGGTGAGCGCCGCGAGGGACGCCGGCCGCGCAGCCGGCCGGCGCCTGGCGCTTTGGGAACGCCTCACCCGACTTCCAGAGCAGAGCGAATCGATCGAAACGATCGAATCGATCGTCCTCGACCGGATCGCCGACGCCCAGCTTCTGGACGCGGTCCGCAGTCTCCCATCCCGGGATCGGACCCTGATCGCCTTGCGCTTCGGGGCGGGCCTCGACCACGCCGCCAGCGGAGCCGCGGTTGGCATCAGCGCGGCAGCCGCGACCATGGCGCTCCGCCGAGCGCTCCACCACTTACGTAGACGACTGGAGGAACCCAATGAGCAAGACGCTTGAAGAACGATTGACCGGGCTGCTGATCCCGCTTCCGGCAACCGTCGTCCCGCGCGTCCTCGCGCAGGCGCGCAAGCAGAACGTGGGGACCGCTCGTCGTCCGCCATGGCTCGCGCCCGTTGCGGCCGTCTTCCTCGTACTCGGATTTCTCGCCGGGTCCCTCTACGCAGCACCCCGTTTCGCCGACGCCCTTGCCAGTGCGCCCCTGATCGGCGGCCCGACCGCAGCGCTGCTTCGGTCGATCGGCCTCGCCCCATTGAACAACCGGCTCACCGCCATCAATGATGTAGCGACGTCTTCCGGCTACCGCGTTACGCTGATCGCTGGATATGCAGATGCCACGCAGACGGTCCTGGTCTTGCGCGTTGAGCCGCCGGCAGACCTCTTCGAGACGTCGGTTCTGACCGATCAGTTTGGTCGCAGCCTTCGGCCCCGCAATGGCGTTTTCGACAGCAGCACCGGCAACAGCGTGATCTCGTTCGCGGGCCTACCCTGGGGGGACTCGCTGCTCGGCGCTCGCCTCACGCTGCACGCGTCCGCGCTTCAGCTCAACCTCGGCGGGCCGGTAACGACCGTTCCCGGCAACTGGAATCTTCACGCGATCCTGGCGGTTGAGCCGGGCCAGCACCTGACCCCGCTGCCTGCCGACGGCCGGCTCGGCGCGACCACGTTCCATGTGAGCTCGCTCGTCAGGTCAGGTCCAAGCCTTCAGGTCGACATGCGCGTCGAGGGGCCACTGGCATCCCACCTCACCGATCTGGTCGGCCCGGCGATCCCGAACGTGTCCAAGCCGCACCCCGTCTTCGACGTGCGGCTACTCGATGCTAGGGGCGTCGATGTGCAGAGCCTCTCGAGCGAGATGAGCAGCGGTCTGGGATCGGAGAATGGCCATTGGCGCTGGCTCGTGACCACGCCCGGCCGCTATCGGCTGGTGGTCAGCTTCGAAGGCGTCGGCCAGTTCGAACGCACGATCGACGTCCCGTAAGACCGAAAGTTGATCAGGCGGTGAGTGCGCCGTTCACGCCGGCGCGGGCCCGCAGCCACGGACCCAACGAGCTGGCGGCCGCCGGGCGGCTGATGTGAAAGCCCTGCATGAAGTCACAGCCATACTCGCGGAGCAGGTCCGCCGTCGTCTCGTCCTCGACGCCCTCCGCAACTACTTGCAAACCCAGGTTGTGGCCGAGGTCGATGGTGGAGCGCACGATCGCCGCCCCATCCCGGTTCGTCGTCATGTCCTGCACGAACGATTTGTCGATCTTGATCTCGCGGACCGGGAGACGCCTCAGGTACGTCAGGGACGAGTACCCGGTACCGAAATCGTCGACCGAGATCTGCACGCCGGTGGCGTGCAGCCGCTCCAACGTTTCCTCGGCCTCGGTCGCGATGATGGTTCGTTCGGTGATCTCCAGGCTCAGCTTTTCGGGCGGTACCTGCCAGGTTCGCAGCAGTTCCGCCACAGCATCGGGTAGCTCCGCGTCCAGCAGGTTGCGGGCCGACAGGTTAACGGAGACGCCGATGTCGATGCCCGCCTTTGACCAGGCATGGACCTGGCCCAGGGCCTCGTTGAGCACCCAGGCCGTTAACGGCTTGATCAGGTCGGTCTGCTCGGCCGAGGGGATGAAGTCGTCGGGCGGCAGCAGCCCGTGATTGGGGTGGCCCCACCGCACCAGCGCCTCGACCTTCAATGGATGCCCGTCGCCGGAGGCGACGATCGGCTGGTAGTGAAGCAACAGCTCGAACTGGTCGATGGCGTAGCGCAATTTGCCGATCAACGGCAGGCGCCCGTCGTGGTCACCGCCCTCCTGGTCGATCGAGTAGACGCTGAAGCCGCTGCGCGCACGCTTGGCGGCGTACATCGCGACATCCGCCCGGCGCATCAGGGCATCGGCGTCATCGGCGTGCTGGGGGAAGATCGCGATGCCGATGCTGCCGTTGATGTTGACCGGCTGGTCGTCGATGGTGAAGGGTGCGTCCACCGCCTGGAGGAGCTTTTCCGCGATCACGACGGCGCGCGGCACATCCGTCGCGCCCAAGGGGACCACCGCAAACTCGTCGCCGCCGTATCGGGCGACCGTGTCGGCCTTGCGAAGCACGCTTCGCATCCGCTGAGCGACCTGCTGCAGGACCCGATCGCCGGCCTCGTGGCCGAGGCTGTCGTTGACGCTTTTGAAACCGTCAAGGTCGAGGAGAAGCACTCCGACGGGTTTCAACTCACGCTCGCCCGCCCGGATCGCCTCTTCGAGCCGCTCCCGCAGGAACGTCCGATTGGGCATCCCGGTCAGCGCATCGTGGAGCGCCCGGTATTGCAGCGCCTCGGTCTCGGCCTTGCGGTCGGAGACGTCCCGCAGGCTGCCGACGACCAGCCGCTGTGGACCGAGCCGGCCGAGATTGAACTCCAGGGGAAAGGTCGAATCGTCCTTCCGTAAGCCAGACGTCTCGTGACTCCCGAGCGACACCTCACGCCCGTTCGCCCGGAGACAACCGCGCAACTGCGGTTTGAGTTCGGCGCGGTATGGTTCGGCGATCAACCGCGCGAACTCCTTGCCGATGACCTCATCGGGGGCGTAGCCAAAGAGACGTTCGGCGGCGGGGTTATAAGACCGGATCACAAGCCGCTCGTCGACCGTGACGATGCCGTCCGCGACATTGTCGAGGATCGCCCGGATGCGGTCCCCACTCTTGCGCAACTCCTCTTCGGCGCGTCGCCGTTCGATGAACTGGCCGATCTGGCTGCCGATCCCGGCCATCACTCGAAGGGTGCCTCGATCGAGGGTCCGAATTTCGTTACTGAAGAGCGCGATGACGCCGGTGACCTTGCGCCCGTTGGTCACGGCGAAGGCGAACTTGGTGTGCAAGCCGGCCTTGGTGGCGGCGGCAGCGCGCGGCGAGTCGCGGTCACTCGCGAGATCCCGGATCGAACTGGGGCGGCCCGTCGCCCACACCCGGCCCGCCAGGCCCACGCCTCGGGCAAACGTCAACTCGCGACCGGCCTCCTCGTAGAGGGCGAGATCCTTTCCCGGCCGGTGCCAATCGTATTCCCGGCGGAGAACATTCGCGTCGTTGTCGACGACCCAGAATTCGCCGACGGACCAGCCAAGGGTCTCGCAGATTCCCTGCAACACCTGAGGCGCCGCCTCCGCCCAGCTGCCGGCACCGGCGAGCGGGCGAGTCACGGCGAACTGGACGTTGCGCAGCCGCTCGGCGACCCGGCGCTGGCTGATGTCGTTGACGAAGGCGACGAACGCCACCTTCGTGCCGGACCGCGAGGTGGCCGCGACCGAGATCTCGACCGGAAACTCATGGCCATCTCGGTGGATCGCCGCCAGCTCCACGGATTTGCCGACGATTCGTCCCTCGCCGCTCTCGACGAAGCGATTGAGTCCGCGTAGGTGCGCGTCGTGATACCGTCCCGGGATGATGGTTCCGGTCAGCGTACGGCCGAGTGCCTCGTCATGTGACCATCCGAAGATCTCCTCGGCCTTTCGGTTCCAGCCGGTGATGACGCCGCCCGAATCCGCGGTGACCACGGCGCTTGGCGAGGTGTCGATGATGACGTGCAGCCGTTGTTGCGACTCCTTGAGCGTCTCCATGACTCGCAGTTGGACCTCGGCCTCCCGGCGGGCGGCCGCGTACAACCCGATGGTTCCCGCGAACAGCGCCGCGCACGGAAGAAAGAGGAGGGCATGCCCCGCGTACCAGAAGCCGTCATACCGGGAGCGCACGAAGAGGAACACCATGGCCTCGACGGCGACCAACACCAGGCCCATCACGGCGCTGCTCGCGATCCGGCGATCCGGACGGCGACGGCGGCGGTACGCGGCGGCGGCGACCGCGATCACGAGGAAGGGCGCCGCTTGAAACACCGTGTTGAGATCGGTGAACCGGCCATCGACGATCAGTGGCGGAAGGATAAACGCGAGGGCGGTCATGGCTGCGATGCCCAGGCCGGCGATAGCGCTCGCCGCCGCGATAGTGCGCCCGAGGGATCGTCGTGGATACGCAAGCGGACTGGTGCGCTGCAGCAGCAGCCACGTGAGCACACAGGGCATGCCGATATGACCTAGATGAAACAGATACGGAGCGGTCTGGCTCGAGACCAGCGGAAATCGCCCGGGAATGACGCCGGGGAAGGTCAACATGTGCGCCAGCCAGACGAGCCCAAGGGCGGCGCTGCCAAACGCGATGGGCAGCAGGCGACCGTGTCGCCGGATGATGGCGTCCGTCGAGGACAGCATGAGGACCACGGCGAGGGTGACGACCATGGCCATGTCCAGCGCCGGCACGTACCAGGTCAGCGGCAGGGTGCGGTCGGGCAGCAGCGCGCCAAGAACGGAGACCAGCAAGAGGACGGTCATGCTCAGCAGAACCAGCAGGCCGCGACCGTCGATTCTGCGCAGGCGCGCCATCACCCGATCGCCGGGGGCGGCCAGCACCGGCGGAACCGACATGCTCGCAATATGCATGGCACACCGGGAAAGAGAAGTTAAGGAGCTGTGACGAACCGTTACAAATTCTGATAGCGGTCACCCAGCGTTATCTGGCCGGGCCCTTGTGGCAGAACGGCCCCACAGCCTGCCCTCCCCCTTAGGGGAGGGACACGACATCAGCGAATCGACTACCGGCCGATTAATTCGAGGAAGGCGGCCTCGTCGAGGATCGGCACCTTGAGACGCTGCGCCTTCTCGAGCTTCGAACCCGGGTCGGCGCCGACCACCAGGTAGTCGGTCCTCTTCGTGACGGCCGACCCGACCATCCCGCCGAGCGCCTTGATCCGCTCCTCCGCCTGTCCGCGGGTCATCGACGACAGCGAACCGGTCAGAACCAGCGTCTTGCCCGACAGCGGGCCCTCCCGGCGCTCGGGCTGCTTGATGTCGATCCCGGCCTCGAGCAGGCGCTCGATGAGCCGGCGCGACTCGGGCCGCTGAAAGTATTCATGGACCTCTTCGGCGACTGTCGGACCCACACCGCCGATCGACTTGAGCTCCTCGACGCTCGCCTGCTGCAGCCGGTCGATCGATCCGAAGTGCTCGGCGAGCAAGCCGGCCATCGTCCAGCCGACGTGTCCGATGCCGAGCGCAACCAGAAAGCGCAACAACGTTGTCGGCTTGCTGGCTTCGATCCGGTCAAGCAGGTTTTGGGCGGACTTGTCCGCAAAGCCCTCGAGGGACAGGAGTTGCGCCTTGCTCAGGTGATAGAGGTCGGACGGGTCTTTGACCAGCTTCCGGTCGATCAGCTGCTGCAGCGTGGCGTAGCCGAAACCCTCGATGTCGAGGGCGCCGACGAAGTGTCGCAGGTGCTCCAGCACCTGCGCGGGGCAGATTGGATTGATGCAGCGGGTCGCTGCTTCTCCGGGCTCCCGCACCAGGTCGGTCCCGCACTCCGGACATTTCTTCGGCATGTGCCAGGGGCGGCTCGACGCGGGCCGCTTCTCTTTCAGGACGCGGACCACTTCGGGGATGACGTCACCGGCGCGCTGGATGATGACGTGGTCCGCCGGCCGCACATCCTTGCGCGCCACCTCGTCCTCGTTGTGGAGGGTGGCGCGGCCGACGGTGACACCGCCGATCTGGACCGGCGCCAGCCAGGCGACCGGGGTGATGGCGCCGGTGCGGCCGACGTAGACCTTGATGTCCTCCACGACGGTCTCGGCCTGCTCGGGTGGGAACTTGAAGGCCAGCGCCCAGCGCGGGCTGCGTGAGACGAAGCCCAGCTCGTCCTGCTGGGCCAGATCGTTCACCTTGATCACGATCCCGTCGATTTCGTAGTCCAGGTCATGGCGCTTTTCCTGCCACTCGTCGAGAAAGGCGATGACAGCGTCGATATCGCCGTGGACCCGGCGGTTTTCGTTGACGTGGAAGCCCATCTCCGCCAGGCGGAGTAGGATCTGCGCCTGGCTCCTCGCGCCGCCGGCCGGGTCGAGCGCGTACATGAAGGTATCGAGGCGGCGTCGGGCGGTGATGCGCGGGTCGAGCTGCCGCACCGCTCCGGCGGCGGCATTGCGCGGGTTGGCGAAGAGCGGCTTGCCCTCAGCCGCCAGCTCGGTGTTGAGCCGTTGAAAACTACGCTTCGGCATGTACACCTCGCCCCGGACCTCGAACGTGGTTGGGAATTCCGGCGGGATCGTCACGGAGAGCGGAACACTGGGAATGGTCTTGACGTTGGGGGTGACGTCTTCACCGACATAGCCGTCGCCCCGGGTCGCTCCGATGCGGTAGCGGCCGTCCTCGTAGAGGAGGCTCATGGCCAGGCCGTCGATCTTCAGCTCGGTGACGTACTCGAGCTTGACGTTTCCCAGCGTCCGACGCACCCGTTGGTCGAATTCGCGAACCTCCTCGCGCTCGAACGCATTGGCCAGGCTGAGCATCGGCGTGCGATGAGTGACCTTGGCGAACGCGTCGGAGGGCGGACCCCCGACTCGCTGCGTCGGCGAGTCCGGCGTGACCAGCTCCGGATACTGCGTCTCCAGCTCGACCAGCTCGCGGAAGAGCGCATCGTACTCCGCGTCGGTGATCTCAGGATGGTCCAGCACGTAGTACTGGCGGTTGGCACGGTCGATCAGGCCGCGCAACTCGAGGACGCGCGCTTGCGCCTCCTCGATATTCTTGACGGCGGTGCTCACACCTTGACGATCGGAGCGAGGCTGACCGCCAGGATCTTCATGCCGACCTTGTCGAACTTCACGATAATTTCTTCGTCCGTCCTGGTCATCGTGCTCTTGAGCACGGTCCCCCGCCCCCAGGCCCGATGGTCGACGTGATCGCCCGGCGCAAATCGCTGGACCAGCTCGACGGGCGCCGCTGGCCGAGCCGCCTCGACCAGGCGGGCGGGCGCCATGCTGGGATCGGGAATGCCGGCCGGCAACCCGGCGGAGCCGTCAACCAGGTCGCGAGGGATGTCCTTGAGGAAGCGCGAGGGCAGGTTCAGGTTGGCACTGCCCCAGAGGTGGCGGCGGAACGCATGAAACAGATAAAGGCGATCCTTCGCCCGCGTCATTCCCACGTACGCAAGCCGGCGTTCCTCCTCCAGGCCGGCGGGCGAATCGAGGCTGCGGCTGTGCGGGAACAGGCCTTCCTCCATGCCGAGCATGAAGACGACGGGGAACTCGAGCCCCTTGACCATGTGCAGCGTGATCAGCGTCATGCCCTGCGCCCGGTCGTCCATGGTGTCGACGTCGCTCATCAGCGCGACGTCCTCGAGGAAGGCTTGCAGGCCCTCGCCCGGCGGCAGCCCGTCGTACTCTGACGCCAGGCCGCGCAGCTCGAGCACATTCGCCCAGCGTTCCTCGCCCTCGGCGCTGCCTTCCTTGACATAACGCTCGTAGGCGCTGCGCAGCAGCAGCAGGTCGATCACCTCCACGAGCCGCCGCTCCTGGCTCGCCGCGCGCACCTCGTTGATGAGATCACGGAAGTCGGCGAGCGCAAGCTTGGCCGCCGACGTCAAATCCATCTCGTCGAGGCGGCTCAACGAATCCCAGGCCGACACGCCGTGCGCATCGGCCCAGTACCCCAGCTGGGCGAGCGATTTCTCGCCCAGCTTGCGCCGAGGAACGTTGATGATGCGGGAGAAGCTGAGCGTCTCCTGTGGATTGGCGATTAACCGGAGATACGCGAGCACGTCCTTGACCTCCCGCCGCTCGTAGAAGCGTAGCCCGCCGATCAGCCGGTAGGGGACGCCGCGCCGAAGCAGCACTTCCTCGAGTGCACGCGACTGTGCGTTGGTGCGATACAGGATCGCGATGTCACCGAGCCGGTAGTGGCCTTCTGCGACCAACCGGAGCGCCTCTCGCGCGACCGCCTGCGCCTCCTCCTGCTCGTCATAGGTCTGCGCCACCACCACCTTGGGCCCGCCCGGCCGATCGGTCCAGAGCCGCTTTTCGGCGCGGTTCGGATTCGCCTTGATGACGTGATAGGCGGCATCGAGGATGACCTGGGTCGATCGATAGTTTTGCTCGAGCTTGACGATCTGGGCGTCCGGGTAGTCCTGTTCAAAAGACAGGATGTTGCGCACGTCCGCACCGCGGAACATGTAGATGCTCTGATCGTCATCGCCGACGACGCACAGGTTGCGGTGCTTGCTGGCGAGGTGCCGCACCATCAGGTACTGGGCCCGGTTCGTGTCCTGGTACTCGTCGACCATGATGTACTTGAATCGCTTCTGATATTTCTCGAGCACGTCCGGGTGACGATCGAACAGCCAGACCGCCCGCATCAGGAGATCGTCGAAGTCGAGCGCATGGTTCTGCTCAAGAAACGGGTCGTAGCGCAGTCGGATCCGAGCCGCCAGCTCCTCGTTGTGCGTGCCGGCGGCCCTCACCTGGTCCTCGGCGCTGATGACCTCGTCCTTGGCCCGCGAGATGAGCGCGACCATGCCGCCGGGCGGATAACGCTTCTCATCGAGCCGCATCTCGTTCATGACGCGCTTGACGACCGCCAGCCGGTCCGCCTCGTCATAGATGACGAAGTGGCGATCGATCCCGTCGGCGCTGCCATCGCGACGCAGGATGCGGACCGCGATGGCGTGGAAGGTCCCCATCCAGATGGCGCCCGCCGTCAGATTCAGGAGGTGCTCGACCCGGCCGCGCATCTCGCGGGCGGCTTTATTGGTAAACGTCACTGCCAGGATTTCCCCAGGCTCGGCGCGGCCCTGCTGGATGAGCCAGGCGATCCGGTGGGTCAAGACCCGTGTCTTGCCGCTGCCCGCGCCGGCGAAGATCAACAGCGGCCCATCATCGGCCGTCACCGCGGCGCGCTGCGGCGGATTCAGTCCGGCTAGCAAATCCACGGCGCGCTCCGCTGCCGCAGGCGTAGTTGATGCCAAGGCAAAGGCCAGTCTACCCGGCGCAGTTACACGGAAACCGAACCGGGCCGATGCGTCGTCCAGCGGCCCATCGCGCACTCGGCCGAAATCACGACGGCCTCGTCAGCGCGTACAGGCCGCATACGACGCCGGCCCTAATTCGCGCGAAAGCGCGGCTCGCCCTGCGGGCTCGCTAGTGGCGGCGGCCGCGGCCGCGCATCCGGCCGGCGGCCATGTCGTCCACGTCGTCGTCGTCATCGGAGCGCGGCCGGTTGGCCGACTTCAGCGATTGCGAGAAGGCGCTGAAGAACTGGTCACGCAACTCCATAGTCGAGACCTCGAACGCGTCTTTGAGGGTCCAGTGATCATCGGGCGAGTACTTGCGCTCGCAGGCCCACAGGAGAAACGTGATGAGTTGCACCTTGATGGCCGCCTTGAGTTTGGAGTCTTGCTTGGCTCCCTTGACGCCGGCCTTTGCGTTGGCTTTCCCCTTTCCCTTGCCCTTGCCCTTGACGGGCGCGACGGGGAGCGGCGTAACCGTGCCCTCAGCGCTGCGAACGCCCCAGGCGGGACCGGTGGGCGCCGGGCGGACCGGCGGCGCCTGGGCCACCAGGCTCGCCCGTAGCGCCGCCAGATCGTCACTGGCCGGCGCCGGCCTCGGCGGCTCGGCAACCGGACCTGGCGCGGCAGCCGGCGGCTGGTAAGTCGGGAGAGGCTCGCGCTTCTTCGGAATCGGCATCGGTGGCACCGAAAAGCTCGGGGGTGTTACGGGCCGGGCCGGTCGAGCGGCCGGTGCTTGAGGCGGCATCGGCTGGGGCGGCATCGCCTGCGGTGGCATGCCCTGCGGTGGCATCCCCTGCGGGTACGCCTGCGGCGGATACGGCTGAGGCGGGTACGGCTGTCCGGGGGCCGGCTGCATGGGGTATGGCGCACCCGGATAAGGGGCGCCCGGGTATCCCTGCGGCGGGGGGTAACCCGCGCCCCAGGTGGGGGCCGGTGGCATGCCCGGCTGGCCCGCCGGTGGCCAGCCCTGCGGCGGCGCCACCGGGTACTGGCCGGGCGCCGCCGGCTGCCAGGTGGGCGCCTGCCCGGGCACCGGGGGCCGGTAGGGTTGGTTCGCGGGTGCGATCGGCCGCTGTTGGCCGGGCGGGATGTACGGGGCGGAGGGTCCCTGGAGAACGGCCTGGCTGCGGCGCAGCAGGTCCAGCAGCCGGCCCTTGTCGATGTAGAGGTTGCCCGCCAGACCCGGGTTCTGGCCTGTCGTGAAGGAAAACTCGCCGCTCTGGAACTCCCAGAGCAGGTCGAAGGCCTGGCGAGCTCCCCGGACGCGCCCGCCACTGGCATGCGTCAACGCGCCGGCCTGGAACGCGTATACCCAGTTCCCGCGCGGCTCGTGCAATTCGAGCACGCCGGACTGGCCGCCGTTGACCACCTGATCGAGCAGGCCGAGAAGGCCGAATCGGTCGATCGGACTGAAGGCTGGCCCTTTGGACGCGCCACCGCCTTGGTCAGCCTTTCCCTTCTTGAAGAGCGTCATGCGCCCACCACTATATGACCGGGTGTCCAAATGCCACCCAAAGAACCCGTCACGCTTCTGTAACCGGGTGACGGGCGCCGACCTTGCCGGTGTGTCAGTCCCCGCTACAACGTGTTACCGGCCAGCAGCAGCGCTCGAACCTCGTCGTCGGTGACCTGTGGCCATTCCTCGAAGAAGTTGCCGACGGCATAGAAGGGCTCGGGCCTGGCCAGGCAGACGAATTCGTCGACCTGCGGGGCCAACCATTCCGCCGTGTCCGGCGGGGCAACCGGCACGGCCAGCACCACCCGGTGAGCCCCGCGCCGGCGAACCGTCTCGACGCCGGCTTGCGCGGTGTATCCGGTGGCAACCCCGTCGTCCGTCAGGATCACGGTGCGGCCGTCGAGCGCCGGCAGCGTCCCCGCGCCCAGGGCCGACAGCCAGGCGCGGAGTTCAGCGCGCTGGCGTTCGGCGGCGCGAGCGAGGTCCTCGTCGGTCAGGCCGATGTGGCGGCTTAGCTTGCGATCGAAGACCAGGACGCCATCGTCATCGACAGCTCCGATGGCCAGCTCCGAGTTGCCGGGCGCGCCGAGCTTGCGCACGGGACAGATCGATAGCGGCAGGTACAGCTCGACCGCGATAGCCTTGGCCACCACCACACCGCCGCGCGGGATGCCGAGGACAACGGTGTCCGGTGCATCGCGGTAGCGCTGCAGCGCCGCGGCCAGGCGTTCCCCGGCATCCACACGATCGCGAAAAATCACCCAAACCTACAATAGGTCGATGTCGAGCGCCGCGGCCAGCATGCCGGGAATTGGTGACCAGGCACCAGACTTCAACCTGCCCGGCACGCCGGACGGCGACCCGGTTGCGCTGTCATCCTTCCGCGGAACCAAGCACGTCCTTCTGTGCTTCTATGTCTTCGACTTCAGCCCGGGTTGAACGAATGAGCTCACCTCCTTGCGAGGTGATCACGAGCAGTTCGTCAAGGGGGAGACCCAGGTGCTCGCCGTCAGTGTCGATCACATCTGGGCGCACAAGGCCTACGCGAAGAGCCTGGGCGACCTGCCCTTCCCGCTGCTCGCCGACTGGGACAAGTCCGTCGCCCGCCGCTATGGCGTCCTCATCGAGGAGCGCGGCGTCGCGCAGCGTTCACTGTTTCTCATCGACTACCGGGGCTATGTCCGCTGGCGCAATCCGCACTATGACTGGCGCAGCCAGGAGCAGTACGCGGCGATGACGGAGGCGATGCTGGCCCTGCCGATGATCCCGAGAGCGAAAATAAAAAAAGCCAGCCCGTAGGCTGGCTCCCGTTGGTTTTGCGCGGAGTTACTTCTTGCCGTTCGCGACGACAGCGAGGATGTCCTTCTCGGACACGATCAGGTACTCGGTCTCGTCGAGCTTGATCTCACTGCCGGCGTATTTCGCATACACGACGCGGTCGCCGACCTTGACATCGAGCGGCTCCCGCTTGCCGGTCGCCTCGATGAAGCGGCCGTTCCCGACGGCTTCGACCATGCCCTCCTGTGGCTTCTCCTTGGCGGTGTCGGGCAGCACGATGCCGCTCTTGGTGCGCTCCTCACGCTCCACGGGCTTGATCACGACCCGATCTCCCAGTGGCCTTAAGTTCATACGCGATCCTCCTTGCTGGCGGTGGTTAGCACTCAGTTAGTCCGAGTGCTAATGATACCTGATGGCCCGGGCAGGTTCAAGGGCCCGGCGCCGGTGGCCAGGTTAGGCGAATCCGAGGCTGGGGTCGGCATCGAACGGCACCGGATCAGGGCCTCGCCGATCCCACTCGATCAGGCCGGCGGCGCCGATCATCGCCGCATTGTCGGTGCAGAGCTCAGGCGCCGGGATCACCAGGTGCACCCGCGAGCCAAGTCGTTGCTGCGCGGCTTCCCGTAGCCGCCGGTTGCGCGCCACGCCGCCTCCGAGCACGACCGTCGGGGCCGACCCCCACGCTGACCCTCCCCCGCTCGCGGGAGAGGGCAACAAAGCCGCGACTGAACCTTCCCCGCGAACCGGGGCCGGGAATACTGCCGCTTCAACCCGCTGCAACAGCGCATCGACGATCGCCTCCTGGTAGCTGGCCGCCAGATCCGCGCGCTCTTGCTCGGACAGCGCTTTGCGCTTTCGCACCTCGTAGAGCAGCGCGGTCTTGACCCCGCTGAAGCTGAAGTCCAGGCCGGGCGCCCGCGGCCGCGGAAACGCGATGGCCCGGGGATCGCCAGCACTCGCCAGCCGATCAATCGCCGGACCACCAGGAAATGGCAGGCCCAGGATGCGCGCCCCCTTGTCGAAGGCCTCCCCCGCGGCGTCGTCGCGCGTCCTTCCGATCACGCTGATGCTGCCATCCTCCTGCCAGCGGATCAGGTCGCTGTGCCCGCCCGACACCACCAACCCGAGCAACGGTGGACGGAGTTCGGGCGTTTCGAGCTGGGCGGCGAAAACATGAGCCGCCAGGTGACTGACGCCGACGACCGGCAGCTTGCGCGCCCAGGCAATCGCCTGCGCCACGTTGACCCCGACCAGCAGGCAGCCCACGAGTCCAGGGCCGCGGGTCACCGCGACGCCATCGACCTGCTCCCAGCGGGTCCCGGCGGTTTCGAGGGCTCGTTCGATCACGGGGATCAGCGTCTGCAGGTGGGCGCGCGCGGCAATCTCCGGGACGACGCCGCCGAAGGGTGCGTGGAGCTCATCCTGCGACCGGATGACATTCGACAGAAGCCGCGGTCCACTCGCCACAACGGCCGCGGCCGTTTCATCGCAGGAGGTCTCGATCGCCAGGAGGCGCCGGTCCGGGGCGGCTACTGCGGCGTGCTGGTATCCAGCCCTTCGAAGTCGAGCGTCTGCAAGATGTCTTTGAACCGCTTCTTGAAGCTCGGAGCCTGGATCGAGTCCGACCACATGACGATCGCGTCCTCGTTGTTGTCCGTGTAGTAACCGCGACGGCGACCGATGACCTTGAAACCGAACTTTTCGTAGAGCCGGACGGCGACGTCGTTCGACGGCCGCACCTCGAGCGTGAGCCAGCGCGAGCCGAGATGATACGCGCGCTGGATCAGCGCCGCCATCAGGGCGTGACCGTACCCCTTCCCCTGCTGGTTCGCCCGGACGCCGACGGTGGTGATGTGGGCTTCGTCGCTCATCTTCCACAGTCCGGCGTAGCCGACGATCTCCTCGTCGCGCCGCAGCACGAGGTAATAGGCGGACCGATTGTGGTGCAGCTCGCGGTAGTAGGCGTTGCGCGGCCAGGGAGTGGGGAAGATTTCGCGCTCGATCGCCTGCACTTCCGGGATGTCATCCTCGCGCATGGCGTCGACGAGGACTCGGGACTTCAGTTGCATCATCATGGGGCCTTCCTTCGTCGCTCCTCGGCGGCCGCGGGCTGAACGTAGAGCGCCTGCACCTCATCATATCGCAGTGGTTTTTGGGATTCGAAGGTCCAAATGGCGGAGTCCAGAAGCGCCGCGCTCAGCGCCCGGCGTCCCCCGGGCGGAATTTCGAGGTGAGCATGCCCGGACGACCACGTGGCCAGCATGCCCGCCGGCTCCACGATGATGCGAGCGCTGGATGGGAGCCACGGAGCAAGCTCATCCGTCGCCATGCGCCGAGCCGGTTCACCGGCCCGCCAGGCGTAGACCTCGGACCGGCCGGCGTCACGGAGCGCGACGGTGGCGGCGTCTCCAGTCGCCCGGCGCGCGAGGATCAGGAGACTGTCGACGAGGTGGAGCGGAACGTGCCGCGCATAGGCCAGCCCGGCGGCCAGGGACAGCCCGACCCGAAGGCCGGTGAACGATCCCGGGCCACGCGCGGCGGCCACCCCGTCCAGGTCATCCGGCCTGCCGCCCGCCCGCTTCACCAGCGCGTCGAGGCGGGCCAGCACCGGAGCGTCATCCCGGCTTCGGACCCAGTCCTCAGCCGCCAGCAGGCGGTGGCCGTCGAGCACGACCATGGCCTGCTCGGCGCCCGACGTGTCAATCGCGAGGCGCATGCTCGAACACCGCCCGAATCCGTTCCGGGCCACGGATGAATGTGAGCCGGCGACGTGTCGGGCCCGGCGCCGTCAGACGGATCCGGGTCGTCGCCCAATCGTCGAGCACGGCGGCGCGCTCCGGCCACTCGATCACGGTGACCGCCTCGGGCGCCGGCTCATCCAGACCCGTATCGACCCAGGCCAGACCCTCGAGGCGATAAAGGTCGTAATGCTCGATGGGCAGACGGCCCCGATAGCGGTGATGCAGGACAAATGTCGGACTGTGCACACCGGACGTGACGCCGAGTGCCTCGGCGATCCCCTTGACCAGCTCCGTTTTTCCGGTCCCGAGCTCTCCCTCCAGCGCGATGACGTCACCCGGCTCCACGACGAGCCCCAGGCGGCGTCCAACCTCCCGGGTCTCATCCACCGACGCCGTATTAACGGAAGTGGTCATAGCCTGCTCCAAGGCTCGGGATCGACACGAGCCTGCCGTCGACACGAATCCGGATTCCCTTTTCAGGCGTCAGGGTGCCGATGATCGTCAGGGTCAATCGTTCGGTGCGCCAGAGCCGGCGCTGGGCCGCGTCGAGGACGGCGCGTGGCGCCGCGCAAACGAGCTCGTAGTCTTCCGACTCCATCAGCCCGCCCGCCCAGGCATGATCGCGGTCGCGGCGAAGATCTCGATCGAGAGGCATCTGATCGGCTTCGATCGTCGCCCCCAGGCCCGCCGGGCCTGCGATGCGCTCGATCTCCCGGTAGAGCCCATCGCTGATGTCGCCGCCCACCCGAATCCCGCTTTCCGCCAGGGTCTGGCCGGCGCCGACGCGCGGGGATGGGTCGTACTGCGAACGGACCCAGCGACGTTCGGCGGCGGTTCGTGGAGATTTTCCGGCGAGCAGGAGACCGAGACCGGCTGCCGCGCGCCCCAGGACGCCGGTGACGCCAAGGGCCCAGCCCGCCCGAGCACCGCTCCGGCGTAGTGGGCGACGGCCGGTGGGCAGGGTCCCGTAAAGCGCCGCCGTCAAGACCATCGGTCCGTCCGTCCCACTGAGGTCGCCGCCTGCAACGGTGCAGCCGTATTGTCGAGCTCGCTCCGAAATACCGCGGTAGAGGTCGGTGACGTCCCGAAGAGCCAGGCTGCCGGGCAGACACAGGGAGATCAGGGCGTGGCCAGGGTCGGCACCCATGGCGGCAAGGTCGCTCAGGTTAACGCTCATCAGGCGCCGGCCGAGCAGTCGAAACGTCAGGCCCGGCCACTCCAGCCGGAAATCGATCCCTTCGACCATGCTGTCAACGGTGGCCACCACCGCGCCCCGGTCGGCTTTCCAGACGGCTGCGTCGTCATCCTCCCGCGCGCCGATCATAAGGCGCCGGCCTGTCGGGGTCATATAGCGTTGGAGCGAACGAAGCAGCCCTCGCTCGCCGATCTGACGCAGGCGCGTAGGGCTAAACGGGAACGCCCTCGGCCGGGCTGCTGGCGACGGCCTTCACCCCGATGTGGGCCCGACCGGCGTTGAAGGCGCGGCGGCCCGCCACCACCGCCTCGGCAAAGGCGCGCGCCATCTCCGGCGGGTTCTTCGCGCGCGCGATGGCCGTGTTGACGAGCACCCCCGCGGCGCCCAGCTCGAGGCAGCGTGCGGCTTCGGACGGCACGCCCAGGCCGGCATCGACGATGACCGGCACCTTGACCTTGCTCACGATCAGCTCGAGATTCAAAAGATTCTGAAGGCCGAGTGTCGTGCCAATCGGCGCCGCGCCCGGCATCACGGCGGCCGCTCCCGCTTCATAGAGGCGGATCGCCTGGACGACATCATCGCTGGTGTAGGGCATCACGATGAAGCCTTCCTTGACGAGTTGGCGGGTTGCCTCGAGCGTCGCCTGCGGATCCGGAAGGAGGGTGTCCTCGTCGCCGACGACCTCGACCTTGATGAAGTCGGAGAATCCGGCCGCGCGGGCGAGCCGTGCCAGCCGGATCGCGCCGTCGGCCGTTGTTGCCCCGGCGGTGTTCGGCAGGAGGGTGTAGCGGCGCAGGTCGATCCCTTCCAGCTCGGAGCGGCCGCCCTCGAGATTCAAGCGTCGAATCGCGACCGTGATCATGTCCGGCTGGGCGGCCGTAAGACAGCGGGCGAGGACGTCGTTCGAGGCATATTTTCCGGTGCCGTGGATCAGTCGCGAGCGCAGCGTCCGCCCACCGACAACGAAAGGGTCGTCGCCGGTTGGGGACCCGCCGCCGACGAAGTAGACCAGCTCGAGCTCGTCGCCGGCGCGGACGACCGTCTTCGCGAAATCGTCGCGCCGCCGGATCTCGCGGTTGTGCTCGATGACCACCCTGGAGGGCTGCACATCGAGCTGCGTGAGCAGGTCAAGCAGGGTCACGCCGTCGGCGACCCGACGCGGCTTGCCGTTCAGCGTGACCGTGACGTCGGTCATCGGCGAGCCGCCTCCAGCCGGGTCACGATCAGCTCGTGGAGCCGGCGGGCCGCCTCGGCCGGATCGACGGCGTCGTAGACCGCGCGAACCACCGCGAGGGCGTGCGCACCAGCCTCAACGACGGCGGAGGCGTTGTCGTGGTCGATCCCGCCAACGGCGACGAACGGCCGATCGATGACCCCGACAACCCGCGAGACCAGGGCTGTACCGACGGCGGCCCTGCCTTCCTTCGTCGGCGTCGGATAGACCGGGCCAACCGCAATGTAATCGGCGCCCTCATGAACCGCGACCTGCGCCTCGCCCAGGCTGTGCGTGGAGCGGCCAATCAACCTGCCGTCAAAGCCCGGGAGCTTTCGGACGACGTCCGGTGGCAAGTCATCCTGGCCCAGGTGCACGCCGTCAGCATCGGCGGCGATCGCAATGTCGGGGTGATCATTGACGATGAAGAGCGCACCGTGGATATGGGTCAGCCGGCGAAGTGCCAGCGCGATGGCGTATTGCTCGCCCTTGGCCATCGTCTTCTTTCGAAGTTGGATGACGTTGGCGCCACCCTCCAGCGCCGCCTCGATGGTGCGCACCGTCTCGGCCTCGCCGCCGTGATCACCGGTGATCACGTACAGGCGCATGCGGGACAGCTTCTCGCGTCGTTCTTCGGCGACTCCCATATATGCCACGTCCCGGATGGTGGCGGAATGCTCAACCCCTTCCCTCCGCAGGTATCACCCTGATCAGGTTTCTAGGGTCTGCCGGCGGCGCCGGCACTCTCAGCATTCCGCTCCCCTAGGGCGTATTGATTATAGGTGTCGGCGTGGCACCCGAGACGAGATCGCACAGAGGACTTCATACGAAATCGTGCCGGAGGCTTGCGCGAGGTCGTCGGCGGTGAGCATCGCCTGACCATCCCGGCCAATCAACGTGACGACATCGCCGGGCGCCACGCCACGTACATTCGTCACGTCGAGCGCGGCCTGATCCATGCTGATGGTGCCGGCCATCGGCACCACCACGCCTCGAACGATCGCCTGACCGCCCTCGGACGCGCGCCGATGCAGACCATCGGCGTAACCGAGCGCGATCGTCGCCACCCGGACCGGTGCCTGCGCCGTGAACCGGCGCCCATAGCCAACGCTCTCGCCCTTCGGCACGGCCGCGACATGGGTCACGACCGTTTGCCACGTGAGAGCGGGTCGAAGCGTGGGCAGATCGTCCCAACGCCTCACCGGTCGCACGCCATAGATGAGGAGGCCGGCGCGCACCAGGTCCAGACGCGCTTCGGGAAAGCGCAAGAGCCCCGCGGAGCCGGCCGCGTGACTCATGAAGTTCGCAACCCCGCCGCGCACCAGCGCCGCCCGAGCGTCGAGAAAGACCCGGAGTTGCTCCTTCGTGAAGGCGGCGTCTTCATCGGCGTCGGCGAAATGCGTCCAGAAGCCTTCCAGCCGCAGGTTGGGGTCGGCGTGCACGTCCAACGCGAGCTTGACGGCCTCGTCGGGCACCGCGCCGAGGCGGTGCATCCCGCTGTCGACCTTGACATGGACGCCGATGTCGGTCGCCGCGGTTTTCAGCAAGCCAAGGCCGTCTCGATCGTAGACGGTCAGGCTCAGCGTCGCCGCAACCGCCGCAGACAACGCGGCGGGCGGCGTAAAGCCGAGGTTGAGGATCGGCTCGGCGATGCCCGCCTTGCGGAGCTCGATGCCCTCCGGGACGGATGAGACGCCCAACCAGGTCGCGCCGCCCTGCAGCGCGGCGCGGGCCACCGGCACGGCGCCGTGACCGTAGGCATTGGCTTTCACGACGGCCATCACGGCAGTCTTCGGACCGACGAGCTGCCTGATGAGATTGATGTTGTGGCTGATGGCCGACGAGTCGACGTCGGCCCACTTGGTAGCCCCCTGTTCGGTCAGCGCAATCGCTCCATGACGCGGGGGATCTCTAGCAAGAGGTCAGACGCGAGTACGCCGGCGAGGCCGAGGGAGTGCTCGAGCGCCATCCCGGCCCGGCCGTGCAGGTGGACCCCGGTCACCGCGGCCTCGAACGGCGGCAGCTTCTGGGCCATCAACCCGCCGATCACCCCGGCCAGCACGTCGCCGGTGCCACCGGACGCCAGGGCCGGCGTGGCGATCGGATTCTGCGTCACGCGGCCGTCGGGAGCGGCGATAACGGTACCGGCCCCCTTGAGCACCACCACCTTGTTCCATTGCTTGGCGAACCGCGACGCGATGCCGCGCCGGTCCTGCTGTACGACGCTCGTTTCGAGACCAGCAAGCCGCCCAAACTCCGCCGGATGCGGCGTCAGGACGATCTGCGGGGAGAGCCGCGGCAGGATACTTCGGTGTTCCGAGAGAAGATTCAGGGCGTCGGCGTCCAGCACCACCGGCGCCGCCACCCGCGGGACGAGGTCCTCGATCAGCCGGCGGGTCGACATATCGCGGCCGATCCCGGGACCAATCACACCGGCATCCGCGCCGGCAAAGCCACGCAGCACGCCGCTGAGCGACGCGTGTCCGACCACGCCGGGCGCGATCTCGGGTACGGGCCCCACGATCACCTCAGTGCATTTTTCCGCCAGGATCGGATAGATCGACTGCGCCACCAACAGGCGAACGATGCCGGCCCCCGACCGGGCGGACCCCATGCTCGCCAGATAGGCGGCGCCGGTGAAGCCCTGCGATCCCGCCAGCACGACGACCGTCCCGAAGGTGCCCTTATGCCCATCGCGCGGACGGGCAGGAAGTCGGAAGCCATCTGGAAGCTCGGCCCCCCCACCCCGACCCTCCTCCACGAGGGGGGAGGGAGTTGGTGCATCGGGGATGACGGCGACGGCGACGGCGAAGTGGCCGTCGTGCGCGATGCTGACGTCGATTTCGCGGCCGGTCAGCGTCGTCGCCGGCGCAACCTGCACCTGCGGCCGGCCATCGTCGCTGGGCAAAATCTCGACGTCCCGCATGCGCGGCCGAGGGATCCCGCTCGGCATCGCCTTGCCGATGGCTTCTTTGGCGGCCCAGCGGCCGGCCCAGCGCTCAGGGCTATTGCCGCAATACGCGATCTCCCGGTCACTGAGGAATTTCCGCAGGAAGCGATCGCCGAACCGCCTCTGGGCCTCCGCGATGCGGGGGATCGCCGCCACATCCACGCCGACCCGAGGGGTCACGTGCTTACTCTACGGTGACGCTCTTCGCCAGATTTCGGGGCTGGTCGACATTGCAACCGCGCTCGCTGGCCACGAAGTAGGCGAAGAGCTGCATGGCCACAACGTTCGGAATCGGCGAGAGGAACTCGGAGACCGCAGGAATCTCGATCCGGTCAAGCTGCACCTCGGCGAGCGTATCATCGCCCTCGCTGATCAGGGCGACCACCGGCGCATCGCGAGCGATCACTTCCTGGATGTTGCTGTCCATCTTCTCGAGGGTCGCCGCCTTGGTCGCGATCGCAAATACCGGGAAATTGCGATCCAGCAACGCGATCGGTCCATGCTTGAGCTCGCCGGCCGCGTATCCCTCGGCATGGAGATAGGAGATCTCTTTGAGTTTGAGCGCCCCCTCCAACGCGATCGGGTAATTGATGCCACGTCCGATATACATGAAGTTGCGGTAGCCGGCGTACTTGCGAGCCAGCGTCTTCAATGCCTCGGCGCCGTCGAGGACGAGTTGGACCGCGGTCGGCAACGCCTTGAGCTCAGCGGTCAACTCGCGCAGCCGCTCCGGGTCGAGCCGGTGACGGACCGCCGCCAGCCGGATTCCGAGCAGATACAGGCAACTGATATGCGCGATGAATGTTTTCGTCGATGCCACGCCGATTTCCGGCCCGGCGTGCAGATAGATCACCCCGTCGCTTTCGAGCGCCATCGAGCTGCCCACCACGTTCGTGATCGACACGACTCGGGCTTTGCGGCTTCGCGCCTCCCGGATCGCTGCCAGCGTGTCGGCGGTCTCGCCTGACTGCGAGATGCCGATGACCAGCGTGTCCTGATCGATGATCGGTTGCCGGTAGCGAAACTCCGATGCCGGCTCAACCTCGACTGGGATCCGGGCCAGCTCCTCAATGATGTACTTGCCGAGCAGCGCCGCATAGTAGGACGTGCCCGCCGCCACCATCTTGATGTCGCGCAGCTTGAGCAGCTGGCGATCGGTCAACCCGAATTCTTCGAAGGTCACCTCACCTTCGTCGGTCAGCCGGCCGCGGAGGGCGTTGGAGACGGCCTCGGGCGCCTCGTTGATCTCCTTCGCCATGAAGTGCGGGAAGCCGCCCTTCTGCGCCTGACTGATGTCCCACTTGACTTCGATCACCTTCGGCTTGACGGCGGCGCCGCCAATGGTGCTGACCTCGGGGCCAAGCCGGGTGATCGCGACCATCTCGCCTTCACCCAGCAGCAGGACTTTCTTCGTGTAGGGGATAACGGCGGTGATGTCGGAGGCGACGAACCATTCCTTGTCGCCGATACCCACCACCAGTGGAGCGTTGAGCCGGGCGCCGATCAGAAGATCAGGGTCCTTCTGGGAAAAGATCGCCATAGCGTACGCGCCCCGCAAGCGGCCAAGCGCTTCACGCACCGCGGCCACCAGGTCACCCTTGTCGTACTCCTCGATCAGGTGGGGCACGACCTCGGTGTCCGTCTCGGAGATGAAGACATGGCCCTTCGCCTGCAGGTCCTTCCGCAGCTCGGCGAAGTTCTCGATGATCCCGTTGTGGATGACCATGACCTGCTTGTGGCAGTCGGTGTGGGGATGCGCGTTGATGACCGTCGGTCGTCCGTGCGTCGCCCAGCGGGTGTGGCCAATGCCAAGGCGACCCTCGGGCATCTCCTCGGTGAGCCGCTCGACCAGGGTGTCGACTTTGGCGGCGCTCTTGACGACCGAGGTCTGGCCGTCGGCCTCGTTGAAGATCGCCACCCCGGCGGAATCGTAGCCTCGGTACTCGAGCCGCTTGAGGCTATCCATGATGATGGGTGCCGCCGAGCGCTCACCCAGGTACCCGATGATCCCGCACATATCGCGGCCTCCTATATTCCCACTCAGGGCGTGGTCAAACGAGCGAACTCAGTTCGTAGTTTTGGTTAAACGCGAGCGTCGGCCGAAGGTTACGGCGCCGGGGACGGCGAGACTCCAGGGGCCGGAGAGATGAATACGTGCACCTGGGCCGTTTTCTGGCCCACGTCCACACCAGCCGGCGGCCGGATGGTCACCGTCCTGATCACATCGCCCTTCGCGCCGCTGATATCGACAGGATCGGTTGCCAGCAGGAGGCCGCTCAGACTATTCTGCGGGCCGGTCGCCTGCACCTCGAGGGGGGCGATCTGCACGTTGCTCACCCGGTAGCCGGCGGCGGGCTGGCCGGTGAGCGTCCAGCCGACCGGCCTGGGAATCGTGATCGCGTCCGCCTGGATCACCATCTTCACGGAAACCGATGGTGGAGTGACCGTAAAGCCTTTGGTCAGGACCTTCTTGTTCGCATCCCAGACCACAACGGGATAGGGGCTGGTGAAGCCCGGGGCCTGAAGCGGTTCGAGGTCGACCACGACGACAGCCTGGATCCCGGGAAGCTGGCTCTTGGGACCGTCGACCCGGACGGTCGCGGGGGACACAGTGGTGGCATTCGTCTGCTCGTGGTATCCGGGAGGCAGCGCATGAATGCGATTGATCGCGACCGTCTGGGTGGAACTGCCCAGCTCGTCGACGGTTACCTGAATGGAGCTTGGCGCGACGATCTTGACGTTCGGGTCACCGTTCTGCACATCGATTGGTACTGGATTGCGGCCGGCCTTGACGCGGGAGAAATTGCCGGTCACGTGCAGCACGCTCTTGTCGAAGCGCTGCTGTAGTTCTTCGGCTGTTCCGATCACGGTGACGTTGACCGCCGGAGGATCGCCAACCAGGACAAGGCCGGCGGGCAGGGTCGGATGGTCGATTGCAAGACGGAAGCCCTTGCTCTCGGTCGGGTTCGAGGTATACGCCACCACACTCCAGAGCGCGGCGGCAAAGCCGATCGCGAGCAACTTGAGTCGAAGATTTCTGAGCAGGAAGGCTATCTTACCGACCCCGGTGCTAGCGCCGCCAAACGGGGAGCGGCGGCCGATGGATTTCGGGACGCGGCTGGAGCAGCGAGGTCAGCACCTGGCGCAGCCGGTCTGGGTCGAGGTTGCGCAGCAACTTGCCTTCGTGGGCGACGGCGATCTGGCCCAACTCCTCGCTCAGTATGAGCACCACCGCGTCGGTCTGCATCGACAGGCCAAGCCCGGCGCGATGACGCGTCCCCATTCGCTCGCGGACCGTGCCCTCCTCCGCCAGCGGCAGCACGCAGCCGGCCGCCAGGATCTGGTTCCCGCGCACGATTACCGCGCCGTCGTGCAGCGGTGAGTTCGGAAAGAAGATCGCCTCCAGGAATTCGGCGGTCAGCTCGCCATTGATCCGGATGCCGCTGTTCGCATAGTTTTCCAGGCCGGTCTCCTTTTCGAACACGATGAGCGCGCCCGTGAAGCGCTGGGTCAGCTTCGTCGTCGCCCGGATCACCTCATCGACCATGCGATTGAAAATTTGCAGGTTGTAGTGGGCCAGCGGCCGCCCGATGAACCCGATCCGACCGAACTGGTCCAGGGCGCGGCGGATCTCCGGCTGAAAGAGCACGATGATGCCGACCAGGATGGCCGGGGCAGTGGTGCGGAAGATCCACGAGAGAAGCCGTAGATCCAGCAGGTTGGCCAACAAGCCGATCAAGGCGAGCAAGAGGACCCCGAACATGAGCTGGACCGCCTGGGTTCCCCGGATGAGCAGGAACAACCGGTAGAGAAAGAAGGCGACCAGGCCAATGTCGATCAGGTCGAGGACATGGCGCCAGATGTCTCCGCTCTGGAGGAACACCAGGATGTCGCGGAGGATGACGTCCACTTCGGCGACTAGTATCCGCTAATCCGGGCCGCCGCAGGCGCACCCGACTGTTCAGTCGGGAGGCATCAGCTCCAGTTGGTGCTGAGGCGGCAGGGACTCGGGGTCCAGCAGCTCGCGGCCCTCGTTGCGGACATTGTTTACGAGTGACGAGGCCGGCGCCAGCCGCAGCCATCCGTCCGGACACGGCTTGAGGAACTCAGCCAGATGGCGCAGGGACAACTCTTCCAGCACCCAGGTGGCGGCATCGTCGTCGTTCAATACCACCGGCATCCGGTTGTGGAGGGCTGCGATGTCCGCGTTGGGCGTCGTTGTCAGGATGGTCGCCGCCGGCGCCCCTTGCCAGCGTCCACGAAGCGCGGCGAGGTTGAGAAATCTGCCGTCCGTACGTAAGACGGCGACGGGAAGCCGCTGTCCACCTACCTTTCGCCATTCATAGAAGTGGCTGGCCGGCACCAGAACCCGTTGACCCAGCAGCATGGACTTGTAGGCGGGCTTGCTGAGCGCCGTCTCGGACCGCAGGTTGAAGAGCCCGCCCTTCGCGCCCTCGATGCCCCAGCGCACGACCTCGGCGCGATCGGGACCAACGGCCAGCACCGGATCGGTCGGGGCGATGTTGTAGCGCGGCTCGTCTTCCGGCGCGTCCCTGAGCCAATGGTAGGTCTCGAGCAGCTCCGCACGAGGCATCGAGGAGCCGATCCGGCCACACATGGCCTTGATTTTCGCTCACCCGTGCTAGAACAGCAGCGGCGCGAATTCGAGGTCCGCTAAGTCGTGGAAGAAGGACGGCCAGTCGACGGAATAGTCCAGCCGAATGATCGATGCCCGGGTCCCGGCCTGGCTGTCGATCGCCGGTGGAAGATCCGTCCGACGGTCCCGGACCACAAGCAGTGTCCAGTTCGGTCCGCAGCGGGACACTATGCCCGGGTCCGGCGGGCTGCAGCTGCCTGAAACGAGGAAACCGGTGATAACGATCACCCAGACAAGTTCGTTTTCGCCGATGGGATCCTCGCGTGGTGACAATCGTTGATCGGCTGGCGGATAAGCGCTTATGAGGTCGGAAAAGTGCATCAACTTTGCTTCGACGCGCCGTCCCGCCCCTTCAGTTACGGCGGCCGCTTCGAGCGCTTCCTGGCGAGATAGTCTTTCGTGGCTGATGAGTCCAAGAGTCCCAGTCAAGGCCAGGATGAGCACGCCTCCGACAATGATCCAATGCTTTGTGCCCATCTCAACCACAACGACCAGGGTGACCGCCACTTGCCCTAGCCGAGCGTGAGGCGACCCCGCTGCTGGCGGCCGCTTAGCGCTTCGCCCTGGCAATCCGGATCAATTTCTAGCGAGCGGCGTGTCCGTTACGACACACAGCTGTCGCAACCATAGTTCAGGATGGCAGGGTGTGCAGGTCCAGCGAGACGCCGCTCGACCGGATCATGTCGGGACTCAAAGACTTGCCGAGCTGGCTTGCCGAACAACCCGCCGGTCAACTCGGCGAGGTCATCATCAAGGGTCGCGAAATCATCGACCGGACGGAGGCCGTCGCCGCTGACGCGACGCGGCGCTTCGAGAAGGCCGGCGGCTACAAGGCAGACGGGTTCCTCGGCATGGTCCCCTGGTTGCGCGTCAACGGGAAACTCTCAGGCGGCGCCGCCGCCGAGCGCGTCGAGGTGGCCCACCAGTTGAAAGAGCTGCCCCGGACGGAAGAAGCCCTGGCTCGCGGCGAGATCGGCTACCTACACGCCCTGACCATGGCGCGCACCGCCGAGCACCTCGGCGCCGCCCAGGTCCGTAAGGCCGAAGCCACCCTCCTGAAGGCCGCTGAAACGATGGACCCTGGTCAGTTCGTGGGCGTCGCCAAGAACTTCGAGCACCAGGTCGACGCCCAGGGAGCTCTGGCGGAGGCCAATCGCGCCCACGAGCGTCGGTATCTCCGCATCGGGCAGCCGGTGGACGGCCTGGTCCGGATCGACGGACTGCTGGACACCGAGGGCGGGGCGATCGTCCGCACCGCACTCGAGCCCTCGGCGAAGCCGGCGAAGGGCGACACGAGAACTCCCGACCAGCGGCTGGCCGATGCCCTGGTGGAGCGCTGCCAGGCCCGCATCGGGCCCGGGCACCCGGATGGCGCCGGTCCCCGCCCGCAGTTGATGATCAAGGCCAGCCTCGATACCCTGGCCGGGATCGATGGCGCTCCGGCGGGTGAGCTCGAATGGGGCGGAACGCTCCCCGCAGAAACCGTTCGGCGGCTTGCCTGCGACTCCGCCGTCACCCGGATCACGGGATTGGGTGAGCTCGAGCAGGAGATCACCCATGCCGGCCGCAGCATTCCGCCCGCCACCCGGCGCGCCATGGTCGCCCGTGATCACCGCTGCGTCTTCCCGGGTTGCGACCGGCCGGCGCCATGGTGCGACGGCCATCACCTCGTCCACTGGGCCGACGCCGGACCGACCAAGCTTGACAACCTGGGCCTGGTGTGTCGGACGCACCACCGGAAAGTGCACGAGGAGGGCTGGAAATTGCGGCGCGAGAAGGACGGCCGATGGATCGCCACGCCGCCAGCACTTATCGTTACGTCGCGAAGCCGATCAGGCTGATAGCCAATCAGGCTGAGAGCCACAGGAACTCAGGCAGCCGCGCTCGTATGGCTGCGCCGCGCGACGCGTCCTCGCTAGCGCTTGGTGTACTGCGGGGCTTTGCGGGCGCGCTTGAGGCCGGGTTTCTTGCGCTCCTTCATGCGTGGGTCGCGGGTCAGCATGCCGTGCTTCTTCAGCACCGGCCGCATCGCCAGGTCCGCCGCGCAGAGCGCCCGGGCGATACCGTGCTGGACCGCGCCGGCCTGGCCGGACATGCCGCCACCGTTTACCATGGCGCTGACGTTGAAGCGCTTCTGACTCTCGGTCAGCTTCAGCGGCTCGACGACGACCATCTCCAGCATCCGCCGTCCGAAGTACTGCAGCGACGGCTTGTTGTTGACCAGGATGGTGCCCTCACCGGGGTAGAGGCGGACCCGCGCGATGGCGTTCTTCCTGCGTCCTGTCCCGTAGTAGTACGTGGCGTTATCGGCCAATGACTTCAATCTCTCCTCGAGCCGAGAATTTTATCGCGACCGGTTGCTGCGCCTTGTGCGGGTGCGCGTCGCCCGCGTAGACCTTCAGTCGCCGCAGCTGGGCCTTGCCCAGCGTGCCGTGCTGCAGCATCCCCGAGACGGCATGACGGAACGGGTACGTCGGGTGCCGTTCGACCATGCTGCCATAGGCCCGCTTGCGCAGCCCGCCGGGATATCCGGTGTACGACGTATAGATCTTGTCCGTCTCCTTCTTGCCGGTCACGCGAATGCCCTTAACGTTGACGACGATGACGTGATCGCCGGTGTTCAAGTGTGGCGTGTAGATCGGCTTGTGTTTCCCGCGCAAGACCTTTGCCACGTTTGCAGCGAGCCGGCCCAGGGTCTGCCCACTGGCATCGACGATGTACCAGCTTGCCGTCAATTCCGAGGGCTTCGCGCTGTAGGTCTTTGACTGAGGCGCCATGCCTAGTACTCCACGCCAACCTGCACCAACCCATGGGGCGGCGCTAGGCGCAATCCAACAGTCGAGCCATTCATGAGCTCATCGATCCACTCGAGCGGTCGCCGGCGCCGCCCGACGTCGACTAGTGCGCCCGCGATCCGGCGAACCATGCCGTAGAGGAACGCGTCCGCCGCAACGGCGATCGTGACCCAGTCGCCGGTGCCGTTGACCGTGATGCCGTAGATGCGGCGCACGGTGTGGCCACCCGGCCGCGGACTGCGACCGAAGGCACGGAAATCGTGCGTCCCCTCGAGCCGCTCGCCGGCCGCCTGCATCGCGGCAAGATCGAGTTCGTCATGCAGGCCCCAGGCGTATTGACGCTGATAGGCGCCCCGCGGTAGGGCTTGACGGATCCGGTACGCATAGAGTCGGGCGCGCGCCGAATAGCGGGCGTCGAAGGCGTCATCGACGAGCTCAGCGGACCGGACGGCAATGTCGGGAGCGAGCCGGGCGTTCAAAGCGCCAGGCAACTGCGCCAGCGGGAACGGCTGCTGCAATGCGAAGTTCACGACCTGGCCGAGCGCATGGACGCCGGCGTCGGTTCGTCCCGCCGCCGTCAGCGACGGTGACTCACCGGTCAGGTTATGAATCGCCTCGCGGAGGGCCGCCTCGATCGTCGGCGCGCCGGCCTGAGCCTGCCAGCCGTGATAGCGCGTGCCCTCGTACTCGACGATCAGCTTCACGTTCATCGATCGACAAGCTCGACCAGCACCATGAACGCGCCGTCGCCCTGGCGCGGCCCGATCTTGAGGACGCGGGTATAGCCACCGGTGCGGTCCTTCATCCGCGGCAGCAACCGGGTGAAGAGCCGTTCGGTGACCTCACGGTCTTCGACAATCGCGTCCACAGCCCGGCGGGCGGCAACGTTGTCGCTCTTCGCCGTGGTGATGACGCGCTCGACCCAGCGCCGCAATTCTTTGCCTTTTGCTTCAGTGGTTTCGATGCGGCCATGGTCGAGCAGGGATGTCACCAGATTGCGGCTCATCGCCTTGCGGTGCGCTGTCGACCGCCCGAACTTCCGACCCGCTTTCTGGTGCCGCACGCTGAGCTCAGACCAGGACCTTGGTCAGCTCGTCCGGCGTGAGAAATCCACGCTGCACGAGCTTTTCCTTGATCTCATCCAGTGACTTGCGACCGAAGTTGCGTAGGCTCAACAGGTCTTCCTCGCGGAGCGCGACCAGCTGGCCCACTTTCGTGATTTCGTTTGCTTTGAGACAGTTCAGGGCGCGGACGGAGAGATCGAGATCCTCGATCGGGACGTCGGCGAGCCGTGAAGACAGATCGTTGCCCTTCTGCGGCGGCACGTCGGCGTCCTTGATGCGCTCCGTAAATCTCGTAAACAAGCCGAGATGCGAGGTGAACTGCTTGGCAGCCTCGCTGATCGCCTGGTCCGGCTGGATCGTCCCATCGGTCCAGACCTCGAGGATCAGCTTGTCCCAGTCGGTCTCCTGGCCAACGCGGGTCTTCTCGATGAGAAAATTCGCCTTGACAACCGGGCTGAAGATCGCATCGATCGGGATCACGCCGATCGGCTGGCCCTCTTTCTTATTGCGCTCGGCGGGGACGTAGCCTTTGCCACGCTCGACGGTCAGCTCCATGCGAAGCCGGCCCTTGTTCGAGTCAAGCGTGCAGATGTACAGATCCGGATTGACGATCTCGACGTCACTCGGCGCCTGGATGTCGGACGCCTTGACTTCCTTTGGCCCGCTCACGTCCAGCGTCAGCCGGACGGGATCCTCGGAGAAGGAGATCAGGTTCAGGCCTTTGAGGTTGAGAATGATCTCGGTCACGTCTTCCTTGACGTACGGAATCGACGAGAACTCGTGGGCGACGCCCTCAATCGACACCGACGTGACAGCGGCGCCTTTTAACGTGCTCAGCAGCACGCGCCGGAGCGCATTGCCCAGAGTGGTGCCGAAGCCGGGCTCGAGCGGCTCGATCTCGAACTTCCCGTAGCTGCTCGAGTTCTCGATGCTTTTGACTTGGGGTTGGGCGGTATCGATCATGGTGCTCCTTGAATTAAAAAATTATCTCGAATAAAACTCGACGATCAGTTGCTCCTGGATGGTTTGGTCAATGTCATCGCGACCAGGTTGCGCGACGACTTTCGCGGTCATATTGTCTTTATCGAGGCTGAGCCAGGGAGCGACGGTCCGCTGCTCACCAGCATCAAGGGCGTTCTTGATCCGGTCGATTTCCTTACTCCCATCCTTGATCGCGATCGTGTCGCCGACGCGGACGGCGTAAGACGGAATGTTCACGATCCGGCCGTTGACAGTGATGTGCCGGTGGGACACGATCTGCCGGGCATCCCGACGCGATGACGCGAAGCCGACGCGATACACGACGTTGTCCAGCCGGGTTTCGAGCAAGCGCAACAGATTCAGGCCGGTGACACCCGCCATCTTCGCCGCTCGGTCGAAATACAGCCGGAACTGTCCTTCGAGCAGGAAATAGATCCGGCGCGCCCGCTGCTTCGCGCGCAGCTGGATGCCGTAATCAGAGACTTTTCGACGTCGCACCTGGGTGTGCATCCCGGGCGGCATCGCGCGCCGGTCGAGCGTGCACTTGGTGAAGCACTTCTCCCCTTTGAGGAAAAGCTTCACGCCCTCGCGGCGGCAGTGACGGCAGACGGCGCCTTCATAGCGGCCCACTAGACGCGACGCCTCTTGGGCGGCCGGCAGCCGTTGTGGGGTATGGGCGTGACGTCCGTGATCGCCGTGACCTCGAGCCCGGCGGCCTGCAGCGAGCGGATCGCCGCCTCCCGGCCGGCACCCGGGCCCTTGACGAAGATTTCGATTTGTTTTAATCCATGCTCCATCGCGCGGCGCGCGGTGGCCTCCGCCGTGATCTGTGCCGCGAACGGCGTGCTCTTCCGCGAGCCCTTGAAGCCCTGGCTGCCGGCGCTGCCCCAGGCGAGCACGTTGCCCTGGGCGTCCGTCAGCGATACCACAGTGTTGTTGAACGTGGACTGGATATGCGCCTGGCCGACCGTGACGTGCTTTTTTTCTCTACGCCGGGTACGGACGACTTTCTTCTTGGGCATGCCCTACCTCTTCTCCGCAGCCTTCTTGCGCACCCCGACGGTCTTGCGCGGGCCACGCCGGGTGCGCGCGTTCGTCCGGGTGCGCTGGCCCCGCACGGGGAGCCCACGACGGTGGCGCAAGCCACGGTAGGTGCCGATCTCCATCAGCCGCTTGATGTTCAGGGCAATTTCTCGCCTCAGCTCGCCTTCGACCTTGGCTTCCTTGTCGATGACGTCGCGCAGGCGGCCGACCTGCTCATCGTTCAGGTTCTTGACTCGGAGATTCGGATCGATATTGGCGATGGTGAGCACGCGCTGCGCGGTGCGCGGGCCGACCCCAAAGATGTAGGTCAGGGCGACCTCGACCCGCTTCTCCCGAGGGATGTCCACGCCGGCGATTCTTGCCATTTAGCTCTTTATCCCTGCCTCTGGTTGTGTTTGGGCGTGACGCAGATGACCCGCACCTGGCCGCCGCGCTTGATGACCTTGCACTTCGGGCATATTTTCTTGACTGACGAACGGACTTTCATGTTTCACTCACTTACTGTTCTTTTCGCGTGATTCGACCGCGCCCCGGATCGAGCGGTGACACCTCGACGCGGACGCGGTCACCCGGGATCACCCGGAGAAACCGAAGCCGCGCGGCCGGTGCCACGTGAGCCACGATCCTGTGGCCGGTCTCGAGCTCGACGCGGTAGAGCGCGTTGGGCATCGGCTCCACCACCCGTCCGACGACAATACCCGCCATCAGCAAATGCCCATGGCGTTATCGCCGGATTTCCGGCGCACGAACGAATAGCTTACCACAAGATCGGCGTAGCTAATCCTCAAGATCCCCACCCTGACCGTCCCCCACCAGGCGTGAGGGGAGGCGATGCCGGGCGTCGGACTTGCGGACCGACGTCAGGATTTCGGGGCCGTCGGCCGTGATCGCGACCGAATGCTCGAAGTAGGCCGACAGGCTGTGGTCGACGGTGACCACCGTCCAGCCGTCTCCCAGCAGGGCGACGTCCTTGCGCCCGGCGTTGACCATCGGTTCGATCGCCAGCACCATGCCGGGCTTGAGCAACGGCCCCTGGCCGGCGATGCCGAAGTTTGGCACCTGGGGATCCTCGTGCATGTCCCGCCCGATGCCGTGCCCGACGAAGCTTTCGACAACGGAAAATCCGGCGCCCTCCACGTGCTGCTGGATGGCGGCGCTGATGTCGCCAATCCGGTTTCCGACCTGCGCCTTGCGGATTCCGATCTCCAGCGACTCCCTGGTGGCGTCCAACAACTGCTGGGCCTCCACCGAGATCTTGCCGATGCCGACCGTAAGGCCGGCGTCCGCCCAGAAGCCGCGGTGGATGAGGCCGGCGTCGAGACTCAGCAGGTCGCCCTCGCGCAGCTTGCGATTTGTCGGAATGCCATGCACCACCTGGTCGTTGACCGAGGTGCAGATGGCGTTCTGGTATCCCTGATAGCCGACGAAGCCGGGAATGCAACCACGCCCCCGGATAAACCGATCCGCCTCGCGGTCCAACTCGAGCAGCGTGATGCCGGGCCGGGCGATGGTCTGCAGCCGGGCTAGCGCCTCTGCCAGGATGGCGCCCGCCTCCCGCATCAGATCGATCTCGGCTTCGGACTTGTAGATGATCACCGGGAACCCGCTCCTTTGCGGAGCCCGGCGAGGCGTCGGGCGATGTCGCCGCGGACATCGTCGACCAGCATCTGCCCGTCGAGGTTCTCCAGCTTGTGCTGGGCGTTGTAGTAGTCGATCAGCGGGGCCGTATGTTTCAGGAAGACGTCGATCCGGTTGGCCACGATCTCCGGCTTGTCATCCGGACGCTGATAGAGTTCCCCGCCATCCACCGTGCATCGGGGGAGGCTATGGGCTTGGTCTGACGTGAAGTTGTAGACCGCCTCGCAGGTCCGGCAGCTGTACCGATGAGAGAGCCGGTCGATGAGCACCTGCCGGCTGACCCGCAAATAGATGACGGCGTCGATCCGCCGTCCGAGCTGGGTCAGCATCTCATCGAGCGCCCGAGCCTGGGCGACCGTCCGAGGGAACCCATCCAGGATGAAGCCGTCGCGTGCATCGGGTTTCTGCAGCCGCTCTTTGATGATGTCGATCATCAATTGATCCGGCACCAGCTCGCCCCGGTCCATGTACCCCTTCACCTGGTCACCCAGCGCCGTCCCGGCCCGCCGCTGGGCGCGGAGCATGTCACCGGTGGCGATCGCCGGAATGCGGTAGATCTCGATCAGGTGGGCACTCTGCGTGCCTTTCCCCGCGCCGGGCGCGCCGAAGATGATCAGGTTCATAGGATCAGGAAGCGACTTGAGGTCGCTACTTGATGAACCCCTTGTACTGACGCATGATCAACTGCGTCTCGATCTGTTTCATGGTGTCCAGGGCCACGCCGACGACGATCAGGATCGCCGTTCCCCCCAGGTACATGTTCTGGGTTGGTATTCGGGTGAGCGCCGTCGCGAGGAGTGGGATGAGCACGGTCACTCCGCCCAGGAAGAGCGCCCCGGCGAACGTGATGCGGGTCATCGTCCGGTCAAGGTACTGTGCGGTCGCAACCCCCGGCCGAATCCCAGGGATGAAGGCCGCGTGCTTCTTGAGATAGTCCGCGGTATCGACCGGGTCGAAGGTCACCGCCGTATAGAAGTAGGTGAATCCGAAGATCAGGATGAAGTACACGAAGTTATAGAGGATGTCGGTCGGAATATTGGGGCCGGCCGGCACCCAGTAGGTCCGCAGGGCCCGCGAGATCTCGCCCCAGGGGGCGGGTGCGGTCGCAAGGAAGTTGCCGATGATGACAGGGAAGAACATGATCGAAATGGCGAAGATGATCGGGATGACGCCCGCCTGGTTCACCCGGAGCGGCAGGTGCGAGCTGCGCCCCTGGTAGACCTTGCGGCCCACCACCCGCTGCGCCGACTGGATCGGGATCTTCCGCTGCGCCTGTTGAACCTCGATGATGAAGGCGGTGACCACGATGGCAAGCGCAGCGAAAAGAAGTAAGGGCGCCAGGTTCTGCGAGGCGGCCCCGCCGGTCATCAAGTTGTAGATGGTGTTCGGAATACGTCCAACGATGCCGGCGAAGATGACCAGGGAGATCCCGTTGCCGATGCCGTACTCGGTGATCAGCTCGCCGAACCACATCAGCATCACGGTGCCGGCCGTCAGGGTCACCATGATCCCCACGATGCCGAACCAGTCGAGGTTCGACAGGACGCCCTGCCGGCTGAAGACGAGAGTCAGACCCCACGCCTGGAGCAGGCCGAGCGCGACGGTCAGCCAGCGGGTCCAGCGGGTGATCTTGCGGCGGCCGTACTCCCCTTCCTTGCTGAGCTCCTTGATGCGGGTCGAAACGACCGTCATCAGCTGCATGATGATCGAGGCGTTGATATACGGGTTGACGCCCATGGCGATGATGGAGAAAGTCGACAGCCCGCCCCCGGAGAACAGGTCGAGCAACCCGAGGAACGCGTTCGAGTTGAACAGCTTGTCGAGGGCGGCCTTGTCGGCGCCGGGCACGGCGATGTGCGCGAAGATCCGGAACACCAGAAAGAGTCCGAGGGTGAAGAGGATCTTGCGGCGCAGCTCAGGAATGCGGAGCGCGTTGCCAATCGCTTCTAACATGGCCTAGCCCTTCTTCTTACCCTTTTGTGGCTTTACGGAATCGGCCGAGCTCGACGCCTTTGCGGCCGGCTCAGCCTTCTCGGCCGCCGGCTTCTGCTTACTCTTCCCGGCCGCCCTGGCCGTAGCGGGTGCCTCGGCAACCGGTTCGGTCCCCCGAGTTTTTTCGGCCGACTTCTCGGCGGCCTCAGGCTTCTCGGCAGCCTTAGGCTTCTCGACGGCCTCAGACTTCTCGGCCGGCGCCGGCCTGACGGGCTTCGGTTGGTTCTTCGCCCGCTTGGTCTTTTCCCGGATGGGCGGCGGTACCTCGATCACCGCGGCGATGCCGCCGGCCGCTTCAATCTTTCGGCGCGCCTCTACCGAGAACCGGTGCGCATGGATGGTCAGTCGGCGGTTGAGGTCGCCGGTGCCGAGCACCTTGATGCCGGCCCCCACGTCCTTGATGATGCCCGCCTCCAGCAGCGATTCCGGGAGGACCTCGGCGCCGTCATCGAACCGGTTCAGCCGGGTCAGGTTGAGGACGGCGAAACGCTTCCGCCACTTGTTGTGGAAGCCGCGCAACTTGGGGGTGCGCATCGTCAACCGGGTCTGGCCGCCCTCGAACGTCTTCGGCAGGTTCACCGAAGTGCGCGCGCCCTGGCCCTTCTGGCCGCGCGTCGACGTCTTGCCATGCCCGGAGCCAGGACCGCGTCCGACCCGCTTGCGGGAGTGGTGCGAACCCGGCGCCGGCTGGATCTCGTGAAGCTTCATGCGGTTTCCTCGACCCTGACCAGGTGACGGACCTTGTGGACCATTCCGCGAAGCTGGGGACTGTCCTCGTGCTCGACGGTTTGATTGAGCCGGCGGAAGCCGAGCGCCTGTACGGTCCGCTCCTGGTCGGGCTTCTGCCCGATCACGCTGCGCACGTAGGTGATCTTCAGGCGCGCCATGGTCAGCCGACCGGCTCCTCGACCGGAGCGGCGGGCGCGACCGGTGCCGCCTCCGCTTCGGGTCTCTTACCCCGCCGGCTGAGCCGCTCCATCTCCTCGACCGGCTTCCCGCGGGCCTGCGCGACGCTATCGGCGGTCTGCAGCGCCTGCAGAGCGGCGATCGTCGCCCGGACCGTGTTGACCGGGTTGTTCGTGCCAAGCGATTTCGTGATCATGTCCTTCACGCCGGAGAGCTCAACGACGGCGCGCATGGCGCCGCCCGAGCGGATACCCGTCCCCGGTGCCGCCGGCTTCAACAGCACCTTCGCCGCCCCCTTCTTCAGGCGGATCTCGTGAGGAATCGTGGTCCCGACCATTGGCACAGTGATGAGGTGCTTCTTGGCGGACTCGACAGCCTTGCGAATGGCCTCGGGGACCTCCCCCGCTTTGCCCAGCCCGGCGCCGACGCGCCCGTTCTGGTCGCCGACGACGACCAGCGCGCTGAAGGAGAAGCGGCGGCCGCCCTTGACCACCTTGGCCACCCGGTTCAGGTGGACGACCTTTTCTGTGAATTCCGATTGGCCTCGCCCGTACTGGTAACTCATACGCTCCCTTCTAGAACTTCAATCCTGCGCCGCGCGCCGCTTCGGCCAGCGCCTTGACCCGGCCGTGGTAGGGGAAGCCACCCCGATCGAAGACGACGGTCTCGATCCCCGACTTCAGGGCGCGCTCGGCGATCGATTTCCCAACCGCCGCCGCACCGGCGGCGCTCGACGGCGACTTGAGCGCCTTGCGCAGATCGGCGTCCGTCGTCGAAGCGGCCGCTAGCGTCCGCCCGGAGGCGTCGTCGATCACCTGCGCGTAGACGTGATGCAGGCTGCGGAAAATGGCGAGCCGCGGCCGCTGGGGGCCACCCTCCAGGTTGGTGCGTAAGCGCACGTGCCGGCGGATCCGCGTCGCCCGCCGATTGGTTGGCTTGTTCATTACTTGGTCGCTCCGGTCGCGGTCTTGCCGGTCTTGCCCGCCTTGCGACGGACCCGTTCGCCCCGGTACAGGATGCCCTTGCCCTTGTACGGCTCCGGCGGGCGGATCTTCCGAACCTCGGCGGCCACCTGGCCGACCTCTTCCTTGCTGGCGCCCTTGATGTTGATGCGAGTCGGCTCCGGAACGTCGATCGTGATGCCCTTCGGTACCGGGTAGCGCACGGTGTGAGAGAAGCCGACATTCAACACCAGCGCCTCGCCCTGCCGGCTCGCTCGATAGCCGACGCCAACCAGCTCGAGCTGCTTCTCGTAGCCCTTGCTGACGCCTTCGATCATGTTCCACACCAGCGTCCGGGTCAGCCCATGCAGCGACCGATGCACTTTCGACTCGCTCGGCCGCTCCACAACCACGAGGCCGTCCTTGACGGAGACGCGCATCTGCGGATTCAGGTTTCGGCTCAACTCGGATTTGCCGCTCGTCACCACGACGGTATGGTCGGAAATGGTGACCGTCACGCCGCTGGGAATCTTGACCGGAAGCTTGCCAATCCTACTCATGGGTCACCAAACGTAGCACACGACCTCGCCGCCGAGGCCGGCCCTGGTTGCCTTCTGCCCAGACATAACGCCGTGCGAGGTCGACAGAATGACGATCCCCAACCCGCCGAGCACGCGCGGAATCTCGGTCTTGCGGGCATAGACCCGCAGCCCCGGCTTGCTGATCCGCCGAAGGCCGGCGAGCGACTTGCCGCGGGGCGTCTTCGGCTTGAACGTGATGTCGAGCTTCTGCCCCTGCTCACCCGCGGCGACATCGTAGGACGCGATATAGCCCTCGTCCTTGAGGACGCGTGCGATCTCCACACCGACCCGCGACGCGGGAAGGGCAACCCGCGGGTGCCCGGCACTGTTCGCGTTGCGGATCCTTGTCAGCATGTCGGCGATGCTATCGGTGGACATCTTCCCTCCTCACCAGGACGCCTTCTTCACGCCCGGCACCTGCCCCTGCGAGGACAGCGTCCGGAAGCAGATGCGGCAGATCCCAAACTTGCGCATGTACGCCCGCGGGCGCCCGCAGAGGTTGCAGCGGTTATGTTGCGAAACGGCATGCTTGTGCTTGCGCAGTCCGCGGTTGACGGTCGATTTCTTAGCCACTCTTCTGTGTCACCCTCACTTCCTGAACGGGAACCCGAGTTCCGCCAGCAGCGCGCGCGCCTCGTCGTCGGTGCGCGCGGTGGTGACGAAAGTGACCTCGAGACCCCGCAATTTGTCGATCTTGTCGTACTCGACCTCGGGAAAGATCAGCTGCTCGCGCAGCCCCAGCGTGTAGTTGCCCTTGCCATCGAAGCCGCTCGGTGAGATGCCGCGGAAGTCACGGATTCGGGGCAGCCCGACCGAGAGCAGCTTGTCGACGAACTGATACATCCGGGCGCCCCGCAGCGTCACCTTCACGCCGATCGGCAGGCCGGCGCGCAGCTTGAAGTTCGCGATCGCCTTGCGCGACTTCAGCACGACCGGCTGCTGGCCGGTGATCTTCTTGAGGTCGGCGACCGCGGCGTCCAGTGCCTTCGGATTCTGAATCGACTCTCCCACACCGATGTTCGCCACCACCTTGACCAGGCGCGGCACCTGCATGACGTTCGTGTACGCAAACCGCTGGATCAGCACCGGGACGATCTTGTCCTGGTAGCGCTGCCTCAGACGAAGCTCGACCCGCGGCGGGCTGGCGGCGACGCTCATACCTTGTTCCTTACCCGTTCGTAGATTTCCCCGCACTTTACGCAAACGATCGCCTTCTCCCCATTGGGCAGGACCGTCTTGCGGATCCGGGTCGGCTTGTCGCATTTGTTGCAGACGAGCATCACGTTCGAGTAGTCGAGGGGTGACTCGAAGTCGACGATGCCGCCCTGGATCACCTTGGTGCCGCCTTTCTGCTGGTTCGCCTTCTGATGGCGCTTTAACAGATTGACGCCCTTGACCACGATCTTGGACTGCTCCGGCACCGTGCGGACGACGACGCCACGCTTGCCACGGTCCTTACCGGACATGACCTGGACCGTGTCGTCTTTATGAATGTCGAGATGCAAAAAGCTCATGATCTCTACAACACCTCCGGGGCCAGGGACACGATCTTCATGAAGTTCTTGTCGCGAAGCTCGCGCGCGACCGGGCCGAAGATCCGGGTGCCGCGCGGGTTGTTCTGCGGGCCGAGGATGACGGCGGCGTTCTCGTCGAAACGGATAGTCGAGCCGTCCAGTCGGCGGAACTCCCGAGACGTGCGGACCACCACGGCCTTGACGACTTCGCTCTTCTTCACCTGGCCGCCGGGCGTCGCGACGGTGACGGCCGCGGTGATGACGTCGCCGATGGAGGCGTACTTGCGGTAGTGCCCGCCCATCACCCGGATCAACAGGATCTCGCGCGCTCCCGTGTTGTCCGCCACCTTCAACCGCGACTCTTGCTGGACCATAACGACGGCTATTTCGCCTTCTCCACAATGGCGACGACCCGCCAGCGCTTGTCGTGCGACAGCGGCCGGGTCTCCATGATGCGGACCCGGTCGCCGACCTTGCACTGGTTCTGTTCGTCGTGCGCCTTGAATCGGGTGGACTGCTGGATGTGCTTCTTGTACTTCGGATGCTCCTTGAGCGTCTGCACCCGCACCACCACGGTCTTATCCATCTTGTCGCTGATGACCGTGCCGGTCCGCGTTTTGCGCATGTC
>Ga0209057_1000410_pt1 | contig 39132 bp, 42 predicted proteins | sample GraSoiAngelo_146_FD_185903 | JGI IMG/M metagenome (GOLD analysis project Ga0209057, IMG submission 185903) | Grasslands soil microbial communities from the Angelo Coastal Reserve, California, USA - 14_1009_05_30cm (SPAdes) (version 2) | ecosystem: Environmental > Terrestrial > Soil > Grasslands ...
CGGCTCGCATCTAAGCCCGCAGGCGCGCATGAATTTCCCGGTATCGGCGCAGCAGGAATTTATGAACGACATTGTGCAGATGGGATCGCCTGTCGGCGCGATTGATCTGCAGGGCCAAATTGAATTCCAATCACAATTTTTCGAGCCGCACGGTGCCTTCCACGCGCGGATAAATTACCCGGCAAGATACGCCGATTTTGACGTCAGCATTTCGCATCCGGTCGGTCGTTGGCAAATCGACACGATCGCATTTGTGAAGCAGAGCCAGCAGTTCGGACCTGGACCTGCACCTGCCGCTCCATCTCCATCTGCAGCTTCACTTCCACCTTCAGCTCCACCTGCAGGCTCAGCTCCACCTGGGAGCTAACTAACTTAGTGCTCCGCTTCCCCGGGGAAGCGGGCTACAGCAGTAAACGGTCGAGCGAATCCACGCAAATCTGCGACCATGTCTCCATGGTTTCGCGACGCGCAAGCAATTCTTCTTTTGTCAGAAATGTCAGGCCCGTGATCATCGCCTCACGCTTCTGCACTTTCGGCTCCTTCAATTTGAAAATGTGCACGATGCCCAGGTGAACGCGTCCGACCTCGGTGGAGTCGTCGTTTAGAAGCGCAACGATTTGATCTTCGAACGGAGTATCAATTTTAATTTCCTCGTTCACTTCGCGTTCGACACCGGCGCGATACGCCTGCTCATCCATGGCAAAAAGCGATTCGTCGGTTTCGTTCATGTGGCCGCCGATACCGATTGAGCCTTTGGCGATCAGCCGCTGCTCGCCAGCCTTCTTGCCGCGCACGTAATGGAGGATGGTATTTTCAAAGGCGATTAGTGCGTAGGGAATGATTTGTTTGTAAGCGGGATTGCTCTCAGCATCGGAGCGTGGAATAAAGAAATTGCTTCCACGCGAGAGAATCGCTTTCAAATACTTTTCCGGCTCGAAATTGAGTCCCTGAAAAGTTCCAAGCTCTCCAAACAAACTCCGCTTGATCACAAGGACGTTTTCCTGAGGGAAATTCATTCAACGCACACACGCTGTCATTCTGGCCGAAGCAAAGAATCTCTAGTCATTCGTTTCCTCGGTTATCAAAGAACGTTCAGAGATATTTCGCTTCGCTCAGAATGCCAAGCGCAGGTTAAAACGAATATGTTACGCCCACTTGCGGTCCGAAAAGATTCAAGCTCGGATTGGGATCGGTTTGTCCTCCGTTCGAAAGGTGCTCGTAAAGCGCTCCCACGTTTATTTTCCAATGATCATTGACGCTGTAGGAGATGCCGGCAGCCGATAAGATGTTGAACGTAAAATCCTGACCCTGGCCGCCGGGAATTTCCGGGTGGCTGTCGATCCCTCCTGCGCCTACACCGCCTGAGAAATAGGGAACCAGTCTGCTACCCGGTCGAACAAAGTTGTAGCGCATCCCGAAATTGAATCCGAAGTAATGGTTCTCGATTCCGCGAAGAATCGGCTCTGCGACGGCGCTGAAATAAAATTGATTGTAACCGCGCAGCCAACCATGTTGGACTACTCCCCAGCGAATGCGCGCCGTCAGGAACTCTGCGAGTATCTGGTAATCAGCTGGTGGATTGATCGCGCCAAACAAATAGCCGGACTCCAGTGCAAATTCGAATCGTTGCGGATTCAACTCTTCCGTGACTGTCGTTACGCTCGGCTGTTCAACGCCGCCGAAAGCTTGCGAGCAGACCACAAGCAGTGCACAAGCACTAAGAGCACGAAGCATCTTCATTTGGCGCGGCTACCATAAGAAGAGTTGGTCCCGTTGCAATTGATAGAGTCGGTGGGCTTCGCCGATCGAACAGCGCAGCGCGCTGTCTCTAGCTTATAAATTGCGCAAGATCAGAAGGCAACGGACTGGCCCATTCGCGCTCGCCTTCAATCGCCAGTTTCGCTGAGTGAAGCGCATGACGGGGCAGGAGTAATCGTTGCTTCAATTCAGGCGTCCATCCCGACTCAATGAATTGGAGGTAAAGCCGCTCATCGGGACCGTAAATCTTGTCGCCTACGATCGGGTGACCGATCGCGCTCAGGTGCACACGAATTTGATGAGTGCGTCCCGTGCGCGGAATCGCGCGAATCAGGCTAAACTTTTCAGCGTCGGGCGCATTCCCTAACGGCGGGCCCGGCGGTCGCGCCATACCATTCGATCTAATGAATCGACGCTCGACGTGAAATTCAGTCTGCGCTGGCGCGCCACTCGGGTGGATCATCTGCTTTAGCCAGATCACCGAATTTTGATGTTTCCCCTGTCGGCACAGCCGCGCATCGACGAAGTAGTGCTCCCATTCGGGCCAACCCCAAACGATCGCCAGATATTCCTTCTTCACTCGTTGCTGTTGCATTAGTAACCCAAATCGGCGTGCAGCCGTCGATGTTTTCGCTACCAGAACCAACCCGCTGGTCTCGCGGTCGAGCCGATTCACAATCGAAACCTGACCGCCGCTGGCGATCTCGAATGCGAACAGCTCACGCAATTCTTTCCACAAGTTGCGCGCACCATTCGGTTTTGTGGGATGACTGAGAAGAAATGGCGGCTTATCGACGACGACGTAATCGTCGGTCTCATCAATGATATCGAAATGGAGTAGCGCGGTAATGGAATAATGGAGTAGCGAACCCGAGCCAGATCAAAGTCTCGTTAGCCGTTACTTCAGCGCTTCATTCCAGTGCTTGACCTTGCTGCCAAAACTGTTTTACCTAAAACGCCTCAGCCTTAACCAGAGGAGTGATCCTTGGACCCCAAAGACCTCAAAGAAATTAAAGCGATCATCGATTTGATGAAGAAGCATGGCCTGTCGGTCTTTGAGATCGAAAAGGAGGGGTTCCGCCTCAAGCTTGAAAAAGGTCCGTCCGTTCAGGCTGCCGCAGCTATGCCCCCGCCAGTGGCAGCGGAGCCCAAGGCCGCTTCAAGTGCGCCTGAAGCTGCGCCGCCCGGACTCAAAGCGATCGAAAGCGTGCCGCTAAAAGAAATCGTTTCACCGATGGTGGGCACGTTCTATCGCGCTGCGTCGCCTGACGGCGCGCCGTTTGTTGATGTTGGAAAATCCGTCACGGAAGACACAGTCGTTTGCATTATCGAAGCGATGAAGGTGATGAACGAAATCAAGGCAGAAACCAGTGGTATCATCGCCGAAGTGCTGGCCGAAAACGGCAAACCAGTGCAGTTCGGGCAGGTGCTTTTCAAAGTCCGATGAGCACCACCGAAATCTCGAGCTGTAGGGCAGGCGCATCGCCGGCCAGGGCGCGCCACTAGGCTGGCAAGCGGAGCGCTTGCCCTACAATGGCCATGTTCGAGAAAGTACTGATTGCCAATCGCGGTGAGATCGCCCTGCGGGTGATTCGCGCCTGCAAGGAACTCGGTATTCGCACTCTGGCGGTCTATTCAGAGGCCGACGTGGATTCGCTGCATGTGCAACTTGCCGATGAATCCATCTGCATCGGTGCGGCGCCGAGCTTGGAAAGTTACTTAAAAATCGATCGAATCATGAGTGCAGCCGAGATTGGCGACGTCGATGCGATTCATCCCGGGTATGGTTTTCTCGCCGAGAACCCGCACTTCGCCGAGGTGTGCGAAAGCTGCAATATCAAGTTTATCGGGCCATCGTCGCGTGCGATGCAAGCGATGGGCGATAAAAATGCTGCTCGTGTACACGCACGCAAGGCAGGTGTCCCAGTGACACCGGGAAGCGACGGAATCGTTGAGACAGAGGATGAGGCTATCAGGATCGCGAAGAAAATTGGCTACCCCATAATGATCAAGGCGGCTGCCGGCGGTGGCGGGCGGGGGATGCGCACAGCACATAACGAGCCCAGTCTTAAGTCGGCGTTTCACAGTGCGCGGCACGAGGCACAAAAAGCATTTGGAAATGAACAGGTTTATCTGGAAAAGCTGATCGTTAATCCACACCACATTGAATTTCAGATCGTTGCCGACAGCCATGGCCACATCGTGCACTTGGGCGAACGCGATTGCTCCATTCAGCGACGCAACCAGAAGGTGATTGAAGAATGTCCGTCGCCGCTAATGACGCCGGGACTTCGCAAGAAGATGGGAAACGCTGCCATCAAGCTGGCCAAGTCAGTTGGTTATGAAAATGCAGGCACGATTGAATTTTTGGTCGATAAAGACCGGCATTTTTACTTCATGGAAATGAACACGCGTATCCAGGTGGAACACACGATCACTGAGGAAGTGTATGCGTGCGACCTTGTAAAAGAACAGATCCGCATCGCTGCCGGACAGCCTCTTTCGCCTCACGTGGCGCACGCCGTTCCGCGATTGCATGCCATCCAATGTCGCATTAACGCCGAAGATCCGGCCAATGGTTTCCAGCCGACGCCGGGTCGAATAGATTTTTATTATGCGCCCGGCGGCCGCGGAGTGCGAATCGACTCGCACGTTTATACCGGCTATACCGTCCCGTCATACTACGACTCGCTGATTGCAAAAATAATTACCGTTGGTGCGACACGGATTAACGCAATTGATCGAATGCGCCGCGCACTGGGCGAGTACTACATTACTGGTATCAAAACAACCGTGCCGTTTCACGCAGCCATGATGCGAAACGGGGATTTTCGCGATGGAAATTACGATACTGGATTGCTCGACCGCCTTATTTCAGCAGGTAAACTCGAGCTGGCCGCACCGACGATCCGGTTACGTGAATAACTCGAGATGCAACGAATCGTGTGCTGGAGCGTGCGTTGTTCTCAACGCAATGATCTTTCCGGGCGGCTGAAATCCGCTGAGGACAGCGAATACTACAAGTCGTCATATACAGCGCGCAATTTATGAGAGCGCTAAGTGAGTGTCGCCTCTATGGGATCGTCGATCTTGGCTACGTCGAAGAATCCGATGTCGATCGCGTTGCGCAGCAAATGATCGAAGGCGGGGTTGATCTGATTCAACTTCGCGGAAAAGGAAAATCGCTCGAAGAACTCGCTGGTTATGCTGCCCGGCTGCACGATTTAACAGCCGGATCTTCCACGCCATTGATCATAAACGATCATGCGGAAATCGCCAACCGGATCAAAGTGGAAGGCGTGCATGTTGGCCAGGACGATGACTCGATCGAAGTCGCGCGCCGCAAAGCAGGTCATTCGGTTTTGGTCGGGAAATCCACGCACAGCCTTGAACAGGCGCTCGCAGCTCAGCACGAAGGCGCGGACTATATCGGGTTCGGTCCGATCTTCGCCACACCCACAAAACCTGACTATCCGCCGATCGGCCTTACGGACATCAGGCAGGTTCACGCAGAAGTGAATCTGCCGATTTTCTGCATCGGCGGAATCAACATCGACAATTTGCAAAGTGTGCTCGATGCCGGAGCAAAGCGTGTGGTGATGGTTTCCGCTTTGCTCAAGGCACACAGCGTCGTTGATTATGCGCGCTGCGCCACCGACATGCTCGCGTGAGTGTCGAATGACGAATGACCAATTAGGAAGGAATGACGAAATCTGAATGACTAAATATTGGCAACGAGTTCCAGTTCATCATTTATCATTCGTCCTTTGTTCGACATTCGATATTCGACATTCGTCATTTTAGTCATGTCCGTTCTCGTTGTTGGCTCCATTGCAATCGACACTGTTAAGACGCCGGTGGAGGAACACTCGAATTTGCTAGGCGGATCCGCTTGCTACGGAGCGCTCGCGGCAAGTTTTTTTTCGCCGGTTCGGCTGGTCGGTATCGTCGGCGATGATTTTCCCGAATCGGAATTTAAGTTCTGGAAGTCGCGCAAGATCGATAGCGAAGGTGTGCAGCGAGCAAACGGAAAGACTTTCCGCTGGTCGGGTGAATATTCATGGGACCTGAATACGCGCGAGACGCGCTCAATCGCGCTAAATGTCTTTGAAGACTTCAAACCGGTGTTGCCGGAGTCGTATCGTGAAACCGATTTCGTTTTGCTGGCCAACATCGCGCCCTCACTGCAAGCGCATGTGCTCGAGCAGATGAAGCGCCCGCGGTTCGTCGTGGCCGACACGATGGACCTTTGGATCGAGACAGCGAGATCGGATCTGGATGCGCTTCTTCAACGCGTAAACCTTCTTATCTTGAACGACAGCGAAGCGCGCGAAATAACGAAGGAGACCAGTCTCATCAAGGCCGGACGCCGCATCAGAAATATGGGGCCCGAGTATGTCGCGATAAAAAAGGGTGAGCACGGCGCATTGCTTTTTGGCGACGAAGATCAGTTCTTCAGCTGTGGCGCTTACCCACTTGAAGACATTCACGATCCGACCGGGGCAGGGGACACATTTGCCGGCGGCATGGCTGGATTTCTCGCCGGCACTGTCAAAAACGTGCAGTTTAACGATCTGCGCAAGGCGATGATTTACGGAAGCGTGCTCGCCAGTTTTTGTGTGGAAGCATTCAGCCTGGAGCGTTTGCGTAACCTGACGATGGAGGAAATCAAGGAGCGCTACGAGATGTTCAAACTGATGAGTCAATTCGAGGTGCCAGTGTGATGGCGTCGCGCCAAGACGAGTATCGCAGATTGCTAGTCCGCACGCTAATCGCAATCGCTGTATGCACCGCTGCGGTATTAGCATGTTGTTTTTGGATTGACCGTCCCGTGGCGTTCTTTGTGTATCGCCATCACATCAACACGATTCGGGTTTTTCGATGGCTTACGTACCCACCGCCGGAAGTGCAAAATTGGTCGGCTCTGGTGTTAGCGATCTTAATGGTTCGACGGGCGTGGGGACCGTTTCTGCATTGGCAAAAGGTTCTGCTTGTCGCGTGTCTCAGCTTGATCATTGCCGATGATTTCCGCATCTCGCTAGGCGATGTTTGCGGTCGCTATTGGCCGGAGACGTGGACCCATGACAATCCATCGCTCATCGGCACTGGCGCGTACGGTTTCCATCCGTTTCAGCGTGGCGATGACGTCGGCAGTTTTCCATCGGGGCACGCCTGTAGAATCCTGGGATTTACCACCGTCTGGATAATTGCGATGCCTCAAAGTCGAATGATAGCGACGGTTCTGTGTGCTCCGATGCTCGTGAGCCTTGTGGCGATGAACTATCACTTTGTCAGCGATGTGATCGCCGGCAGCGTTCTAGGCGCGATGGTTGCCACATACGCGGCACATTTGGCCCGCCTCCAAATGCCCCGGGAGGATCCCGCTTGGGTGAGAGCAGTAAGACTACGCCGCGGGCAACTTACGTAAACGTTCTGGACACAGCTATGACTTACCGAAACTTGCTCGCCAGTTTCCGCGTAAAAGCATTTAAGGTGGAGCGTTTGCACAATCTCTCGGTTGAGGAGATTGCAAAGCGTTGCGAGACATTCAAACTCATGAGTCAATTCGAGGTGCTCCTTTGATCTCTCGCTATTCGAATCGTTTGCGGTTGGCCAGAATTGCTCTCTTTGGCGCCGCCGTTCTTTTGTGCGCCACCGGTTATCTCGACGCACGTGACGATTGGACTGTCCTTGAGAATTGCCGCTTTATTAGCAATCCAGCCGATGATGGAGACAGTTTTCACGTGAGCGCGGGTGCGAAAGAATATATCTTCCGCCTCTACCTAGCTGACGCGCCCGAAACAGATGAAATGAACCCGGTGCGGATAGCTGAACAGGCGAAGTACTTTGCGATCAGCGCGCCTCAGGTCATCGAAGTAGGCCAAGCAGCGAAAGAGTTTACGCGGGAGAAGTTGTCACAGCCGTTTACGGTGTTGACGCGCTGGAAAGGTGCGATGGGCCGCAGCAAAATGGAACGGTTTTACGCGTTTGTGCGGACGAAAGATGGTGATCTCAGCGAGCAATTGGTTCGTAATGGCCTTGCGCGAAACTACGGATTCAGAGCGGCGCCGCCGGAATCGAAAAATGCACGAGTAGAGGTAGAAAAACTTCAGCAATTCGAGGCTCAGGCAAAGCAGGAGAAGATTGGAGCCTGGGGCATCAATGCGGGTCGACTGAATGTGCGTGCACCAAGCACAGTCGTTTTTGCTGTTTTCACTGCCGGAGAAAAGCCTCGACCAGGCTCAACGCCTGCAATCTACTCGTCTGCTAGTGCTTCAGCGACGCCGACTCCGATGAGTAGCGCTGGCGAGGCCAAAAAGTCGCATGCAAAGGAGAAAACGCCGCTCGGCAAGATTGACATCAACACAGCAACAGAGAAAGAACTGACGACAGTGCCCGGCATCGGCCATGTAACGGCTGCTCGAATTATTGCTGCACGCCCGTTTCACAGCGCTGATGATTTGAAAAGAGTAAGCGGCATCGGCGACAAAAAATACATGCTGATCCGGCCATATTTTCAGTGATTTGTAGCCAGCGGAGCTGTCTGCAGTGTCGAAGCGGCGCAACGCGGGGGCACTATCCTAGCCTTACCGCTTGCTCGCGTACGTGAAGGTCAGAACTTCAAACTTTCCCGTTCGGAAGCGTAGAAGCCCGCAGCAGCGAGGGCTGAGGGCGCGTATGGTTATGCGTGAAATCGAGGATCCCTTCGGCCTCAAGATGGATGTTTGGGCCGACGAGGTCATAGATGAGGCAATCCTCTCTCGTGGGACTGTGGCGCACAATCACTTGGTCGGTCTCACCGGTCGGTGTACCGTCTTCTCCAACCCGTTCAAGCGTCAGGGTCAGTTCGACGACAGTTCCCTGATCGATAATCGCTTCCCCCTCCACGGCGCGGTATAGGAAGCTTTCTCCTCCAATGACGCGCGCCTCAATGATGCCGGACGCGTTGCCGTCCTCAAAGACACCGACATTGGCATGGAACCAGATCTCCGCCGGTTCGCCTCCGATGGTTCCCACATTGACGTGCGGCTTGGTACGCGTGAAAGCCTCCTTTGCAGCGATGGCGGAACTAGGCGCGCAGACCGAGAAGAAGACTGTGAGTGCGAGAGTAGCAATGACGTTGTTTCGTAGGGTTATTGTTCTCATAGATTGACGGAATTTTTCCCGCCTAATCCGCGATGTTACCAAGAGACACACCTCAAGCGCGAGGCAGCCCGGCTGTTTCGAAACGCTGACGACGTCAGAAAAGTCAGTGGGATCGGCAATAAAAAATACGGGCAGATCCGGCCGTACTTTCAGTGACACGAGTAAGTGGCTGGAATATCGCCACGAATCGAGACCGTGTTTGCCTTCGAGGACAATCACGTCATTTTTCTCCAGCCGGATCCAGAAAAACGTCTCGTGGCCATAGTAATTGAATCGGCAAAAACGGCGCCCGAAGAGATTCGAAGCGAAACGTATTACGAAAGTTTGAACCGTAAATATTTATAGGATTTTAGATGACAGACTCTGGGTGTCGTATTACTGTAAATTACAAAACAACGAATAACGTACAGCGTACAGCGAAAGGGAATCCGGAGGAAACGAATGGCCAAAAGAATCGTGAATATCCGGCTACGGCCGGATCAGGAAGAACGAATTAATGCGATCGTGGAGCGAAGCGCGATCCTGGACACATCGAAGTTTGTGCGCATCGCGGTCGATTGGCTACTGAAATCGGACATCGGCCAAGTGATCAAGGAGATCATCGATGAGCAGGCGTTCCCCGATTATCGAATTCCAAAAAAACCCACCGGGCGAAAAAAGCGGAGGCGAAAAAAGCGATGAACAAAAACGCACTGGCAATCTTAGCGGTGCTGTTCACATCAATCGCTCTGGCCGACGACTTCAATTCACACACTTTCTCCGCCAGGCAGCCATCGGCACGCTCCCGGCCTCTAGGGCGGTATCCGTGGAAAACAAGTATCGTTACAACTGTCTTTTGGATCGGCGAACGACCAAGCGGAAACAATCCTGTGCCGAATCAGACGAGCTCTTGGGACAAGCAATGGGCGAGAAACTACGGCGGTCTTGACGACCCAAACCCTGCTAACCGGCGCAATTACAGGCCCGCAAGGTTCATGCCGCGACAGAACCCATTTTACTGCGCGCTGCCCTACAACGACAAGCAGCGGACTGGTCATCGGCCCGAAGCGCCGCGGGTAGTTCCATGGTTTAAAGAGGCGTATCAGGGCCCGGCTGTCTCCACATGCAAAGATCGATGGGTCGCTATCCGCAAAGGCAATCGGACAGTTTATGCACAATGGGAAGATGCGGGACCATTCCGAACGGACCATTGGCAATACGTGTTTGGCAATGAGCGCCCAAAACTCAATCTAAATAAAGGTGCCGGTCTCGATGTTTCACCTGCTGTGCGAGACTACCTCGGATTGAAACCAACGGACCTAACCGACTGGAGGTTTGTGAACTTTAGCGAAGTGCCGCGCGGGCCCTGGTCCACCTTCGGAGAGAACAACACCTTCGTCATCAACGACCGCAAAAAGGGTGTGAAGGCCGATTAGGGTTAAGACACAACTGACGTAATAGCTTTTCTCGCTGATCGTGTGTTCTTACTTCCTCGTCGGCTGGGCACCGTGGAGGAAGTCGACCGCTCCTGCGTCCATGTACCCCCAGCCAAGAAACTTCCCGCCTTGAAACACGCGCACCAGCACATAGCTGTTTGGCACATTGGCCGGTCGCTTCGTCGGCGGCTTATTGTAAAAGACATCTTTGCACGGCGAATCGGCCGCCAACTCCACGCAATCCGGCGGCAACGTTATGTTACGAACGTATAAGTGATTGTGATAATGCGTCGCCGGTTCTTCGCTGTAGCTGTTGCCGCATGCCAGCAGCAGGACGACCGCAGCGACCGTCCACATCGTTTTCATGTTTCATCGGTAGCTTAGTGCGGCCTACCGAGACACAAGCTCAACCACGGCTCCGGCGAACGCAAATAGCAGATCTGCCTACCACTCTTTGAACTCGCCCGCTTGCTCGTGCGTCTCGATTACGGTTACCCGCTTCATCGTAAACGCGAATCACGGCTTTGTGTGATCGGCTGCGATGCTTTGCGTAGCCGATTGCGTTGCTGACTGCATTGGGTCCGCCATACCATAAACGGCCGAAGGGTAGGGCGTCAGAGATTAAGTCGGCGCCGCATTTACCTTTGCGCGGGCAGACTTTGTAAACGTGTTGTGAGCTAGTCATCGGAGCGGCCAGCGGTTGGCTGCAACGCTGTTATTAGGGCGCCCCAGACTCACAATTAAACGCTCTCACTATGTGACTCTGGAAACAGCATCCTCCCACGAAACCCAATGCGCGCACCAAGAAAAGCACAGGCCGCGTAGACGCCCCAAAAGATGGGGACGGTGTAGACCGGTTTAGCGGAAAGTGCTGCACGCCAACCTACAGCAATTACCTGCAAAATCATTGCTACGACCAGAGAAAGAATCGACCCAATTGACGCGTAGGAGAAGCTGACCCTCGGTGCTGTCCTTCCGCAAAGATACCCACCTGTAAAGTAGCTGACCGCTGTCACGCCAACGATTGAGACCAAAAACCTATAATCACTCATCATCTCCCCAAACGATTCAAGCGATTAAAGGCTACACGGCGCGAATTGTGCGGAATTATTCGGGATTTAGGAAGCGGAATCGTTTCGGCTGTGACTCGTTCAAGTTCAAGAAAGGCTGTCAGCTTTTCGTCTGCAGTGGCAAATCACGTAACCATGGTCCCTGGAATTCTCAAACGAAATGCCGTTCTGATTGTCTAAACGCCTCGCTGAGGTAGGGATTACGATTCGCAAGAACGGCTCAATTCTCAGCTTCAGTAGCGATCGAACCAAGAAAGTTAGCTCCAAATGAAAATCACAAAGAAATTACAAATCGTCGCGCTCGCCGCGCTTTCCCTTGCCATCGCAGGCCTGTGCTCTGCACAGAGCGATGCTCCTTATACCGAAGGTCCGGTCTGGAACGTCACGATGGTCAAGACTAAGGCGGGCATGACCGACGAATACCTTAAAGGCCTCGCCAAGACCTTGAAGGCCTCGCTTGAGGAAGCGAAGAAACAGAATCTAGTCGTCGATTACAAGATCCTGCTCGGCAACGCCGCCACACCGCAGGACTTCGATATCCTCGTGATGGTGGAATCGAAGAACATGGCCGCGCAGGATAACGCGCGCGAAAAGTTCGATCCGATCGCCAGAAAAGTCGTGGGCACAACCGATCAACAGCAGTCGTTGGCAGTGAAACGCCTCGATATTCGCGAGGTCGTTGGCACAAAGCTCATGCGCGAAATCACACTGAAGTAATCCCGCGTGCTCGATTAATTCCGGGGATCTGATACCACCGCCGGTGAGGAATCGCTCATCGTCGGCGGCCATCGTAGCGGCATTCACAGCTTTCGATTCGTGTCGTTGACGGGATAACGCGCTCGACATCGCCACGCGAACCGAGAATCCGAACCTCACCCGAGCGGAAGCAGGCGCGGTTCTGCGCGTAGTCGATTGCGTGATCTTTCTTTGGGAACACAGGCTCGACGCCGGGAGCTTCAATGGCTTTCCAGCCCCAAGGGTGCCGTCTGATTTCAATGACTATCATCGCTAATCCACACGAAACGGTGGGTGGAGCTACGGCGCCGCCTTTTCTATCCAGGCACTACGAAACGTCTCGCCACCGTCATCGCTCAAAAGCTGTAGTCTTGCCTCCGGTCCCTCGCCATAAACTACGGCACCCTCCGGATTCAAATCCCCGAGGTCGCCATCGAGCGACGCCGGCGCATCCGCGCTTTTGCCACTCCATCGGAAGAGCCTCGATGGTTGCACTCCCTCCGCTTTGCGGTCCCTGAAGTCTCCGGCGACGATAATGAACTCTTCTCGCCAGCGAGCCATGTCGCGGATCCCGAGGCCGCGGAGGTCGAGCCGAATGGGGTCGCCGAGCATCGGCGATGCGCCCGAATCGATGACGGCCGCGGGATTTTTCAGCGGCACGAGCAGCGCCTTGCCGTCCGGCACGGGATTACGAAAGCCGATTAGCAATGACTCGCCGTCTGCGCAGAGCGATTCGATGTTCAACCCGCCCGGCTCTTCCGGTTTTTTCCCAGCGGCTTCGTCGAGCTTAAAGGACTTCAGCCTGTCGTCATCAAACAACGCCTTCTTCAAGCCTTTGAACGGCTTGCCGACCAACTCCAGCTTTGTCTCCTCGCCGACGCCGGTCACCTTCGTGGCGAAAAGCACCTGCCGACTCGGTTGGATTTTGCCTTTCTTCGCGCTGCGGCTATGCGATCCGATCCAATAGATGCGATCTCCAATCCGCGCTGCCCCTTCGAGATCGCATTCCTTGAATTCTCCGTTGTCTTTCGGAAAACCGAGCAACTGGTTCAGATCAAGCAGCACTTTCGGCTTGCCGTCCGTGTCGCTCGGGTAAAGCCGCAGGAGATTGTCCTCATCGCAAGCGTCGATGAAATGGTTCGTGCCGGATGCCACACCCGCAGACCCATCGGGCGCTCCAGGATGCTTCACGGGTTGGGACAGTTGAAAATCAGCGCTCCAAACAATCTCCGCGAGGCTGGTCATTAGAGCAAGAATTAATCGAGTTTTCATCATTAGTGGCATCTTCAAGCGCGTGCGCGATTTTCAGGGCGAGAGCCTGCACGTTTTATGCCATTCGGCATTTGAAAAAAGCGGCACACAACCCTTTGACGAAAAATCGCCGCGGTCGGCTGTAACGGTCGCAAGCAAATTGTTCCGAATCGTTCGACTGCCCATCGGGGCAACGGTTCGCTGCAGCGCCCTTGTTAGGCGTCACCCTTATCTGTTGGCGCATTGGAGTGGCTGGGAGATTCTACAACGGACGCGATTTCACCTGCGCAAGAAACAAGATCGTGGTTCCCACATTATCGCACCAACGTCCTTTCAACTAACGATACGTAGCCAGCATCATCAGGCGGCAAAGGATAGCCGTGGTCCTGTCGCCATCGGTCGGCAGCGTCAATATAATCCTTACCCTGTTCTGGATCGATATTAGGACCGTGTTTGACGTACTTCAAAAAAGACAGCCAATCTTTTTCTGGCACGTATCCCGGCGATATTCCCTCAAATGGATGATCGTATCCCGCCCCATGGATTAGATTGCAAACTTCGGCAACTTCCTCATTAGATTCCAGTCTGTGTCCCTCCGCTCGAGATAGTGCGTGAAAGGGCAACAAGACCGAACCGTGCTGTTTTAGGACCGCAGCGCTTCGTTCAAAACAGCCCTCGACAGCCTTGGCGCGTTCGTCCTGCTTCGCGTCGGTTAGCGTGTCCAGCTCCCTTCGAATCTGCATATAAATTGGATAGGGAGAAACGAACCACCGGACGAGAAATACGCCCGCTCCGGCCAGCAACGGAACCATAACTAGGATAAACGCGTTCATTCGATCTGAAATGTGGTCGTGAAACGAGCGCGGAGAAAACCACAGAAGAACGGCTAGCGTCGCTCCAACAATGAGAGATACCCACCCGCAAACTCCGCCTGTCCCTTTTGAGGCCCATTTGCATCTTTCTGAAAGGTAGGTGAGAAAGCTTCGCATCCTAAAATGTAGTGCCTTGAATCGCTAGCACAGCTGTGGATTTTAGGCCAGCGATACGCCCACACGGTGATGCACTGACGATGAAGGGATTGAATGAAAGAAAACGTTTCCCCAGCCACTGCGGTGCCGCGTCAACACCGCCCGAATGTCCTGCCGCTTGAAGGCGACATCGATCTGCACGTTTCGCCTGGCGTCACAGAGTCCCTTAACGCAATGATCAAGAAAAGACCGGAACGGATAGTGATAGATCTTTCCCGAGCGACTTACATCGATAGCGCAGGGATGGCGGCGCTTATTCTAGCCATGCAAGAGGTTGAAGCGTATGGTGGCAAGTTTTTCCTGAGTGGCCTGCAGGAAACCTTGCGCTTGATTTTCGAAACTTCGCGGCTTGATCGAATATTTCGGATTTACCCAGATGTAGATGCTGCGCTGGCGTAGCCGGACCGGACGTACCGCTGATTCGAAGCAGAAAAAACGATACCGGAGACATCCGTGGAAATCAGCGAATTTTGGCGGGAGAGTTCTGACTTAGCGATTTTTTCGGCTGGTTGTTCTTTGACGGTGCGGACGATGAGGCCGTTCTTCTCGTCGTCGTCGATCTTCTTTTTCCAGATAGTCCTGTGTTTTAGAGGCAACATACGGGCAATAATTCTGCTCAAACTGGCGCGCCCGAGAGGATTCGAACCACTAACCTTCTGATCCGTAGTCAGATGCTCTATCCAGTTGAGCTACGGGCGCCCGAGAGACGGCTAATTTGCTAGGGAGCGGTGAGGCGGTCAAATGATGCTCACAAAAAGTTCCGACCGGAATCGGGATCGGAATCGATTCCTCATGCGGGGTTATGGAACTGATCGCGCAAAAATCATCAACCCTACAATTCACATCGACCAACGCGGAGTCTTCCCGTAGCAGGTCGCCAAACAAGAAGCCCACGTCTGTTGACTCGCCAAACGACGCAACCGGAGAATAACCATGAATAAGCAAAGCTCGAATCGTCTTAATCTCAATCCCGGCGTCACCCGCCGAAAATTTATCGGCACAACAGCCGCCACTAGTGCCGCGCTGCTAGGCGGCGGACTCACCTCACTTCTTTCACGATCTGCCTTAGCCGCGCATGATTTTGATTTTCTTGAAAAGAGCATTCCCGAGCTACAAGCTGCCATGGCGTCGGGCCAGGTGAACAGCAAGGAACTGGTGAAGGGTTATCTGAGACGTATCGCGTCGCTGAACCCTCTGCTTAATTCAGTCATCGAAACAAACCCCAATGCTGTATCCATCGCGCAACATCTCGACAATGAGCGCCGCAGGGGACAAGTGCGCGGTCCGCTCCACGGGATTCCCGTTTTGGTGAAAGACAACATTGCGACTGACGACAATATGGAAACGACCGCGGGATCGTTGGCTCTGTTGCGCAGTCATGTGCCGTCTGATGCGGTAATCATTCAGCAGCTACGCGAAGCTGGCGCTGTAATCCTTGGCAAAGCGAACCTGGGCGAATGGGCAAATTTCCGGGACGATGAGGCTGAGACCTATCCTCTAGCAGTCGGTTGGAGCGCGCGCGGTGGGAGTACGAACAATGCCTACGACTTGAGTTACACATCGTGGGGCTCAAGCTCTGGTTCCGCTAATGGTGCTGCGGCGAATCTCTGCGCGGCGGCGATTGGCACGGAGACAGACGGGTCAATCACCGGACCATCGGCGGTGGAGAACATCGTTGGTCTGAAGCCGACGCTAGGCCTTGTTTCACAGGATGGAATCATTCCGATCGCGCACGAACAAGACACCGCCGGACCGATGGCGCGCAGCGTTACTGACATTGCAATCCTGCTCGGCGTATTGCAGTCGCCGTTTGGGGAGGTGATTGGGCATGATCTCCCGAGCGATTACACACAATTTCTCGATCCGAACGCACTCGATGGCGCAGTGATTGGACGCGATGTGCGCTTTTTCGATTACAGCTACTACGGCAGCGGCATTCCGGGTGATGAGCTGACTGTCGCCTTTGCGGAAAATGCGCTGAGCGTGATGGAAAGGCTCGGTGCGACTGTTGTTGACGTTGATACGGGGGACGTATTCGCTTACAACGGCGACGAGTTCACAGCGTTGCTGTATGAATTTAGAGCGCAAATAGCGGACTACCTCGCGACGCTCACGCACACCGATATGCACACTTTAGCCGACCTGATTGCGTTCAACGACGCGCATTGTGTGCAAGAGATGCCCTACTACGACCAGGACGTATTCTTATTGGCGGAACAGTTCCCAGGTTATCCGAACGATCCCGCCTACATCGCCGCGCGAACGCATGCCCGCACTGCTGCGCGCTCTGGCATTGATAGTGTAATCAACTCGGGTGTCGATGCGATCGTCGCTCCGCACTTGACTAACTCGACCGGACCCGCAGTGGCGGGTTATCCAAATTTATCGATACCGGTGGGCATTCGCGATAGCGGCCGGCCGGCGGGAATGCTCATGTACAGCACTTTCCTGCATGAACCGCAGCTAATCGGCTTCGGCTACGCGTTGGAGCAGGCGTTAAATGTGCGGCAGCAGCCGCAATTCCTCGGCTCGATTATCCCGATCCCGAACGGCGGATTTTGCACCGGCCAGCCGAGGCAGCCCCAAGTGTTTACAGCCGGAGCACGTCTGCCGCGGATCTTCTAAAATCTGGGCCCTTCAGTCTTGAGCACGCGAGCAGAATGACCATTCTACTCGCGTGACCATCTTTCTGGGCTGCGGCTTTGCGGCGAAGTATCGCGAAGGCGGCGGAAATTTTTCCGTGCCGCTGCAATGGATGCTCGGGCTGCGGCGACTGAAACGCGATGCGATCTGGCTCGAGCTGTTGCCGGCTACGGACGATCTGCAAGCCGATGAAGCAAGGATCAAAAATTTCCAGCGCCAGTTGCGGACGCACGGGCTGGCCGGCCGATATTCTTTGCTTTATCAAAAGCCTGCAGCCGATACGCAGGATTTGGATGCGATGCGTTGCATTGGAATTTCGAAGCGTGAACTACTCGAACGTATTGCCGGACCGAATGTTCTGCTCAACCTTGCTTACTCCGTTCATCCGCCGCTGTTGTTGAAGTTCGAGCGGCGAATCTTTTGCGATCTCGATCCGAGCGAAATCTTCTACTGGATGACGAAGATGGAGATGGGGCAGTCGTACCATCACGAATTCTGGACGATCGGACTCAACGTGCACGGAAGCGACTGCCAGTTGCCGAAATCCCCCCTTAAATGGAAGACATTTTATCCGCTGGTGGACACGAAATTGTTCCGTCTACAACCGAAGCCGTTTGCGCCGAAATTTACTACAGTTGGTCAATGGTATTGGGGTGGCGCCGTGGAAGTTGCCGGTGAATTTCCCGATTTATCAAAAAAACTTGCATTCGACCCTTACCTGGATCTTCCGACGCGTGTACCTGAAGCGCAGTTTGAACTGGCAATGAATATCGATGCAGATGATCCCGAACGACAACGGCTACAGCGGCTCGGCTGGAAAATTGTCGATCCTCACCGGGTTGCGCGCACACCAACCGCGTACCGCCGTTACCTCGCCAGTGCGCTGGCTGAATTCACCGCGATCAAGGGTGTCGACGTAGCATGGCGCACCGGTTGGATCAGCGATCGGGCCGCGGCATTTCTTGCCCTTGGCCGACCGGTGATCACGGAAGACACCGGCGCCGGACGTTACCTACCGGCCAAGAGTGGATTCAGTTTTGTCCGAAGCGTCGGTGATGCCGAGTCCGCTGTAAAAGAAGTGCTCTGCGATTGGGCGCAGTTGTCCAGACAGGCGCGCGATTGTGCCGTGGAAGTCTTTGATTCGAAAAAAAATCTCAAAGCAATTCTTGATCTTTAACCGGCAGCCGAGACGCCTGCCAGCGTTACATGACTGTTACGAAAAAGCCGATCGATTTGCCATTGCAAAACGATTTTCGGGTGATACTCGTTGTGCCGTTATGGCTGACTTAATCAAAGCTGCGGACCTGAAAGACCGCATGAAAAAGATCCCGGAATGGGAACTGGAGAAGAAACATATCGAGCGCACTTTCGAATTTGATGATTTTGCCGACGCGATCGATTTCGTAAATGCTGTGGCCGAAGTTGCGGAGGACGAAGAACACCACCCCGATATCGACATTCGCTACAACAAAGTGCGCCTGGTTCTCTCAACGCACAGCAAAGGCGGCTTGACCGAGCTTGATTTTGGTCTGGCGGAGCGAATCGATACGCTAGCGGAATAGGCGGAGGGATTAGTGATCGGTGATGAGTCCTGCCGGTCGATTTTTGCTTTGTCGCCGTCAGCTTGGCATACGCCCTTCGTCAGCATCGATGAACTGAAACGCGGTCTGAATATCTGATCTGTCGGACATGCCAGCGTCCGCCTTGCGGCGTTTCAGTATTTCAGATACTTCATCGTTCCAGCCACGCTTGCGCATGAATTCGTTCCAAACAAATATGTCGTCTTCGGACGGTCTGCGGCCAGCACTGAAGCACCACTGCAAAATCTCTTCATCGGCACCACCCTCTTTTACGCGCTCGACTAACTGATCGTAATTCACTTGGAGCAACCGCACGCATTTCTCGTCGAAGCCTTTCCCAAGGTTCGTGTGATAGTCTGAAGGTAATTCGCCTTTAGCGTGAAGCCGAATTTTGTCGAGCATCCGGCCGAAATAGAAGAGGCCGCCGACTTTTTTAGAAGGACTGCGAAGAGAAACCACGGCCATTGGGAAAGTTTGGGCGTTTTCCCGCACGCTTCAAGGGTACGAAGACAATCCCTCACCTCAGTCCTCTCCGTTTGGGAAAGGCAGAGGCGGACTTTCTCACATCGCTAAGCTAAACTGGCTGCCAATTGGTCAGCACGGTTAAAACGTGAGCGTCGTATTGTAAAGGACTGACGGGGACTCGCCTCTCCCCATTTCTTAGCGAGAGAATGAAGGTGAGGGGAAGGTTGCTTTTTCGGTTAGCCAAATTCCGATTCGATGCATAATTGCTGGCAATGGATCGAGTCGTTGGAATCGAAACCGAATACGGCTGCCTTCTGAGTGAAGACGAACCGAACGTCAATTCGGAGCTGTGGCCAGCGAAGGTTAAGAATTATCTTTTCCGAAAAGCGGATGCTGGCACAATCGATTTGCACTATCGCGACTACGAGGAACCGCCGGGAAACGGAGGATTCCTCCTCAATGGGGGGCGGCTCTACCTCGACATGGGACACATTGAGTACGCGTCGCCGGAATGTTTGCATCTGCACGATCTTGTGACCTACGAGCTGGCCGGCGACGACCTGCTGCAATCGTCACTCGTTGCACTGGGCGCGGAGGATCGCGTGTCGTTCATCAAGAACAACGTCGATCATCACACTGGAGCGACTTTTGGCTGCCACGAGAATTATCTGATGAAAAGGGAGGCGCAGTTCACGCCTCCGATTCTTGGAACGCTGCTGACTTTCTTAGCGACGCGGCAGATCTTTACTGGCTCCGGCCGAGTCGGACACTCGAATCCACTCGCATTCGATTTCGAGCCGCCGCAATCGGAGGCCCAGGTCAATTTTCAACTCAGTCAGCGCGCCGATCACATTGTGAACGACATTTATCAGTGGGTACAATTTAATCGCGCCATCATCAACGCGCGCGACGAACCCCTTGCTGATTACCGAAAATATCGCCGGCTGCATTTGCTCATTGGCGATTCAAACATGAGCCCATATGCCAATGCTCTAAAAATCGGGACGACTGCCTGTGTTCTGTCATTACTGGAAGAAGGCCGTTTGCCGCGAAATCTTGTCCTGGCCGATGCGGTGCAGAGCACACGTGACATCTCTCGGGATCCTACTCAACAATGGATTATACGTCTTGAGAACGGCAAAAGCATCGGCGCGCTCGACGTGCAGTGGGAATTCCATCAGGTAGCACAGAAGTACCTGCACAATAGCAGTGCGGAAACCAATTGGTTACTGGAAAACTGGGGATTCGTTCTTGAAGCAATGCCGCATAATCGCCAGGCGCTTATTGGCGGGATTGATTGGATTACAAAGAAATGGTTGCTGGAAGCATTCGTCGAATCCGAACGACTAACGTGGGACGACCCGTGGCTGCAAAGCATCGACCTCGAATATCATAACATCGATCCGCGTCGTGGATTGTTCTTTGGCGTGACGCCTGGAAAACGAATCGCGGAGTGGAACAATAGCGTACGGCGTCCCAGCGCGACGCATGTTCCTCCGGCTAACACACGCGCATCAGGCCGCGCGCGGGCAGTCGCTTTTTTCCAAAGCTGCAACTTACCATATGTGATCAACTGGGACTCGATCGCTTGCGACAGCCGCGACTTTCTGGTGATGGGAAACCCATTCGAAACCTACAACGAGGAGGTAGAACGTTTCTTGGCGAAGCCGCGGGTGACGAATACCGATACGGAGTGCGCTGATCGTTGAGAGTTAGACGAGTGAGGCACCAGTTGCAGCGAGGTCATTGCAGCCTTTGCAGCGAAGAAATCCCGTAGTTTTCTTGAAGCTCGGGCGCTTCGGCGGCGACTTGTGCCGCGTCGAGCTCGATCTGTTTTGGATCTTCTTCGGTCTCGATTTTGATGAAACCCTCGATTGGTTGTTTTACGGCTTGGGCCAAATCGTCTAATGACTTGATTTCCTTACCGTTCACCTTCGTCACCGTTAGATATGCGAGATCATCGTAGCCGATTGTGCTGTTGGCTGGGAGGACCTGGCTGAGAATCACGACGCGGCGATTTCTCTCCGGAAAAAACTCGGATTGGAAACGGTCTAGATAAACCAAACGCTGGGGAGCTTCTCGCTGCCAATTCAGTCCCCATTCCTTGAGATATTGACGGGATAGCTCCTGAAAAATCAGGCCGCCGAGTACGTAATAGCGCGGTGGCTGATCGAGATAATACGGCGGACTCACGTAGTCCTTCGCATCGCGATGTTCAAGAGTCATATTTAGCTGCATCGCTTTGCCGTTACGCTGAATATGGAAAGGGATAACGTCACCGGCGTAAGCATGCGCTGTCAGCAGATTTGTGAATTCGATCTTGCCAAAGAGCCGATCTACGTAGTTGCCATTCTGGTCGATCTCATTGTTCCCGATGGCTGTCACGACATCGCCCACTTGGAGTCCGGCCTTCATTGCCGGGGTGCCTGCTTCCACATTCGTAATGTAAACGCCGCCGCCTTTCCCTTTTTCTCCAGCGAACTCACGCAGCTGCGGATCGCGGGTCGGAAAAAATGAGAATCCAGCGGAGGGAAAACCACGATAGTTCTGGCTTTCGGCTTCCTTTAAAAAATGTGTGATGACGGGCGCTGGGATCGCGTCGAGCAGTTGCGAGCGCGAATCGTAACGCAGTAGCAATCCCGCCAGCTTGTTATTTTTGACCAGGGGGACCGTGTAACTGTTCTCCCGATACTGCATCGGGATGCTGATGCGGTATGTGAGGAATTCTCCAATGTCGATGGGGTAAGGCATCATTTGCACAGTTGTCACCAATCCTTCCGTAGCGAGTAAGGCGCCGGTTGGTTCTAATTGCCACGCGGCGAGTCGATCCCCGACCACCGTATCAGGTGAGATTTCTAGCGGCGTGATACCATCGAGGAATGTTTTTTCCGTTGGTTCGAGAAGTGCCAGGTTGGCTTCGTAATCAATAACCTGCACGTTCGCCGCGGTTTTTTCGCCAGACTCGGCGCGCTCGAGTTCGACATAGTTTTGGTTTGCGACGAGGTCGGCAGTGACAAGGACCCGGCCTTTAGACAACACCGCTCCAAGCGCTCGCTTTGAAAACGGCGCTTTCTTTTGCCATGGCCGAAAATAATCATACGATTGGCCGGTCACATTTACGCGAACGAGCGCCAGCTGTTTTTGTTTAGCTACGCTTGGCGGAATAGCGGATTCCTTTTTGGCCAGAGTGCCGCTGACCGCGACAAACATGATGCCGAAAGCAATAAGGGAGTGTCTTAGCATTCTAGGTTTTGTTCGCCTGTTTCGGCGCGCCTGACGCAGGCCGTTCCTCAAGATTTTGCTCTTTAGCTACATTGTAACGTGTCTTGATCCGTTCGCGCGCAGCCTCGATCTTGTTGCGATCAAGCACCAGCGGAGGTCCGTCACCAATCATGCGAATCACCAGCCGCTCGGGCGCTTCAGCAAAAGCCTTTGCCAATTCGTCGAGGGTCAGAATTTTCTTGCCGTTTATTTCATCCACGATCGCACCGCGATAAGGCGCCAGATAGGTGTTGATAGGGTCCGGTAAAATGTTGCTCAACACAATGACATCGGGATGCTGCAAATAAATTTGCTCCAGAATGAAATATTCGAAGAAATGGCGGAGCCGCAGGTCCGTTGATCGATACGCTTCCAGCGTGTCGAGGTTTAAAGGCTGAAAAAGCAAACCGCCATAAAGGACGTAACGCGGTCGCACATCGTAGCTATGACCTTGAATCGAGTACGGCCAGGGCTTGTACAACTTAATCGTCAGCGACATAGGTTGCTTGTCGCGCAAGATCTCGAACTTGACCGAATCACCCTTGAACTTTCGCTCGACGACTTCCTCGAACTGTGCGCGCTCGCCTTCTAGTTCGACACTCGCATCGCTCGCGATGGGATGACCATCGATCGCGAGAAGCACGTCACCCGGCCGAAGAATTCCATCCGATGGCCCGGCCGCGACCACAGAGCTCACCAGCACGCCGCGATCGCCATCTTTAAGTCCGAGAAACTTTCTCTGCGCGGGATTCTGCAATTTGGCATAGGTGATTGCGAGATCGGGGTATTCGTCATAATGGCCATTGCCAATATCCTTCAAGAACCGGTTGATGACCGGCGTGGGAATCATGTAGGCCACCCCCTGGGCGACATCCCCGCTGTAACCTTGAAATGCGACACCGGCGACTTTTCCATCTTGCATCACCGGGCCACCGCTATTGCCCGGGTTGATCTGCGCGCTGATCTGGATCGCCAAATGCTGATCAACCGACGAATGAGTATAAAGCTGGAAATCAACTCGCGACACGATCCCGGTCGTAACTGACATCCGTTCGCCTCCGATTGGATATCCATAAGCGGAGACGGTGGATTCCAGCGCCGGAATGCCGCCAAATTTTAGCGGGATCATGTCTTTGAAGAAGTCCGGAGCAGACACTGTGATGAGCGCCAGATCGCAATCATTCGCGATGAATTGCACCGTCGCCGGATATTTGTTTGGATCGCCGTCGCGCTCGACCGTGACATAACGGCTATTGGCAACCACGTGCGCGTTTGTCATAATGCGGTTGCCACTTATCACAAAGCCGGCACCGACGCCGCGCTGGAGCGCTCCCGCATTCCACGGTGCCCTGTAATCAGGCTCGACCGAAGTCGCTGTGATTCGCACAAGACTTTTCTGAACTGGCCCGTTTGGTTTTGGCGGGGCGATCGGTACCGGAACAGGAACGATTGCCTGCCCGGGCGGAGTCGATCTCGATGCCCCTGGCTGCTGTCCTGGAATTTGTTGCTCGACAGGGGGAGGCGCTGGCGTGCTCTCCTGCGCCTCTAAGATCGGCGTGAATAGCAAGGCAACAGAAATAGCAACAACAAAACGCTTCATGGGCAGAAAGGCTGAAAACTTAAACAGCGTAATGTAAAATCAACATTCGGATGTGAATTTGCAGTTGGCCTTTTCGGGACACTACTGACACGCGGCACGCTCCGCGCGTTCAAATCTGCAGAATATCGGTGAGATTTAATGTCGCTTGCAACAGTGATAATGCAACACCGTCTTGTCTGCCGAGGACCAGTCAAATTCCGGCTCGATCGAGAATAGATTTGAGCACCTTTTCTGCTTGGAAGAATTCGCGGGCAATAGCGTACGCGGCTCGGGAATGTGTTGCGTAATCGCGATCGATGGCTTTAACACTTTCAACGATTTCCCCCAGGGTTCTAAAGGATAAGAGTCCGGCTTTCGCACCATAGATTTTAGTGAAGCCCGTTTCCTGTGTGATCACTGGACGCCCTGCCGCGAGATAACAGGCGCTCCGGTCACTAAACCAGCCGGTGTTGAGGCGGACATATTGGTCTTTTGCGACAGTAAACTCGCCTTTGGAGTGCTGGATGTAATCACGATATAGCCAGTAATCGACACTCATTTGCAGCGGGCAGCGTAGTCGCCAGCCATTTCGTTCAAATTTTGTGCGCGTGGCGGCGTGGTCGATGTTTGCCGCTAGTTCAAATGTTTCGCCGGCCTTTTTCGGCGCGGCAATGAAACGCAGAAACTCCCGCGACTTGCTCCAGAGATATTTCCGGCCGCGCCACGAAATATCTTTCAAGCCGCTGGTGGACCAGTTTGCTACAGTGGTGAAGACCGCCGCCCGAGAAGGAGAACGGTTTGTTCGCCACAGATCAGTCACCACGGGTTGCCGCGTTGGCAGCCACTTAAATCCATGCGTCGGCACGGGGAAACTTTTTGTGCCGATATTTTCGCCAAAGGTAAAAAGCGCGCGATGCCGTCGCAGATATTCGATTGTCGATTTTACTCCCTTGTCGATCTTGATTTGCTCAACGGCAGGGTCGCTCTCGATGTAAAGAATGCGATCGGAAACGAGCAGGTCGTCATTAAATTCCTGCGTCCCGCAAACGTTCAGGATCGCGTCAGCATCCCGATAGAGTTGCCGGATTTTTCTTAATGGCAGCCCGGCAGTTGGATTGCCTGGCAAATAGCGCGCGCAAAACGCCCACCGATTTTTGAACTCGAATTCGCGTGATAGGCGCCTTAGAATCCGCGCTGCGTAATCGAACTCGTCATTTACTTCAAATGTCTCGGGGTTGTATGGAAGCCGCGCGGAGTCTTCTATGTAATAAACGTCGTGCCCGAGCCGTTGAAGGCCGACAATATAATGAACATGCTGCCAGATCACGCCCGCGATCGGCATCGAACCCATGAAGCCCATGACGACGATGCGCTTCGATTTCATTTTGGAACCACCAAGGACACGAAGAGCACAAAGAATTACAAAACGAAGCGTCTAATCCCGCTTTGCAGCTTTGTAACATTGAAATTGATAAGCAAACCTAACGGAACACTCGCGAGCCGCATGTATGTAAGGATCTGCGCTTGGTGAATTGGCAGAAGCGCTTCGACGCGTTTTGATCTCGACGATGAGATCGTCGCTGATAAGTAAGTCGATCCGATAGCCGCAATCGAGCAAGATATCTTTGTATCGAACAGGCAGCGGTACTTCCATCTGAAATGCGATTTCGGCATGCGATAATTCACAGGCCAAGCACTGCGGGTAAGTCGATTCCAGTAGACCCGGCCCGAGATTGCGATGCACTTCGATCGCGCACCCGATCACGCTCCGTGACAATTCGTCAAACTCCATCTTCGTGTTCTTCGCGATCTTCGTGGTGCCTAAATCTCTTCACCACAACGGCCGGATTTCCGGCGACGACTGTATTCGGTTGAACGCTCTTGGTAACTACTGAGCCTGCGGCGACAACCGAGTTTTCACCGATCGTGACGCCTTTCAAAATCACAGCATTCATGCCGATCCAGACGTTGTCCGAAATTTTAACAGGAGCGGTTTTCAGTTTAGGACGGGCCGGACGGTTTTTGAAATAGGGAGCAAGAGCTTGTGCATCGATCAGGCGCTGAGCAGGCGCAAGAGGATGAAAATCAGAATCGGCGATACCAACATTCCAAGAAACAAGACAATACGATCCGATTTCGATCTTTTCTTCGGCCATAATGAGCGCGCCGTTGAGGAGGGTGAAATCTCCGATGGTGCAATGACCGTTCTCGCCGATGGCAAATGAGCAGCCCGCGTAACATGAAACGTGGTTGCCGATAATTACTGCGCGCGGCTCCTTGCTCCGGAGCTTTCGAAAGATTTGGGCCGTCTCGCAATAAAATCCATCGCCAAACTCCACATTGCCCGGAATTGGCTCCGGCCACCAATCGGCTTCGACGTGTCGATCTTCTTTAACGTTGCTCACGAAGGAAAATGTCCTGAGCTGTAAAGCTTTGCGTAAATGCCGCCGCGCGCGGCGAGTTCCGGGCCGCGGCCTTGCTCAACAATTCGTCCGTGTTCGAGCACGATGATTTGGTCCAGGTTATGAATCGTTGCCAGGCGATGTGTTGCGATCAGAGTCGTCCGACCCCGCATTAGTTCCTTGATCGTATCCATAATCGCAGATTCGGTGCTCGGATCGAGCGCCGAAGTCGGTTCGTCAAGCAACAGGATGGGTGCGTTTTTTAGAAACGCTCGCGCTATTCCAATGCGCTGCCGTTGGCCTACGCTCAAATGCCCGCCCCTTTCACCAACGAGGCTGCCATATCCCTGTGGCATCTGCCGAATAAACTCGTCGGCCTGTGCCCGACGCGCCGCCTCAATAATTTCTTCTTCCGTCGCGTCCGGCCGGCCATAGGCGATGTTTTCGCGAACCGTGGTCGAGAACAGCAACGTGTCCTGCAGCACGATGGCGATCTGTGCCCGCAAACTTTTCTTTGTGATTTGGCGAATGTCGCAGCCATCAAGTCTGATTGAACCCGTTGTTGGATCGTAAAAACGCGGCACAAGACTGAGCAGGGTGCTCTTGCCAGCTCCAGTTCCGCCCACCAGTCCAATGATTTGATTCGGATCGATTTGAAGATCGATGTTTCGCAAGACACATCGATCTGGTGCGTAGCCGAAATTTACCGCTTCGAATGCAATCGCGCCTTGAGCGGACGAAATGGCAACGGCGCCTGGGGAATCAACGACGTCGTCCTGTCGATCCAAGACTTCGAAGCATCGTTTCGCACCGGCAGTGGCGCCTTCCATTGCCCACGTCGTGTAGGTGAGCGACTCCAGCGGTTGGTAAAGCATCAGGAGATATGCGCTGAAAACCAGAAGCGAGCCGAGCGTGAGCGTGCCCGACAGAACATGCACGGTGCCGATGTAATACATCACTGCGGTGCCGACTACCATCAGCGTGCTGATCACAAGCGCGCTGTTCACGTTAGTCAAAGTCAGCCGCAGGTTGGCTTGTAAGCTCTGTCGCGCTTGTTGTTGGAACTGGCGGACTTCAAACTCCTCGCGCCCGAACGCATGCACCATCCGGATCGAGCTTAGCCCCTCCTGCGCTTGAGCCAGAACAGCGCTCTCGTGTTCTTGAATGGATGTCGATTCGCGGCGAATCCGGTGCGCAAAGAGGTAAATGGCGCCGACAACCAAAGGGACAATACCAAGTGAAACCAGCGTAAGCTGCCAGTCTAGTCGCAGCATGATGACGAAGGTTCCGATCAACGTGACGATCGATGCGAAGATGTTGGTAAATCCCTTGTTGTAGATCGTCTGGATCGATTGCGAATCGTAAGCAACGCGAAAACTGGAATCACTCGACCGCCTTGCATCATGGTATTTGAGCGAGAGCGATTGCAGATATGAGTACAGATCGGTGCGCAGCTTCAGCAACGCCTGTAGCCCAACTTTTACGAACAGATAATTTGTAATCCAATTGATAATTCCCCAAAGCAACTGGATACCAATCACTGCCAGACAAAGAAGCAGAACCCACATGCGCCAGTCTGAGCGTATCGCTGATCCTGCGCGCAAGAAATCGTCAACGATAATCTTGAAAGGCCACGGCTTGAGGAGGTTCAGGGCGATTCCTAAAAGCGACAGGCACAATCCAAATATCGTTTGCCCCAGGAACGGTCGGTAGTAGCGAAGAACGCGCCGGTAGATCGACATTTGATTTTCGAATTGCGGATTGGGGATTTTAGACTGAACTAGGGCGAATTCATTCGGCTCGATCGGGAGAATCCTCGACTTGGCCCGGAATGACAATATGCATCATCTTCTTGAGACATGGTTCAACTGGGTTCTGACGGGAGGTTATCTTGGCATCGTCGTCTTGATGGCGATGGAGAGCTCAATTTTCCCAGTGCCCAGCGAAATCGTCATTCCGCCGGCTGCATTCCTTGCGGCTCAGGGCAAGCTGAGTTTTACGGGCGTAGTGGTGGCCGGTACGCTGGGATCGTACCTGGGGTCGGCCATCACCTATTGGGCGTCGCGATTAATCGGCCGGCCGCTTATCGTAAAATATGGCCGGTATGTTCTGATTGGTCCTAAAAAGCTGGAACAAGCCGAGCACTGGCTGGCGCGCTACGAAGCCGGCGGAGTTTTTTTTGCGCGGCTGCTCCCGGTGGTTCGCCATCTCATTTCAATTCCGGCGGGAATCGTCCGCATGAACTTCGGAATATTCAGTTTCGTTACGATTGCTGGATCGGCACTCTGGTGCTGGATACTGGCATATCTCGGCGACAAAGCGTATCGCGTCGAGCCTGAACTTCTCACAAGTCCCGAAGCACTCGAGCATTTCATCCGTCAACAATCGAAGGGAATTCTTCTGGTGATCGTGGTGTTTGCCGCTCTATACATGTTGACTCTTCGCCTGATGAAGCCACGCTCCGGTTCGTAGGCAGACTTGCCCAGCAAATACGAAATTCGACATTCGCGCTTCGAATTCTCGCAAATCGATTTCCAACTGGCACAGGCAAGCGAGTAGCGATCAGGCGGTTGAATGAGCTGTGACCCGTAGATGGGCCAGGATATTTGTGTTTGAAAATTGAACAAAAGTGTCGCTCAACGGTCAGTTCTAAAGTGCACAAGGAGTGAATAACTGCATGGGATTTATGGATGAGATATTCGCAATGGGGGATGGCACCGAAACTGCTCTCGGAACAAACGGACACAATATGAAAAGACATCGGCAAATCTTCAAACCGCGCACCAGGCTCTCCTTGGGGGATCTTATCCTCGCGGTCAGTTCATGCACGAACAGCAGTAGGGAGACGGTGGCAACGGTCGCTGATCTTCTTGCCAGCGGCCAGGTGCGGTTGCACGATAATGGACGCTTCCGGCGCGCAAGGGTCTGCTAGGCGGCCCGTTCGAATAGGCATTTTGACAAGTCGCTCCGGTATTTGATCGCTGGAGCGATTTTTTTGGCCTGCCGCCGCTTCAGAAGAAGGCCGAAAGAAGAGACTCGCTCGGCTCGTCGTGCTGTCCTCAGCGTACTTGATGTTTTTGCACCGTGAGCCACCGCACTGCTCATCTTCGATGTCTAAAGCGCGGCGTTAAACAAAACAAAACACTTTTCGCGTAAGTCCGTCGCTTTTATCGTAATGCAGTGATCGACCGTTACTCCCGGCCAGAAATGAGCAGAATCTGGTCGGACGAACGCAAATTCCAGATCTGGCTGGAGATTGAGGTGCTCGCCTGCGAGGTGATGGCAGACCTCGGCCAGATCCCAAAGGAGGACGCTGCAGAAATTCGAAAGCGGGCGCGATTTTCGATTCCCAAGATCCTGGAAATCGAAAAGCGAACGAATCACGACGTGATCGCTTTTCTCGAAAACGTAGCTGAATCGGTCGGCCCGGCATCGCGCTGGATTCATCAGGGGTTAACGTCATCGGACATATTGGACACGACTCTCGCTGTCCAACTAACGGAGTCGTGCCAAATTCTTTTGGACGATCTCGATTCAATGCGAACGGCGATTGGCAATCAGGCGCGCCGGTTCAAAATGACCCCGATGATCGGGCGGAGCCATGGCGTGCACGCGGAGCCGATCACATTCGGTTTGAAGCTCGCGCTTATGTTCGATGAATTCGGACGCGCGGAGGAACGTCTCACTCAAACACGTGAGCGCATTCGCGTCGGTAAAATAAGCGGCGCGGTTGGCACGCATGCGCACATCGATCCAAAAATTGAGCGCGCGGTTTGCGAGAAACTCGGATTAAAACCGGCGACACTCTCAACCCAGGTCGTGCAGCGCGATCGGCATGCGGAATTTATGACTGCGCTCGCTGTGATCGCGTCCAGTGTCGATCGTTGGGCGACCGAGTTTCGGCACCTCCAGCGCACTGAAGTTCTAGAAGTGGAAGAATTTTTCGGCGAAGGCCAGAAAGGCAGCTCCGCGATGCCGCACAAACGCAATCCGATTACAAACGAGCGCTTGAGTGGCCTGGCGCGCGTCATTCGCGGAAACACGGTTGTTGCGTTGGAGAACGTGGCGCTGTGGCATGAGCGCGACATCAGTCACTCGAGCGCCGAGCGAATCATCCTACCAGACTCGTGCATCCTGCTCGATTACATGCTCGCGAAATTGCGAGACGTCGTAGAAAAATTGCAGGTCTATCCGGAACGAATGCAGCAAAATCTCGATCTAACCAAAGGCCTGTATTTCAGCCAAACGATTTTGCTCGCGCTTACGCGAGCGGGCGCGGAACGAAAAAGCGCGTACGAAGCCGTGCAACGCGCGGCTATGAAAACTTGGAAAGGTGAGGGGACATTTGCCGAAAACGCAAAACGCGAACCCGAAATCGCGGCGAAACTTTCGGCCGCCGAGATCGACCGGCTTTGTTCGCTCGCCATTCATTTCAAACATGTCGACGCAGCGTTCAAAGCCCTCGGCTTGGAGTAATCATGAGGACCGCATGATCAAGACCAGCATTTTTTTGTTATTGCTGGCTCGCTTTGCTGCTTGCTTTGTCAATGCGCGCGACACAACGACCAGAAGGAAGCAGAGTGCTACATTGTCGAAAGTGAACCTCAGTGGGCGGAATCGGCAGCCAGTGGCGATCCAAGCGCAGTCGATCGATTCTGGTCGATGATTTCCTAGGCGTGGATCCGAAAGGGAGGCTTTACGATAAGGCGAAAATGATCGCCGACACACGAAATGCGCCGCAATATTTCGTTTCCAATCACGTTAATGAAGTCAAAGTCAGGTTTTATGGTGACACCGCGATTGCACATGGCGACGAATCCTGGGAACGACACACCGGTGAGCGTGGACGCTTTGTGTGGCCCGATACTTGGATTCGGCGCGGTGGACGCTGGCAAATCGGCAGCCGAAGACCTGATCGCGCCCGAGTCGTCTCGGTAATCAGCGGTAGCTACTCGTATCTTAGTGCCTCGATCGGGTCGAGGTTAGCAGCGCGATAGGCCGGGTAGAGGCCAAAGCCAATTCCGATTGCCGAGCAGACGAGCAGACCGGCAATGGCCCAGCCGTACGGGAAGATTAGGTCCACTTTGAGCCACGCCGCCAGCAGATCTCCCACAATGATTCCGAGAATAATTCCCAATACACCACCGGCCTCCGAAATGAAAACGGCCTCGGTCAAAAATTGCCGCAGGATATCGCGGCTGCGGGCGCCGATCGATTTGCGGACGCCGATTTCCTTAGTGCGTTCGGTCACGCTGACCAGCATGATGTTCATGATCCCGATTCCAGCCGCGACGAGCGCGATGAAACTTATTACGAACGCGCCCACTCGCACGTATCCGGCCACGTTAACGAATGCGCTCTTGAGCGAGTCGTTGCTGTAAATCTCGAAATCGTTCGGCTGATCCGGACGCAGGCCGCGCGCAATACGCATCGCTCCGATTCCGCGGTCGAACGTGCGATTGTAAGTATCCTGTGTGAACGCTTGCGTCGCGATATTGACGGTGCGTTTCGCTTCCCCGTAATCCTCGAAGAACCGCGTGATCGGCATGATGCACAGGTCGTCCTGGCTTTGTCCGAACGCCGTCCCTTTCTCCGCGAGCACGCCAACAATCGTGTACGTGTGCCCGCTGACACGAACGACTTTGCCGATCGGCGTTTCGTGCGGAAACAGTCTCTTCTCGATCATTTTTCCAACGACGATCACGCGCCGCGAAAGATCGACGTCTTCATCATTCAAATTTCGGCCGTAACCGAGCGTGTAAGCGTTCGCGGTAAGAAAACTTCGATTGGCTCCGACAATGAGCAGGCTCGGAGTGGTCTTGACGCCATTGTAGACGGCCTGGCCTTTTACTTCGTAACCAAAACTCTTGAGGCAAATTTCTCGCGCCTCGCCGTCCATCAATCGATAATAATGCAGCGCCTGCTTATAGGTGATGTTGTGTCGATTCCGAAATTTTTCCTGCACATCGCCGCTTGCGCTAACATTGGCCGGATATTTCGCGAACTGAAAAATGTTCGAGCCGAGAAAGCTCAGCCCGTTCTCAATTGAGTATTGCAACGCGCCGATCGCAGTCATGACTGAGATGACTGAGAACACGCCGATCGTGATGCCGAGCATTGTCAGTAGGGAACGCAGCTTGTTCGCGCCGAGAGACGACCACGCCATTTTGATGATCTCACTGAACAACATGGCGAATTTACTCGTACCTAAGCGCCGCTACCGGATCGAGGCGGGACGCTGTCCAGGCTGGAGCGAATCCCGAGAACAAGCCTGTCAATATTGAAACGATCATGCTGATGAGCACTAGGCCAACCGAGAAATGAATCGGAAAAGAGGGGAACGCCTTGCCGATCCCGAAGCACATTAGATAGGCAAACGCGAGTCCGATGAAACCGCCGAGGAGACAAAGCGCTGTGGATTCGATGAGGAATTGCAGCAGGATCGTTCGTCGCCGCGCGCCGAGCGCTTTGCGCGTTCCGATTTCTTTCGTGCGCTCTTTCACGCTGACGAATGTAATGTTCATGATGCCGATCGCGCCGACGAAGAGTGACAGCCCGGTGATGAACAGTCCCGCAATCGCAATTGTGTTTTTCACCGGATCGAGGGTGCTTTTGAAGGCCTGTTGCTCGTTGATCGAGAAATCGTCTTTCTTCTCCGGCGGCAATCCACGCACGCGCCGCATCAAACCAGTGAGCTCGTCTTTCGCATCGGCGAGCTTAGTCTTGTCCTTCACTTTCACGCGGACATCCGATTCGCTTTTGGCGGAGAAGTATTTGTTAAACGCACTCAGCGGCATGGCCACCATCGAGTCCCAACTGAACAAACCGAGAAAGGTGCCCTGTCGCGTGTTTACGCCGATGACTTTGAACAGTTGACCGTTGATCAGCACCGATTTGTCGATCGGGCTTTCGGAGGGGAATAGCGCGTCCGCAACGTCATAGCCGATGATGACGACACTAGCGCCGCCACGCGATTCGAGCTCGTTGAAAAATCGGCCTGCCGTACAATCGATCGTTGACGTTACGATGAAATCCGATGTTGTTCCGAGAACGAACACATTGTCCACCTGGTTACCGCCGAATTTAATTGAGCGCATCAAATTCGACGTCGGCACCGCTATCACCAGGTTTGAGTTCGGCGTGGCCGCGATCATCCGGTTCAACGTCTCGGCGTATTCGGTCTTGATCTTTTTGCGATCACGGTAGTTCCACCAATCGTCCACCGGCTTCCACGGCCATTGCGTGACGTAGAGAACGTCATCACCCAGCACGGCCATGCTTTTATCGAAGCCGATCGAGATGCCGTTCACAGCAGTTCCCATTAATGTGACAGCGATGATGCCGATGATAACGCCGAGTGCCGTGAGCGTTGAACGCGTCAGGTTCGAGCGCATTTGCGCGGCTGCGATTTTCCAGCTTTCGGTCAGCTCGTAGAGAAAACGTTTCATGTTGATGTTGTCTCGGGAATCGGCAGGTCGAGCTCCGGAATAAAACCCGCGTGATCCATCTCGACGAGGCCGTCGCGCAAATGCACGGTTCGACGCGCGTGCGCGGCGATGTCTCGTTCATGCGTCACGAGGATGATTGTGTTACCGCGCTCATACAGATCCTCGAACAGCTCCATGATTTCTTCGCCGGTCTTGGAATCGAGATTGCCGGTGGGCTCGTCGGCCAGAATAATTGACGGTCCGTTGACGAGCGCGCGCGCGATGGCCACGCGCTGACGTTGGCCGCCGGAAAGTTCGTTCGGTTTGTGATGAATACGATCGCCGAGACCGACATCTGTAAGCACCTGGGTCGCCCGTTCTATCCGCCGTTCGGGCTCGATGCCGGCATAAATGAGCGGCAGCTCGACGTTGCGCAACGATGTTGATCGCGGCAAGAGGTTGAACGTTTGAAATACGAACCCGATCTCTCGGTTGCGAACGGCGGCAAGCTCGTCGTCGTCCATTTCGGCAACATTTTTGCCGTTGAACTCGTAGCGACCCGAAGTCGGAGTGTCGAGACAACCGAGCATGTTCATCAGCGTCGACTTGCCGCTGCCGCTGGGGCCCATGATGGCGATGTATTCGTTGCGCCGAATCTGCAAAGTTACGCCGCGAAGCGCGTGAACGATCTCTTCACCCATGACGTAGTCCTTTGTGATGTTCTCGATGTCGATCACGATGGGACCGGCCTGGCGAACGTGATCGGAGGTCATCGTGTTCGAGTTTCAGAGTTCAGGTTTGAGAGTTCAGTTCTGAACTCCGGCGCGTGAATCCTGAGCACTACTTCATTCCTTCTTTGTCGTATGCGACTTTCGCGCCATCCTTCAGTTTGCGGCTGATTGCGCTGTAACTTCCGGAAATCACTTCGTCGCCAGGCTGAATCCCGTTTTTGATTTCCGTGTAAGTGTCGTCGGAAATGCCGGTCGCCACTTTGACCATCTGCGCCTTATTGCTCTTTTTCAGGAACACGACTTTCGCAATTTTGTCGCGCTCTTCTTTCTGCGCTGCTTTCTCCGCGCGCTGATTAACGAAATCGGCGTTGTTATCGCCTTTGTCGCGCTGCGCGAGCTTCTGCTTCTTCTTTTCAAGTTCTTCCGGACTCAAATTGCTGTCGCCGGTGCGAATGGTCACAGCCTGCATGGGCACAGCCACAACGTCTTTCACCTCGTTTGTCTGGATTTCCGCGGTGCAACTCAGACCCGGCTTTAACGTTACATCCGTGTCTTCAATTCGAATTTTTACTTCAAAGTTGGTGACCTCTTCCTGCGTACCGGCGCCGGTGGTCTTTCCAGTGTTAGCGATTTGATAAACAGCGCCGTGGAATTTCCGATCGCCGTAAGCATCTATTTTGACTTCGGCTTTGTCGCCCAGCTTTACATTCACGACGTCGTTCTCGTTCACGTCGACACGCGCTTCCATGTGACTGAGATCGGCTACGCGCATCACTTCGGTGCCGGCGAATTGTCCGGTGGCCACGAGCCGTTCGCCCTGTTTGCTGTTGAGAACTGTCACCGTGCCGTCGATCGGCGAATAGATTGTCGTCTTCGATAATTGATCGCGCGCCTGACTGGAGCCTGCCTCGGCCCGCTCGATCTCGTGCAGTGAACTTTCATACGTGTTTTTGGCGACGTCGTAAGCGGCTTGGGCAGCATTGAATTCCTGTTCTGAGATCAGCTTCTTGTTAAACAAGTCCTCGGCTCTTTTTAAGTCGTGCTCCGTTTTCAGCATCGTGGCCTTCTGTTGAAGGTTCGTTGCTTTCGCCGCGCTGATGGCTGCTTCCTGCTGTTCGACGAGAGCTTTGTATGAATCCGGTCGAATGCGCACGAGCAGATCGCTCCTTTTCACCTGTTTTCCGTCGTCAACCGGCAGCTCGATGATTTCACCGGCGACCTCGGGAGAAATTTTTACTTCCGTTTCCGGCTGCACTTTTCCTGTCGCGGAAACCGTTTGCACGATCGTTTTCCGAATCGCCTTCTCGGTTGTGACCGGAATCGGCTTCTCGCGCTTGCTCCAGACGATCGATGCGACAATGCATAGCAAGAGCAGTCCGATCGAACCGTAAATGATTTGCTTCTTGCGACGCGCGCGGCGCTGCTTCGCAGTTAAAGGCGCGGGCGCAGGGGTGCTTACGGCTTGGTGCATGGCAGGAGCGGTTCTCGGAGTGAAAGGCTCAGGGTCAGTTGGTTGTTTGACTCTTGCAAACGAAATCCCGTTCATGACAACGTTGGGATGCAGCGAGCAACGGCTTTGGATTCAGGTAATTGCTGCTTACTTGGATGAGATTGATTTTGTCTGCCAATCCAACGGGCTTGCCCCCTGGCGAATCCGAATCTGCTCAAGTGCCCATGCGGCGTGCTCTGCGATCAAAGGCTCCGGATCGGCTGCCGCGCGTTGCAGCGCGGGAATGTCCGACCAATCGCCAATATTACCCAAGGCGACGCAGACGTTGCGCAGGAAGCCGCGACGCTTAATTCGTTTAATGGGCGACTGTTTGAAAAGCTGACGGAACTCCGCGTCAGTGAGTTCCAGGTATTCGCGTAAGGACATGCCGTTCGTCGATTCACGTGCCGAGAACGCTGTCTCGTGAGAAACTTGAGCGAAGCGATTCCAAGGACAAACATCCAGGCAATCGTCGCAACCGAAGATTCGATTTCCGATCAGCGGCCGAAGCTCCAGCGGAATGGAACCCTTCAACTCGATCGTCAGATAAGAAATGCACCGCCGTGCATCGAGTCGATACGGAGCAGTGATTGCTCCCGTCGGACACGCTTTAATGCAGCGCTCACACGTTCCACAGCGATCAGCGACTGGCTCATCGGGCGGCAATTCGAGCGTCGTCAAAATTTCCGCGAGGAAGAACCAGGTCCCCAGCCGTTCATCGATTAACATCGTATTCTTGCCATGCCACCCGGCACCGGCTTGCGCCGCGTAGTCACGCTCCAAAATCGGACCTGTGTCGACGTAACATTTCTGCTGTCCGCCGAATTCGCGAAGAAAATTGTCGACCTCGTCAAGCTTTGTCTTGATCAAATCGTGGTAATCATCGCCCCACGCGTAGCGCGCGATTCTGCCGGTAACCGCGGTCTCGGGGACCCGAGGCTGTTCACCTTGGAAATAATTCATTGCCACGACCACGATCGACCGCGCGCCGGGCAAAACCTTCTGCGGATCGCAACGTTTCTCTTCGCCGCGTTGCATATAATGCATTTCGCCATGCGCGCCTTCGCGCAGCCACTCGCGAAATTCGGTTGCATGCGCCGGTTCGCTGCAAGCCGCTATGCGACACGAATCGAAACCAATCTCATGCGCGAAAGATGCGAGGCGTTCCTTTAATTTTTCGCGCGAAATCTGAATCATCGTGCAGTAGCCGGGATCGGTGATCCCGGTCTCCAATTGCGGCCAAGTTTCCCAAGCTTGCTCAAAATTGCCACGGCAATTTCCTCGTCTGTAAGCACCGATGTATCGACGCGAATATTCGCGACTTTGGCATAGAGTGGGAGGCGCGCCTGTAATATTTGCGCGAACACCTCTCGCGGATTGCCGCGTTGCAGCAGCGGTCGATTTCCAGATCGCGCCACGCGTTCGAAAAGCGTTTCTTCCTTGCTGTCCAACCACACCACCACGCCGAGCCGTTTCAGGAAATCCAGATTATCTTCGCATAGTACGATTCCGCCGCCGGTTACGATAATGGTCTGCTTATCATGTGCCATTTCACGAAGTGCTTGAGTTTCCGCTTCGCGAAAGACTTGCTCGCCGTATTTGGAAAAAATTTCGGGAATTGACAGTCCGAATTTCGAGGCAACGATCTCGTCAGTATCGAGCAAGGCAAACTGTGTCCGCCGCTGCAGGCAACGCCCAACGGAGGATTTCCCCGCGCCCATCATTCCGATGAGAACGATCGATTTCCCGGCCTGATTCACTGTCCAATGTCCCATCAACACCTGGCTTTAGCCAGGTGCCTTGAGCAACTCGTCAGAGAAGCCGTTTAAACGGCTTTCGGTCTAGGAGACATCGCTCACCGCGCTGAAGCGCGGTGTTAATTGAGATCTTCAACCGTGCTTGGCGTTTCACAGAATGGAGCCGGCGGGCGCCGAGCGACATAGACGGTCAGCCCGAAGGGTAAGTTCGCTGGCGCGAACGAATCAAACGCCCTACAATTTGACCATGCCTGAATCGAAACCTCTCGTCGCCATTATGATGGGCAGCAAATCGGATTGGGAAACGATGCGTCATGCGGTGGAAACGCTCAATGATCTTGGTGTGTCGAACGAAGCGCGCGTTCTCTCCGCTCATCGTACTCCCGATGAGACGGCAGATTTTGCTCGGACGGCAGTTGATCGCGGCCTGCGAGTCATCATCGCAGGCGCGGGCGGTGCAGCGCATTTGGCGGGCGTGATTGCTGCTCACACATGGTTACCTGTTCTCGGTGTTCCGATTCAATCGAAACTCCAGGGACTCGATTCGCTTTTATCCACAGCGCAAATGCCGGGCGGCATTCCCGTCGGTACGTTGGCGATCGGCGAACCCGGCGCAAAAAATGCGGCGCTTCTCGCCGCCGCGATTCTCGCGCTTTCGGACAAAAATATTCGCAAGAACGTCGAAGCGTTTCGCAAAAAACAAAGCGAGAGCGTGCTCGCCGTAAAGTTGCCAAAGTGAGAACAGTGATTTCAACCGACCGCACCGCGGCGGTTGAACTGCTGCGCAGAGGCGAAATTGTCGCGCTCCCCACCGAAACAGTTTACGGGCTCGCTGCTGACGCGTTGAACCCGATGGCTGTCGCGAAAATCTTTGAAGCAAAGGAACGACCCCGCTTCGATCCGCTGATCGTTCACCTGCCGTCCCGCGATTGGTTGGAAAAAATCGTTGATCCAATGCCGCCCAATCGCCAATTGATTTTGAGGTTGGCCGACAAATTTTGGCCGGGACCGCTTACGATGGTTTTACCGAAGCGCGGGATCATTCCTGAAATCGTTACTGCGGGTCTTGATATGGTCGCCGTGCGAATCAGCGCACATCCCATCTTTGCTGAAATCATTCACCTGTTTGGAAAGCCACTTGCCGCGCCAAGCGCAAATCGTTTCGGCCGGGTCAGTCCAACCGCCGCCGAGCACGTTCTCGATGAACTTGACGGACGAATTTCGCTGGTCATCGACGCAGGACCAACACACCATGGACTTGAATCGACAATTGTCAGTGTGCGCGCAAACGGCATCGAAATCTTGCGCCGTGGACCGATTACTGCCGAGCGACTATCCGAATTTGCGGAGGTCAACACCGTCGCATCCCCGGCACGGAGAATTTCGGCGCCCGGA
>Ga0209057_1000414_pt1 | contig 38785 bp, 39 predicted proteins | sample GraSoiAngelo_146_FD_185903 | JGI IMG/M metagenome (GOLD analysis project Ga0209057, IMG submission 185903) | Grasslands soil microbial communities from the Angelo Coastal Reserve, California, USA - 14_1009_05_30cm (SPAdes) (version 2) | ecosystem: Environmental > Terrestrial > Soil > Grasslands ...
TAATAAAAACAAACGGCGGCGAAGATCGCCGCCTACAATTCTCCGTAATCGATGAGGAACGGCGCAAAACAGCCAGGACGCGAAGGATCGCTCCCCGATCCCGTTTCCTTCCCAGCCCGCGGTTTATCGACGTGTCGCCGAATTGGTTTCAAGCGACGATGCGCAGACGACGTTCCTCGGAATCCTGCAGGCGCTTGGAAAGAAATAATTGTTCTGAGGTCAGCTCGGTCAGCTCAAGAGCCTTGCGAAAATTATCGATCGCGGCCTGAAAGTTATTTAGCTGTTTCTCGAATTCGCCCAGCACCGCATAGAGCAAGTAATACGAGTTTAACTGGCTCCCGTTTTCAATCGTCTCGACCGCTTCGATGCCGGCTTGCGGCCCGTGGACGTTCGCTACGGCGACCGCGCGATTGAGCGCGATGACGGGCGAATCATCCAGCTCCAGCAATCGGTCGTAGAGCGAAAGAATCTGCGGCCAATCGGTTGATTCATAATCGGTGGCCGCGCAATGACAGGCCGCGATCCCAGCCTGAAGATGATATGCACTCAACTCGTCCCCGGCGGCAGACATGCTCAAATGTTGCATGCCGCGGGCGATCAACACCTGATTCCAAATCGAACGATCCTGCTCCTTGAGCCGGAGGACGTTCCCCTCAGAATCGGTTCGCGCGGGCAAGCGCGCGGCGTTGAGCAACATCAACGCGACCAGGGCGTGACTGCGCGGTTTATTTCCAGTAAGATGTTCCGCCAGCAAAGACCCCAAACGAATCGCTTCCTGGCAAAGTTCTTCTCTGATCAAATGATCGCCGGTGGACGCCTTGTAGCCTTCGTTGAAAAGCAGGTAGACCGTTTGCAAGACACCATCCAGACGTCGCGACAATTCTTCGCCAGCTGGTATCCCAAATGGGATGTGTTCATCGCGGATCTTTTGTTTGGCTCGCGTCAATCGCTTGGCGATAGCTGCTTCGGTCGTTAGAAATGCTTTCGCGATTTCGGCAGGGCTGAAGGCGCAGAGGATCTTGAGGGCGAGCACGGTTTGGTCTTCCGGCGTAAGTGCGGGATGGCAGCACGCAAACATTAATCGCAGCCGGTTGTCCCTGATTTCGCTTTCAAACATTGGCGAATCGCCGGCCGCGGAATCGGACGGCCATTGTTCCATGATGTGCGGTTCTTTGTCGCGAAAAAGGTTTTCCCGCCGAATTAGATCAAGAGCGAGGTTTTTCGCTGTTTGGGTGAGCCACGCAGCCGGATTTTGTGGAATCCCCGCGTAAGGCCAGGTCCGCAGCGCCCGGACGAGGGATTCCTGAACTACGTCTTCGGCCAACTGCAATCGATTGATCCCAAAGATTCCAGTTAGAACAGAGATCAACTTTCCCGCCTCGTGACGAAAGAGATGGTCCGCCAGGCGGGAGACCTCGCCGGTAGGCAACGAAGCGTTATCCGAAATCTCGCTCATAACGTCCTGGGAGTTATGATTTCCAATGTAACGATTCAACTCCGAACGCATTCGCAAGCAAGCGGTTTACTTGTCGCGACGAAGCGCTCGCGAAGGCGGAACGAATCACGTTTTTCTATTTTCCGTCGTACGCCTTCTGCAGCGTTGGGATGTCGATCTTGTCCATTTGCAGCATCGCGCGCATGACACGTTTCGCTTTCGCAGCGTCCTTGTCTGCCAGCATCTCGATCAACACGGTGGGAACGACCTGCCACGACAAACCGAATTTGTCTTTGAGCCAACCGCATCGGCTTTCTTCGCCGCCAACGGAGAGTTTCGTCCAAAAATAATCGACCTCTTCTTGTGTCTCACAGTTCACGACAAACGAGATGGCTTCCGTGAACTTGAACATCGGACCGCCGTTGAGCGCTACGAACTCCTGTCCCTCGAGCTCGAATTCAACAGTCATGACCGATCCCGCCGGCCGGCCGGTTGGCCCGGCTGATTCCTCTTCATACCGAGTGATCTTTCCTACCTTCGAGTTCTTAAAGATGGAAGCGTAAAATTTCGCTGCCTCTTCGGCTTTGTCATCGAACCATAAGAATGGCGTAATTTTTTGCGTGATCTTAGTTGTCATATTCTGATTGCTTGAAACTTTGGACCTTAGATATCTTTTGCCAGATTTTTTGGACTGCGCAGGCAAAGCGCAGCGACGAGGGCACTTTTCCCGTGGCCGTGTGCCCTCGAGCGTATTGAGCATCAGGTTGATGCGCGAATGCCCGCGAAGCGAAGGAAAGCAAAGCGGTGTCGCGCTGCGCTTGCCACCGCAGTCCAAAAATGCGGCGACGGTGAGTCGCCAACTCTTGCGATCCTATTTTCATTTAGTGGGTACGCTCACCAGGCTGTGCACTCTCCTCTGCCTCGGGAGAGGATTAAGGTGAGGGCCCAGTTTGTATCAAGCCGTGGCCTCGGCCAGTTGTCCGGGGGAATATTCCTCCGCACGTTGCTTGACCGAACAGATATCGGCGACGGGCCGGACCTCGACCACGGCGCCATATTCAAGACCAGGACATTGTTTGGCGATTTCGATCGCCTCGTTCTCATCCGCGACTTGGAGATAGAAGTACCCGCCGATTGCTTCCTTCGATTCCGCGAATGGACCGTCGGCAATCGTGCGCCCCTGTTTGCCCGAAACGACTTTGCCTTCTTCTTCCAAAGGGTGGCCGCCGAGACACTTTCCCTCTTCCTTCAGTCGTTCGAACCAGGCCATCCAGTCCGACACCACCTTCTGAAGTTGTGCGGGCGAGAGCCCTCTGTCCCAGACATTGCCGCGGAAAAGGAGGAGGTAATCGGATTTCGTTGTTGTACTCATAGTGATTGTTTCCTTTTAACGTTTTAACGCTTCAACGATTTAGTCGTTTCTACAAGTAAGTAAGCTATTTTGCGCTCTCGTTCGTTTCCCAGAGCGCAAAGGTGTTGTTCTCAGTGTCGTTGCAGATGATGAAATAACCCATCTCCGGCACGGCGGTTTTGCGCATGCAGATTTTGCCGCCGAGTTTTTCGACCTTGGCCGCTGCCTCATCTACCGAGGGCACGCCCACGTAGTTCGTGACGCTGTGCTCTGGACACTGCCGCTCCATCATTCCGCCATTGGGCGTGGCATCGGCGCCGCCGGTATCGATGTGCCAGTAAGGCTTTGGCCCCGGGAACCTCTCGATTTTCCAGCCGAATAGTTCGCCGTAGAAGGTCCTCGCGCGTTCGACGTTGTCCGCCGGGATTTCGAACCAGACAATGCTCGCCGGTGCGCCGTTGTTCTTTTGACTCTTGGGTTTAGTTTTGGTTTGTGTGCTCATAATTTGTTTTGGTTTGTTCCTTTCAATAACATGACGAACGACCCCGCCTACTTAGGACAACTTTTGTCGCACTTTTTTGGACTGCGGTGGCAACCGAAGCGGTGACGGCCCTTACATTTTCGCCAGAAAAAAAGCGGTGTGGCGCTCCGCTTCCCACCGCACTCCAAAAACGCCGCCCTATATCACGCGCCCGAGAATGCCTTTCCGCGAACGCGTGTGCTGGCATCACGATTCTTCTGTTTGTTCGATGATGGAGAGAATGTTCCCTGCCGGATCCTTGAACCAGGCAATGGTGGGACCGTTCCCGCGCATTATGCCTTTCTTGTCGGTCTTGAGATCGGGCAGATCATAGATCTCGAAACGGACCCCTCGCTTCGCCAGTTCATCGACCGCAAGATCCACATCCCTCACCGGGAAATTCAGAACCGTAAAGGTGGCCGGAACATGGTTGGGCTTTGGATAAATGAGAACATTATTGCCCCCGGCGAGCCGCAACGTGAGCAGACCGTGAGATTCCGTAACGTCCAAGCCGAGTGTTCCCGCATAGAATTCTTTCGTCTTGGGAATGTCTGCCGTCGAAAAACCGCTGAATGCCTTGCTCTCTTTTAACATAACGCGCTCCTTCCGATTATTTTTTCGTACCGACCAAGTTTGTGAATCAGGCGACGGGTGTTTGTCGCCGCCATAAATAAAATCAATCCGACACTCAGCATCAGAAGCGACACACGCAAATGTGTCGCAGCTGAGAATGAAAGCCCGATTCCACTCCAAAGCGCGATGTATGCTGCCAGACACATCGGGCACTTCGGCAGTAGCGCCAGGATTGCGCCCGGAATGATCCAGCCGAAAACATCGACGCGCCGGCGAGCGAATGTTCGCGGCCTGAAATTTTCGCAGCCGCGATCAGTGTTCATAGATACTTCACGCGGCTGCTGATTGATGGATCGTACAAGCGCAGGCTGGTTGGTGGTAGCGCCCGTTGGGTTCCACGCTTCCGCCTTGGCCGTACACGTTCCGCGGTCTCGCCCAATCGGCGAGACTCCGATATGGCCCGTTCTCATCGCGCCCCTTCGGCATCACGTCGAGAATCCGGTAAATCTCGAGGAACTCCTCGCCGCCGCGGCCGAAAGTCGAATAGGTGTGGAAGATCTGGCCGGTTTGGTCCCTGACGAAGACGCTATCGCCAGAGAGATCTTCCAGTTCTGCCGCCCATTCCGGCGCTTTTTGGTAATTGTAGAGAGCGCGACCGGAAGCAATCCGCTCGCGCGTGAAGGAGACGTTGAAGTCGTAGTTAAAATCCGAGTGGTAGGATGAGACCCAGGGGAATTTCCATCCCATACGCTTGCGCACAATTTCGATCTCCTGGATTGGCGCCCGCGCTACCGCGGCGTAGCTAACGTCGTGGTTCTGAAGATGGACCAGAATGCCTTCGATATGATCGACTTCCAGGGAACAACCAACGCATTGCGTGGTTTGTCCCGGCCCCATCATGAAGTGCTTGATAAAGAGCTGGCTCCGACCCTCGAAAAGATCGGCCAACGTTACCTTCCCGTCCGGAGCATCGAAGACATATTCCTTGTCGATCTTCACCCACGGCAGGGCGCGGCGTTCGGCGCTCAACTGATCGCGCAAACGGGTTAGTTCCTTCTCGCGTTTAAGCAGATCTTGGCGCGCCACCAGCCAATCCGTCCGCGACACGATTTCATGGTCTGAGAGCTGGTCGATTTCTTGTATACTCATATTTTGCCTCCCGTTATTGAGTTGGTTCTCTATCAGTACAACGAACGAGCAAAGGAATTCAGGACATCTTCTTGGCGCACTTTTTTGGACTGCGGTGGCAAGCGCAGCGCGGCACCGCTTTACTCGTTGCCTTTGCGCTCGCCGATCATCTGTCTGGCGATACCTCAAAATTATCCGGCACGCTTAATCGATCTGGCTTTTAGCTGCGAAGCTGGGCAAAGAAAAGCGGTGTGGCGCTACGCTTCCCCACCGCACTCCAAAAACGCTGCCGTCATCGAAGAGACGGGCGCCATCACAACTCCGCGAAATTAAAGCGCGGCAGACTCATGCTGCGCAACGCGATGATCCTGAGTGTTGCGAAACGCGAACTCGGGAAACTCTTTCGGATGCAATATTCCGGCGAGAATTTCGATGCTGTCGATAACCCGCGGGCCCGGGCGCGCAAAATAAGCGCTGGCATTAGTCAGATAAATCTCGCCGGTGCGCGCGGCTGGAAGCGAATCAAACCCAGGAAATTCTCGCAACAATTCGTAATCGTGCTGCGCCAGATCGACATCGTAACCGCAAAGCGCGAGGACAATGATTTCCGGCCGCGTATCCAGCACCTCCTGCCAATCGATCCGCGTCGATGGTTGATGCTTCCGGCCTAACGGATCATGTCCGCCGGCTATCTCAACTAATTCCGGTCCCCAATGACCGGAACAAAACGGCGGATCGACCCATTCCATCAGAAAACATCGTGGCCGATGCGCGACATGTGCCGCTCGCTTGCGCACCGCTTCGACGCGCGCCGATAACTTTGCGACCAACTCTTCCGCGCGCTCTGCTACATCGCACGCTCGCGCGACCCGACGAACGTCATCGAAAATATCGGCGAGGCTTGAAGGCTCCAGGTTAACAACTCGCGGCGGGCCGGGCAAAGTTTCCGCCAGTCGCGCGACGGTGCCGTAGCCGACAGCACACACGTCGCACAACTTTTGGGTGAGGATAACGTCCGGCTGCAGCTCGCGCAGCAGCGGCTCATCGATCGTGTAGATCGTTCCATTCTCGCGCAGCGCACGACGCACCCATTCATCAATTTCTTTGCTCGCGAATCCGGCATTGTGCAGCGGGCACTTCGTCACCTGCGGTCGCGTGTTGGCTTCGCTCGGGAAATCGCACTCATGCGAAACGCCCACCACGTCCTCCATCAATCCGAGCGCGGCCGCGATCTCAGTCGCCGCCGGCACGAGCGAAACAATCCGACTCACGAATGATTACTTTAGTGATTCTCGGAACGATTCGCCACCGCCAGTCCACCAATCGGTCGCTGCGGCGATCCGTGGCGAACTCTGAATCGGACGTTGCGTCTCAATAAGCGCATTTTGGACTGCGCCGGCAAAGCGAAGCGACGACGGCGCTTTTCCACAGCGGTCTAATCCTCTGGAGCATTGAGCGCCAGTTGATTCGCGAATGCCCGCTAAGCAGAGCAAGAAAAGCGGTGTGGCGCCGCGCTTCCCACCGCACTTCAAAAAACGCCGCCCTATCGCCTCAGGCAAAACTTTTAGTGACTGACCGTTGGTGAGTTAAGGACGCGAATGCGATTCGCTAGTGCCAATCCCGGTTTACCAGTCGGCCGGGCCGTTTGCTCTTACGGCGACTGCGGAGCTTGCCCCAGCGTGAAATCGCCAGTCGCCGAAGTCTCTGGAGGAGTTGCCTCGGCGGCTCTCTTGGCGGCCCATCGCGCTCTCATCGCAGCCGCGAGTTGCTCACGCCGTTCTGGCGAGAGATTGAGTTTCCTCTTCTCTTTCTTGGGGGCGGGTGCTTTTGCGCTTGCCGGTTTTGCTTGAAACTTTGCTGTTGAGCTGCGCTTCTTTTTGCTGGCGGCGGCAGCACGAGCCATCGATTTCTTCTTCGCCTTTGCGGCGTTGGCTTTCACTAAGGCCGCAAGTTTCCCTTTCAGCTTGGCAAGCTTTTTTGGACCTTCCAGCAGTCGAGTCTCGAGACGGCGAATCTTTTTTTTGAGAGTCTTAAGTTTCATAAGGCGATGAGAATGGCTTGTCTACATAGACAAATGGAAAGATCGATTTCGAGCTTAATGACGAAACCTCGCTAATGTCACGTCATTGTTTGGCGGCAACTTGCTAATTTGAGTTGGCACGGAGTAACACAGAAAGACGGGCCAGCGGCCTGTCCGGCAAACAGGCTTCCAGCCTATTGAGACTTCTGTAGCGGCGGTCTACTTGTCTCGCCGTGGATGCAGGCGGATGACCGCCGGACAGGCCAGCGCCCGGTATGTGTTTAACGTCCCTTGCAGCGAGCGTCTCCTCTCCTCCTCGATCGAGGAGAGGACTAAGGTGAGGAGTCGAAAGATCGGATGCTCTGTCGGACCAACTTGCGCGGAAGGAAATCCCTCGCCTCCATCCTCTCCCTTTTGGAAAGGGAGAGGCGAAATCATCCTGCCGCGGACGCTTAACACACACGCGGCTTGTCTTCCGCACGCCGCTTGTACTTGCAAACTGGCAACGCCTCCAGACCGTTACGAAAAAAGAGAAACGTATGTCGCAAGAGAATCAGCTGGTTGCTAACTATTCCCACGGCTTTTCGCGCCGGCGTTTCATCGCCTCCGCCGGAGTCCTCACCGCGGCGGCGTGGCTCTCTCCACGACATCCCTTCGCCGAAGGTGAAAACATCGTCCTTGCGGCGCGCAAACGTGCGGAAACCGCTAACATCGCCGTCCAAGCCTTGCGCGGAAATGTGAGTGCTCTTATCGGCTCCGGCGGAAACATCGCCGTCCTCGCTGGAAGAGACGGCAAAGTGATTATCGATTCCGGTTATGCAACCTCTCGCGCCAGGATCACCGACGCTCTAGCTAAGATAGATCTGGGCCCGATCAACCACCTCGTCAACATACACTGGCATTTCGATGACACCGACGGCAATGAGCGGATGCATTCGGAGGGCGCGACAATCCTCGCGCATGAGAACACTCGAAAACATCTTTCCACAACCACGCGCGTGGAAGGTTGGGACTTCACCTTCCCGCCGTCGCCCGCGGGCGCGATTCCCACCGAAGTTTTTGATCGGGAAAAAACGCTGTACCTTAATAGTACCACTATCGCGCTCTCCTACTATGGGCCCAGCCACACTGATGGCGACGTATCTGCCTATTTTGTTGAGGCTGAGGTCTTTCACACCGGCGACACTTGGTGGAACGGTCATTACCCGTTCATCGATTATTCCACTGGCGGCAATATTAAAGGCATGATCAAGGCGGCGGAGGCGAACCTGGCCAAAGTCACCGAAAAGACCATCGTCATTCCGGGGCACGGCAAGATCGGCGGGAAACCGGAGATGACGGAATACCGCGACATGCTGATAAATATTCACGATCGGGTCGCTGCGCTTAAGAAAGAAGGCAAATCGCTCGAAGAAATTGTCGCAACGAAGCCGACCGCAGCCTACGACAGCAAGTGGGCTGGCCCTTTATTACTGGGGACGTCTTCACCAAACTAGTCTACACTGCGGCGTGAATCGTTCCGAATTCCCCAAACGAACCCAAGATTCGTTAGCTTAACTAGGGGTGAATCCGGGTCGTCCAAAGAAATTGATAGGTGGCAACTGCGTTAATCGCTACTGAGACGATGAATAATGAAACCTCGATAACAGATATATTCTTTGGGCCGTTGCCTGCCAGTAAGAGAAACATCCAAGGAAAGAGGATGATGGCGTAGCGATACGAGAATTGCCAGCCCCCAGGGTTTCCATGGGACCAGAGCACAGCGGTCAATAAGCCAATCGCGATCCAAGCTGCAACCTTGTATTTTCCGCCTTCGCGAAAAAGAAGGAAGAGAAACGGACTGGCCAGAAAGATCGAACAGCCAAATGGGTATGGTTGGATATAAGGAAACTTGGGAAGAGTGTCGCCGAATCCTTCGAAAAGCATATGGTACATGTTCCCTGGGATCGCATGAAGAGAAAATAAGCCGTGCTGATACCATGGCTCCTGTAATACACGAGGGATTCGGGCATATCCGAAATCAAAGATGGAATGGAAACGCGCGAAGTTATACGCCGCGGTTAAGAATGCCAGCGTTGCCGGCACGAATAAGAAATAGATAAGCGCAGGCGCCTTTTCTCGGAGACGACGCATTACGTTATGCAGCCCGATTGTCTCAGTGTCGCCAGGATTCGCGAACACCAAATAAAGATAGATGGGCAAGATAAGAACCAACTCCGTGCGATTTCCAAAAGCCAGGGCAAAGAACGCTCCGGCAATGAAAGGACGCGGTCGAGCAAGAGTAAAATACACTGCTCCTACCTCTCCCAGTAAGGCAAAGCCGAGGGCAATTTGCCACGCGCCGGCAAATCCCAGATTGCACCATGTCCAGGTCCCAAAAACCGAAAAGAGCGCGAGGAGAATCCGTCGACTAATTGATTCAATTTTGACACTGGAGAGTCGAAAAAAGAAGAAAACGCACAGCCCTGCGATCAACGCTGTCAAGAAATGCGCGGGAAACCTGTGAAACCACCCTGCTTGCTGGAAAAACGCAACCGGAACGACGCTAAGAACTGCACCCAGGGGAAAGACTGAATAATATTTGCCCTCCGAGGGAACCATTTCGCTTAGCCATGATCCCGGATGCCGATCAAGACCGAGATGTCCGCGCAACAATGCCAAAGCAATCCGACCCGTATAATCGAAATGCTCCATCGCCGGCTTGGTGGTAAAATAGAAAACAAGAGCTGCAAACAGCGATAATCCGGTCGCCAACCAGAAATCCTTGCTCTTAGCTAATACGTTCATCACAACATGCCGAAGATACCCTATCGAATCGTCGCGCTACATTTATCCGAGACTGAGCTAAAAAGGAGCCGACGCAAGCCACGTATTATGGAGGCGGATGACCGTCGATTCCAAAACGACCCTAGCTGACACCTTCTCCAACCGTTCACCGATCACTTCTCAGCTCTCACGTCCGCTTCCCTGCTCCTTGATCCCTGCTCCTTGATCCCTACTCCCTGCTCTCTAGCTTCAGTGCGCTCCGCGCAACCTCACCATGGCCATCCGAATTCTCGTTACCGGCGGCACCTTCGATAAGGAATATAACGAGAACACGGGGCAGCTCTTTTTTAAGAACACCCACATTGCGGAAATGCTGCGGCTGGGACGTTCGCAGGTCGAGGTTACCATCCGCACCATTATGATGGTCGATAGCCTTGAAATGACCGACGCCGATCGCGCTTTCATCGTGCAAAACTGTCTGCAGTCCGAGGAGGATCGCATCGTCATCACCCACGGCACCGACACCATGACGGAGACCGCTGCGGCGATTGCGCGCGCGGTTACAGGGAAAACCGTCGTCCTAACCGGCGCGATGATTCCCTATGCCTTCGGCAGCTCCGACGGTCTCTTCAATCTCGGCAGTGCGCTCTCGTTCGTGCAGGCGCTGCCGGCTGGGGTTTATATTGCCATGAACGGCAAATGTTTTAGGTGGGACCGCGTCCGCAAGAATCGTGAGCGCGGCGAGTTCGAGGAGATCACTTAGCTAGTGGCCGAGACTTGCTCAATCGTTTGGGCGCCTTCATCTGCCAGGCCTTTCTCATCGCAGCCCTGAGAACCGGACGCGTTATTTGCTTCAGTAGCACTTGAGTGCTTCCACGGCGACCCCAGCCGCCTGGCACCGGTTCGAACATTTCGGGATGCTGGCTGATTAGCTCCTGCTGCTCCTCCGGTGAAAGAACGAGGACGCCGCGCCCTTCGTTCGGATAACCTAGGGTTGCGAATATCTTACCACCTACCCGAAAATCCGGGTGACCCATGTGAGCAGCTTCGACTGCCTCAGGGAAACGGAGTGCGATTTCTCGGAACTGCGCCGCAGTCATATCTTCATTCGTTCCAATTCCTTTTTACGCTCGACCAGGATGCAGCCAGATTTATCGCGAATTCCACAATCTCTTTTGCCTCGGCATCGGCCGCCCGTTTCTTCCGGTATTTCTCGTAGGCAGCGAGATTTTCAAGGTCGATCATTACAACCATGAACAAAACAGAGATACTAGCCGTTTACCTTCTCCTTATGGGTGGCAATGCAATCGCCCTCACTGAGGAGGAGGCAAAGGCTCAGGTAATTGCCCAGGAGAAGGCGTGGTCGGATGCGGTCATCCACCATGACATCGCGAAAGTAGCTTCGCTTCTCGCCGATGACTTCATCGGCACAGATGGCCGAGGATTTGTCACTGACAAAGCGGCCGAACTAAAAGAAGCCGAGCCGCCCGCGCCTGACTCAACCGCGCCGCGGTTAGTGAGAGAGGACCTCTCTGATTTCACGGCCCGGATTTACGCGGATACGGCCATTCTTAATTTGGCCAATACCGCTCACTTTTCCTCGAAAGGAAAGGAAACAACGATCAAGTATCGGCGGACAACGGTGTGGGTGCACGACTCGAGCGGTTGGCGCTGCGTCTCCTTTCACGCCAGCCGCGTTGTCGAGCCGCCAACGGACTGACATCCTCCGCCTTTGGCTGATTTCGACGTTACCTCACGCGGAGCCGACTCACCTATTAACCGCTCTCCGCTCTTTGCCGTGCTCTTCCACCCTTACTTATCACTTCTCACGTCTCACTTCTCACTCGCGCCCTCGCTCCATGCACTTGCGCGATCTCATCAACTTTATGCGTAAATCTGTCTTGGTAACAGGCGCGACCGGCACGATCGGGCGCGATGTAGCAAAGCGACTTTCCGAAAAGGGCGTAGCTGTGCGTGCGGGGGTGCGCGATCAAGCCAAAGCGAGAAAACAATTTGGCTCGAACATTGCACTCGCGCCATTCGACTTTGAAAACGAGCAAACATTTTCCGGGGCACTCGAAGGGGTCGAGAAAGTTTTTCTTCTGCCGCCGCTGCTGCCAAATCAGCTGGAGGTAACGAATGTGTTTGTCGATGCCGCGAAACACGCCGGCGTTCGCCATATTGCGAAACTTTCGGCGATCGGCGTCGATGACGAGACGCGGCCCACAGCTATAAAATGGCATGGCGCAAACGAACAACACATTCGTGAATCAGGCGTAGCCTTCACATTTTTGCGGCCGAATTCGTTCATGCAAAATTTCTTCACCTACTTTCCCCCACGCAATGGCGCGATTTATCTGCCATGGGGAACTGGTACGGCCAGCTTTGTCGATACGCGTGATATCGCGAGTGTTGCCGCGAAGGTCCTAACAAGCGACGGACACGAAGGAAAAATTTATACCCTCACCGGCCCGGCGACGCTCGGGATTGCCGAGGTCGCACGAATTCTTTCCGAGATGACCGGGCGTGAGTTTAAGTACGTCGACGTGCCGGAAGCCGCCGCGCGCGACGGAATGCTTCAGGCCGGGGTGCCGCCGTGGCAGGTGGATCTGGTAATGGAACTGCACGCAGTCAATAAACAGAACCGTTGGAGCGCCGTCACATCCGACATTGAAAAAGTCACGGGTACTCCCCCGACTGACTTCGCACAGTTCGCCCGCGACCACGCCGACAAATTTCGAACCAGCTAACCGTTCGATAGGATTGAAATGAAGATAAATGGCCCCGATTTCTTTGAGGTTCTAGTACTGGAATGATCGCTCACGGGTAAATCCCAATTCCCAAGCTCCAGGCTCCAAGCAATACCCCAAGCCGCAATAGCGCGGCAATCAACCACGTTGCCGTCGCCGCTTCCAACATCGACGACACGCAAACACAATCATCGCCACGAGCGCGAAGACCGCAAACAGAAGCAGCAGAAGATTGTGCATGGGATGAGTAATTGAGTAATTCTCATGGGACGCGTAGAAGCCGTTAAAGGAGTTGAGCGCCACAGGCAGCGTCAGTAAATCTTGTCGCGACAATTCAAGAGCACGCTCATTCGGATGATAGGTAGAACCTTGGGCGTAGGTGCGGCCGGCCGCGTCACGTTCGATGTGGCCGCCGAGGATGTGCGCGAGAGGACGCCCGGCAAGAAATTCAATTACGCGCGCGACGCTTTTCTTCTCAGCCCCGGTGTCCTCGAGCGTCAGTCTGCCCGGCAGCAGAAGATCGCCTGATAAAAGGAGCGCTGTTCTCTCATCGTAGAAAGCGATGTGGGCGGCTTCATGCCCGGGCGTGGGGATGACATCAACCATGCGGTCGCCGACGTCCAAATGCGCGACTCCCTCTGGCCAATAGTCAAACTGAAAGAAAGCACGCACGGCGGCCAAGTCCGGAGCGACGATCTGAACATCTGGCGCCGAAGCGAATTGTATGTCGCCAGCGTAATGATCGCGGTGTCGGTGGGTATGCACGATAAGCAGGGGAAGGCGCACGCCGTTCTTAAGCGGCAAAAGCGAAAGGATAGTTTGTGCCAGCGGCATCTTGGCTGGATCTGCGACGGCGCCGGTGTCGATCAGGAGAGCCTTTTGCGATCCAACAAGCAGATAGAGAAAATTAGCTTCCGGATCGACGCAGGGACTTTGACGAAGGATGAAAGTTTGCGGTTCGTAGCTGTACACCTGCAAAGGAGCTTGAGGCGACGCTGCGCAATCCGACGCACCGATTGTCCACTGCGCGGGCAGCGATCCGGGGATGGGCTGCGACCATGCGGGCGTAGCGCAAGACAATATGGTTGCAACCGCCAGCAGCGCCTTGGCCAATGTCGACTCAGAATCTTCCTGAAGGCGCGCAAACATGGTTGATCAGATTAATGCAGCGGTTTGGACATGAAAATTGCGGTACCTGTTTCTTCCTGCAGCGCGTAACGCACAAAACCAGCTGCCCGGTACATGCGCAGGGCGTGATGATTATTGTCCATCACTTCCAGCGTTAACTTGCAGCAACCCAGTTCCCGGGCCTTGCCTTCCACAGCATCGAGCAAACGCCGTCCGATGCCTTTGCCGCGGGACGCCGTTAGAACTACGAAATGATGAATCTTGATGAGCGGTTTGGCGGCGAAAGTCGAGAAACCAATGAAACAGACCGCCGCTCCAACGGGCCGGTCCCCATCAAATGCGAGGAAAATGAGTGTCGTCGAGTGCTTCTGCAATCCTGGGATCAGCCGCGCCCGAACATCGGATCAAGAGGTTTAGCTTCACCCATCGCGTCTCTCGAATAGGCGTCAACCATTGCAAGCACCGCCTCCTGGTGTTCGGGCAATCTCAAATCGGCCTCGATAATCTGAATCGGCGACGATGCATCGCCCGCCATGCGTCCGCTTGTTGCCTGCCTGTTTTCCTCGGTCATGCCCGCCAGCCTGCCATTTCGAGAAGCGCGTTCACCGTTCGCCAGCTCCTCGTCGTAGCTACAGTTGTCATTCCGGGCGAAGTCGGCGACCAATAATAGGACATGAATCGCTGTTGGAGACTGCCAGGTGTACCCTCATAATGAGGGTCAAAAAGTTAATAGGGTTAAAAGCATTACAACGTTACAAAAAGCAACTGTTTTAAAGTTGTAACTTTGTAACGAATTGTAACTCTGTCGTTTCATCGACTGCGCTCGACATGACAAGAACCTTAAGAGATCTCCAACGCGCTCTCATTTGCGCTGCTCTCGCTTTCGGCGTGACTTCCAGCGCTCGTGCACAAATCTTCAGCGGCAGCATCGTCTCTACTGAAACGACGATGCCGATGCAACATGGATCTTCCGTCGTCGAACTCGATGACGGCTCGCTCCTCGTCTCCTGGTATTCGGCAAGCAATGAAGCCGCACGTGACAGCCGGATTTTTTGTCGCCGCTCAACGTCGGATGGCTTGAACTGGGGCCCAACTCAAATTGCTGTCTCACCGGGAGAGCGCGCACGCGAATCCTGGTTTGCGAACAAAGCTGTCGGAAACAGTGTCTTGTTTCAAGACAAGGAAAATGTTCTTTGGCTTTTCTATGCTGCCGTTGAAGCCGGTGGCTGGAGCGGCGCACACGTCGATTACAAAACTTCGCGCGATCGCGGACACACCTGGTCGGAGTCCCATCGGCTAACGAGTGGGCTTGGCGATTTGCCCCGCAATAAACCCGTGGAGTTGGCCGGATGCGAGATTCTCTTACCGCTCTCTCATTCCGCCTTTCGAAAGTATGCTTACGGGGCGCGTTGGAAAACATGCGCGAAACTTTTGCAACCGAGCTATCCGACCATCGATGGCTCGAAATTTAGCCATCCTGCTTTTGTCGCTGTAGGTTCGAATAGCGTCGTCGCCTTCGTCCGTGCCCGCGGCGGCGGAATGTTGCAAAGCACGTTTTTTGATCCCGACAAGAATGGATGGAGCATTCCGCAGTCAACGAACTTACCCAACTCCGATTCAGCGATCGATGCTGTTCGGCTTGCAGATGGCCGGATCCTGCTTGTCTATAATGATGATGGCGCGGTGCGTAATCCGCTGAGCATCGCAATCTCAGATGACGGGACAACGTTTCGCAAGCTCCGCGATGTCGAAAACGAATCCGGACAGGATTTCTCCTATCCTTCGTTAGTTCAAGCGCAAGACGGGACGTTTTATTTGAGTTATACCTGGCATTATCGATCCGCCATCAAGTGCGCCCATTTCGATGCCAACTGGCTTGGCCTAAATCCTGTTAGCGTTGGCCAATAGAAAGCGCCGCAGAAGGCGGAATTATCTCCTGCCGAGTTTTGGGCGGAAGTTCCGCACCGGCGTCCGGGCCGTCTACGTGAATGCTCGCTTTCGGGGGATGCAGGAAGCGATGCAAGTCGAGCACTATTTTCTCGCCGGGACCGACGTACTGAATTGGAATTTCACCAAAAAAAGTTTGGCGTCATTGCTTGCGCGCTGACAACTGCAAACAGCGCGGCAGCGGAAAGAACCAATGCGCGATGGGACGAAACCATAAACAGACGCGATCTGGGCTTTCCCAAGCAAAAATAAAGACCGGCATTACGGTGTCTTTGCCATTTCGTGATAAGGCAAACCCAATTCGTAGAGCGGTAGTTCGTCGTGAATGGCGTTATAAACCGCATTGTTGTCGGCCCGGCTTGCCAGTTTCATCGCTTGGCGCGCGGTCTGCAGTGCCTCGTCAAAGCGTCCCGCTTCAGCATATGCGGCGGCCAAAGTGTGAAGAATCGTTGGATCGTTATTACCCGCGAGCGTATTCGCTCGCTCGGCTAATTGAACGGCGCGTTTACCGTCGCGTACTGAATCGTCCGAAGCCGTCGCGAGCAACCAGGCGAGGATATTCAGTGCGCTCACTTTGTCTGGCGCGAGTTGAAGCGCACGGTTAAGTTCCGCGGCGGCTTCGCCGCTCTGTCCGTTCTTCATTAAAGCAAGGGCGAGCGTGACACGGGTAGCGGCATCATTTGGTTGTAAACGCTTGGCAGCTTCGAGGTTTGTGATCGCTTCGGCCGTCCGGCCGCGTTGGAGGAGAAGCGAGCCAAGATTCAGGCGCGCATCGAGGTATTGCGGTCGCAAGGAAAGGGCGCGTTTGTATTCGGTTTCGGCCTGGTCGAATTGCCTGAGCTCACGCAGAGCGCTGGCGTAATTGTTATGTGAGTCCGCCTCCTCGGGGCGGATTTCGATCGCGCGCCGATATTCGGCAAGCGCTTCATCGACCTCTCCTTTTTCGATGTAGGCGCCGCCCAAATTGTAATGCGCGTCGACATAATCGGGCCAGATATTGATGGCCCTTCGATAATGCGAGATCGCTTCGTCCAGTTGACCCTGATTTTTCAGGGCCAGCCCGAGGTTATATTCCGCCATCCAGCATTTTGGGTTTTGTGCGAGGGTAGCCTGATAAAGGGTAATGAGATCATGATACTTCGCGCTTTGATGAAAGGTCAGTGCGCCAAGGATCAATAAGATACCCAACGTCGCAGCCGTTTGGATCCGTAGCCGGTGGATCGCAATTTTTTCAACGGCCGTGACAACGCCGGCACCCGCCAGGGCCAGCGGCCCCATGCTGGCGAGATATTGGAAATGATCGCTGACAAAGCTGTAGCGAAAGAAATAAACATCAAAAAAATCGAGCACCGGAAAAAGGGTAATGACGAAATAGGCGAAAGCGAAAGTAACCGGGCGCAAGCAGGTGTTCCGTTTGATGAATAAAGCGGTGGCGGCAAGAAGCAGCGCGACTAACGGGATCCAGGCAAGCCAACGCGATGGATCAACGTTCCAGCGGGAGTAGATGAAAATTAACGGATGTGGCCAGATGAGCTTGAGCAGATAAAACCAAATGGCGTCGGCTGAAATAAGAATGCGCTGAAGAGGCGTCTGCACCCATTCTGCTCCGGTAGCATGGGAATGAAATTTCTGTTCCCAGATTGTCCATCCGCTCGCCAGCAGCGAAATTAGAATGAAAGGGAGAAATAAACGCAGGTCGCGCTGCGCGATTCCGCCTTCGCGCCACCACAGGCAAAGGGCCAGCACCACTGGCAGCATTACGGTAGAAGGTTTGCTGGTGATTGCGGCAACGAAAAAAAAGATTGTCAGCCAGTAAAAGATTCCATTTCGTTTGCGATCGCGTGCCTGTAAAAAGCAGGAAATGGCAAGCAGGTAGAAGAAAGCCGACTGCGTGTTCTTTATTTCGGTGATCCACGCGACCGATTGCACCAGCACCGGGTGCAATGCCCACATTGCCGCTCCCACCCAGGCACCGCGCACCCGCAGTTGGACAAGGACCCGCCAGAGCAACAGAGCCGATGCCGCATGAAACGCGACGCCGAGGATGTGATAGGGCAGAGGATTTAGCCCGACAAAATGATGAAGAATCCAGAACGTCGTAAGGACGAGGGGGTAATAAACTGCGCTCGCGCTTGTCCAGATGTCGGCCAGGCCAAGAGGTCCAATGATGCAGGGATTTTGCGTCAGATGCGATTCATCGTCCCAGATGAATCCGGCAGCGCCAACCCGCACGTAGGCCAGGAAGACCAGGAGCAATAGAAGGAGCACGCCAACCAGACGCACCCACCATTGGACAGCACGCGTTTCACCGAAGGTCATCGTGTCATTGATCGCGTTGCCGTTGCGCTTTTGTCAATGCGATGTTCGGTAGTCAACGGTCGACGAAAAATTCCAGATCTCTAATCCTGGCAATTGCCTTATTGGGAGACGTGCGTCTGTCTCTTCTGCCGGTAAGTTGGCAAATCATCCGCTAGACGAATCCAAGGCAACCGGTCCTCAACCCAAGTGTGGTCAGCTGGCGTCACTGTCGTCGGCTGGTCGAAGCTGCAAACGGTGACATCTATCTCCTCAGCATCCGCTGCCGCGAGGAAGGTGAGCGGAGTACCACAATTTGGGCAGAACGAACGCAGACGCCCAGCCCACGGCAATTCTCTCGGTTGCCCGGTGGTGAATCTAAAGCCACTTCGGCTGAACGATGCCCACGTCACGAAGGGTGCGCCGCCGCTCCGGCGGCAGTCTAAACAATGGCAGTGGGTGATATTGTAAGGCTGCCCCGTCGCCTCATATCGGATCGAACCACACAAACAACCACCGGCGATAGCGTTTGGATTCATGCTTCTTTTCCCGAGTACCTTTTCTCATTAGTCGACAAGAGAGATTCCGTTTCATTACCTATACGCTCGGAGGGGGCGGTTAAACAGCTTTGTGAGACAGATGATTAGTATCAAGAGCGAGGAGTGCTGCGATGCCTCGTCCGAATTTTAAAGCGACCTGGTGCGCGATGCTGGGTTCGAACCAGCGAGTTGTCGCCGCGGCGACCGCTCTGGGCGCTAGCTTAACAAACGGTAGTTTTGGGGAAATACGGAAATGGTGCGCGATGCTGGGTTCGAACCAGCGACTTCTTGCGTGTGAAGCAAGCGCTCTACCACTGAGCTAATCGCGCCAATTTCCAGTCAGAGATTAGCACAAAATTGGATCGTCAAAGACCGAAACTTCATAGGGCGGCAGGGAGGAATGCCCGCCTTACAATTTCAGAAACTTGCTGAATGAAACAGCCACAGGCCTGTTTGGCGCACAGGCTTAAAGCCTATGTTACTCATGGAGCACGGGCGATGCAGGAATGTGAGCAGCCGATGGGCAAAATCCGAAGCCGTCGCATTAAAAATTCGCGCAGGTAGTTTGTCTGGTCGCATTGAATTCAACTTCTCCAAGCTATATTATCCCCGGTGTTTCGGCGAAGCCTGATCATAGTCAGTTGTTTGCTACTGGTAGCGTTTATTGGCTGGCTTGACTACATTACCGGTTTCGAAAACTCCCTCCTCATCTTCTACCTGGCGCCAATTGCCATCGGAACGTGGTTTCTCGGTATTTGGTTCGGCATCGCAATGGCAACATTCTGCGTTATCGCGACTGTCCTCGCAGACGTCGCTGCTGGTGTTCCCCGCGTCCCCGTTTGGAACTGTGCGACCGCTTTCGTTGCCTATCTTATTTTTATTTTTCTTCTCCGCCGATGGCATTCGCTGCTCAGCGAAATGCATCTGCGGGTAAAAGAGCGCACTGCTGATTTGCAACGCGAGCTCGCTCGAAGACAGCAATTGGAGAAGGAAATCGCGGTAGTCGCCGAAGAAGAACGTAATCGGGTAGGACGTGAACTACACGACAGCCTCGGACAACATCTTGCCGGGACAGGCTTACTGGCGGAGACCGTCGCGAACCAGTTGGAGAAGGAGAATAGTGCTATCCAACCTACTGCCAGAAAGGTGGTGAGGCTGATCGACCAGGGGATCGACCTTACCCGAAAAATTGCCCGTGGCCTGTATTCCTCGGAACTGGATGGCGACGGCCTCTTTTCTGCGCTGGAATCGCTCTCTCGCTCGGTCGCGAATGATCAAGTAAAATGCGAATTCGAGCACAGCGGCAAACCGCCTCGCTCCAAGGAACTGGTAACCCAAGTGTATTGGGTGGCGCGCGAGGCCGTTACCAACGCGCTCAAGCACGGCCAGCCACGGCATGTCCGAATCCACCTGCAAACTACTAGAGATTATCTTCGGCTAAAGGTCGAAGATGATGGTCGCGGTTTGTCTCAAGCCACGATGAAGGATGGGATCGGTTTAAGAGTGATGGCTCAGCGGGCGGAACTTGCCGGTGGAACATTGCGAGTAGAAAAGGCAGCGCACGGAACCGTCGTGCACTGCGAGATACCACTTGCCGAGAACTAGTCCAGATCCGTTCTCTCTGGGTCGAACAATCATTATCCCCATGCCGGGCTCGATCCTGGGTGCGCATGTCTCTCGTCGACGAATGACGAAGCACGGGTGACGAATGACGAAGGAATGACGAAAGAAGGACGAAGTTCGAATGACCTGCGGCACGGTCAAGGCTCCGAATTTGGCGAGCGGCAGCCCTAGTATTCTTATCTATGTCGGGCGATGCCTGTCAAAAGGGACCGCATAAGCAGATATCGCCCATTGCAAGTATTCGACTTCTGCCCATAACTACTTAAGTGGAAAAGAAGAATCGGTCCCGCGTCTTTATTGTGGACGATCATCCGGTCGTGCGCGACGGGCTTAAGAATTTGATCGAGCAGGAAGAAGACCTGATGGTTTGCGGAGAAGCGGCGGATGCAGCGACTGCCCTTAAGACAATTCCCCAAACATCTCCCGATGTTGCTTTGGTCGACCTTTCCTTAGAACATAGCTCCGGTCTTGAGCTGGTAAAGGACATCAGGAACCAGTACCCGGAACTTCCGGTCATCGTTCTTTCAATGCACGATGAGCTGGTTTATGGCGAACGAGCGGTCCGTTCTGGCGCGCGCGGTTATTTAATGAAAGGCGAAAGTTCGCAGCGGGTAGTCTCAGCCATTCGCAGTGTGCTTCAGGGCGAAGTATTCCTAAGCGAGCGATTAATAGCTCAGATCGCGTCGCGGCTGAGCCATGCAAAAACAACGCGGCCACCGATTGAACGACTGAGCGATCGCGAGCTGGAGGTGTTCCAAATGCTTGGGCAAGGAACGAGCACTACGGCCATCGCGGGAAAGCTCAATCTTTCGATTAAAACCGTGCAAATGTATGTTGCCCGAGCGAAAGAGAAATTTGGAGTAACAAGTGCACGCGAACTAATGCGCGAAGCTGTTCGCTGGGATGAAGCTCAGGTGAGGTGATCGGTAGCGCATGGCCGTGCTAAAAGCGGCAGAAGACTGCCGAACTCCAAAAGCTGGCGCCTGCTTGTACTGCCTCCGAAATTCGCGAAGCGTCTTGGAGTGCGCCAGCCCGCTGGCGCTTTGGATTTTAATTCCGCGCCGCTGAGCTTCATTTGCCGCTCCTCTTGAAATAAGGAAGCGAAGTAGCCTCAAAAAAAGTGGGTCGCGCCCTCCTTCAAAGAGCGCGAGCCAGGAATGAAAGCTACGACTAGCTAGTCGCCCGTCTTAGCGGCGCGGTCACCTTCTTTAATCGCGTCCGCTTCGCTCATGTATTTACCCTGCTTCGTCTTGCCGTAAAAACGTGAGCCTTCTTTATGATAGATGTGGCTTTCGGTATTAACCCATACCATTCCGTGACCACCACCTGGTGCCGGTGTAACATTAGCCTCGGCGGAACCTGTGGCGGTCGTTGCTGCCGGACTAGGGCTGGATTTAGGCTTAAATAAGGAACCAATCTTCGAGAGGGGGTTGGCCGGAGACGCCGACGCTGCCGGCGTCGCTGTGGAAGACGCGCCTGCTTTCTTGCGAGCGTGACGTTCCGCCGGCGAGGCTGATGCGGCCGGGCTTGCGCTTGATGCCGGCGACGCTTCTGCTTTCGTACGACCGCCTTTTTTCGCTGGCGACAGCGAAGCTTCCGGGCTGGTAGCTGGCGCGGGTGAGGTCTCGGCTTTCTTACGTCCGCGCGTTTTCGCCGGTGAAGCAGAAGCTTCGGGGCTGGCCGCTGGCGCAGGGGAAGTCTCAGCTTTTTTCTTACGGACCTTCTTCGCCGGTGAAGCGGATGCTTCAGGGCTGGCGCTGGGCGATGGAGTCGGGCTTTGTGCGCCAACCAGGGAAACGCCCGCAAAAATAATTATCGATACAAGCAAAGCACGTTTCGTAGTCATGAAACGCAGGCTAAAGGCGTGCTTGGACTTTCGTCAACGCTAACGTGAAACGGATCAGCGTAATGAAGTTGTTGCGGATGCCGGCGATTTGTTTTTTAGCAACAAAGCAGCGACCAGACCGACGCAGAGAAAGCCGATAATTTCAATAGACATGTAGGCAGCGGTGTAATTGGAAGGGAAGCCATACCAGTTCCAGTAGGGAATGTTCGTGGTGATTGCCGCAAGAATTCCAGCGACGAAAACGAACCCGATTCGACCGCTGAAACTTTCAATCCCGGTCTGAGTAAGAAGGAAAACAACGAGCATGGCTTCGAGGAGTTCGGTGGCAAACTCGATGCCCAACAACTTGCCGAATGAAAACTCTCGGGTGGAATGATAAAGCAACACTCCCGATGGACCGCTGGCGGCTTTCTCCATAGCGCGTTTCATCGCGTCGCTCTTCTCCTGCCGGGTTGCGTTTGGGCCCGCCTTGTGTCCCGGAAAATGATAAAGGCCGTGAGCGTCGCCAAGGTTTGTTTTTAAAGCATCGAGCATCGCGGCTTCATCCTTGAATTCACGCATGCCCGTTTCGCCGAGGGGCAGCAAATCATGCGCCAGGAAGCTCCAGATAAACATTGTGATTCCACCAAGAATAGCTGCGACAAAAGCACGCGTTGTCATAATGACTCTGCGGATTGCCAGTTTCTGAAACCAATTGCAAGTCTAACTTCGCGGTAGGCTCTCGATAAGCGAATCGCTAAATTGTTGAATCGCTTCAAGCGACGTCCCGTTTTCTCTGGGTTTGCTCTGGCCCACTATGGCATGGCGATCAACTGGTGGGATTCCAGCTGTGCTCCAACCTCGCCGCATGATGACCTGTTGCGACCAAACGCACTACCGAGAATTGGGAGTGGTCAAAGTGTGGTCGGGTACGTTTCGGGCAGCTCACCGCGGTCCCATTGGGAGGTGCGTTCAAGAGGCTCTAGCGCCTTGGTTTGATCGATGTGAATGATGACGTCGAATTGCGCCGGCAATCGTACTTCGAAGTAATGACTGAGACGCTCCGTTCGTGGTCGGTAAATCACGCCGATGGCACGCTGCAGCCGGTCCCTTTGCAACAAATCGTTAGCCCTGTTGCGCTCGCGCAGGTCAATCCAGAAAGTCGGCTGATCAGTAGCGTGAAATAGTTCCTCGTAACTGCCGGCCAGGGCTGGGCGCACGTGCTTACGTTCGGCAGGCGCGCCCCAGTCCGATGCGGCCGTAACCGTCCCCACATAGGTGCTGAAGCCGATGGCGAAGGCGCGCTCGCCAAAGCGTTCGCGGACGAGCTGGCCAATATTAAGCTCGCCGCGCGCGTGCATTTCTGTGGCTCGGGCATCGCCCAGATGAGAGTTGTGCGCCCAGACAACAACTTTGGCCTGACCACTGTCGAGGTGACTAAATAGCTCACTCAACGTTTCGAACATGTGTTGGTCACGCAAGTTCCACGAACTGGCGCGACCGTGAAACATGGCGCGATAGTAGCGTTCCGCATTCATAACCAGCCGTGCGTTCTGCTCTGCGGAAAAGAATTCTTCCTCACCAATGTGTCCGTCGCGCCGGATGAATTCGGCGTATTTTCGTCGCAATTCCGTTAGCTGTGCTACGACATCGTCTTCGCATGGCTCCGCTCTGCCGGCGACAGTGGCGAGCCCATAATGCTGCGGATCTTCGCCAAAATGATCGAAACAAGCATAGCGCTGACGGGCCCGGCGCGCCGCGGCGGGATCGATTTTGTCGAGATAATTGAGCACCGCTTCGATCGAAGTATGCATGCTATAGAGATCGAGTCCGTAAAAGCCGACAAGATTGTCTTTATTGTGCGCATTCCATTGTCGCAGCCATTCGATAAAATCCACGACAACAGTATTACGCCACATCCATGAAGGAAACCGGCGAAAATCGTTGAGGGCTTCGCTGGCTCGCTTGTCATCACTGCGGCCGGTGACAAAGCGGTGAACACGAAAACTGTCTGGCCAATCTGCTTCCAGAGCAACGGCGCGAAATCCTTTTTCTTCAATTAATCGACGAGTAAGGGCAGTACGGATCGCGTAAAACTCATGCGTTCCATGTGAGGCTTCGCCGATGAGAACGCATTGTGGCTCTCCAGCCATTTCTACCAGCGAGTCGTAGTCCGCATTCGTGGTAAGCGCGCGTGCGGCGCCGGCAATTACGGCGGCCTCGTTATCAAGCGCTGTTTTCATGCCAAAGCCAACCTCGTATTTGCTTCGCGCTTCCGAGAAAAGATGCGTGCATGTCATCCGAGGGAAACATAATTGTGCGTTTCCGGAGAAAAGGGCAGAATCCTGTCTGGCGCACAGACTTGGAAGTCTATCTTCCATCGCGGCCGAGCGATCTGGGTAATCCGCCGTTTAGAATCTTGCTTCGTTCTTGCCGTCATGGATTCAGCTTAGCTCACCATCGATTTCGCGTAACTGACGGGCCCTTGTTGGGCTCGCAGGAGGTCCCCCCTGCAGTTCAGAAAAAGGGACCTGTCCTGCGCCGTCGCGGTGAAACGCTTCAACCTTGTCGAGATAACGAATTGGTCTACCCTAAAACGGGATGCCCGTAAATGGATGGAAGGCGACATTATCCGTCGCTGCGGCGGCAAGCCTATTGGCTATTTTCTCCCTAAGAAAGGTTTGGGCGGTTCGGATAAAATTGCGCTTGCCCTCATCGGATTTAAAAGCCTGGCCGACTACGAAAACTACCGCGGGAAATTGATGGACGATTCCGAGGCGCGGGCGAATCTGGCGGAAGCTGAGAAGTCTCGCTGTATTCTGTCGGAGGAGCGATCGCATTTTTATCGGATCGAATAAAGGACAGCGGAGAGAGGAGTTGACAGATCGAAATGCGCGTTGAGCCCAATATCGCTCCGGTGGCCGCGTTGTTCGGCGAGCCGAGCCGTGCGGCTATTTTGACTGTGCTGTTGGACGGCGGTGCCTTGCCCGCGGGTGAACTCGCGGGCGTAGCGGGCATAAACCCGACGGCCGCCAGTGGACATTTGTCAAAACTAGTCACCGGGGGACTGCTGGCGGTGGAGGTTGAGGGGCGGCATCGATATTACCGGCTGGCTAATCCCGCCGTCGCCACGGTGATCGAAGATTTGGCGCAGCTTTCTGGAAGGCCAGCAATTTTCAATCTGCCGCAACTCTCACCCTCCGCGCTGGCCCTTCGCCAGGCCCGCACTTGTTACGATCATCTGGCCGGCGAGTTAGCCGTCACGATCACTGCCACCCTTGAAGATCGGGGATGGCTTGTTCGAGGGAAAGGTAAGCGTTACGAGATCGGGAGTGAAGCGGGGCGGCAGTGGTTTGCTAACCAGGGAATAAGTTTCCAAACGATCAAACCGGGCCGATATGGGTTGGCAAGACAATGTCTGGATTGGACTGAGCGCCGACCACATCTCGCCGGTCCTCTGGGAGCGCATTTACTCGCCCGATGGTGCGAACGCGGTTGGTTCAAGCGCGGAAGGGGGCAACGGCTGGTGGAGGTCACTGCTTTGGGACGGCGCAGGCTGCGCCAGGAACTTGGTCTGACTTTTGGCAATCACGGTTGCGAACCTTTTGCAGCGAGACGTCATGGACGTTGCATTCTACGAAAGGCTTGACGGACACGCCGGTAACACATCGTTGATCCGGTTGCGCCTGCTGTCCGAATTGACGGGCTGTGAGATTCTAGGTAAGGCGGAATTCATGAATCCCTCTCGAGGAGAGCAGGAATTACGGCAAAGAATCCTCAATTTGTCGGGTGTTGCGGAGTGGCAGAATGCGGGCTGTGAGATTCTAGGTAAGGCGGAATTCATGAATCCCTCTCGAGGAGAGCTTCATCAGGAATTACGGCAAAGAATCCTCAATTTGTCGGGTGTTGCGGAGTGGCAGAATGCGGGAATCCACGAAGACGCGTTTTGTGTCGAACGGACAATGTTAATGCATATCCATGGCCACGGCCATTGCGACATTCGCTTGTCGAAAGGTGATCAGAAGCAGTTCTTGCGGAAGGCAAAACATGTCCGCACCGCTGGGCGCCGGAAGCAGGATACGTCACGTTCATTGTGGACCATGAACAGGATTTGGAGCCAGCAACGGATCTGATTCGGATGTCGCATCATCATTTTGCCGGCAAACAGATCGTTTTCCGAACGGAATACCAACAGACCCAACAAGGATCGTAATAACAAGGGATCGATTATGAAACTATTTGTCATGGGAGCGACTGGTCGGACCGGCCAGGAGGTTGTTCAGCAGGCGCTCGCAAGAGATCATCATGTAACCGGGTTTGTGCGTTCACCTGAAAACGTCAGGTTGAAGAATGAGCGACTGACCGTCTTGAAAGGGAATGTCATGGACGAAAACGAACTTTTTCGCGCCATGCAAAATCATAATGCGGTAGTTTCGACCCTGGGACCGCGAGAAGTTTTTAAACCGAGCTCAATGCTCCATGATAGCGCTCTTGCGACCACTCGGGCAATGAATCGTTCAGGAGTAAAACGGCTCGTCGTTCTCTCGGCGGCAGCGCATTTCCCTGGTATCCTCAATCGCATCGCCAGTTTTATCATGCGGAACCACATGCACGATTCACTCGCGATGGAGGCGATCGTGCAAGCCAGCGGTCTGGACTGGACGATCGCCCGGCCTCCTCGTCTCACTCAGGAAGGCTATACCACCCATCGAAGTCGGGAAGATGCCGCTCCCCGGATGGGTTTCAGTCTGTCCCGCAAAGCGGTGGCGGCGTTCATGCTCGACGCGATCGAACAAAAGAAACATTTCCACAAGATCGTGGGTATCGCGAAATAACTTATAGATTTCTGGAAACGAACTTGCCGAGCAAATGAAACTAGTCGCGCGACCGATGCCACAGTTGTCGTGCTGAAGGACACCGGCCACTGGATTCTGCAGGAAAGACCGAAGGAAACAACCGACGCGCTGGTTAAGTTTCTTTGACTGCCAAGATCCCCCGGAGGCTTAACCCCACAATTCACGCGGAGGAATACCGATCCTACCATTATCATATGACACTGCATGATGACGGTCGCCAGCGAGGAGCAACGGGCCATCGAGGTCGACGTAATCGGCGGCGCTGGCGAGAAGGCGGGCCGGAGCGATTCCTAACGAGGTGCAGACCATGCAGCCAATCAATAATTTGAAGCCGGCTTCGCGGGCGCGTTCGGTCAAGAGCATCGCTTCAGTTAGCCCGCCGCTCTTGTCGAGTTTTATGTTTACCATCTCATAGCGATTCTTCAGGCGGGGAAGATCGGCAGTAGTATGGCAACCTTCATCCGCGCAGACAGGAACAGGGTGATCGAGGGTTTCGAGGACTTCATCGGCATCCGCCGGAAACGGTTGTTCGATTAATTCGATCCCGAATTGGCATAACGCTGGCGCGACTTTGCAGTAATGGTCTGAGGTCCATGACTCGTTAGCGTCGATCAGCAGACGCGCCGCCGGCGCCGCCTCGCGCACAGCTTTGACCCTGGCAAGATCCGGGTCGTCGCCGCCCAGTTTGAGTTTCAGAATAGGAGCAGTTGCATGAACTTTCGCCACCGCAGCCATTGCAGCCGGCGTGTCCAGACTAATCGTAAACGACGTTTTAACTTCGGGAGCGAGCGGGATGTTCGCCAGTTCCCAGGCGCGTTTGCCCGAAATTTTCGCTTCAAGGTCCCAGAACGCACAGTCCAACGCATTACGTGCCGCACCCGCCGGCAACAGCTTTTGAATCTGCTGCCGATCCAAACATTGTCTGCTTTTGATGGATTCGATCTGGGCCAAAACAGAGGCAGGGCTTTGGTTGTAACGTCGGATCGGGACCGCTTCACCACGTCCGATGTGCTGTCCATCGGTCACGGTCACGACAACGACACGGGCTTCCGTGCGAGCACCGCGGGAAATGCGAAACGGTTTATCTAAAGGCCAGCTTTGTTCCTGTGCGTCAAGTGCGAGGTGACCGGCGTTCAAATCGTTTAATTAACTAGCATTCAACTCTCAAGAGGCAACGTTTCAATCGAGGTCAGTCCGATGTTCCGCGCGGATTTCGACCGCGCTTGCCAATCACTATTCAACGATCACTGTTCCCGTTTCTCTCCCTCTGGGTAGCGCACTCGTCTCGAGTGCTGGTTTCCGCGTCTCGCGGAAACAGACTTCGAGAGATCGCGCGGTAGCCGCAGGCCACACATTGTCAATGTGGAGCTGGTGTCGGCGTCAGGTCGGAACTCGCACGAACGATTGACCTTCGCGCAACAATTATCTACAACGACCGGGAACCAAACATGCACGTCATCCTTCAAAGAATACAACTATTCGTCACTCTGCTCCTAGTAACCGGATCACCGATGGCAGCGCGCGCGAGCGAACCAATCACCGTCGTTTACGGCCATGGACGCGCGTGGCTCATGGATCTAACAATCACTGGACAAACCCAGCTTGAGAAAGGCGATCTCGAAGCGGCACAGAGAAGCCTGGACACGGTCCTTAAGGCCGATCCTGCTTTTTACCCTGCCTACTACGTTCGAGCTAGAGTATTTCTGAATCGAGGCAAGTTCCAGGAGGCGATCCAGGACTGCAACGAGGCATTACGAAAGGATTCCACTTTTGCAGAAGCTTCCTTGCTTCGGGCCAAGGCAAACTATGACCTCGGCCGCTACGGCGAGAGCCTGAACGAAATTGATCATGTAATTACTATTCGCCCCCGTCGAGACGCTTTCGCCAGAGCGTACAGCGACCGCGCCTGGCTGCGACTAAACTGTCCGGACCAATCCTACCGAAATGGACAGCAAGCCGTCAAAGATGCGACCGCGGCTTGCAAGCTCATTGATTGGAAGGACGAGGACATGATCGACACCCTGGCGACGGCGTATGCAGAAGTCGGCGACTTCGATTCTGCCGTTCGTTATGAAGAGAAAGCGCTAGCCATCAGAGGCGTGAAGGCTAACGATTCCAAGCGCCTGCAAGCACACCTTGATTCATTCAAACAACACCGGCCGCTGCATGCTCGCTAAATAGCTTTGTTCCGAACGCGCTCCTAGTTTTGCCTGTGTGCGCTTTGGCCCATTCTAGTTCTGCGGAGCGACAGGCTCCAACCTGTTAAGTGCCACTTCGGCTCGGACTTTCGGCAGGTTACGGAACATAGACCTCCAGGTCTGTGCGCCCAGCGGAGTTGTACTCCGCTACCATGCCGACTGAAAAGCGGACAAAATGTCCGCTTGGCGCACAGGCGGCTGGCCTGTGTTCCATCGCTTAAACAGCCACTCAGATTTGGATTGTCAGCCGCGTGAACGATCTAAAAGATTAACCCCATGAAAGTCACCAAAAACATCGGCATGCTGCTGCTCGCGGTTTTTTTGATCATATATGGCCTCTTAGGGTTTGGCGTAAATTTAGGGCCAGCTGTTTTTCTGCTCTACCTCGTCGCGCTGGCCGCCGGCATCTTTATTCTTATTGGCAAATAGGTATGGGGAAATGACGAAGCACGAATGACGGAGCACAAATTGCGATCTCATGCTCGTGCTCGTAATCGTAATCGAAGGAAGAACGGAGGATCGGGCCGGAAAGCAGGGATTACGGAGCAGGAGGGGAGATGGTGATAAGTAAGAAGTAAGAAGTGGAGGAGCGGCTGACCTAGTTGAGCAACTCGACCGGGTCGCCTTTGCGGATCATGCCTTCGACGAGCACGGCGCCGTAGACACCGGCCATGCCGCTGTGAGCTTGCGCGACTGCTTTCAAGATCGCGGGTGATTTCTCTGCTGTATCCGGATCGAGCGTGATCATCATGCAGCGCGGATCGCGCTCTAGAATCGAGACGACCACTTTCGATCCGATCCGCATGGATCGACCGACGAACGCGTCCTCGGCGAAGCCGTCGGAGGATGTTAAATCCAAATAAACATTTGCCCGGAAGCGCCGCTTATCTATGGTGATCCCTGTTTCCTCGCCCAGTTTTTTTGCCGATTGCACGGCAAAGATCGATAACGGACGGCAATCGGTCATGGCCTTGTCCGAGCGACGCAATGTGAGTTGGTGCTTCTCGTCGACGTTTGTTCGGAGATGGTCGATCAAAGCCGGGTCGTCGATCGCAATAGTTTTTCCATCTGGCGTCTCGACATCGATCATCAGCTCGATGGGGTGAGCCGAGAGCGGATTTACTCCCGGCGGCAAACTTTCCGCATCAGCCAAATCAACAGGCTGCGCCGCTTTGTTCGGATTGCGGAAGCGCGGCCGGTATCGAATCATCTGACGTTGCTCGCGGCCGGTGAAAAACGGAAAGCCCTTTCGACCGGCCGAACTCTCGAAAGCAAAAAGGCGATCGCCATAAACTCCTGCATAGCTGGCGAACAGTTCGCCCAACTCCTCTCCGCACATACTTTTGACCGGATAACGCCAAAGGCTTTCCACTGTTCCGATGGTACTCATTCTTGCCTCCTTAATATAGTATAGAAGCGGCCGGGCATTTTAGGAAATTTGAGCTTTCCTGTTGCTGGCGGCGCTGACTCACAGTTCGCGCACACCGGTGAGCAAGCGATCGACTTCCTCCGTTGTGGTGTAGCAGGCACAACCGGCGCGAACAAGTCCGTCCGGAGCCAGCCCCAATCGTTCGACCACTGTCATGGCGTAGAAGTCGCCGTGTGAGAGGAAAACGCCGCATTCCGCCAATTTTCTCGCCACCTCTATCGATGGTACGTTGTCCATCGTGAATGCAATCGTCGGTGTGCGCGTTGTACCGGGTGGCGGCCCGTAAAGACGGACACGCTCTATTTCCCGCAAGCCATTCCTGAGTTGTGTGATTAACGCTTTACCGCGTTCGTGAAGGTGCCGGAACGCCGCGTGCAAGCTTCCACGCGGCGTGGCGCCCGGAGCAAGTGAGGCGAGAAAATCCACGGCGGCGGCCGCGCCCGCAATTCCTTCATGGTTTTGGGTGCCAGTCTCGGCCCGTTCCGGCACTGAATCGGGCGCCGGAATCAATTTCGGAAAATCAAGCGACTCGAGCAGATCATGTCGGCCGTAGACAATTCCGACGTGCGGGCCGTAGAACTTGTAGGCGGAACAGGCGAGGAAATCACAATTCCAATCGCGCACATCGATTAACTGATGTGGCGCGTAATGAACCGCGTCGACAAAAACCTTTGCGCCGATGTGGTGCGCCATTTCTCCGGCGCGTTTTACGTCGTTGATCGTCCCGATAGCGTTCGATGCCGCCCCAATCGCGACCAATTTGGTATGTCGGGTCAATTGCCGGGAAAAATCGTCCCAATCCAGCTCGCCCATTTCAGGAATCATTTTCACCGTGCGCACTTTCAGGCCGCATTCTTTCTCCAGTGTCCGCCACGGCGCGATATTGGCATGGTGATCAAGCTCAGTGACCACGATCTCGTCATCGGGTCCGTACTCGCGGGCGAGAGCGCGCGCGAGGTGAAAGGTTAAGGTGGACATGTTGGCGCCAAACACGATTTCGGCCGGACTTGCGTTTAGAAAATCGGCCAGCACGTTCCGAGCAGAGTCAATGATCGCGTCGGTCTCCTCACTGCTGGGATAGGCCCAGTGGGTATTGGCGTTGTGATGGTAAAGATAATCATTCATTGCCTCGACCACCGCCCGGGGCACCTGAGTGCCACCGGGCCCGTCGAAATAAGCGACCGGATAACCGTGATGAGTTCGGGTAAGCGCCGGAAAACAGCGACGTATTTCTTCGACTGGTATCATCATCTCGGTGCGGGAGAACCCATATTGTTTTTGTAGAGTGGTTGACATCAAACCAGGCGGCATAGTGGCACTCAGCACCTGTTGATGGGCTTTAACCTACAGTTCGTTGAAACGCGCTTCTTCATCCAGAACGCACTTCGCTTCGCCGAAGATGGACTGCGCCTCCTCAGGCGAATTGCCTACCGCAGTCAGGCCCAGTCGCCCGGCGCTGCCAAGAGCGCTGAGCATATGGAAAACGACGCCTGTCTGCCGGACCTGTCCAAAGTGCAGGCCGCGCCGAACGGCGAGATCAAAAAGATCGTCGGGAGTGAACCCGCGATAGCGCGGCGACTCGAGATGATCGCTAGCCACCAGAAATTTCTTGTGCCCATTCGGCGCGATAAAGGTAGCGCTTTCTGGATCGTAACGGCCGCCAGTGAGAAATTGCAGAGTCAGGAAAGGATGCGTGGTTCCGCCTTTCCGAAGGTTGATCTCGATTGCATAGGTTTGCCATGACTCCGTGTCCTGGGCGCGCGTCACCACGAAATCGAGCGCGAAACGACCGATTACACCGGCATCTCGCAAAAGGTCTCCAACCTTAGCAGCGTCATGGGTGATCGCGGTCGCGTAAGCTGGATCGGCTGGAAAGATGCAGCCGAGGTAGCTTTGTCCGCTCGGGCCGCCAAGCATTTGATCGTGAGTCGAAAGAAGTTCTACCTTGCCAAGCGGCGTGATGCGCAACTGCACGCTCGGACTGCGCACCTCCTTTGCTCCAATGCCGACCCGTTCTTCAACAATTCCACCTCGAGCGCGAAACTTCGCTGCGTATTCATCGAAGCTGACTTTGCCGAGCTCGAATCGCATCGCTCGCACACGGTCGAAGATGGCGGCATCACCAGACTTGTCCAAATTCGACAAATCGACCGTCGCGTTTCCTTCGCCAGAGACACCCTCGTTCAACTTCACTATCGCTTGTTTCATCGAGGGTCGCTGAGCACGCATTTGAACCAGCGCCGAGACGACTTCATCAATACTGGTCAGATTGTCGGATCCAAGCGGATGATTAATTCCTGCCTCGGCGAATAGCCGCCGGCATCCGCTTTTGGTTCCAAAAGGAAGATGGCGGGGATCGGCGCCATAAAGCGGGATTCCCAGACGCAGTGCGAGATTTCTCTCGAGAAAAGTGGTGTTATAGCAAACCAGGTGAGCGCGTTCCTTATCCTTGATGCCGGCTTCGATTCGCTCAAGAAGGCGTGGCCGCTCGAGTAACTTCAGGCTGAGAGGACGCGGCGAATCATCGTAGGGCGAGAGCAAAGTAAGCCGGCGCATGGCGTGACTTGGAATGACGCCCGAAAGCAAATCCAAATAATATTCGATCACGCTCGGGTGGATCGCCTGAGAGGTCACGTAAATCATCCGCGCGCGTGGTTGAGCGAGCAGCAGCAACAAGAAAAGAAACCGTTCTTCGTAGCCCTGTGCCTCGAGACTCGTTACTGTTACGTCGACTGACATGGAAGGAACGACGACGATTGTTTGCTCTTGCTGATTGAAGGATTCAATCAATTCCCAGAGTGGGACAAGTTTTCTCTGCAGTTGATCGAACTGCGCCGCTGCTCGCTCAGCTGACACGCCAGAGGGAAGTCCGATTAGTGCCGGATCGGGGTTCATGCTCAAAAGAAGTTAAAATGTTACAAGGTTACAAAGTTAAAACGGTTCAGTCGTGCGCAGCCCACAATTAATGGTCGCGAGTCCATCCAGCACTCGGCATCTTAACATCGAACATCCAACGTGGAAGCTCGCCCTCCCTTGAGCCGAGCTCCGTGCTCGCGGCTCCTTCGTTCCAGCTCAGCCGCGATCGTAAGGAACGATGTCATCCCACTCGTTGGCGGAGGAGCGGGCGACGAAGGCGACTACCGGTTCGGTGTCGCTCATGTTGAAAACTTCGTGAGGCACGCCGGGTTTGATGTAGATGAAATCGCCGGCTTCGTTCTCCAACACCTGCTTGAGTCCGGGTCCGAATTCGTGGCGGACTTTTCCTTCGAGGATGTAAAGGATGAGCTCGAAGCCGACGTGAATATGGGCTGCGGCGACGCCACCCGGAGGAATCGTCGCGACGTTGGCTGATAACTTCGTCGTGCCTACATTTTTAGCCGACATCCCTTGTTTATAATGGATGCCATTCCAATCTCGACGAGGGCCGCCGCCACGAATCGTTAGTATCCCATTGTGATCCTCCACGGCGCTGAGTTGGACGTTGTCTTTGTCGTTCTTCATAATGAGTGACTGTTTTCTCGAATTATTTCAGATACTTGTCGAACCAGGCAACCGTGCGATCCAGTCGATCGATCTGGTTCTCTGGTTTGAGATAAAGATGGCCTTCTCCAGGATGCACCACTAGCTGTGTCGGAATCCCAAGCGTCCTTAACGCATGCCAGAACTCGTAGGATTGCGGAGTGGGACATTCGGCATCGCGTTCGCCGACGATGACCAGGGTGGGAGTCTTGACCTTTTTGATGTACTCGATAGGCGAACTCTTCCGATAAACGGCAGGATCGTCGTAGACCGATGAACCGAAGAAGGGGATCATCCATTGATCAATCAGGTTCTGGCCATAGTAACTTTGCCAATTGGCGACGCCAGCACCGGCGACGGCGCCATGGAAACGGTTCGTCTGTGTGACCGTCCACATCGTCATGTAGCCGCCGTAACTCCAACCGGTCACACCCAGACGCGCAGGATCGATTGGATACTTGGCAATGGCGGCATCTACTCCCGCAAGGATGTCGCGCAGATCGCCGCCCCCAAAGTCTTTCACATTCGCGCGAGTAAAGTCTTCTCCCTGACCATAGCTTCCGCGCGGATTTGGCAACAGAACGTAGTAACCGCGTGACGAGAGTGCCGCGATAATGGCTCTTGCCATTCCAAATGAAGCGGGCCACTCCGGCGTGGTTGCGCTGGAAGGTCCGCCGTGAATGAGAACGACCATTGGATATTTTTTACCGGATTCGACGCGCGCCGGTGGGAGAAGCCATCCTTGGATGTCAAATCCTTCGTTGGTCCACTGAAGGCTTTCGGCTTTGCCCCAGGTCGGTGATTGACCGGAATTATTACTGGTTAGTTGGCGCGATTCACCGATCGGTCCGGTCCAGATTTCAGGCGGCGTTTCGTAGCTGTTCCGGGCTGCGGCCGCGAATTTGCCATCCTTGGACAGGGCGAAGTTAGGGAAATTGCCGAAGGCATGAATATGCTCTGCGCGTTTCCAGATCGTTCGCACTGAATTATTGCCCAGTGCTAATTCAGAGATCGCGCTTTCGCCGCCGACTATTTCTGTAAGAAGGATGCGATCCGGCGTGAGCCAAAAAAGAGAACTGGCTGAGCTATTGCGCTTTTCTGTGCGATTCAAAATGTCGTGACCATCAGCTGAGATCGTAAACAAGTCGCCGCCATGAAATCCTTCATCGCTCATCAATCCTTCAATAAATGCGATAGACGTACCGTCCGGCGACCAGCGTGGGACGGCTACTTGGAGCGAAGGCTTGTAGATCGATGTGGCCTCGCCCTTTGCGATGTCGATCGCGTAGATCTGCGCGATCCACCAGTTGTTGTCGCCAGGACCCGGAGCGGCAGTTGCCACAAATTTCTTGTCATCAGGAGACCAATCGTAGTCGTAGATGTGAAGATTCGGTGGCGACACCTGCCGTAGCCGTCCGCTGGTGGTATCGAGAATCGCAATCCGCTGGTTGTGGATCGCGGTGTCGATTACGCCGGTAGTAGCAGCTGCCGCCATTAAAGGACCGCCGCCACCAGCGCCTTCTATATAGAGGAAGGCAATTTGTTTGCCGTCGTGCGACCAACGAGGCCGCGCCGCGTATCCTTTCAGGTGGCTAAGTTTTCGAAGCTTGGAGCCATCGGCATTTACCGACCAGAGTTGTCTCTGCTCTTTCTCGCCCGCGGTAGAAAAAAAAGCGACGGTTTTGGCGTCGGGCGACCAGACCGGATCGGCATCGATCCTCTCTCCTACGGCTTCCAGGTTGACCAACGCAGCGGACGAATTACCCGACGTCGCCTGAATATATGTCTGCTTCGATGTGGTTGCGGCGGTAGACTGGACCCACGCCACGTGCGAACCATCGGGAGACATGGTGATATCCCCGTAGAGAACAGTTTTCCCCAGCTGTTCAGTCAGCTGCGCGGTCTGGGCCATTGACAATGTCGGAATTATCAACGCCGAAGGAAGGTAGCCCAGTAAAAATTGTTTCATTTGGTGATCCTGACAAAGGCCCGACGCTCTGCAAGAGCGGAAGCGGGCTCGGTCAATCGTGAATGGTGATTGGTCATCAGAGGAGACGTTGAAATATGAGAAGTGGTCGGTGATTGGAAACGAAGAAGCAAGAGGCGAAAGGTCCGAATTGGAAGTCCGGAATTATAAAAAGGAAAAAGGCTCCGAACGCATTCGCGAGCAGCCGGTTTGACGATTCGACGTTTCAACGCGACGAAGCAAGCGGAGTTCGGTATTGCCCGCACCGAAGCCGTTTTCATAATTGAACTAATGGCCATGCGCCCTGTTGGGACGGTAACTTTTCTCTTCACAGACATGGAAGGGTCCACGCGAGCCTGGGAAGCGCATCCCAAGGAAACGCGCGCGGCTCTGCAACGCCATGATGAGATCGTAGCAAGGGCGATCGAAGCGAATCGCGGAACAATTATTCTGGAACGCGGGGAAGGCGACAGCGTCTTCGCGGTTTTTGAGCGGGCCAGCGATGCGGTGGCGGCGGCCTGCGAACTTCAATTGGCACTGGGCAAAGAAGAATGGCCGTCAGAAGTGCCGCTGCGCGTACGCGTGGGGATTCACACCGGGGAGGCTGACGCGGATTACCGCGGCGCTCACGTCAATCGCGCTGCGCGCATTCGCGCGATCGGTCACGGCGAACAGATCCTGCTCTCTGCTGTTACCGCGGGAATTGTTCGTGGGACACTGCCCGATGGCACGTCGCTCATCGATCTCGGGCAGCATCGATTGCGAGACGTTTCCGACATGGAACATGTGTTTCAGCTGGCACATCCGGATTTTCGAGAAAACTTTCCGCCGCTAAGATCGGTAAGCAATTTCCGACAAAATTTGCCGGTCCAATTGACGTCGTTTGTGGGACGCGGTCGCGAACGAAAAGAAGTAGCCGCACTAATCGACGATCATCGCGTAGTCACGCTGATTGGCTCAGGCGGGAGCGGCAAGACGCGATTGGCGATCCAAGTAGGGGCCGACGAGCTCGAAAAATTCCCGGACGGGGTACGTTTTGTCGATCTTGCGCCATTGAATGATGCGCCGCTAGTGGTCGATGCGATTGCCAGCAGCATCGGCATCAAGGTAGAGCAGGGAATTAGCGTGGTCGACGCGCTAGTGCGAACGCTGGAAGGAACCAAAACTCTCGTCATCATCGACAATTGTGAGCACGTCATAAAAGCGTGCGCCGACACCGTGACTGGATTGCTTCGCGCCGGAGAGAGCGTGCGCGTGCTCGCCACCAGTCGCGAACCTCTGGGCTTGGCCGGGGAAATGACCTGGCGCGTGCCTTCGTTGTCGCTGTCTGACGATGCAACGAAAATCGAGGAGATCGGCGAGTCCGAGGCGGTTCAACTTTTTGTCGATCGCGCGTGCGCTGTTCGGCCGGGATTCACGCTGACGTCCGCGAACGCGCAGGCAATTACAGATATTTGCCGAACGCTCGAAGGACTGCCGCTTGCGATCGAACTTGCGGCCGCGCGCGCGAAGGCTCTCGCTGCACACCAAATTCGCGACCGCTTATCGGATCGGTTTCGACTGCTAACCGGCGGGCGCGGCCGGCACCAGACTTTGCGATCGACGATCGACTGGAGCTACGATTTGCTTTCGGAAAAAGAACGCGCGCTTTTCCGACGATTGTGTGTTTTTGCGGGCGGGTTCGATTTGCCAGCAGTGCAGGCGATCTGGCCAGATGGCGATCCGCTGGATCATATCGAACAACTGGTCGACAAATCGCTCGTCACGGTGGAGCAACTTACCGACGAAAAGTTGCGTTATCGCTTGCTCGAAACACTGCGGCAATACGGTGCGGAACGGCTCGTCGAAGTAGGCGAAGAGGACGAGGCACGGGAGCGACATTTTGCTCATTACCTTGGCATCGCCGAACGCGCCTACGCCCAGCGGATCGAGCACGAAGCGGAAATGCTCGCGTCGCTCGAAGCCGATCACGACGATTTTCGCGCCGCATTAGAATGGTCGCGTTCGCAGCCACGCGATCTGCTTCGTCTTGCCTCATCGCTCGGTTGGTTCTGGCATCTTCGCTCACATTATCGCGAAGGGAGAACCTGGCTGGAGCAGGCGTTAGCCCTTAATCCGACCGAACGCTCGCGTGAAAGAGCGCGTGCCTTGTGGGCGTTGAGCATGATCCTTAACTGGCAAGGCGATGTTGCTGCGGCTCGCCCGCTCGCGGAAGAAAGTTTGGCGTTGTGGCGCACGACTGATGATCCGCTGGAACTTGCTCTTGCCTTGGAAAGCGTCGGCTGGTCGCACTTCGCCGCGAGCAACTATTCTGAAGCGTTGCGCTCGATGGAAGATTGTGTCGAGGCTTACCGCAGACTCGGTTCGGCTAAGTTAATCACGCGCGGTCGCGTCGCGGTCGGACAAATGCTGGCGGCTTTGGGCGATGTCGAACGTACCGAGCCGCTCGCGCGCGAAACACTGGCAGAAGGGCGGGCCCAGGGCGAACCCAAGTTTGTGCATTTCTCGCTTCATTATCTGGCCGACTGTGCGTTGTGGCGCGGCGATGCAAAAAATGCGGTGCAACTTTATGGCGAAAGCTTACGGGCCGCGCTCGACTACGGGAACGAGATGGAAGCTGCAACCGAAGTGCAAGGTATGGCGATGGGTTTGATGGGCTCGGGCCGCGCGGAGGAAGGGTTCCGCCTTTATGGCGCATCATGCGCTCGTTTTACGGAATTGCAGACGACCATGGTAGATGAGGTTGCGTTTTGGGTGAAATTTCGCGAGCGATATTTGCCTCCCGCGCGCGAACGAATCGGAGCGGCTGCAGCCGAAAAGGCGGAGAAGGAAGGGCGCTCGATGGGTTGGGAGCAGGCCTTGGCCTATGCGTTCGAGCTGGTGAGGTGAGAGAGACGAGAAGTGGGAGGAAAAAAAT
>Ga0209057_1000416_pt1 | contig 38715 bp, 31 predicted proteins | sample GraSoiAngelo_146_FD_185903 | JGI IMG/M metagenome (GOLD analysis project Ga0209057, IMG submission 185903) | Grasslands soil microbial communities from the Angelo Coastal Reserve, California, USA - 14_1009_05_30cm (SPAdes) (version 2) | ecosystem: Environmental > Terrestrial > Soil > Grasslands ...
CGGCCCGGCGTAATTGATTGCACTGTATGCCGACCATCCCGCAGCGCACGCGCGTCTACCGGTGCCATCATCTCGACTCGACGCGCTGGGACGACATCGTTCCCCGTCCCGACGACATCGTCATCACGACCTCGCTCAAGGCCGGGACGACGTGGACCCAGCGCATCGTGAGCCTCCTCGTCTTCCAGACGGTCGAGCTTCCCAACACGCTGCATTGGGTGTCGCCCTGGCCGGACTCGCGCTTCATCATCCCGAAAGCCGAGATGCGGGAGGTCGTCGAGAGTCTCCGGCACCGGCGCTTCCTGAAGAGCCACCTCGCCCTGGACGGCCTGCCCTACCGGGAGAGCACGAAGTACATCTACGTCGGGCGGGATACGCGCGACGTCTTCATGTCGACGTGGAACCACATCAGGGCCTACACCCCGTTCGCGCGCGAGCTCCTGAACTCCGGGGAGAATCCGCCGGCGGAGCCCTTCCTCGAGCCTCCCGAAGACATCCGTGAGTTCTGGCGCTTGTGGATCACGCGCGCGACGTATCCGTGGGAGAGCGACGGATTCCCCTACTGGTCGCACCATCACCACGCGCGCACCTACTGGGACTTCCGACACCTGCCGAACCTGCTCTTCGTTCACTACAACGATCTGAAAGCGGACCTGCAGGGCGAGATGCGGCGCATCGCGCGCTTCCTCGACATCGAGGTTCCCGAGCAGAAGTGGCCGATGCTCGCCGAGGCCGCGACGTTCGCGGCAATGAAGCGCGACGCCGCGGTGCTCGGACCCGAGATGGACATGATCTTCGAGGGCGGCGCGAACCGCTTCCTCTACAAGGGGACGAACGATCGCTGGCGCGACGTCCTGACAAGCGATGACGTGGCGCTCTACGAGGCCGCGGCGGCACGCACGCTGACGCCCGACTTGAAGCGATGGCTCGAGCGCGGCGCCGCGTCGGGGATCGACCCGAAAGGGTGAGCGCTCGCGGTTGGCCGCGGCGGGTCTCGAAGAATCGGGAACTGTCGCGAAGGACCAGCCGCTCTACGCGGCCCGGGGCCTGGTGATCCCGAGTCGCCTCATCAACGACTGGAGCGTCGTACGCTTCATTCCCAGCCGGGCGGCGGCGCCCCGCGGGCCACCGAGGGTCCAGTTCGTCTCCCTGAGGACCCGCAGAATGTGCATCCGCTCGACCGCCTCGAGGGTCGAGGCTCTGTCCTCGTGATCAGCCCGAGACCGACGCCGCTTGAGCTCGCCGAGCGGAACTTCGAGGGTTCGCCCCTTCGAGAGGATCATTGCCCGCTCGATGAGGTTGGCGAGCTCCCGCACGTTCCCGGGCCACGCATACCGGCGCAGGTGTTCGGCGCGGATCTCGCTCTCGAGGTAGAGCCGCTCCTCGGCGAGCTTTTCCGTGAGCTGGGCGATCTCGCGGAACGCGAGCGCGTTGGCGACCGCCATCGCGACCCGGCGGACCACCTCCTCGATCATCGCGACCGACTCCGGCGTGAAGGCATCGGGCTGAAGGTTGCCCACGGTCAGCGTGCCGAGCCCGCGGTCGCCGACGACGAGCGGGACGGCGCAGACGGACCGAATGCCCGCCTCGCGCATCGGGGCCGCCGTATCGGCCAAGCGACCCGTCAGGTCGTCTTCGCCGAAGAGAAGCGTTCGTCGCGCTGTGAACGCCTCACCGGCAGCCGAGCCCACCACGGGGATGCGTCTGCCGACCAGGCTCCGCCCGTCGCTCGACTTGGCAGCGGCCGCGTGGACCACCAGCTCGCCGCTATCCTTGTCGTAGAGCGCGAGGGCGGTGAACTCGTGTGGGATCGCTCGCTCCAGAGACGAGGAGATGGCGTCGACGAGCCTGGGCAGATCGAGGTTGGAAACCATGGTGTTCGTGACCTCGAGCAGCAGCCGGAGATGGTCTCGCTCGGTGGAGAGCTGCCGCTGCGTGGCCTGCGCATGGTCGAAGTTCAGCGCGTTGTCGACCGCCACCGCCACGAGCTTCGCGACTTCGCCCAGGAAGCCGACCTCCGCGGCCGTGTACGTGACCGGCTCACGGCTCCCGAAGCCGAGCGCACCGATCCGCCGGCGTGCGGTCGTCAGCGGCAGACTGCAGAAGCTGACGATGCCATGCTCCCGGAGCTCCGCCATGGCACGGGGCCACCGCGTCTCGGCCGCCGTATCGGGGACGATGAGCGGCTGCTGGGTCTCGATCACCCATCCGGAGTGGTCTCCGTCGACCGGATACTCCGGGAGTGTCGTGAATCCCATGCCGGTCGTCTCGAGAACCCGAGCACTCGTGCCGCCGCGTTCGGGCTGAAGAAGGACGAGACCGACACGGTCGAAGCGGACGACACGCTGCAGGTGGCGGGCTAGACCGCAAAAGAGCTCCTCTGAGTCTCGGCAGGATGTGATCGATTCGGCAACAGCGAGCAGCGCCTGGAAGCGCTCCGCCAGGGACAAGGGACCGGTCGCCATCACGAGTGTGAGTGCGGGCATCTTCCGGCGGACGTGTTCGTGGCTCGGCGGGACGAAGCGTCCCGTCCCGCTCGCGCCCTCTTCATCCTACTTCTCGAGCATCGGCCGGCCTTCATGGGTCACGAGCAGGTCGTGCATGTCGTTCGCGTGCTCCTCCTCCTGTGCGAGGATCCGTTCGAGGAGCACCCGCGTGGTGGGATCCCGGTCGCCGAAGTAGCGCACCATCTCACGGTAGGTCTCGATGGCGACACGCTCGGCGACCAGATCTTCCTTGATCATGTCGACCAGGTTCTCGCCCTCGGCGTACTCCGAGGCGGCCCGGGAGCCGACCCCGTCCGGGTTCAGGTTCGGCTTGCCGCCGAGTTGATTGATCCGCTCGGCGAGGAGATCGAGATGCTGCTCTTCCTCCTTCGCGTGCTGGGCGAACTCTTCCTTGACCGCCTCGCTGGCGAGTCCGGTCGCGCAGACGGCGTGGTACTTGTACCGAAGAACGCACACGATCTCCGTGGCGACCGCGTGGTTCAGGAGGGCGACGGCGTCCTCCACCTTGCCGCCGTAGTTCTGCGTGACGGCGCCTTCGCTGAGATGCTGGCGAGCCCTGCGCCGAATCTCCTTGATGTCCGAAAGAAATGTCCCTGGAGCACTCATTGCCTATCCTCCTTCTTGTTCGGTCCGTTACAGTCGTTCGTCGACGTCATCATCATGATCCGTTGGCAGACGCTTCCCGCATCGGCGGGGCGGCTTCCCACCCGCCACCGACCGCCTTGTAGAGCGCGACCAGCTGGAGCGCGACGTCGCGCTGGGTCTGCGCGAGCGTGTCCTGCGAGGTGAAGAGCGATTCCTCGGCCACCAGCACGGTGAGGAAGTCGGTGAGACCCTGGGCGTAGAGATTGCGGGCGAGCTCCGCGGCGCGCCGGTTCGCGCGTACCGCGTCCTCGAGCTGGTCGCGGGTCGCCTGCTCGTGCGAGAAGGCGACGAGCGCGTCCTCGACGTCCTGGAACGCCTGCAGCACCACGCCCTCGTACGCCGCGAGCAGCTCCTGCTGCGTCGCCGTCTGGAGCGCGATGTTGGCCCGGATGCGCCCGCCCTCGAAGACCGGCCAGGAGACGCTCGGTGTGAGGGAGAGGAGCCGGCTCTGCCAGTCGAAGAAGTCCGAGCTGCGGACGCTCTGCAGGCTCGCGGCCCCCGAGATGAAGAAGCGCGGAAAGAGGTCACGGGTGGCGACGCCGATCTGGGCAGTCTGAGAGGCCAGCTGCCGTTCCGACCGGGCGACGTCCGGCCGGCGGAGGAGAAGCTCGGACGGGAGACCGACCGCGACCTGCGCGGGCGGCTTCGGAATCGGTCCGACGGCCGTGAGCTCCTGCTGGAGCGTCATCGGCGGCTGCCCGAGGAGGACGCTCAGAGCGTGCATCGCCTGCGCGGCCTGCTGCTCGAGCAGCGGGATCGTCGAGGCGGTGGTGGCGACCTGGGCTGCGGCGCGCTGGACGTCGATCTCCGGCGCGAGCCCCGCATTGAAGAGCCGCCTGGTCAGGTCGAGCGTCCCCTGCTGCGCCGCGACGTTCTGATTCGCCAGGGCGACTCGCTGCTGCAGGCTACGATAGGTGACGTACTCGAGGCCGACCTCGCCCATCAGGGAGACGAGCACCGCATTCCGGTCGTCCTCCGCTGCCTCGACGCTCGCGTCGGCGGCTTCCACTGCCCGGCGGTTCCCACCGAAGACATCCACCTCCCAGTTCGCGTCGAAGCCCGCCTGGAAGAGATTGAACGTCTTTCCCGCGCCCCCGAGGCTCACGCCGTTCTTGCTCGTTCGCTCACGGGTGTAGGACCCCGCCGCTTCCACCTGCGGCCAGAGGTCGGCCGCCGCGATGCGGCGGAGCGCGCGGGCTTCACGCACCCGGGCCTCGACCTGCCGCAGAGTGAGGTTCGACTCGACGGTCCGCGTGATGAGGGACATCAGGAGCTGGTCGTCGAAGGTGGTCCACCATGCCGTCGGGGTGCCGTCCGCGATGGCGTCGCTACGCCCCGCCGGCGGCGCCGCCGGTGCAAGCTCACCCCACGACGGCGGCGTGACGACGTCCGGGCGTCGGTAGTTCGGCCCCACCATGCAACCGGTTGCGCCGAGGAGGACCGCAATGAGGGTGGCCGAGTGGCCCGTCATGGTTTGGCCGCGCCAGTCGTTGTGTTCGCTGGCTTCGCGATGTCGACCCGGCTGCCTTCCGCGATGTTCGCCGCCAGCCCCGCGGCGAGCACGTTGGTCGTATCGACCCCGGAGAGCACCTCCACGTCGTTCCCGAAGTCGCGGCCGATCTGGACCGGCTGATAGTGGAGCGTGCCGTCGGCATTGACGACGGCCACCCGCACGCCGCTGGCGTCGATCAGGAGGGCGCTCTGCGGGACGAGGAGCGACGGGTTGGGCCGCTGCACCTTGAAGCGGACCGTGGCATAGCTCCCGGAGAGCAGCAGGCCGTCCGGGTTCGGCACGTGCACCTCGGTCAGCAGCGTGCGCGACGTCGCGTCGATCGCACCGGCGGTGCGGGCCACGGTGCCCTGGAAGACGCGGCCGGGGAGCTCCCGGACGCTCACGTCCGCGGTCTGATCCACCTTGATGTCGGGCGCGTACGACTGCGGCACGAAGACGAAGATGCGCAGGACGTCGACCTGCGCGAGGGTGAAGAGCTCGGTCGTCCCGGTGGTCGAGCCCGCGGTGATGAGAGAGCCGGGATCGACGTTGCGTACCGTGATGACGCCGTCGAAGGGCGCGTACACCTTCTGGAAGCTCTGGAGCTCGAGCAGGCGGCGCACGTTCGCCTCGTCGGCGTTCACCGTGGCCCGCCCCGCGTCGACGACCTTCTCCGCATCCGTCACGGCGGAGGTCCGCTCGTCGATCTGCTGCTTCGACACCGTCCCCGGTCCGGCTACGACGTAGCGCCGCTGCGTGCTCCGCGCCAGGGCGAGGTCCGCTTCGAACTTCACGACGGTCGCCTTGTCCTGGTTCATGGTCGCGATCGCCTGCATCAGCTGCTGGTCGACCTCCGGGGTGTCGATGTCGGCGAGCTGCTGTCCCTTGTTGACGTGGTCGCCGATGTCGACGTAGCGCGCCTTCAGGTAGCCGTTGGTGCGCGCCCAGATGCCCGTCTCGAGGATCGCCTCCATGCTCCCGGGCAGCGGGAGGTCGAACACCGCGGGCGCGCGGCGCGGGTTCGCGGTGGAGACCACCGGAAGCCCGGTGCGCACGGCGTCCGCCGCCGTTTCCAACCGGTGGTGCAGCACGAGGCGCGGCACGACACCGACGACGAAGAGGACGGCGAAGACGGCACCGGCGGCGAGCAGGATGCGCCGGAGGCGGTGCGTGTCGAGGGCGGGCATGACGGCGGGCCCGGAAGCGCTCATTGGCGGAGCTCCGGCGGGACCTCGGTCACCGCCTGATTGCGGCGAAGCACGCTGTAGACGACGGGGACGAACACGAGCGTGGCGAAGGTGGCGAACATGAGACCCCCGATGACGACGCGGCCGAGCGGGGCGTTCTGCTCGCCTCCCTCGCCGAGCCCGAGCGACATCGGCAGCATGCCGAGGATCATCGCCAGTGCGGTCATGATCACCGGGCGGAGGCGCGTCGTCCCGGCGGCGAGCGCAGCGTCGTGGGCGTCGAGTTTCTTTTCTTCACGCTCCTCGTTGGCGAACTGGACGACCAGGATCGAGTTGCTGGTCGCCACTCCGACGCACATGATCGCGCCCATCAGCGCCGGGATCGAGATGTTCGTCTGGGTGACGAACAGCATCCAGAGCACCCCCGCCATCGCGCCCGGCAGCGCCATCAGGATGATGAACGGATCGAGCCACGACTGGAAGTTGACCACCATCAGCAGGTAGACGAGCACCACTGCCAGCACCATCCCGCCGGCGAGCGCCGTGAAGCTCGACCGCATCGTCTCGGCCTGCCCGCGGATGGTGATGAAGGTGCCCCGCGGCAGCGTCGGCCGGATCTCGTCGACGATCCGCTGGACGGCGCTCGACACCGACCAGAGGTCGGCGCGATCGGCGGCCGCGAGCACATCGAGGACCGGCTGGACGTTGTAGTGGCTGATGACGCCCGCCGCGACGTTCCGGCGAATCGATGCGAGGTTGGCGAGGAACTGCGGCCGCGGCTGGTTCGGTAGCGCGATCGGCGTGGTGGCGAGCGCATCGACGGAGTCGATCCGGTACTGGGGCGTCTGCACGAGGACGGGGTAGTTCACGCCGGTCTGGACGTTGAGCCAGTAGTTCGGATTCGCCTGCGCCGTTCCCGAGAGCGACACGAGCAGGCTCTGCGCGACGTTCGCTTCCGTGAAGCCGATCTGACGCGCCATCCAGCGGTCGACGTCGACGTCGAATTCCGGGTAGCGCGGAACCTGCTGCAGGCGGACGTCGGCCGCCCCGGGGACCGCCGCGATCCGCCGCGCGAGGTCCTCCGCGATCCCGACATTCTTCGCGTCTCGACCGACGATCTGGACGTCGATCGGCGCCGCCAGGCCGAAGTTCAGGATCTGCGACACGATGTCGGCGGGCGCGAAGAAGAAGCTCAGGTCCGGAAAGCGCTTCCCGAGGATCGCGCGCAGTCGCTCGGCGTAGGCGGTGGTCGACCCGTGCTCGGGCTTGAGCGCGATCAGGATCTCCCCGTCGGCAGAGGTCACGAGCGACGCGTCGCTGAACGCCAGGTTGATGCCGCCCGCCGGGAGACCGAGGTTGTCGATCATCGTGTCGATCTCCTTGGCCGGGATCGTCTGACGGATCACGTCCTCGACGTCCGCGAAACGCCGCTCCGTTTCCTCGAGTCGCGTGCCCGCCGGGCAACGGACGTGCAGGCGGAGCTGGCCGGCGTCGACCGTCGGGAAGAAATCCATGCCGATCAGCCAGAAGAGGCCGAGGGAGAGGCTCACGAAGCCCGCGAAGACGCCGGCCACGATGCGCCGGTGACCGAGCGCCCATGCGAGGAGCGCGGCGTACCCGTCCCGCAAGCGCTCGAAGCGGCGGTTGAATGCCTGGTGCACGGCCCAGATGCGTCCCGCATCGGTGACGGTGTGCTCGGCGCCCGGGGCGTGCAGGTGCGCCTCGGCGGGGAGCAGATAGCGTACCATCGTCGGCACGACGGTGCGGGAGAGGAAGTAGCTCGCCAGCATGGCGAACACGACGGCTTCGGCGAGCGGCGTGAAGAGGTACTTCCCCACCCCGGTGATGAACACGACCGGGACGAACACGATGCAGATGCAGAGCGTCGCGACGAACGCCGGGGTGGCGATCTGCTGTGCTCCATCGAGGATCGCACGGATCACCGGCTTCCCCATGGCGAGGTTGCGGTTCGTGTTTTCGATCTCGACGGTCGCGTCGTCGACCAGGATACCGACCGCGAGCGCGAGGCCGCCGAGGGTCATCACGTTGAGCGTCTCGCCGAAGAGCGACAGCGTGATTATCGACACCAGGATCGCGAGCGGGATCGAGACCATGATCACGAGCGTCGACCGCCACGAGCCGAGGAAGAGGAGGATCATGAGCCCGGTGAGCGTGGCGGCGATCACGGCCTCGCGAAGGACGCCCTGGATCGAGGCGCGCACGAATACCGACTGGTCGAATAGCGGCTTGATGTCGAGTTCCGGCGGCAGCGTCGCCCTGATGCGCGGCAGGGCGTCCCGCACGCGCTGGACGATGTCGAGCGTCGAGGCGGTCGGTGTCTTGAGCACGGTGAGGAGCGCCGAGCGCCGGCCGTCGACGTGGATCTGGTTGGTCTGCACCTGGAACCCGTCCCGCACCTGGGCCACGTCCCGCATGTAGACCGTGGCGCCGCCGACCTGCTTCACGGGGAGGTCGTTCAGCGTCTCCAGGATGTCGGGCGAGGAGTTGGTCCGGATGTTGTACTCGATCGGTCCGATCTTGGCCGTGCCGGCGGGGAGGATGACGTTCTGGCTGCCGAGCGCGGAGGAGACGTCGAACGCCGAGAGACCCTTCGCGTAGAGGGCCTCGGGGTGCAGGTCGACCATGACCGAGCGCACCTTGCCGCCCCACGGCAGCGGCACCTGCGCGCCTTGCACGGTCGCCAGCTGGGTGCGGATGAAGTTGAGGCCGTAGTCGTAGAGCTGCTGCTCGGAGAGCGTCGAGGACTCGAGCCCCAGCTGGAGGATCGGGACGTTCGACGCCGAGTAGCGGATGATGAGCGGCGGCGTCGTCCCCGGCGGCATGGTCCGCAGTAGGGTCTGGTTGATGGCGGTCACCTCCGCGTCGGCCGCCCCGATGCTCGCGTCGGGGTGGAAGAAGACGCGGATCAGCCCGACGCCGGCGAGCGACTGCGACTCGATGTGCTCGATGCTGTTGACGGTCGTGGTCATCGCGCGCTCGGAGATGGTGACCATGCGGCCCTCGACCTCGTTCGGCGAGAGCCCGGTGAACTGCCAGATGATCGAGATGACCGGGATGTTGATCTCGGGGAAGATGTCGACGGCCGTCCGGGTGATGGTGAGCACGCCCCCGATGGCGATCAGCATCGCCATCACGATGAACGTGTACGGCCGGCGGAGGGCGAGGCGGACGATCCACATCGCTCAACCTATGTCCCTTCCGTTCGCACGATTCGCGGCATTGCGTCGTCGTCTCCGTTCGCAACCGCCGTGCCGCCGCGAGCTCGAGAGCTCGGCGACCCGGAAACCGTGCGCCCATGGAACACTCCTGGATGAGGGAGGGCCGCTGGGCGGACGGCCGAGGGTTTGTGTGCCGATTGGTCGGCACGCGTGCCGACCGGCCGGCACGCGACGTCTGGTGTGCCCCGCCCGCGCCGGGGCGCTCAGCGGAAGCGCCCGAGACCCTAGGAGTCTGTCCGAGTAATCATGGCGAGCGAGGCGCACGAGCCGGGGAGCGAGAGCGGGAAGCGCAGCGACGACCGACGCGGCGTGCCTGAAGGCACGCCGCAGGAGGGAGGAGCGAGCACCCCGCTCGCAGCCCCCGGATCGTGTGCCGCAGCCGACATGATTACTCGGACAGCCTCCTAGTGCCCCTGATCGTGCGCCACAACGGGCTTCGCTCGCCGCTCGCCGAGGCGTACGCCGCGGATCAGCTCCTTCGCGGCCGGGATCAACCCCGGGGCCATGCTGAGGGAACGGAAGCCGAGCCGGAGAAGTTGCGGCATCGTTTCCTCGCGCCCTGCCAGCTCGCCGCACAGCGCGATCGGCACGCCTGGCGCGTCGGTGATGGCGATCGCCAGCAGCCGCAGGACGGCGGCATGGGTGTCGTCGTAGTAACGGCTCACGGTGGGATCGTCCCGCCCCGCAGCGAGCGTGTATTGCGCGAGGTCGTTCGTGCCGACGGAGAGGAAGTCCACGTGGCGGGCGATCGTGGCGACGCCGAGCGCGGCGGCGGGCGTCTCGATCATCGCACCGAAGGGAGGACGTTTCGCGCCCGGGAACGTCGCGAGCGTGGCGTCGAACAGCACGCGCATCTCGCGGATGTCCTCCTCCAGCGTCACCATCGGAACCAGGATGCGGACGTCCTGCTCCTGCGCGAGCCGGAAGAGTGCGGCAAGCTGAGTCCGCACCAGCTGCGGATACTCGAGCAGCAGGCGCACGCCGCGCCGTCCGAGCGACGGGTTGGGTTCGACGGGGAGCGGCAGGAACGGCACGGGCTTGTCGCCGCCGACGTCGAGGAGCCGGAGCGTGACGGGCCTCCCCCGCAGCGGCGCCGTCAGTGCACGCAGCTCCTCGAACAACTCGTCCTCGGACGGCGGCAGTGCGCGCGCCAGATAGAGCTGCTCGATCCGGAAGAGGCCGACGCCGTCGGCGCCGTTGTCGATCGCCAGCTCGACGTCGTCGTGCGCGCCGAGGTTGGCCTCCACGGTGACCAGCTCGCGGTCGAGCGTGAAGGCGGGCTCGCGACAGGCGCCACGGCAGCGCACCACCGCCCGCTCGAAGGCCTCGAGTCGTGCCTGGAACGTGCGGCGCGTCTCCGCATCCGGCGATATCACAATGGTGCCGCGCGAGCCGTCGACCAGCAGCTCCTCGTGGTTCCGTATGCGGTGCACGATCCCGGGCGGACCCGCGACCACGGGGATGCGCTTCTCGCGGGCGAGCAGGGCCGCGTGCGCTCCCGACGCGAGCGCGCCCACCACGATCGCCGCCACGCCCCGCCGGGACAACGGGACCACGTCGGAGGGGAGCAAGCGCTCGACCACCAGCACGTTCCCCGCGGGGACGTGCTCCAGCGACGACCCGTCGACCCCCTGAAGGTGCCGCAGGACTCGGCGGCCGAGGTCGGCGACGTCGTCGGCGCGCTGCTGGAGCGTGGGACCCTTCAACGCCATGAATCGCTCGTGCAGCCGCCGGAAGACCCGGCGCACGGCAGCCTCGGCGCCGACCAGCGATTCCAGTTCCCGCTCGATCTCACCGGATGAGAGGATGCCGTCGAGCATCATCCCGTGTGCGCGGAAGATGCCGGCAAGCGCGGCGTCGAACTGTTCCTCGATGCGAAGGGCGGAATCCTCGAGCTCGCGGCGGGTCTGCTCGAACGACGTCAGGATCCGGCTCCGTTCGCCGGCGATCTGATCACGCGCGATCGCCGCGGGATCGGGAGCCGACTTGAGCGGGTCCACCACGAGCCACGCCGGGCCCATCCCGACGCCGGGGGAGATCGCGGCGCCCGTGAAGGTCGTGGGGTCGCGGCCGGGTTGAATGACGTTCGGATCGTCCTGGGTCATGGAAGGGTGTGTATCGACGGGCTCGGTCTTTCTGCGCGGCGAGCTTGCCCACCGACCGCCGCAGGCTCTCGACGTGGGTTGACCGACACGGAGCCTACCGAGTTGCACTGGGTGTGGGAAGCCGCGACCAGCGTGCCGCTGAACGCCGCTCCGACGACGATCGTGTGTCCGGGGACGCGAGCCTCCCGGGCCTTCGGGCGCGGCGTTCGGATCAACGATGCGTAGTCCCTCGTGTGTACTCCCGGCTGGGCGGCGGCCAGGCGCTGCGACAGACCGTCTGCGGCAGTTACCGTCCACCCCCCGATCGCTCGCGGAGGCGGCCGCTCGATGTCCCACGATAGACGTCCAGGGTGTGGTCCTCGATCCAGTCGATCTCGGAGTTGAGTGCGAGAGTCACGCCGGCTTCCATAGCCAGTGACACCCCGGGCACGACCCCCTCGAAGAGACGCGGTTCGAAGGGCTCGGCAATGTGTACTCCCCACCAGCCGACCCGGCGATCGTTCGCGTCGAGGATTTCGGCGCGGTAGGTTCCGCGGACGTCGAGCAGCGTCTGTGCGTTGCGGCTGAGGACGCTATAGCCGCTGCCGCCGATCCGTTCGAAGAGACCCGACCGGAGCAGCCCACCGGTCGCGGGACGAAGAGTCAGCCGGATGGCGCCGTTGTCCCAGGCTGGCTCGACGTTGCCCGCCGTGCGTGGCGGGGCGCTCTCGCGGACCTCGACGCGAGCAGGGGCGACGAGCCACAGATCGCCCAGCGTCGCCGCTTCGGTGCGCACCCGGAACTGCGGGCTGCCCGGCCAGCTTATCCAGCGGGCTGGTTCGACGATGCCGGTACCACCGCCCCGGAGCCGATCGATGAAGAACCCGTTGTGGACTTGGTGGGCGGCGAAGGTGGCCCCGGGGTCCAGCTCGGAGGCCGGGAGCGCCACGGGGCCGCATCCGATGAGCAATGTCAGGAGCAGCAAGCGGACCTTGAACATCGATGCTCAGCGTGCGCACTCGTTGCCCAACGGTCAAGCGCGCCTCGTCAGGCTCCTTGTCGTCGCCCGACTTCGCCGCCGCGAGCCGCCGCGGTTTGCTGCACCCCGATCGTGCCCGTCATCCCGACGCGCTCGTGGGGCGACGACCGCGCTGCGCCAGCTTCTCGACCGGTTCCGTGTGACACCGACACCGAACTGACCGCCGCCTGCAAGTCCCCGTCACGTCGCTCGCCGGGGGCACCCTCGCTTATCAAACGGACGCTGAGGAAGCGCAGCGCAAGACTGCGCTCACCCGCCTGACCAAGTCGCACACGCCAAAGGGCTTGGTGGTCAAGGTCGTCATGATCGTTCAGCGCTCTTTTCAACGCCTTCCCGTCCGGCCTCGACCGACTTCCAGGTCCACCCGCCGTCGCCTGCAAGCTCGAGGACGGCGTCATAGTCGCCGAGGCTGTCGCCGCCATCCCCGAGAGTCAGATACGTGATCGATCGCTCCCAGAGCAGGCTGAGGATCCGATCGGTCTGTTCGGACCCGAGGGCCGCGCGCGGTCGCTCCAGGAAGGCGAAGCGAGGGGCGGCGAGGACCACACGGGCGACGGAGAAAAGCTGCTGCTCGCCAAGCGAGAGAACGTCGTCCCAGTCCCGCTCGACGTCCAGGCCGCCCGTGCGCTCCAGCACGGGCTCCAGGCCCAGCCCGTGCAGCACGGTCGCGATCTGCTCGTCCCCGATGACGCCCTCCCGTACGAGCACATCCCGGAGCGTTCCCGGGGAGAGGTACGGTCGCTCGGGGAGGAAGAGAATGCCGTCGAGTCCGGGCCGGACGATACGTCCGCTTCCATTTTCCCAGATTCCGGCGGTCGCCCGGAACAGCGCCACCTTCGCGGCGTCGTTCGGCCCCACGATCAACACCCTCGTTCCGTGCGGAACCGATACGGACAGGTCCCTGAGCAGGACGTGGTCGCTCCCCGGCGAGAGGAGCGTCAGCCGCTCGTAGGCAACGTGCGCCTCGTCCTCGCGCACGTCGATGGGAGCTGCGGCCGGTGACAGGCCCTGCTCCATCGCATCCGCGAGCGACCCGAGACGCGTGACCACGGCGGCGAACGAGGAGATCGAACCGAACTGGGTGACGACGAGCGAGAGTGCGCCGACCAAGGTCGAGAAGGCCATCGCGGACTGGGTGATCACGCCGAACTCGACCTCGCCCCGGATGAAGAGCGGAGCCACGACCAGGGCCGGGATGATCTGGATCACGTAGTTGTACCCGTTGGTGAACAACGCCAGGTTACGATTCACGGCGATGATCCGCCGCATGTTGGCCGTCAGGTCATCGAACCGGCGCCGCAGCCTCGCGCCGATCCGCCCCTCGCGATGCAGGAGCGCGATCGACTCGGCGTTCGCCTGAACGTGAACGAGGTTCGCGCGGAAGTCGGCCTCTTTGTCGAGCTGGTTGTAGTTGAGCCAGACGAGCGGGCGGCCGAACAGGACCGTCAGAGCGGAGCCGCACGCTGCGTACAGGACGGCGACCGCGAACAGCGTGCGGCTGATCGACCACAGCACGCCCGAAAACGCCAACACGGTCACCGCGGTGTTGCTCAGCATGAGCACGAACGAGAGGGTGGTCGCGGTGAACGCCCGGACGTCTTCGGCGATGCGCTCGTCGGGGCTCGTGAGCACTCCCGCGGCGCTCAGGCGGTAGTAGGCTCTCCGGTCGAGGTACGCGCCGAGGAGTCGCCGGGTAAGCCACTCCCGCCAGAGCAATCCCAGCCGCTGCTCGCTGAAGGAATAGAAGGCGCCCACGAGCGCCGAAGCTGCGAACACCCCCAGGTATGCGATGGCCTCCCGGGTGAACCGCGCCGAGTCGCGGTTCGAGATGGCCGTCATGAAGTCCCGGCCGACATAGCTGTTCAATACGTTCAAGCCGTTGAACGCGAAGAGCAGGGTGATGAGCAGGGCGAAGAGCCCTCGAGCGCGCCAACCGACCTCGCAGTTGGCGAAGTCTGTGACTGCCCGGCGGAACTGCGACCAGGTCTGCCGCGTGATGGGGACCCGGTGCTCGGTCATCACCGAGGTGTGTCGCCTCGGACGCTCCGCGAAGGTTGGGCCGGACACGGCATGCGAGCCCGCAGGTCGAAGAAATAGCCCTCGTCGTCCTCGATGCGGTCGCCGCTCCAGCGGTTGAGCGCCAAGCCGTTGCAGCGAGACGGACCGCCGCCCGCAGCCGAGATCACGACGCGATGGCGTCCGTTCGAGATCAGCCGGGCCGCGGAGGCCGGCGCTTTCGAATCAGCGAGGTTCACCGGATCAATCGGACCTTTGCAGGAAATTCCTCGATGGTGGCCTGAGCGCCGGTGAAGCGCGTCGTGGGCTCGCCGTTCACGACGACCGCGCGCAGGGGCGTGTCGCCGGGTAGCTGAACGACGATCCCGCCTCCGGGCATCACGGCGTCCCCCCTGAGTGTGAGGTCCATGTCTATCGCATCACCGTCGCGCCTCATGGTAAAGCCGAGCGTTCCGTACCAGGTCGGCAGGCCGTCCACGCCCACTCCACCGTCGGCCTGCAACCAGTCGTCCGGAATCCCCGCGGCAACGACGAGGGCGCGGTCCGCCTCCCGCTCGAATGCCAACATGCTGCGGAACGCGAGGACGAATTCGGCCGCGATCCACGTGTGCGGCATGTCGCCGATGTGCCCCGGGCTCCTCGGATCCCGCCAGGCGATCTCCGGCCACTGATTCCAGGCTGGTGGGCGCTGGTCGCCCAGGAAGAACTGCGCCAACTCGAAGGCGCTCTGCCGCCGTCCGAGACGAACCAGCGCTCCGACGATGCGGATTTCATACGGCGAGTAGTTGCTCCAGTCGACCTCACCGCTGCGCCGCTTCCGGAAGTTGGACAGGTACTCGTCGAACGTCCGGTCGATGGCGGCCGCGGGCAGTGCCTGCGCCTCGTCGACCAACGCGATGGCGTTGGCGGTGGCGGCCGGATCGATGTCGGCCCATTCGACCGAGGCGGGGACGTAGTCGATGCGCCGGTCCGTCATGGTCGCCATGATGGACGCATGGAGCGTCTCACGGAAGGAGTCTCGCAGGGCGGCGAGACGCAGGGCCTGCGGCCCGTCCGCTAGGATGTTCGCCATGACGGCGGCGTCCTTGAGGCCTCGGAGCACCCAGAAGTCATCCCAGTACGCGTGGACCGGATGAGCCAGATAGCCTTCGTGGCTGACCGACTCCGGCAACAACCCGTAGCAGGCCCGTTTCTCCGGCGTCTGGAACTCGGCGGTGAGGCGCTGGCTGCGCAGCGCTTCGATCCGCTCGACGGACCTCGTGACGGCGGGCCACATCTCGGCCAGGAACGCGCGGTCCCCGGTGAAGCGGAAATACTCCATGACGGCGTAGATGAGCTCGCCCTGGCTGTCGTATTCTGCGAGCCAGTCGGGGCCGTTGCGGTCGACGCAGCAGGGGACGGTGCCGTCGGGGGCTTGATGGCGAGCGTACCAGCGGACGTAGTCCCGTACCTCGCCGGTGCAGCCCGCGCGCAGCAGGGCCGCCGCCATGGTCGCGCCGTCCCGGATCCACGATCGCGCGTAGCGGCGAGGACCCGGCTGGAACGCGGGTCCGTCGCGATTGATCAGGATGTGCGCCGCAGCCGTCCTGAACGTGTCGCTGAAGGCCCGAGCCGTCGCCGGGAGGCGAATGTCGACGCGCCCGAGCTTGGCGCTCCACTCGCGGACGGCGAGGTCGAACTGCTCCGCACCGTCGACACCCCGGGACGAGGGGGCGAGGGCAGGGTCCGCTGCGCCGAAGGGGGTCGCCAGATAGACGTCCCGTGCAGAGCCCGGGCGGAGGTCGAGGTCGTACCGCAAGGCCCCGGAGGCGTAGCCGAAGCCGTCGCTCACCGCGTCCTCGGCGGGCAAGTCGCCCGAGAGCAGGTACTCGGTCACGGCAGCCTGCTCGAGGGCCGCCACCCCGAACCCGCTCGGCGCGGTCAGGGGAATGACGGCCTTCCGGCGATTCACCCACACGGCGCCCGTCGCGTACTCGAGCGTCGTGATGCGACTCACGCCGCCGAGGTCGTTGAAGGCCTGCCAGGGCGGCGTCACCTGGAACGGGCGCAGGGCCGCGAAGAAGCGCACCCGCCGCGGCTCGCTCTCCAAATTCTCGAGTCGGTACCGTATGTACAGGACGGCCTTCCCCGCCTCGCCGGTCGCGAAGGCGGTGGCCTTGAGAGCGATGCCATCCTTCCGCCACACGGACGACGGGATGGGAAGGAATCCCTGCTCCAGCTCCTGTGTGGGGGAGCCGTCAGCCCAGGTGACGAGCTCCTCGCCGACGTACAGAAAGGGCTCGATCGAGAACGTGCCTCTGTCGACCTCGAGCAGGCCGTCTTCGTTCAGGAGGGCCTGCGTGACGCCTCCGAGGGCGCTGCCCACCGGGGTCCAGTAGGTCTGCTCTCCGCAGAGGTATCTGGGGAAGAGTCCCCTGGGCTCGTTCGCGGCGATATTCTGGAAGAACGCACTGAGCGAGCGAGAGAACTCGTACGGCCTGACGTCGATCTCGGCGATGCCGATTCCCTTGCCGTCGACGCCGCGGCGCAGGCGAAGCCGGAGCTGTCGCGACGTGCCGTGGGGCAGGTAGACGTAGCTGCGCGCCGCGTCGGGGCGCCCGGCCGAGTAGACCGTCTTCCATGCCGCGCCGTCGTCGGAGGTCTCGAGGTCGAACGGCCGCGCTGTCGTCGTCGCGTCCCAGCGGACGATCAACCCTCCATATTCGCGCACCTCCCCGAAGTCGACGAGGAACCATTGCGGCTCGTCGGAGGGCTCACTGCGCCAGCTCGTCTCCACGCGACGATCGACGGCGTACCGGGGCTCGTGCCCCGGCAGCGCACTCGACGCCTGGACGGCCGGCGTCGAGCGAAAGGTGTGATCCTCGAGGCACAGGTTGGCGAGCCAGAGCGTGCCCTTCCCCCCCGGCGGCGCCGTAACCGCGAACTCGATCGCGCCGACCTGGTGCATGGGGCCGCTCCCCGCAGGTCCCCAGGCGAAATCGATCTGGCTGCTCCTGATCCGCAGGGACCGCCACTCCGCGGGGAAGTCGAATGCGTCCTCTTGGTACCGCCACACGTTGTAGCCGCCGGGGTCGACGAGCTTGAACTCGAACTTGTTGGCGGGCGCCATCCCGCGGACGTCGAAGGTGAAGGCGTAAACGTCCGGCAGCGGGAACGCGAAGCGTTTGCGCGCGACGACGAAGCCGCCGCCGCCTTTGAAATCGAAGTCGAGCCGCATGGCGCCGTCTCGGGGCCCGCGATCTCGCGAGATGTCGAGCCGAGCCTGTCCCGACGCCACCGGGGTCCAGCCGGAGAGCTCAGCGAAGTCGTCGAGGGTCTCGCCCTTCATGATTCCGCGGGCCGGCCGGTCATCGGTCGTCCGTCCTCCGGTCCGTCTCGCCGGGCGAGGTGAGACGGAGCCTCAGACGTACCGCGGGATCGGGCCGTTGTGCGGGGTCGTGTCACCGGAGAGGTCGAACGTCACCTCGTCGACGTAGCACCATCCCCAACCTTCGGGCGGGTCGTAGCCTTCAATGATCGGATGGCCGGTCGCGTGAAAGTGCTTGGTGGCGTGACGGTTCGGCGAGCTGTCGCAGCAGCCGACGTGGCCGCACGTCCGGCAGAGCCGCAGATGCACCCAGATCGAATCGATCTTCAGGCACTCCTCGCAGCCGAGCGCGCTGGGGGTCACTGTGCGGATGCCGGCCGCGTGGGCGCATTCGTCAGCCATTGGTCCTCCCGATGTTGCCGATGACGGCCGCTTCACCCCGGACGTCGGCGAGAAACGCGTGCAGCGTCGCGACCACCTGCGCGCCTTCGCCGACGGCGGCGGCAACGCGCTTCACCGACCCGGCGCGCACGTCACCGATCGCGAAGACGCCCTTGCGGCTCGTCTCGAGCGGCCGGTGCCCGTTCCCGAGGTCCCCGCCCGTGCGCACGAAGCCCTTGTCGTCGAGCGCCACGTCGGACTGCGACAACCACGCGGTGTTCGGGTCGGCGCCGATGAAGAGGAACAGGTGGCGGATCGGGCGCCGCGTCTGCTCGCCGGACGGCAGATGGCGCCAGCGGACGGTTTCGAGCATGCCGCCGCGTCCTTCGAGGGCGGTGACTTCGGTCTGCACCAACACCTCGACGTTCGGCAGCGCCGCGACGCGGTCGACGAGATAGCGCGACATGCTCGCATCCAGGCTCCGTCCGCGCGCGAGAAGCCAGACCTTAGCGCCCTGGCTCGCGAGATAGACGACCGCCTGGCCCGCCGAGTTGCCGGCGCCGACCAGCGCCACCTCCTGCCCGGCGCAGAGCTTCCCCTCGAGCGGCGAGGCCCAGTAGTGCACGGATGAGGCTTCGAACTCGGCGAGATTCGGAACATCGAGGCGGCGGTATCGGGCGCCGCTCGCGATCACGACAGCGCGGGCGCTGACCCGCTCGTCATTGGCGAGCCCCAGCTCGAACCGTGCGTCCTCGCCCGCGGGGCGGCATCGCAAACGCACGACTTCGTCGGGTATCGCCATCTCGGCCCCGAACTTCTCCGCCTGGTTGTACGCGCGCGCCATGAGCGCCATACCGGTGATCCCGGTGGGAAAGCCCATGTAGTTCTCGATTCGCGCCGACGCGCCGGCTTGCCCGCCGAAGGCGCGGCGATCGAGCACGATCACCGAGAGCCCTTCGGACGCCGCGTAGACCGCCGCCGCGAGGCCGGCCGGTCCGGCGCCGATGATCGCCACGTCATAGACGTTGCTCGGATCGATGGGTCGCACGAGGCCGATGCAGCGCGCGAGCTCGACCTCGCTCGGATTCCGGAGCATCCGTCCGTTCGGGCAGAGCACGATCGGCAGCGTCGTCGGCTCGACGCTGAAGCGCTCGAGCAGGGTCTTCGCGCAGGAATCGCTGTCGGGGTCGAGCGTGTGGTGCGGATGCCCGTTGCGCGCGAGGAATCCTGCCAGCCGCAGCACGTTGCCGTCGCCGGAGTGGCCGATGATCAACGGGCCCCCGACGCCGCTCTGGAGGAGACCGACGCGGCGCAGGATGAGCGCGCGCATGATGCGTTCGCCCAGCTCCGCTTCCGCGACCAGAACGTCACGCAGCTTGCGCGGCGGGATGACGAGCGCCTCGACCGGCTTCGTGGCATTCGCGTCCACCAGCGACGGGCGGCCGGACAGCTGGGTGAGCTCGCCTATGAACGAGCCCGGACCGTGCGTGACGATCGCCTCGTCGTGCCCGAGCGCGTTGTGCTGCGTGATCGCGACCTCGCCGGTCAGAACGACGAACATGCCGGGACTGATTTCGCCGGTCGCGACGAGCCGCTCGCCCGCGCGGTAGGCGCGACGCTCGCCGAAGCGCCGCAGACGCTCGACCTCAGCGGGCTCCAGCGTGGGGAACATCTGCTCGTAGCGGGTCTCGATGAGCGGGCGCGCGGGTGCAGCCATGAAGTCTCCAGACGATACGCCTCTTTTGCCTTACGGCAAGCATTCCCTCGGCGGCACGGGGGAAGGTCCGGCGTAGAGTCGCCACGTTACCGCTGCACCAGCGTTGGACTTCACCAGACCGCGCAACGCGTCGGGGGTGCCATCGGGCTGCCGGCCGGGCACGAGAACGCCACGGCCAACGCCTCCAAGTTCGCGATCGCCCCGTTGACGCGGTCGCGCGGTGGCGAATGCGGGTCGACGTTGGCCAGAAGGCGTTCGAGGTCCGGCCGCCGCTTCGTACACCATGACTGCGCGAAGGAGATGAAGAACTGCTGCTCTGCGGTGAACGTCCCGGTTTGAGCCGTGATGGTCGCGCTTCCCCGCGTTCCCCGATAGGCCGCGTAGGCCAGCTTCAGGCCGCCCTGGTCGGCGATGTTCTCACCCAGTGTGAGCTTGCCGTTGACGTGCTGATCTCCCACCGCGACGTACGCGTCGAACTGCCGCACCAGGCACGCTGCACGCTGGGTGAAGGCCTCCGCCACCGCGGGTGTCCACCAGTCGCGCAGGTTGCCGTGGCCGTCGAACTTGCGTCCCTGGTCGTCGAACCCGTGCGTGAGCTCGTGGCCCATCACCATGCCGATGGCGCCGTAGTTCGCCGCGTCGGGGGCCGCGGCCATGAAGAAGGGCGGCTGCAGGATGCCCGCCGGGAACACGATCTCGTTGAGCGAGGGGTTGTAGTACGCGTTCACGGTCGGCGGCGTGATCAGCCATTCCGTACGATCGACCGGGCGTCCGATCTTGTCGAGCTGCCGCCGTGACTCGAAGATCGCGCCGCGTATGAGGTTCGCGAGGTAGCTCGTGCGATCGATCTCCAGGGTCTCGTAGTCCCGCCACCGATCCGGAAAGCCGATCTTGTTCGCGATCTGGGCGGCCTTCTCGAGCGCCCGGGCGCGCGTCTCGGCATCCATCCACGAGAGGCCCGCGAGATTCGCGTCGAAGCTGCGTTCGATGGCCTCGATCATCGTCCGCGCCCGTGCCCGGTCGGCGAGAGCGAAGGTTTTCCGGACGAACGGCTTGCCCAGCGCTTCGCCGAGCACCTGATCGGTCGCTCCCACGCACCGCTTCCAGCGTGGCAGAAGCCGCTCCGTTCCCGTCAGCACGGCGGTGAAGCGGAAGTCCTCGTCGACGAACCGTGATCCTAGCGCCCGGGCCGAGGCGTGCAGTAGCTGCCAACGCAGGTACGTCCGGAGATCGGCGATGCGCGTCGTGGCGAGCACCTGGTTCAGTTGCGCAAAGAAACCGGGGACTGCCACGTTGATTGCAGTGATACCCGGGTAGCCGAGCTCGACGAAGTACACGTTCCACGGAAATACAGGCGCTTCGCGCCCGAGACCCTCTCGATCGATGCGGTGGTAGACCTTGTAGGGGTCCCGCCGCTCGACGACGGGCATCGAACCTCGGGCGAGCGCGGTCTCGATCCGCATGACCGTCCTGGCATGCTTCGCAGCGGCTCGATGGCTCTCCCCGGTGAGCTCGAGCATGCGCCCGACGTGCTCGTCGTACCGCCTTCGAAGCTCCACCGACTTGGCGTCGCGCTTCAGGTAGTAGTCGCGCTCCGGAAGCCCGAGACCGCCTTGATCCGCCGCGCCGATCATCTCGGTCGCGTCCCTGAGATCCTGCTGGGCGCGAAACGCAAACAACGCGGTCACGCCGCGGAGGTGCAACGCGGCGACTGTTCGGGCGAGGCTCTCACGGTTCGTGATCGCATCGATCCTCGCGAATTCCTGCCGGAGCGTCTCCGCCGACGACGTCTCCGCCTTCTCCTCGTCCATGCACGTGGCATAGAAGTCCCCGAGCTTCCGAGCCTCCTCGTCTCCGGGTTCGAAATGTCCCGCCGCGTCGGCCTCCAGGCTCTCGCGGAGGATCGCGAGATTGCGCTCCGTGATCTCGGAGAAGCTCCGCGACCATGCCGGCCGATCCGGCGGGATGGAGGTTCTGGCAGCCCAGCCGCCACAGGCGAAGTCGTAGAAGTCAGTGCACGGGTCGACGGACCGATCGAGCGCCTCTGGATCGACGCCTGCCGGGACGGAGGGCGCAGGTGGGCGCGTCGCGACGGGCCGCCACATCGTGCCGCAGCCCAAGGCGGTCACGAGGTAAAGACACGAGGTGGCGTGTCTTACGGCTGCCCGGGTCTTCCGGGCTCGGGCGGCTCCCATGATCGCGCCCGGCGTACCGGCGCGTTCCCGTCCGGTCAACCGCACGCCTTGTGTCACCGCCGGCCTCCTGGCCCGCGACTCGGCCGGCGCGCGCGAGGAGTCGCTTGACCTCGAGTGCGAGGGCCATTAGCTGCGGTGGCGAGTTGATGGCCGTGATCGCCCGTAGACCAACTCCCAGGCCATGCTGAGCGCGCTCACGTTCGCTGCGATCGCGGCCGCCGCCGACGTCGCCGGTTCGCTCGTGGTCCTACGAGCGCACCGCGGCGGGCACGGCCCGCTCCGTTACTTCGTCGCGGCCGGTGCCGGCTTCATGCTGGCGGCGGCCTTCGTGCGGATGTTGCCCGAGAGCACGCACGTGCCACACGCGTTCTTGTTCGTGCTGATGGGGTACTTCGGCGTCCACCTGTTCGAGCACACGGTCGCCCCGCACTTCCATTTCGGCGAGGAGACGCACACGGGCGCGATCTTGAAGCCCGCGGCCGCGTACCTCGCGATCTTGGGCCTCGGTGTACACACGCTGTTCGACGGCGTGGCCATCGCCGCCGGCTTCATGGTGGCCCCGACGCTCGGCCTCCTGCTCTTCCTGGCCGTCCTGCTCCACAAGGTGCCCGAGGGCTTCACCGTCGCGTCGATCACGCTGGCGAGCGGGCGCTCGCGTGTCGCGGCGCTTCTCGCCGGGACGGCGCTCGGCGTGCTGACGCTGCTCGGCGCGGTGGCGACGACGCTGCTCGCCGGCCGACACATCGGATATGCGCTCGCGCTCTCGGCCGGGGTCACGATCTACGTCGCGGCCTCCGACCTGATCCCGGAGGTGAACCGCGAGGGCGGGCCCGCCCTCGCGTGGACGGTGTTCGGGGGGCTCGTGCTCTTCACCTGCGCCGACTGGGCGCTGTCGCGCTTCGGCCTCGAGTGACGGCGAGGGCGCCAACGCATCATGCCCGGCCTCCCACGGCCTCTCCCGCCGCAGCCCCGCCGCGCGCTGTCCCCGCGCTCCGGGCGCGGTGGGCAGCTCGCGGTGAGGGCAGCAGCCGCGCCGAGTTCAGGATGAAGGCCAGCTCGGAGGCGACGTGAATGAACGCCGCGAGCAGCGGGCCGAGCAGGCCGAACGCCGCAAGCCCGACGCCGAGCGCGTCGACCACGAGCGTGCCGGTGAAGTTCTGCCAGATGATGCCGCGGGTGCGGCGGGCGACCGCCAGCGTCTCGACGAAGCGCGCGAGGTCGTTGCCGAGCAGCACCACGTCGGCGCTCTCGCGCGCGACGTCCGTACCCGAGCCCATGCCGACGCCGACGCTCGCCGCCATGAGCGCCGGCGCGTCGTTGACGCCGTCGCCGACCATCGCGACCGTCCGGCTGGCGGCAACCAGCGCCTTGACCCGCTCCAGTTTGTCTTCGGGTAGGAGGTCGGCCTCGACCTCCCGGATGTCGAGGCTGCGGGCGACAGCCTCGGCGACCGACCGCGTGTCGCCCGTGAGAAGGATCGTGCGGATGCCCATGCGGCCGAGCGCCGCCACGGCGCGCTGCCCTTCCGGGCGCACCGCGTCGGCGATGGCGATGGCGCCCAGCAGGCGCCCGTCGCGCGCCACGAACACCTCCGACGCGGCCGAAGCCGCGGTCTCGCGCCCGATCCCGGTCCCGCTGGCATCCGGCATCACGACGCCGCGCTCCCGCATCCAGGCCCGGTTGCCGACCAGCACCGTGGTGGCGGCCACCTCCGCCGCGATGCCGCGGCCCGGCGTGTAGGAAAACCGGTCGGGTTCGACGACCGGGCGCTTCTGCGCGCGGGCGTGCGCGACGATCGTCTGCCCGAGCGGATGCTCGGAGCGTTGCTCGGCGGCCGCCGCCGCGTCGAGCACGGTTTCTGGCGACACCCCAGCGACGGTGAGCACGCGCTGCACCGCGGGTCGGCCGTAGGTCAGGGTGCCGGTCTTGTCGAGCACCACCGTATCCACGCGGCCCAGCGTCTCCAGGTGCACGCCCCCCTTGACGATCGCGCCGAGACGAGCCGACTGCCCGATGCCGCCGAGAATGGCGAGCGGCGTTCCGGCGGCGATACCGCAGGCGCCCGCCACGATCACGACCGCGATCGTCGCGCGCACGTCGCCCGTGACCAGGAAGGTGAGGCCCGCGGCAGCCAGGGCGAAGTAGACGAGGAAGCCGGCGAGCCGGTCGGCCAAGCGCTGGACCGGGGCGCGAGAGCGCTCGGCGCGCTCGACCGCCTCGATGATCTTGCCATAGGTCGTGTCGCGGCCGATCCGCTCGGCGCGGACTTCGAGCGCGCCCGACTGGTTGATCGCGCCGGCGTAGACGGGCGCTCCCTTGGTCTTCTCGACCGGCATCGACTCGCCCGTGATGCGCGACTCGTCGACGAAGGAGTGGCCGGCGAGCACGGTGCCGTCGACCGGCACGCGCCCGCCCGGGTTGACCAGGATCGCGTCGCCGATGCCGAGCTCGGCGGCCGAGACGGCGCGCACCGACCCCGCCCGGCGCACCGAGACCTCGCGCGGCAGGAATTCCAGGAGGTCGCGGATGGCGCGGCGGCCGCGCTGCACCGTCATGCCCTCCAGCACCTCGGCCACGAGCACGAAGAGTGTGATGACGAGCGCGGTGAAGAACTCGCCGATGGCGGCCGCCGCGACGATCGCGATCGTCATCGACAGCTCCATCGTCATCCGCAGTTCGATCAGGTTCGCGAAAGCCTCCTTGAAGATGGGCCAGCCGCCGATCGCGAGGCCGACGGCCCCGATCACGCTGACGCTGCGGTACGGCTCCCAGACCCGGAACCAGACGGCCGCGGCGGCGAGGGCGACGAGACCCATGCGCAGTGCCTCCGGCCACGCGAAGGCGTGCGCGTCATCGTGGTCATGCTCATGATCGGAGCTCTGACCGCTCGGGTCGTCGGCCCGGCGTCGGTCCTCGTCGAGCGCGGCGGGAGCGCTCGTCCGCGCCATGGCCTGGTCGGCGAGGGTGCCGTCGCGGCCGATGCTCTCCGGCTGGGTTGCCACGGGAGGGCCTTCTCGTCACTTGAGGTAGGCGCGCACGACGTCGATCAGCTCGTCGGCACCGCGGGCACGCTTGAGGTCCCGCTCGCGCCTGGGATCGACCACGTGCAGGCGAATATGGTCTTCCATCACCTCGGCCATGAGGCCGTTCACGGCGCCGCGCACCGAGGCGATGAGCTGCAGCACCTGGGTGCAGCCGAGCTCGCTCTCGAGGGCGCGCTCGACCGCCTCGACTTGGCCGCGGATGCGGCGCACCCGATTCAGCAGCTTCGTCTTCTCGCGGATGGTGTGAGCCATGACTGCCTCGTACCATAAAGTAGGGGGGTATACCGTTCGATCGCCGGGCTCGTACTCGGCGGGCCCCACCGTGACGCAGCGCATTGACGGACCGTTCACCAGCACCCGCCTGAGAGCGTTGGATCGGCACTCGCGCTCGGCCTGCCACGTGGACGTCGCTCGGCACCGTGTTGCCTGACGCGGGCGGCGCCCGCTCGATCGCCGAGAGCCCCGCGCTTGCTGTGCGATGCTCTGGAGATCATGCTCGAACCTCGTACGGGAAGCGTTGCACCGAGCTGGCCGGTGCCCCCGTATTGAGTGATCCCTTTTTTGCTACTGCGGCTTGCTTTTCAGCTGGAATTTCGGCCTAAGTCTAAGGAAGCGAGACTGCGCGCGGGAAGGTCGGCGTCGCTGCCCGGTGGCCGTCGGCCGCGAGCGTGCGGCACGGGTTGGCTGTGATGAGCGGGAGCAAAGCGCGCGAAGCCGAGGGGCGGGTTCCCCTGCCTGGCCGAGGAGCCGCCGAGCCCGCCCTTCCCGATCGGTATCGGATCAAGCGGGACGACACCGGCGCCGTCCTTACCTGCGTGGAGGCACCGACCGTCTCGGTTCGAGTCCAGCACGGGTTCACGGTGACGGCAGCGGCGGCGCGCAGCGCCGCACCGGGCTCTGTCTTCCTCGACGGCGCGGCCCAGGGAGAGCCGTTCCTCGATCCGAAGCGCGAGGTCTACAACCTCGATCACCACGAAGCGTGCGTTCGCTCCTTCTTGCTCGCCACGTGCGAGCAGGCGATGGTCCTGGTCCGCAAGGGTCTCGACCTCCGCAAGCGAGAGTGGACGGTGTACGCCAACGACGCCGACCTGGACACGGTCCTGGCGATCTGGGTGCTCCTGAATCATCTCCGCCTGGACGACGGAAGCACGGAGACGCGCGCACGAGTCATGCCGCTCGTGCGCCTCCAGGGCGTGATCGATGCGCAGGGGCTCGACATGCAGGATATGTCCGCGCTGCCCCCGGAGCTGCTCGCCGAGATACAGGCCTGCATCGATGAGCTACGCGAGCCGGAGCTGGCGCTCAAGCGGCGAGGGCGCTGGGGCGAGAGCGATTTGGTCGGCTACACCGCCGACCGGCTGCGAGCCATCGATCGCCTGGTCTATTCGCCGACGCACTTCGACGACGTCACGGACGTCGAGCAGCTGGCGCGGGTCGAGATAACGAACGGCTCGGTCGCGGTCGTCTGCCGTTCGAAGGCCGGCATCTACGAGGTGGAGCGGCAGCTGCGCCGGCTGCACGGCAAACGGCTAGGGGTAATCGTGCTGCGCACGGGTGCCGCGACCTATACCCTGCGTCAGGTGAATCCGTACCTGCCGACGAGCCTCGAGCGGTTCTATACGCACCTCAATCTGGTGGACCCGGGAGCCGGCGGCCATCGCTCTGCCAACCGTTGGGGCGGCTCGACGGAGATCGGCGGATCGCCGCGCACCACCGGGACCCGCCTGGCCCCCGAGCAGATCGCCCGGGTGTGCCAGCAGGCGTTCCGCCCGCCCGCCCTCGTCCAGCGCCTCCGCCGGATCGCGGGCGCAGCGCTCGGCAGCGCAGGGATCCTGCTGGCCGCACTGGCGTCGGCTTTCCTGCCCGGCCTGATCGGGCGGGGCGCCGGTGCGCCGAGCGGGCTCGCGGCGAGCCCCGCGCAGTTCTCCGTGTTGTTGGTGACGCTCGGCGGCGCACTCCTCCTCATCAGAGGCCTGCGCGCGCCGGGGCTGTACGGCTTGCGGCGCCCCGCCGGGCTGGACTGGTGCATCCTTCTGCCCTCCGCCATCTTCGGCGCGCTGGCGGGCGGCGTGTGGATTCCCGTCCCTGCAACGACCCCCGTGCCCGGGTGGCTCGAGCCCCTGGGTGTTCTCACGCTTCCTCTCGCGGCCGAGGTGATCTTCCGGGGTCTCCTCCATGGCGGCCTGGTGGCGAGCTTCGCAGTGCAGGAGTGCGGTGGTCCCTGGCTCCTCTCCTGTCCGGTCATCCTCTCCGCCGGATTCTACGCGCTCTGGGGCGCCATCCTGCGGCACCCCGCGATCTCGCTGACGCAGGCGACCACCGGAGGCCCCGATTCCACGCTTCCGCTCCTCGGCGCCCTGCTCTTCGGAGCAGCAGCGGGCATGGCCCGCGAGCGCTCCGAGAGCATCGCCGTGTCGATCCTGCTCCACTGGATCGGCGTCGCCGCGGTCCTGCTGGCGCCGTATCTAGGGTCGCTGCTGTGACCCCGCCAGGGAGACACGTAGGGTGGCGCTATCGCGCGGGCATCAGGTCGGCGAACACGAAGCCGTCGCGCTCGACCACCTCGCCGGGCGTGATTGCGATGGCGTGATGGAACATGGGCCCCGCGTAGGCGAAGGTGTGGAACTCGCCGTTTTCGCCGCAGGGGTCGACCCCGGAGGGTAGATCGCACAAGAACTCGAGATCGAACTCGCGTCCGACGAAGTCGGCGCGTAACTTCTTGGGATCGATACAGCTTACTCGCGCCCGCAAACCGCCGGCGATCATGTCACGGGCGAGGGTGTCGGTGGGCCGCATCCACAGCGGGAACACGGGCGTGAGGCCGCTGCCGGCGAGCTGCCGCTCGCGATAGGCGCGGATGTCGGCGAGGAAGAGATCGCCGAAGGCGAAGGCCGTCACGCCGGCGGCGCGAGCGCGTTCCACCACCTGCGTCATTGCGGCTTCGTATTGCTCATTGCTGCACGGAGACGGGATCGGCACCGGCCAGAGGCGCAGGCCTACCGCCTCGGCTTGCGCCTCCAGCAGCGCGGCGCGCACGGCGTGCATGGCGACGCGGTCCGCCGCCTCGTTGATGGTCGTCACCAGGCCGACGAGCTCGCAGGCCGCCCGCTCGCGGAGGACGTGCAGCGCCCACGCGCTGTCCTTGCCGCTGCTCCACGAGAGCAGCGCTTTCGGCTTGCCCATGCGCGCTGTGTAGCGGTGTGCGTCCGTGGGTGCAATGCGGTAGAGGACGCTCGCGAGCGCACCATCCGCCGACCGGCGGATCGCGGCGCGGCGAGCAGGCGTGCGCTGATGGGAAGGAAAGACGCGGCCGTGGGTTTCCCGATCGAGCCGCCGATCGAGCCGATGCTCGCGAAGCTCGCGACGGACCTACCCGCGGGCGACGGCTGGCTGTTCGAGCCCAAGTGGGACGGCTTCCGGGCCATCGTGTTCCGCGACCGCGACCGGTTCTACGTCCAGAGCCGTGACCTGAAGCCGCTGGACCGGTACTTCCCCGAGCTGGAAGCGGCCTTTCGCGCCAGCTTGCCCGCTCGGTGCGTGGTCGACGGCGAGATCGTGATCGCGACCGAGCGCGGACTCGACTTCGAGGCCCTGCAGCTGCGACTGCACCCGGCGGCATCGCGGGTGAAGAAGCTCGCCGCCGAGACGCCCGCCTCCTTCGTCGCGTTCGACCTGCTCGCCGGAGCCGGCGGCGATCTCCGCTCCCGGCCGCAGGCCGAGCGCCGCCTGCTGCTGGAGAAGGCGCTCGAGCGGACCTCGGGCCGCGTCCATCTCACGCCGTGCCGTCGCGAGCGCTCGGTGGCCCAGGAGTGGTTCCATCGCTTCGAAGGCGCCGGGCTCGACGGCGTGATCGCCAAGCACGAGAGCACGACCTATCAGCCCGGCAAGCGCGTGATGATCAAGGTCAAACACGTGCGTACCGCGGACTGCGTGGTGGCGGGCTTCCGCTGGCACAAGCACGGTCCGGGAACGCTGGTCGGCTCGCTGCTGCTCGGGCTCTACGACGGCGCCGGAGCCCTGCACCACGTGGGCGTGACCTCCTCGTTCCCGATGGAGTCCCGCCGCCGTCTCGCGCAGGAGCTGGCGCCGCTGCGCACGGACGCCCTCGCGTCGCATCCCTGGCGGGACTGGGCCGGAATGACCGACGGCGCGGTCCGCATGCCGGGCGCCCAGAGCCGGTGGAGCGCGGGCAAGGACCTCTCCTGGGAGCCGCTGCGGATCGAGCGCGTGTGCGAGGTCAAGTACGACCACCTCCAGGGCGATCGCTTCCGACACGCCGCTGTCTTCGTACGCTGGCGTCCCGACAAGCGGCCGGCCGACTGCCGTTACGACCAGCTCGAGGTCACGCCCCCCGCCGAGCTCGCCGAGATTTTCGGGGTGCGTCCCGCGTAGACCGTGCGTACGGATCGTAGTCCGGATCGGGGGGCTCCTGACCCGGCCGGAGATTCTCCGGCACGTGCTCGAGATTCACGCGGACGCGGGTCCACGTCGAGGAGCGCCCGCGCATGGCGTCGACCAGGATGTCGGCGGGCTGGAGGTGGATGGCGGCCCGGGGATGACGCGTCTTCCAGCGCTCGAGCCCGGCCAGCGCCTCTTCTCTCTTCGCGGCGCGGCCGATCTCGATCAGCGGCTTCGTGGGCACGCGCCGGCCGCTCGGCTTCGGCCCGCCCTTCCTTCGCGACGGCTGGACACGCGGCGGCTCGCCGGCCTGCTTTGCGTAGTGCGGCGGCCAGGGCGCATCGCCCAGTCCCGCCGCTTCGTGCCGCGCCGACAGCTCCAGCAGCGCCTCCAGCGAGCAGGGACTCTGGTCGATGCCCGCGTGCCGGTCGCCGACCGCGGCGAAGCGAGCGGGCATGGTGCGCAGCGTGAAGTCCTCGGGCGCGCACTCGAAGAGCTCGTCCCAGGTGACCGGCGCGGAGACCCGGGCGTCGGGCTTGGGGCGCACCGAATAGGCGCTCGCGACCGTGCGGTCTTTGGCGTTCTGATTGTAGTCGAGGAACACGCCGTGGCGCTCCTCCTTCCACCACTTGCTGCTGGCGAGGCCAGGCGCCCGCCGCTCGACCTCACGCGCGAGCGCCAGGGCGGCGCGCCTCACCTCCGTGAAGGACCAGCGGCGATGGATGCGCACGTTGACGTGGATGCCCCGTGAGCCCGAGGTCTTCGGCCAGCCCACCAGGCCGAAGTCGGCCAGGCTCTCCTGGACCACCCGGGCCACGTCTCGGATCTGGGACCACTCGATGCCCGGCATCGGGTCGAGGTCGATGCGGAGCTCGTCGGGGTGGTCGAGGTCCTCCGCGCGGACCGGGTGCGGGTGGAGCTCCAGGCATCCCAGGTTCGCCATCCAGGCCAGCGCGGCCGCGTCGCGTGGCACGACTTCCTCCGCCACGCGGCCGGAGGGGAAGTGTAGTGCGACGACTTCGATCCAGGTCGGCCGCGAGGCGGGCGCCCGCTTCTGGTAGAAGAAGTCGCCATGGATCCCGTCGGCGTAGCGGACCAGTACGTTGGGCCGGCCACCGGCTCCACCGAGCGCGCCCTCGGCCACCGCCAGGTAGTAGCGCACGAGCTCGAGCTTGGTGATGCCGGACTCCGGGAAGTAGACCTTGCTCGGGTTGGAGATCGCGACCTCGCGCCCGGCGACCTCGACCACGACCCGTTCGCCCTTGCTCGCCACCCGACGAGCATACGTCGTCCCCTCGATACTTTCCGCTCCCAGGCAAAACCCGCGATCGCTGGGAATCGTCAGGGAGTGCCTCATCCCGGGGCTCGGTGAAGACCCGCGATCAGCCTCGGGTGTCGAGGACGAACTCGTTCGTCCAGTGGGGACCGCCGACCCGCTACGACGTGGTCGAGCGATGTGCCGATCCGCGCGCGTACGCGGCGGCGCGCTCGAGGAGCAGCTCGCGCTCCCGTGCGTTGCGGGTGAGCGATGCCGCGCGCGCGCACTCCGCCCGTGCTTCGTCGAAGCGGCCGAGCTTCGCCAGGAGGTCGCCGCGCACGCTCGGCAAGAGGTGGTAGCCCCGGAGGGCCGGCTCCGCGGTCAGCGCATCGACGAGCTCGAGGCCTGCTGCGGGACCGAAGGCCATCGCGACCGCGACCGCGCGATTCAGCTCGACGACGGGGGAGGGCGTGAGCCGGGCGAGCGCTTCGTAGAGCTCCGCGATGCGCGCCCAGTCCGTCTCCGCCGGCGTACGCGCTCGTGCGTGACAGGCGGCGATCGCGGCTTGCAGCGCGTACGGACCCTGCGCGCCGCCGAGCGCCTCGGCCCGCTCGAGCGCCACGAGACCACGACGGACGAGGACGTGATCCCAGCGCGCCCGGTCTTGATCGAGCAACAGCACGGGCTCTCCCGACGGACCGGTCCGCGCCCTCGAGCGCGATGCCTGGATCTCCATGAGCGCGACGAGGCCGTGCACCTCCGGCTCCCTCGGAACCAGCTCGGCCAGGATGCGGCCGAGACGGAGCGCATCCCCGCAGAGCGCCGGTCGCATCCAGTCGTCCCCGGCGGTCGCCGAGTACCCCTCGTTGAAGACGAGGTAGATGACCTCGAGCACCGACGACAGACGGGCGGCGAGTTCGGCGCCGCGGGGGACCTCGAAGGGGGCGCGCTTCTCGGCGAGGGTCCGCTTGGCCCGGACGATGCGCTGGGCGACGGTCGGCTCCGGGACGAGGAACGCCCGCGCGATCTCCTCGGTCGTCAGACCGCCGAGCAAGCGGAGTGTGAGCGCAACGCGCGCCTCGGTCGAGAGCACCGGATGACACGATATGAACACGAGGCGCAGGAGGTCGTCGCCAATGTTGGCGTCGATCGCGGCGTCGAGATCCGGCGCGGCCATCTCTTGCTGGGCCTCGATCTCGCGACCGAGCTCCTCGTGCTTGCGCTCGAGCAGCTTGCTTCGACGTAGCAGGTCGATCGCACGATGCTTCGCGGTGGCCATGAGCCAGGCGCCCGGGTTGTCCGGGATGCCCGACTCCGGCCACCGCTCGAGCGCGGCGAGGAGCGCCTCCTGCGCGAGATCCTCGGCAACACCGACGTCGCGCACCATCCGCGCGAGACCGGCGATGAGCCTGGCCGACTCGATCCTCCAGACCGCGTTGATCGCGCGATGCGTATCGGAAGCCGCCACGGCTTCCGATCACAGCATCTTGGCCCGCCAATGCAAGACCGAGGGGTGCCGCGACGGGCGTCTCAGTCGTTGCCCTCCCAACAGGGGCCGATCTCGCGCACCTCGACGGTTGCCCACTCGGTCGCGGGGCACTCGCTGGCGATCGCGATCGCTTGCTCTTTGGTCTGACAATCGAGGAGGAAGAAGCCTCCGACGATCTCCTTGGATTCCGCGAACGGACCGTCGACGACGGTGCGTTTGCCGCCTCGAACCTCGACCCGCACCCCTTCGGCATCAGACCTGAGCGAGTCGCTGGCCTTGTGCACGCCGCGGGCCTTGAGATCATCGGTGAAGCGGAGCATGCGCTCGTAGGCCAGCCGCCCCTCTACCGCCGATCGGTTCCGTCTTCTTTCTCCCTGCTCCAGGATCAGCAGCAGGTACGGCATGACACCAATGCCTTGACGTAGAACTCGATGGCCGCGTTCGCGTCCGTGAGGTTCAGATAGGGGGTTACGCTCATGGAATCTCTCCGCCGAGGCGCGTCGCGCCGGCGGCCTTCTGGACCTCGGGAGGGAAGTCCGACATCTCCTGCACCTGGCGAACTTCGATCACGTCGCCGTCTTGAGCGGGGCAGCGCGATGCCCATTCGACCGCCTCTTGCTTCGACTTCACCTGAATCATCCAGTAGCCGCCGAGCAGCTCCTTCGCCTCGGTGAAGGGCCCGTCGGTCACCCTGGGCTTCCCTCCAGAGAACGAGACGCGCGCGCCGTTCGAGGCCGGGTGGAGCCCGTCGAGCGCGATCAGCACGCCGGCCTTCGTCAGCGCCTGGTTGTACTTCGTCATCTTGGCGACCATCTCCGCGCTCGGCATGGCGCCCGCCTCTGCCTTCTCGTACCCCTTCGGGATCATCAGCATCATGAATCGCATCGTCGCGTCTCCTTCTGATCGAAGCCGGGCGAGCTAGGCTCGCGGGGCCTTTGGCCAACCCTGCTCGAGCTGCGCGCGCATCGCGGGCTCGTTGCCCGCGGCCTCCTGGAGCTCGGCAGGGAAGTCCGACATCTCGAACACCTGGCGAATCTCGATCTGCGCCGTCTCACCCGGACCGAGCACATCGGGGCAGCGCGAGGCCCATTCGATCGCCTCTTCCTTCGACTTCACCTGAATCAGCCAGAAGCCGGCGATCAGCTCCTTCGCCTCGGTGAAGGGCCCATCGGTCACGGTGCGCTTGCCTCCTCCATGGAACGTGATGCGCGCGCCCTTCGAGCTCGGGTGGAGCCCCTCGGCCGCGAGCAGCACGCCGGCCTTCACCATCTTCTCGTTGAACTCGTCCATGGCGGCGACGAGCTCCTTGCTCGGGAGAACCCCCGCCTCTGTGTTCGTGTCGGCCTTGATGATCAGCATGAATCGCATCGTCATGTCCTCCTTCGTTCCGGTCTCGACCTGGCTCTACTCTCGCGACGAACGAGGGGCCGCGCGATCGACACGTCGAGGGGACTATCCTGGAGCGCAGCTAAGTGCTGGACATTCCAAGTGCGGGCGCCTAACCGCCGGCCATGGCCCCCACGACCAGAAAAGGCTCGACCCCCGTCGCGACCGGGTCGGGCAGCGGGGCGTCCGGCAGTTCGTGGGACAGATCCTCCTCGCAGGCGAAGAACCTCACGAACGGCCGGCGCCGTTGCGTGACGTGGTCGCGGACCGTCCCGCGCAGCATCGGATAGCGGGCCTCGAGCGCGTCGAGGACCGAGCGTTGCGTGACCCGACCCTCGACATCGAGCTTCACCTCGCCGTCGACGTGCGCCAGCTTCCGCAGATGTGCCGGGAGCACCACGCGGATCATGGCAGTGTCTGGACTTCGACGGAGAGCACGGCGGGAAGGTCTCGGACGATGGGAGCCCAGCTGTCTCCGGTATCGGCCGACGCGTACACCTGCCCGCCGGTGGTGCCGAAATACACGCCACACGGATCGAGCGAGTCGACGGCCAACGCGTCGCGCAACACGTTCACGTAGCAATCGCGTTGCGGCAGGCCCTTCGTGAGCGCCTCCCACTCGTGTCCGCCCGTGCGGCTGCGGTACACGCGTAACTTTCCCTCGGGCGGATAGTGCTCCGAGTCGCTCTTGATCGGGACGACGTAGATGGTGTCCGGCTCGTGCGCGTGCACGTCGATGGGGAACCCGAAGTCGCTCGGTAGGTTCCCGCTGACCTCTTGCCACGACTCGCCGGCGTCGTCGCTGCGCATGACGTCCCAGTGCTTCTGCATGAACAGCACGCCCGGACGCGAGCGGTGCATCGCGATGCGGTGAACGCAGTGGCCGACCTCGGCAGTCGGGTTGGGGATCTGCTCCGACCTGAGGCCCCGGTTGATCGGTCGCCACGTCTTGCCGGCGTCGTCGGTCCGGAACGCGCCGGCAGACGAGATCGCGATGAAGATCCGCTCGGGATTGCTCGGGTCCAGGAGGATCGTGTGCAGGCACATCCCGCCGGCACCTGGCTGCCAGGAGGGCGCCGATTCGTGGCGGCGCAGCCCGGGCAGCTCCTGCCACGTCTGGCCGCCGTCGCGCGAGCGGAACAGGGCCGCGTCTTCGACCCCGGCGTAGACGGTGTCCGGATCGGTCAGCGACGGTTCGAGATGCCAGACGCGCGCGAACTCCCAGGGGTGGGGCGTGCCGTCGTACCACAGGTGAGTGCCGGGGACGCCGTCGTACACGAACCGGTTGCCCACCGGCTCCCAAGTCTTGCCGCCGCCGTCGGAGCGCTGGATCAACTGCCCGAACCATCCGGTGCCCTGCGACGCGTACAGCCGATTCGGGTCGGCGGGTGATCCCTTGAGGTGGTAGATCTCCCAGCCCCCGAAGTGGGGACCACTGATGTCCCACCGCTGGCGCTTTCCGTCCGACTCAAGGACGAATGCACCCTTGCGTGTGCCGACCAGTACCCGTACCCCGCTCATCCCTCACTCCTTCCTGAGCTTTCGCGCCGGTCTTCGCAGGCGGCTTCTAGCATGATCGGGCCGCCCGTCGAGGTCGCTCACCCACCCCGCTCGCGCCGCGGGTGGCCCGCTGTATCGTCGAACGGGCCGGCTCGAGATCGACATACCCGCCGAAAAATTGCCGTGTCCGTCGTTCGGCTGCGCACAGGTCGACGTCCTCGGCTTCTCATGAGCCGCCACGACGCGCCTTCTGCAGCGTGATGGTGAGTGACCCGTCGGGCTGGTAGTCCGCCTGCGCACCGCCCTCGACGGGCGCATCCGCCAGCCGGAGGGATCGCGAGCGCAGTTGCCGGCCGTCGATACCCCGCGCGAGGACGACCACTTTCCGCCCCGCCAGCCGCACCTCGACCGAGCCCGGCGGGACGTCCTCGGGCAGGAGGACCTGGAGGCGAACCATCCCGGGCGTCTCGGTGACGAGAACCGGCAACTCGGATCGGTTGATCGACTCGGGATCTGCCGCCCGGCTCTCAACCCCGTACGTGAGGAGGACCAGCCTCGCGACCAACGCTGAGACGATCAGTCGCGTCCGCGTCATGGACCGGCATCACCCATCCGTGCACGGCAGCGGCCGAGCGCACATCCGTCGGCATTCAATGCTTCCACGCTGCAACGGTGGTTGGCCACTGCTTCCGGCCGTCGCCGGCCCAAAAAAGTAAGATCGGATTTCCGGTGGTCAAGAGGATACGTTATTCTCGCCGGCGTGGCGACCCAGGAGGAGCGTTCCGAGGCGACGCGTGGGAAGCTCTTGGCCGTGGCCCGCAAGCTCTTTCGCATCCGCGGCTACGCGCGGACGTTCATCGAGGACATCGCCGCCCGCGCGGGCGTCACGAAGGGCGCCTTCTACCATCATTTCCCGGATAAGAAGGCGATCTTCCTTGCCGTTTTCCACGAGACGGAGCAAGCGCTCATGGAAGCGTCGGCGGCCGGCGCGCGTGGACCCGACGCGTGGAGTCAATTCCGGGCTGGCTGTCGGGCGTTCCTCGAGGCCTCGATGGACGCTGGCGTGCAGCGCATCATTCTCCGGGACGGGCCGGTCGTGCTCGGGTGGGAGGCGTGGCGTGAGATCGACGCGCGCTACAGCCTCGGGCTCATCGAGGGGGCGCTCCGGCAGGCCATGGCCGAGGGCCGGGTCTCGGGATCGCTCGAGCCCCTCGCCCATCTCCTGTTCGGAGCGCTGTGCGAGGGGGCGATGATGGTGTCGCGGGCGGCGAAGCCGCGCGCGGCGCTCGCCGAAGTCATGGGGCAGGTCGACGTGCTGCTCGCGGCGATCGAAACGCAAGGGCGCCGGACCCCCTTGGGCGTCAGCGTCGCTCGCGAGTCTCGGCCGGGAGCGCTCAAGGCGCCGCGAGCTCCGCGCGGCTGATCGTCTCCGGAGGGGAGGACGTGGGCCGCCGCGAAGCGCGCCGCGCCGAAGCCCTGGCCGCGGGCCGCGAGGGCGCTCGCTGGCGGTCCCGCACCCTGGCGGGTGCGTCACCGGCACGGCCGGGGCCGCCGTCGGCTCAGTCGACGAGGGCCGACACCACGATGTCCGACAGCCGGGACACGCGCTCCAGGTGGTAGCTGTCCTCCATGAGCCCGACCGACAGGAACGAAAACGTGAGGTCGCGGGCCGGATCGATCCAGAAGGCCGTCGACCCTGCCCCGAGGCCTCCGTATGTCCGCGCGCTGCACAGGTTGCCGAAGAAGCCCGGGATGACTCCCTCACCACGGATGAAGAACCCGAGCCCGATCGCCGCCGGGAACGGCTCCCAGCCGCGCATCTGCACCGTGTAGTCGAGGAGCGAGTTCGGCTTGTCGCCGGTGTGGTTGCGGGTGGCGAACTCGATCATCGCCGGCGACAGGATGCGCGCTCCGTCGAGCTCGCCCCCGCGCTGCAGCATCTCGACGAAGCGCGCGAGGTCCGCGAGCGTCGTCAAGTAGCCGCCGGCCGGGATCTCGGCGCCCGGGATGCTGAAGAGGGCGCCGATGCCGTCCACCTCACTCGGGCCGAAGAGCCCTGGCTCCGTGAAGCGGGCGGCGACCGGGCAGAGGCGGGGCACGAGGTCGTCCCGCGGTCCCAGGCTCGTCTCCCGCATGCCGAGCGGCCGGAAGAGGTCGTCCTCCAGGATGCGCGCGAACGAGCGCTTCCCGCCCTCGGCCCGCCGCACCATCTCGGCCATGACGGCGTGCGCGACGGCGATCGAGTACGTGACGCGCTCGCCCGGGAGCGACTCGGGCGCGGTCGTGCACGCCCAGGCGACCAGGCGCTCGATGCTGGCGAGCTCCTCCGGCGCCAGCACCGGCACCCGCGACGCGATCCCGCTCGTATGCGTCAGGAGGTGCACGAGCCGCATGCGCCCCTTGCCCCGGCTGCCGAACTCGGGGATCAGCTCCGCCACCGGCATCATGAGCCGCAGGTCGCCGCGCTCGATGCGGTTCAGCACGACGACGTTCGCGAACTGCTTCCCGACCGACATCGTGGCGAAGACGGCGTCCGGGGCCAGCCGCCGCCCGCTCGTGCGGTCGGCGAAGCCGCGGTGGGCGCGGAGCGCCACCCGCCCGCGGCGCGCCACGCAGAGCGCGACGCCGTCGCAGCGGCCGGCGGCGATGTCGGCGTCGATCGCACCCAGGACGCGCTCCAGGCGCTCGGGGTCGAAGCCGAGTTGGGCGGGGTCGGTGTGCTCCATGGGCACGGCCGTTAGCATGGGCCCGGCGCCGCGGGAAGCACGTCTCGACGCCCGCCGTTCCGGCGCGGCGCCCGGCGCATGGTAGGATCGAGCGATGGATCGTGCGCGTGCCCGAGCGCTCGCCCAGGACGCCATCGCACGCGGGAAGGCGCTCTCGTGGTTCGAGGCCCTCTACCGCGAGGCGGACGGTGGAACGGCGGTCGTTCCCTGGGCCGATCTCGTTCCGAATCCGCATCTCGTGGCCTGGTTGGATGCGAACCCGTCGATCGGCGGCCGCGCCCTCGACGTCGGCACGGGCTTCGGCGACAACGCCGAGGAGCTCGCGCGCCGTGGCATGGATGTCGTCGCCTTCGACGTCGCGGCGACGGCCGTGGCACGCGCCCGCGCGCGCTTCCCCGGTTCGCCGGTCCGCTACCTCGTCGCGGATCTGCTCGACCCGCCCGCGGACTGGCGTGCGGCGTTCGACCTCGTCGCAGAGACCTACACGCTGCAAGTGCTGCCGCCGTCGGAGCGTGGCGCCGCCGTCCATGCCCTCCGAACGTTCGTCGCTCCCGGCGGCACGCTCCTGGTGATCGCGCGCGGCCGCGAGCCGGCGGAGCCGGAAGGCGTCATGCCCTGGCCACTCACGCGCGGCGAGGTCGAGGCGATCGCCGGGGACCGCCTCACCTTGACGGCGTTCGAGGACTTCCTCGACGCGGAGGATCCGCCCGTCCGCCGCTTCCGCGCGACGTTCCGGGGGCGCTGAGGCCGCGTCTTCGATTCCTCTACGGCGCGGGAGCGGTCGGCGCGGGTCGGACACCCACCGCCACGAGGTGGACTACGTGCTGGATCGATCGAGCTCACGTGAGCCGCCCGCGCCGCCCATCTCTCGGCCGCGCCGCCCCCGGGCTCGCGGCCCAGGGACCGCCGGCGGCCTCGCCGGGCGCCGTCACGTCAACCAAACCGCGGGCCAAGACGTCTACAGATCATGAGTCGCAGCGCCATGGGGATGCTCGGGGGGCACGGCCAGGGAGGTCTGCTGGTGTGGGAGAGCACCGAAACCCTGCCCGAGGGAGGAGCGCACACGCCGTCCGAAGTCATCGAGTGCGCCGGCCGCGACGAGACG
>Ga0209057_1000420_pt1 | contig 38570 bp, 30 predicted proteins | sample GraSoiAngelo_146_FD_185903 | JGI IMG/M metagenome (GOLD analysis project Ga0209057, IMG submission 185903) | Grasslands soil microbial communities from the Angelo Coastal Reserve, California, USA - 14_1009_05_30cm (SPAdes) (version 2) | ecosystem: Environmental > Terrestrial > Soil > Grasslands ...
CTGAAGTAAAAGTTCCGGATCAATCACGGCCGTTAAAGCGTTAAAGCGTTGAAGCGTTAAACCGGCAACGAGAATCTACCGGTTCAACCTCGAAAGGCTGCAACCTTCTTGCAATGAAACAGCCGCTTCATAAAATACGTAGATGAAACGCATGCCGATCCTGCTCGTGATCGCGTGCCTGGCTGCAGGCGGTTGTGCCGACCCACTTGAAGAACGCAGCACGCAAGAAGTGCAAGGGCAGTTCGAGCGCGGCGTGACTGGTCAGGGAACGCTTGGCCCGTTGGAGCGATCTCCCGGCGATCCGGCCGCAGAGCATAGCGTCCCGCAAACTCACCCATAGTGCTTGAAGATGGTCGCCAGTTCAACGCACTCAAAAATTCTCATCCTCGATTTCGGTTCGCAGTACACCCAGGTCATAGCGCGGCGAATCCGTGAGTGTCAGGTTTATTCGGAAATTGTTCGCTTCGACACGCCTGCTGCTGAAATCGCCGCAGCAAAACCTAAGGGGATCATCCTTTCCGGCGGGCCCGCGAGCGTTTACGACAAAGGCGCTCCACAAATGGACCCAAAGATTTTTTCGCTTGGCATTCCCGTCTTGGGAATTTGTTACGGACTGATGCTGATGGCGCATCACCTTGGCGGCCAGGTCGTGTTCACCGGACGACGCGAGTACGGCGCCGGCATGTTACACATCAAGAATGGATCGCAACTCTTCGATGGATTAGGCAACCAGCTCGACGTTTGGAACAGCCATGGCGACGAAGTGACGGCGTTGCCGGAAGGTTTCCGCGCCGTCGGGACCACTGAAGGTTGCGACTTCGCCGCTGTGGAGGATCGGCAGCGCAAACTTTACGGATTGCAATTTCACCCGGAGGTCGCTCATACACCGCGCGGCAGGGAGATTCTGCAGAATTTTCTCTTTCACATCTGCCACTGCGCAATGGACTGGACGATGGGCTCCTTTATCGAAGAGGCTTGCGCCCGAGTCAGGAAACAGGTCGGCGATCAAAAAGTGGTGCTCGGTTTGAGCGGCGGCGTTGACTCTTCAGTGACGGCTGCGCTGCTGCACAAGGCAATCGGCGACCAGCTCACCTGCATTTTTGTAAACAATGGACTGCTACGCGCGCGAGAGGAAGAAATTGTGCAGCGCGTTTTCGGCGAGAATTTCCATGTGCGTTTGAAATACGTGGACGCGAGCGAGCGCTTTCTCGCGCTGCTCAAAGGCGTGACCGATCCCGAAACAAAGCGAAAATTGATCGGCAACGAATTCATCAAAGTATTTCAGAAGGCGACGGAGGAATTGCTCGAGGAAGACCAAAGAGACGACGACCGCAAGCACAGCGGTTATAGGTTCCTCGCGCAGGGCACGCTTTACCCTGACGTGATCGAGAGCGTATCAATCGGAGGCAATCCCGCGCAGGTGATCAAGAGCCATCACAATGTCGGCGGGTTGCCAGAGAAAATGCACTTCGAACTCGTCGAGCCGGTGCGCCAATTGTTCAAAGATGAGGTGCGCCAGGCAGGATTACAGCTCGGCTTGCCGAAGGAGATCGTATATCGCCAGCCTTTCCCCGGGCCGGGTCTGGCCGTTCGCATTCTTGGTGAAGTTACTCCTGAGCGATTGTCCATCCTACGCGAAGCGGATACGATCGTGCAAAGTGAAATGGAGGCTGCCGATTGGTATTACAAGGTGTGGCAATCATTCGCTGTTTTGCTGCCTGTGCAATCTGTCGGCGTCATGGGCGACCAACGCACTTACGAAAACACGGTTGTGCTTCGAATCGTCGAAAGCCAGGACGGCATGACCGCGGATTGGGTTCGGCTTCCGTACGAATTACTGGCGCGCATTTCCGGCCGCATCAGCAACGAAGTCAAAGGCGTCAACCGCGTGTGTTACGATATCTCGAGCAAACCACCGAGCACGATCGAGTGGGAGTGATCTTATTTTCGATTGCAGATTTTCAATTTTCGATTGAGTTCGCCCGAATCAATCGATCTGCGAAACCGCGCTCATGAATTCTGAGAAATCTTTTCCGTTGTGCGCAGCGTGATTGAGTGCGTCCAGGCGCGCATTCGTTGCTGCCTCTGGCAGCGCGACGCGACATGAGTGTCCCGCGGCGGCGGGATTTGCAAAAACAATTTCGTCCCACTGGATGGATGAAATCTCGTCGTTGAAACGCGCGACGGCGCGGCCACGGAAAAACGCGCGCGTGGTCTCCGGCGGATTGAAGATCGCGGTCTTGATCTCATCCTCGTTCGTGACGCGGCACATCAAACCTTTGCGCAGCAGCTCGTAGTATAATCCGCGGTCGAGATCGAGATTGTGATATTCCAGATCGATGGATTGCAGCCAGGGATCCTTCCACGAAAGTTTTTCCTCTTCCTGCAATGCGTCCAACAAGAACTTTTTGGCTGCCCAATCGACACGGTCTCGCGTTGACATTACCTCGCGTTCGAGATCGTTAAGGACATTTTCCCATTCGCGCAATATCCATTGTTGCTCTTCGCTCATGCCGTTGTGCAATTTGCTGGCGGCGCGCAGATAAACGCGTTGCACATCGATCGCAGAGATTTTGCGGCCATCTTTCAGTTCGATGATCCAATCGTAAGTTTGATCGCGGCTGATTGATCTGTTGGCATCAACCGGTTGCGCAATCTCGAGCTGGGGCGCTTCTCCACGCTCAATCAAATCGAGAACCAGTGCCGTGGTCCCAATTTTCATGGCCGTGGCCCATTCGCTCATGTTCGAATCGCCAAGGATAACGTGAAACCGGCGATAACGACTCGCGTCCACATGCGGCTCGTCACGCGTGTTGATGAGGGGCCGCCGATTCATCGTGTCGATGCTCACCACTACGCTGAAAAAATCGGCGCGCTGCGAGATTTGATAGACTCCAGGATCGCTTTGTCCGCTCTCCGCTTCGATGCCCATCTTCCCGGCGCCGGCGAAAATCTGGCGGGTGACGAGAAACGGCAGAATGCCCGCAACGATTCGGTCCCATGCGATATCGCGGCTCATCAGGTAATTGTCGTGACAACCGTAACTGTGCCCGGCAAAGTCGGTATTGTTCTTGTAAAGCCGAACTTCGTAGCCGGGCGGCAAGTTCTGATTTCGGCGCCGCGCGCACTCCGCGAGGATACGCTCGCCCGCCTTGTCCTGTGCAACGATCTGGTGAAAAGTTGTGCATTCCGGCGTGGAATATTCCGGATGCGCGTGATCGTTGTAAAAGCGGGCGCCGTTTGAAAGCACAAGGTCGCTTTTTATTTCCTCGAAGCTGAGGGGGCGGCGTTTATCGATCTCGTAGTAAGCCGATTCGTCGGTGTCTTGAAGTAGCTCACGTGCACGAAACCCGCGCGCATCAAGATGCGGATCTTCCAGGTCATAATCCCATTTCATCAGCGCCCCGTGATCGGTGTAACGCCGCACCAGTTCGATCGATTCGGCCACAACATCCACGGTTTCCGCACCGCTTAGAGTGATGCCGTACTCCGTCTCCAGCCCAAAGACGCGTTTCATTGTTGAGAAAGGGAAAACACCGAACGCCCAAGATGGAACGCCGTTGTGGCTGCGACACAAGCCGCGCTAAGATGATTTGTGTTCATCTGTGGCTCGTCACCAAACTGGATCAAATCACCGCCGAAGGTGTGCGCGATCGCGAATCAGACAATGGACGAACGGGCGAAATTTTCACCACGTTTTCCGGATCGTAATCGATAAGCTTGAGCCAGTCTTCGGTGATGTCCGTCGTTGGGAAAATATCGTTCTCCATGTACTCGGCGTTGAAAGCGAGTTGCAAATCCGTTTCCCGAATTCCTTCCTCCCGTTGAGTGGCGATGGCCCTTTTAATCGCCATCGCCTTCGCCCGCTCAACGATCGAGGCAATGATCGCGCCACTGATGAGATCGCTGCGGTAAAGCGTTTCCTTGCGCCCGCTGCGGAGCGTTACCTCCAAAAATTTGTTTTCGTCGCGGCGCGTAAACTGCCAGTCCACAAAACGCTCGATCAGACGCTCGATGGACGCTCCCAATCCATCGGCTTCCTTCGCGAGCACCCCGTCGTAAGGAAGGCCATCCGTCAGATAAATGCGGTAGATTTCGCGCGCACCCAGGTTGTCTGGTCGATTGACCTTGATTTTTCGATCGATCCGGCCCGGACGCAGAATTGCCGGGTCAATCAGATCGGCGCGATTGGAAGCGAGGATAATTACCACGTCGTTTAGCGAATCGATTCCATCCATCTCGGAGCAGAACATCGGCACGAGCGTCGAAAGAATGTTTGAGTGACGCGATGCGCGCCGGACGCCGAGGATCGATTCAGCCTCGTCGATGAAAAGAAAGGGCATAAAACCTTCGCTTCGTTTCTCGCGAGCGGTGGCAAAAATTTCGCGCACCATCCGTTCCGATTCGCCCACCCACATGTTCAGAATCTCGGGACCTTTGACGTGCATGAAATATTCGCTCATCTCGGTACCGGCCTTTTCCCGAAGCTGCTTGGTCAAATTGTAGGCGGTCGCCTTGCCAATGAGCGTCTTTCCGCAACCCGGCGGACCGTAAAGCAAAAATCCTTTCGGGGTGACGTGCTGAAATTTTTGGAAAAGATCAGCATGCAAGAGCGGCAACTCGATGGCGTCTTTGATCGCCTGGAGCGCCGCTTCCTGGCCGCCGACCTTTTCCCACGGCAGCTCTGGCACAGTGTCGAGATAATGCTCGTGGGATTTTGTGCTGGAGAGCATCTCCAGCGCCATCCGGTAATTTGAATCAACACGGACCTCGTCGCCTGACTTTAAGGTGGAGTGAGCCAGATCGGCCGAACGCTGTAGGACCATCGATTGCAACCCGTGCTCCGAGCCGACCATCAACCGGTCTTTGCCGATTACTTCGGTAATTTTTGTTACCGGACCGGCCGTCTCAAATCCGAGATCACCGACAATAACGAAAGCTTCATTGACAAGCACGCGCGTCCCCTTTTTCAATTTCGGAAGCGGAATGCGCGGATCGATGTTGCAGTAGTAATCCGCGCCTCCCACCACGATGTGCGCCGTATCCTTCGACGTGGCGCCAAGAAACGTGCCGATTCGGTTCGCAGGCGAAGTCACTTTTTTGATGACTTCTTCGAGCTTTTCGATCGTCCGGCGCGCTTCGACCATCGTTTCCTGCTGATCGAAAATCTGCGGCCGCAATTCCAACAAGTCGCGCCGAACCGGATCGCCCGGAGGCAACGACGCAATCACCCTGTCGAATGAATCCAGGAAATTGTCCGGAGTCGAGTTCCCTTCCCCGTCCTCAAGTCCCTCGCTGCGCTCGTCGCTCATTATGGTTTGGGTCAATCCGCCGAACCGAGTAGCATTATAGCTTTATCGCTGCGCATTCGCAATCTTTCACTCGCGAAACCTTTCGGAGTTCGACGCCACCATTATACAAAATGTTCAACAAAGCTATCGATCGGTTGTTGTGTAAAACGTGTTCTCTCCACTGAGGCTCATGCTCCTACTTCAGAAAATTTGAGCGCGCGTAGCCGAGCGCGAATAGTTGCGGCTGAGGATCGGCGCCACTACACTTTTGTTTTTCCCGGGGAGCCTTAGCTCAATTGGTTAGAGCGCCGCCCTGTCACGGCGGAGGTTGCGGGTTCGAGCCCCGTAGGCTCCGGATTTCCGCAGAGATCATCGCCGCATGATATGAATGGACAGAATGCGGCTTGGATGGCGGGCAAGCAGATAATCGACAAAGTCGCCAATGATAGAGTTCGGCTTGTTTCCAAGTTTCGTGACGACCCGGCAAATCAAAGTGCGGCTGCGCCCGTGCCATTCGAGATTGATCGCGCCGTGAGCGGTTTCGCTATGGATTTTCGCCCAGCCGTGCGGACGACCCGGGCGCTGGTGTTCAGTGGGAATCAGATCAAACCGCCGAAGTTGCGGATCAGTCATGATCTTTTCCCGCAACGATCCACTCCCGGTCGTGATGACTTGGATCACGGTTTGCATTTCACGCCTAGGTTCAGCAGGAAATCAGTCCTTTTGCAATGCTTCTTTAGCGAAACGCGCGGCCACAGCTAATCTTCAAGCAGCGAGCGGTACATGACGTAAACATCGACATATCCTTTTTCAGGATGGTGAAATGCGCCGGGCAAAGTGCCGACGATCTTAAAGCCGAGCTGCTCCCAAAGATGAATGGCTGACGTGTTCGTAGAGACCACGAAATTGAATTGCATGGCGCGGAAACCCATTCGGCGTGCCTCGCTCAAACAACGCTCGGCCATTCTGCGTCCCACTCCCAAGCCCTGCGCGTTTGGTGCGACCATGAACGCGGCGTTGGCGACATGCGAGCCCGGACCGAGCTGATTCGGTCTTAAAATGTAAGTGCCAACAACGCGGCCATCTTTTTCTGCGACGTAAGTATGGGTATCGGCCCGAAACCAATAAGCCAGCGCCTCCTGGCGCGACATTTTCGGATCAAACGCATAGGTATCGCCCGCGGCGACGATCTCTTGAAAAATATTCCACACCGCGTCGTGATCCGATTCAGTTGCCGCGCGGATTTTCATCATTCGTAACTGAAATTGTAAGGCAACCGCTTCGGTTGCCGCGATTGCAGCAGCTAACAAAGCGCGAGCCACGCAGCGAGCGCGGCGAGTTTCTGTTCTGCGCGCCACGGTCCTTGCGCAGCTCGGCCAAAATTCTGGATCATACGCCGCACGTCCTCATTCGATTCTTTGAGTTTCGTCACGCCTTGGGCGTACGCATCGCGCTCGATGAGAGCCTCCGTGCGAATGCGATATCCCTGCAAGGCTTCCTCGAGCACCGAGCGAAACAAATGGCCTTCAAAGGCATGCGCGCGGATGTGCGGATTCGCGATCGAACCAGGATCGATCTGGCTTCCCACCACAAGTGCAGCACGGCTGATCCTGCAACCGTGCTGCCGATAGCCGGCGACAAGCGTTGCAATCGATTTTTGCGCGATGCTTCGCACCACACTCACGCGCCGATTTATTTTGCTGGTGTCTGTTTCCAGTTTTCCCATTGCAGCGTGGTATGGCTGTCGCGTCTCAGGAAGCCGCGGGTCGGACAGCTCGATTCGCCGGACATCGCAGAGCTGAGGCGAATGAGCTGGACCCGTCAGCAGCACCGCAGCCGCCCACCCGGATTTCACTCGAAAGCCGAGCGCGGCAGGTTGCGGCTTCATCTCGTTTGAAACGTTACAGGAACTGTCGCTTGCCAACCCTGGCTTGGGGCAGATTTCCATTGCCGGAGCGTTTTAATCGCAGCTTCATCAAAGAGCTGGTTTCCTGTGGATTGAACGATTTGAACATTCGTGACATTTCCGTTTGCATCGAAAGTTAATCGAAAACGACCGGTTCCCGAAAGGCCGGGACGAGAGGCTTGGGGCGGAAACGCTGGCGCGGGCGCATAGATTAATCGCGGTTTCGGGGTTGGCCCCGGTGTGGCGCGCGTTTCGGCTGTTGCTGGCCAGTGGGCCTGCGTATCATCCGTAATGCGAGACAACAATGAGTCCAGTGTAGCGGAAGAGCGAGCAATGGTCTTTTCTCCCGCCGATGTAACGACGCCAATTACGTCGCCATTTTCGTTCACCACGGGCGCGCCGATCGAACTGACAGGCGTCGTTCCGGCAATTTCCAAATGGTCGGAGTCCTGTGCAGCGATGGTCATTTCATGGGGGCTCCCCTCACTTCCAGCCAGTCCGCTGCCGACCACCGCAACGCCGGTGCCGACCGTTAGATCGGCGTCTTTGTGTAGCTCGAGAAACCGCAGAAGTTTTCGCGGCTTTACGTCGGCCTGTAGAACCGCCAGATCCAATGCTTTCGAAGCCACAAGAATCCCACTGACATTGTAAATTCCGCCGTCTGCCGTTTTTGCGACGGCATTGATTCCGCCTTCGATTGCGCGCTCCGTAGTAACGAATCTACCGTCCGGAGAAATAAAGAAACCGCTCTGCGTCCACAGCAAATTCCCTTTGGGATCAAAGACGGTCACCCAGATTACCGAAGGCCGGATCCTTGTTTCCAGTTTCGCTAAATCGGACGAAGGACTTTGATCGGCTTTTGCTTCAGACGACGGAGTGGTTGACGGTACACCAGCTGGCGATTGCGTCGCATTCGTCACCGGCGACATTGATGGCGAGGGGGACCCGCTGACAACCTGACTCGCCGATTTTCGCCCGCATCCCACAGCCGCAAGGACAGCCACGCAAAGAGCGTATCGAAGCAGCAGTCGGGGATTCATTTGCTTCCTGGGGATATATTGTCGCGCCTTGGACGACACTTGATCCAAGCCACTAAATTCTATGTGTATTCGCGACTACTCGAGAAAATAGACGTCAGGCTTGTCGCTCACTCCCGCCTTTTGCATTGCTTGGCGCAGGTCATCCGAAGCGGCGAACGCTTTCGCCTTCTCAGGATCTTCCACTGAAAACAGCAGAATGACTTCATTTGGATTCTCGATGTTTCGCAAAAGATTAACCTCTTTTAGCCCGGCCTTCTGTCGTGCCGAAAGATGGTCGTCATAGACGGGTTTCCATTTGGCGAAATCAGCAACTTTGTGACGAACCAGCATGTGCATATCGATTGCTCTGCTTTCTATCGCTGTTTTATCGTCGCCGTGAAAGGAGTCAATGGCGTTTAAAGTACTGCACTGCCTTCTCGTGTTTCTTTGCCGCAGCCTTTGCCTTGAAGGTGCCGAGATTTCTTCGCTTACCCGTCTTCGGATTTTTCTTGCGGGAATATAGCCGATATTTGCCGGATTTCAGTTTCCTGATCATGACTCCATCGAATATTCGCAGATGAAGTGGACTCCGCGCGTTGAATTGTAGGGCAACCGCCTCGGTTGCCGAATTAAGACATGCAGGCGGAGCGCCTGCCCTACAAAGGCTTGGCCGAACGATTCGAAACCCAAAGCGCGAGCAGCGCGGCGAGAATTCCGAGATTGGTCGCCAGGTGAGCCGGGAAGCTCCAGTGTTGGCTGGCGTGACCGAAACAGCCACAAGTGATATCGAGTCCGCGCACTTTTGCGGCGACGGTGGCGAACGTGAAGGTCAGGATCAGCGCGGTTGAGATTGATAACGCACCACGATACAACAAGCGAACAACCAGTGCGAAGCCGCAGAAAATCTCCAGCCATGGCAAATAAAAGGCCAGCACGACACTGACGGGCCACGGCACAATTTTGTAATTGTCGATGTCGCTGGCGAACTGAACTGGATCGAGTGTTTTGATTGCGCCGGCGTAAATGAAAATGCCGGCAACAATTACGTCCACAATTCGCCAGGGGAATTGTGGACGAGTTGAGAGTTGAACGTTGAGAGTTGAGGGTCCGCTCATCACTTGTCACTTCCTTTTGAGCCACGCTTCCCATCCGCCTTCGAGCACAAACACGTCCGGAAGCTGCGCCTCCTTGCGTAGGCGGACGGCAATTTCCAGGCTCGCGTTGCAACTCAGGCTGCTGCAATAGACAACGATTTTTCTTCCCGGCGACCACACCGCCAAAAACTGCGGCAGCAATTCGTTCCACCGGTCTTCATTCAATGACAGCGCACCGGGAACGTGATCGTGCGCGAACTCCTCATCCGGGCGGGCATCCACCCAGATAACGTTTTCGCCCCATGCGTGCGCTTGAGCGACGGTAACCAATTCCGATGGCGGGATGGCCGATTGCCAGGATATTTTGTGGCGAAAATAAATCGCCTCGCCCACCCCTGGAAGAAGCGCCAGCGCTGCAAGAATGAGAGCCTGCCGAACCAGCGAAGATGTCACTATCTATTGAACAGTCGGCGCATTAGTGATGCGGGCGGTGGCATAAAAGACCTTCTGTGAATCCTCCGGTTGAATCGTCAGCGTCGAAGCAACGAGGTTGTTCGTCTCTTTGGGCTGGACATCGATTTTGAACTCGCCCTTACCGGCTTCCTCCACCTTGGTTTGAAAATCCGGACTCGATGACGTGACCTTGATATGATTCACGGTAAACTCCTTGCCCACTTTTACCGTGATCGTCTTCGGATCCGGCTTTTCGCCTTGCTTCCAGAAAACAAACGTTGGCGTTATCTCCAGTTGCTGCGGGATGATTGTCCGGAGAGTGAGGACCGTCTTCGGATTCGCGGGATCATCGGTTTCCACAGTCACCGTTTTCACCTGAGTGCCGGTGCGATCGCCAATGGTAAATGTGGCCGTGATCTCGCCTTTGTCTCCAGGTGGCACCTGGTCCTTTTGAGTTTGTGCAGTCGTGCAACCGCAAGACGCGTGGACAGATTTAAAGTGAATTGGCTCCTTGCCGGTGTTCTGATACGTAAAGTGGCCCACCGCCTGTTTGTCGGCGGGCGTCGGATGCAGCTCGACTTCAGTCTTGTCCCATTTCAATTCGGCGCGTGCGCCAAAGCAAACGATGATCGACAGGATAAAAGCAAGGATGTGTGTTTTCATCTTTTGGAATAGAAGCGCGTAATATAGTCAGCAACCGCTTCTCGCCAAGTGCGAGGTGGCGTGCCGGTGAGTTGGGTATATTTGGCGGTAGAAAGCACTGAATAAACCGGGCGGCGCGCGACCCAATCTTGCATGTCGTTCAATTTAATAGGGCCGACAATCTTGGCTTTCATTGGCACGCCAAACTCTCTGCAACAGTCCAGCGCCCATTGTGCGTATTCCTGCCAACTGCATTTGCCTGCACTGGCGAAATGCAAAATGCCGTCTTCGACGTAGCCATCGAAAAACTGAGGCAACATCTTGGCGATGTCGTGAGTGTAGGTAGGCGTGGAAAATTTGTCCGCGATTGCATCGACTGTTTCATTTTCTTGTGCTCGCTTGATCATTCCGTCAATAAAACTCGGCCGGTCAGGACCAAACACCCAGGAGACGCGAACAATAAGATGCCGGTTTTGCGCGGCGAGCACATTCTTTTCTCCGGCCAGCTTCGATTCGCCGTAAACGCTGATCGGATCTGCTTCATCTTCCTCGGTGTACGGTGCGCGTTTTTTCCCATCGAATACGTAATCCGTGCTGAAGTGAATCAGCTTCGCGTTTTTCTCCCCACAAATCTCGGCGAGCACACGCGGCGTTTCGGCGTTGATCCGAAAAGCCTGATCAGGCTGTGTTTCGCAAAGATCGACATTGGTAAATGCGGCAGCGTTAATGAGTACATCGAAGTGTGTCCCATCGAGTTTCCCCCGAATCTTATCAAGATTCGAGAGATCGAGCTGTGCATGATTGAAGCCGGCGATGTCGAATTTGTCTCGGTACTCGCGCACTAGCGCAGCGCCGAGTCGGCCAGCCGATCCAATGACGACAATTTTCATCGTTCTGTAGCGGCGATCTCCGATCGTCGCTTCATAATCGGCGGTCAGCGACCGCCGGCACAGTTCAATATCTTCCCGTACGCTCCAGCAAAGGTTGCCACCAGGATGGATTGTCAACGTACCACTGAATCGTTTCGTCCAACCCTTGTTTGAAATTGCAGCGCGGTTTCCAGTTTAATTCCCGTTGCGCGAATGAAGAGTCCATGGCGTACCGGCGATCGTGGCCAAGTCTGTCGGGCACAAACGAAATGAGGCTGTGCGGTTTGTCCAGCTGATCGAGAATAATTTTTACCAGATCGATGTTCGTCATTTCACTGTCGCCGCCAAAATTGTAAATCTGCCCCGGTTTCCCTTCGAAAAGCGCGGCAACGATGGCCGCGCAGTGATCGCTCACGTGGATCCAGTCACGCACATTCATACCATCGCCATAGACCGGAAGCGGCTCGTCACGGAGGGCCTTAATGATCATGAGCGGGATTAATTTTTCCGGGAACTGATACGGGCCATAATTGTTCGAGCATCGCGTGACCAGCACGTCCTGGGCGTAAGTCTTGTAGGAAGCGATTACCAGAAGATCGGCGCCGGCTTTGCTTGCTGAATACGGCGAACTGGGATCGAGTGGCGATTGCTCGGTGAATTTCCCGGTTGGCCCAAGAGAGCCATACACCTCGTCCGTTGAGATCTGGATGAAGCGCTGGACGCCGTGGCGGCGCACGCAGTCCAGCAGCACGCTCGTTCCGATGACGTTGGTGTGGATGAAATTGAGCGGCGAATTGATGCTGCGATCGACGTGCGACTCGGCGGCGAAATTGATTACCGCGTAAAATTGATGCTCGGTCATCAGAGCGTCCATCTGGTCGGCGTTAGCTATATCGGCTTTGAAAAATTCGTAGCGTTCGCCATGTTCCTCGACCACGCCATCGAGATTGGCGAGATTGCCCGCGTAAGTGAGCACATCCACATTGGTCACGTACGCTGGCTTGTAATGTTGCAAAATATATCGAATAAAGTTGCTCCCGATGAATCCGCAGCCACCGGTTACAAGGATGCGCATGGCAGCGCGTACTAGCAGCGCCGACAAGAGCGCGCCAGTAGAATCTTCTCCCGCAGTCGCGGGACTGCGCCGTCACTTGGAGCACTGGCGGAATGCGCTGGCGGGAACCGATTGGGTCCCGTGGGCGATTCTCGGGCTGGCAGTGTTCCTGCGCTTTTTTCTGCTGGGTATCAAGCCGCCGCACTTTGATGAAGGCATCAACGGCTGGTTTGTCGATCAGGTGATGAAGAATGGATTCTACAGGTACGACCCGACGAACTATCACGGGCCGCTTCACTTTTACGTCCTGCTGCTCTCGCAGAGTTTATTTGGCCGGAACTTATGGGCGTTGCGATTGCCCGTCGTGCTTGTGAGCATCGGTTGCGTCTGGCTGATATTGAAGTTCGAGCCACTAGTCGGACGAAACGTAAGCCGAATAGCAGCGCTGGCCATGGCGGTCTCTCCGGGATTCGTCTTTTACGGACGCTACGCAATTCACGAAGTGTGGCTGGAATTCTTCTCGATCATGTTCATCCTGGGACTGCTCGGCTTGTGGAAATTGGGTAGGCTGAATTACCTCTGGTATGCCGGAATGGGAGTAGCCGGCATGATTCTGACCAAGGAGACCTACGCCATCCATCTCGCCTGCGCGGTCCTTGCGATTCCGGTCCTGGCCGTTTCGATCGCGCTAAGCCGCGTCCCGGACGCGAAGCCGGCAAAGCAAACTTGGACCTGGATCGATCTCGCAATGGTTCTTGGTGTCGGCGCCGCCGCGATCATATTTTTCTATTCGGGAACTTTCTTTAACTGGAGTGGCGTTAAAGGTCTGTATCAAGCGTTCAAGGCGTGGACCGAGACTGGCGCAGCCGGCCACGGCCATGAAAAAGCGTGGGATTACTGGTTGAAATTGATGGGACCGACGTGGGAAATCCGCCGGTCGGATTTTTTTGGTTACGAACTCCCAATGCTGGCCGGATTAATTCTGTGCCTGTTTTGCCAAAAATTTAAGAACCTCAGTTTGCGTTATCTGGCGATCTACGGCGTCGGAACCTTGGTTGCCTACAGCTACGTCAAATACAAGACTCCCTGGTGCGTCATCAGCTTTGGATGGCCATTGCTGTTTATCTTTGGCGGGGCGGTGCTCCTGGTTCGCCCAAAGCATCTGCGTATAGCGCATCGCACAATAGGCGTGCTTTTGTGCATTTCGCTCGGCTCATCCATCTGGCTAAACTACTTCCGGTGCTCATCACCCGATGAGCCATACGCGTACGTCCAGACTTACAACGACATTTTTAAGCTGAGCAAGCCGCTGCTTGCCTTGGCAAAACGCGATCCGGCTTACTATCACCTCACCGGTCATCTGATCCGATCCAGCGTTTACCCGCTTCCGTGGACGCTGGGCGATTTCGATCGAGTCGGCTACTACGAAGGAGGCAACATGCCGGCTAACCTCGACGGCGATTTTCTCCTCGTGCAACAAGACAAAATCAAAGATGTCGAATCAAAGTTGAAAGGCACCTACTACACCGAGATGCTCACAATCCGGAACTACCAGGACCCGTCTAAGCTTTTCCTCAGCGCAAAGGTGTTTAAGGAATTCTTCCCAGGCAAAACACCGGACTTTGTCGGGAACGCACAGAATCCAGCAGCGCGCTAGCTTCCATGAAGTGGCTTACGGCGGTTCTCACCTTTGTTAATTTTTCGGTGGTCTGCGGCCTTCTTCTGGGAATGGCCGGAAGAGGCTTGAACACGTTGAGCGCGGCTCTCGCATTGGTATGCGGCGCTGCGTTTGCGGTTGCAGCGTTTCTTGGAACTTCTGATCCAGCAGGTCGCGAAAAAACTGCAAATCCCCCGGAATGGGAACAGAAGCCGCAGAACGCTTCGCAACCGGAAAGCCAGCCTGGTGCACGCACTTGGTCGGCAATCATGCGGTACCGCCGTGTGTGGTTCTGGGCAATGGCCGTGTGCTTCGCGATGTTTGCCGTCCGATCCTTTTGCTGGTTGTTCTACATCGACGGCAGCGACTATAAGATCCAATCGCCAAACAATCTCGGCGATCTCTCGCTGCATCTGACATTGATCAAAACTTTTGCGAACGGTGTTCCGCTTTGGCCCGACAATCCCATCTACGTCTTTAGCAAATTAAGGTATCCGGCGGGGATCGATTTATTCAATGGGCTGCTTTCACTGGTTCACGTCGATCTGATCACCGGATTGGTTTGGGTCGGTCTGGTTGCGTCACTCGCAACTTTCTACGGGTTCTACCGCTGGGGCGGCACCTTCGCGATTGCAGGTTTCTTGTTCAACGGCGGAATAGCCGGTTTCCAGTTCTTCAAGACCTGGAAATTTTTGGATTACCAGGGCACAGCGGCAGATGTCGCCCACAAACCGATCGCATGGAAAAGTATCCCTCTGTCCATGTTCGTGACGCAACGTGGCTGGCTTTACGCGATCCCGGCAGCCTTGGTCCTCCTCTGGCACTGGCGAGAAAAATTCTTTCGCCAAAATGTTGTAGCTGCGGGCGACCTGTCCCCGGCAGGCTCGGCGAAGGCGGATGACCCTGGCCAATCCGTCGGAGTCGATGTCCACGGCTACCGAAAGTGCCCCCTGCCCTTCTGGGTCGCGTTCTCCCTTTACGCATCAATGCCCCTGTTCAATCTCCATACGTTTATCGCCCTGACTGTCGTCCTGATCTTTGCGCTGGTTCTTGAACGTCCCAGTGAAATTAAGTTTATCGTGGATTTGACTCGCAACGAAGGCAGCTCCGGACTGGGTCGCCTAATTTCGCACCCAAGAATGTGGCCGGAGATTTTCCGTGGCGCACCGATTCGCAGGCATGCCGCCGCGATGCTCGCGATTGCATTGATTCCAGCAAGTTTTTTTGTCTGGCTAGTTACCGATCACTTTCGTGCAGCGTCGATACTCAAATGGAACCCGGGCTGGGCGCAAGATTCGCCGGATTTTGCCGCTCCCTTTTTCCGGATGGGTGGAGCTGCAAATTTTGGATCTTCCACGACGTTTGGTTTGCTGTTGCAAAAAACGTGGAACGGCGTCATCTCTCCGTTTTTTCAATTTTGGCTAACAAACTTCGGCTTGTGGATTCCTTTGGCGCTGGTGCTCCTGGGCCTGGTCGGCTGGCGTATTTGGAAAGCTCGGTGGCGCTGGGGGGACAGGCCTCCAGCGGATGTAGCCTTTGTCTTACCCGCGGTTGTGATCTTCGCGTTGGGTTACTTTTTCAAAACCGCGCCATGGGAATGGGACAATCTCAAGCTCATGGTCTGGGGCTACTTTCTCATTCTGCCTTTTCTGTGGAGCGACATCATCGGGCGCTGGGCCTTTCCGGAACGGGCGGCGATTTGCATTGCGTTGTTTGGTTCGGGATTTATAACCTTGCTCGGGGGATTGTCTGCCGGGCACCCAGGCTTCGGACTCATCGAGCGCGCGAGACTCGACTACGCTGGCGCAGCGATTCGGCCTTTGCCGGTGGAAACCCGCTTCGCCGCATACCCCACCTTCAACAGCCCGATCTTGTTACAAGGCCGCAAAGCTGTGCTGGGATACCCGGGTCATCTGTGGACGGAAGGATTTGAATACGGCGACGTAAACAATCGGCTGACGGCTTTAATGAACGGAGCCGCGAACTGGCGCGACGCCGCGCAGGCCCTGGGCGTCCGCTACATCTTTTGGGGCCAGGACGAACGGACCAACTACCAATCAAGCAGCCGCCCATGGGAAGCTACGTCCTTTCTCGTGGCCTCCGGCGATTGGGGCGCAATTTACGACCTGGCGGTGCCGGCCCCTCAGCATTGAGGCGCCGCGCGCGTTTTTTACCTCATCGAGGCCGCGAGCTTCCGCCGTAGTCGGAACGGATGCGTAAGGAAAACAAAATAAATCGCGCTCGCGAGGTCGGCGAAACTGCAAGGAGGACTCGTTAGGCGCAATGGGCCGTTGCGCAAAGCCGCGAAGACATTTTCGACCGTAAGCGCAGGCGGCATCGGGATGCTGGTGTAATGCTGCCCAAAGGCGTGCAGCCGATGTGCATCGGAAGTGGCAATTAATGGTTTGCCAAACTGGGATGCCACTCTTTTCGCTTGGCGATTTGGATTGAACAGGCCAATGTGAAAATGACAGAGCTCGATCGCGTCGAAGCAATCGATTTCTGTGAACAGACGCGCTCCGATTGAGCCGCCAAGAACGTAAAACGGATGCGGCGCAATGGTAAAGATAGAATTTCCCCGCTGCGCTCGCAGCCGTCGCAGGTCGTCGAAATTTCGTAGCTGCGCGATTTCTTCAGAACTCACATTCAGCACGATGACGTCCGCGCCGCACAAGCGCATCTCGGCGGCGGGAATAAGCAGAATGCCCATTGTCGCCGCATCAGCAAACACTTCCTTTCGATCAAACACTGCATCGTGCAGCGTGATCGCGAGGACGCCAAATCCAAGCGACTCCGCGCGCTCCAGCAATTGATGGGCGGAATAATCCACCGCGTCCTTGGGATCATCGAGAGTGTGAATGTGCAAATCGATTTTGACCCAATTTCCTTCTTCACTTGCACTGATGCTCATGCTCGTGCTCGAAGCTTAATCGCGAATCACTGACATTTCATTCTGCTGGCGATCGTGTTTGTTATCGAGTCTCGATTACGAGCAGGACCGTCACCAAGAGAGAAGCGCATCGCTTCCTTTTCGATGCAGATTGGAAATTGCGCGTTATTCACGCTAGAAGTTATGTCTGATGGCGGAACCACGCGGGACCCAAACGATCACATCCACAAGCAATCAGCAGAAAAGCGTCCCGGTTGTCACGGTCGAAAGCTTTTACAATTCTCACGCCGAAAAACTGCAGATGAAACTGGAAGGCCCGCGCGTGGGGTTCCATCGGAAAATTCGCGAGCCAACCATTAACCGACCCGGTCTCGCACTCTCAGGCTTCTACACCTATTTCGCCGAGAAACGGGTGCAGGTATTGGGAGCGGCTGAGCATTCGTATCTAAAGAGTTTGCGGACAAATGTGCGGGTAAGGAGATTCCGCGCGTTATGCGAGCGCAAGATCCCTTGTTTGGTGATGTCGCGCGGGTTTCATCTTGCTCCGGAGTTGCTGGCGGTCACGGGAGAAGCAAAAATCGCGGTGTTCCGCACCCCAATGATTACAATGAAGTTCATCAACGCCGCCACGATTGCTTTGGAGATGGATTTTTCGCCGACGGTGACCGAATTCGGCAGCATGGTGGACGTCCTTGGCATAGGCGTTTTGATTCGCGGAGCGAGCGGCATCGGAAAAAGCGAGTGCGTGCTTGGGCTGATCGAGCGTGGCTACAGCTTGGTGGCTGACGACGTGACTCGGATTACGATGCTGGAGGGACGCGAGCTCATGGCGACGGCCCCGGAACTCACCCGCAATCACATGGAGGTGCGCGGAATCGGGATTATCGACGTGGCGAAGGTTTTCGGCATCGGGAGTATTCGAGTCGAAAAACGCCTCGACCTTGTTGTCACTCTCAAAGACTGGCACGAGGTAGAGGAGGTCGATCGGATCGGGCTCGACCGGGAATTTTACGAGATCCTCGGGCTTCGAGTACCACATGTGACGATTCCAGTCAGGCCCGGCCGCGATATGGCGCGGTTGATCGAGGTCGCGGCGATGGACGAGAAATTGAAAGGCCTGGGACAAAACGCAGCCTTCGATTTCAACACGAAGCTCCTTGGGCTGATGGAGCAAAAAGGAGCGACATAATGGCGTTATTATATCGGAGAGCAAACCGCGCGGCAGCCGTCGAGAAGATTGAGAAAGAAATTCCGATCGTGAATCGGCTCGGGCTGCATGCCAGGCCGGCCGCGATGTTTGTGCGCATCGCGAGCCGTTACCGCTCGGAAATTTGGGTTTCGAAGGAAGGCGAGGAAGTAAACGGCAAAAGCATAATGGGCCTGATGATGCTGGCTGCCGGGCAGGGATCAAAGCTGTGTATCCGTTGCGAGGGACCAGATGCCGAAAAAGCAATGGAGGACCTGGAGGGATTGATCAACGCGCGCTTTAACGAAGATTGAGGCGAGGGTCGCCTACCACATGCTAACGGCGAGTTCGCAATGTTTGACATCTGCCTTACTCTCCCAAGTGGATGAGCGGGGACAACGCGCTAAAAAAAATTCGGTTTGAAGGAGCCGGCGTCTCGCCCGGAATCGCCCACGGCAAGATTCACGTCGTGCGCGACGAGCTGGACGAGGTGGTGCGTTACCGTATTGCCCCTTCCCAGGTGGCGGATGAAATCAGTCGTTTCGAAGCGGCCCTTATCCAAACGCGCATGCAGATTTTGGAAATGCAGCAGCGTATTGCAGAATCGATTGGAGCAAAAGATGCCGCGATATTCGATGCTCATCTGCTGGTAGTCGAGGACCGCACGTTAATCGATGAAGTGCTCCGCAAGCTGGAGACCGATCTGTGCAATGTGGAATGGATTTTCCAGGAAGTCGCGACGCGCTACGCCGAGACGCTGAACAAGATCGATGATCCCTATCTGCGAGAGCGGGCACTTGATATCCAAGACGTAACGAAGCGGGTAATTCGCAACCTGCAGGGGAAAGCTCCCAAGACATTTCTTGCACTGACCGAGCCGCACATTCTGGTAGCGCATAATCTCACCCCTTCAGATACCGCAAGCATGAACCGGGCGAACGTACTCGGGATCGCGACGGATCTCGGCAGCCGCACCTCGCATGCGGCGATTTTAGCACGTTCTCTCGGTATCCCGGCCGTAGTCGGCTTGCACGATATCACTGCAAAACTGGAGACGGGCCAACACGTTCTCCTTGATGGGAGTGATGGCTGTGTGATCGTCGCTCCGACGCCGGAAACACTTGCGCGCTACGCGGAGATCGAATCACGAAGAGCCAAAGTCGTGGCGCGACTGAAAGAACTGCGTGAGACAACCTCAACTACACGCGATGGGCATCATATTGTTTTATCGGCAAATATCGAACTCCCGGAAGACGTCGAGGCCGTGGAGGCCAATGGCGCCGAGGGCATCGGACTTTATCGCACCGAGTTCCTCTATTTGAATCGAACCACTCTGCCAACCGAGGACGAACAATATGAAACTTATCGAAAAGTCGCGGAGCGCGTCCGGCCCAATCCGCTGATTATTCGAACATTTGATCTCGGCGGCGATAAGTTGGCTCCGGGTACAGTAGATATCGCCGACGAGTTAAACCCATTTCTTGGCTGGCGCGCGATTCGTTTCTGTCTCGAGAACATGGACATCTTCAAGACGCAGTTGCGCGCGATTCTGCGTGCCAGCGCCGTCGGCAACATAAAAATCATGTTTCCGATGATCTCCGGGTTGGATGAATTGCGCCGTGCAATCGCCGTCCTCGACGAGTGCAAAAAGGAATTGGGCAGCTCCGAAATCGACATGGCCGAACGACTCGAGGTTGGCGCCATGGTAGAGATCCCAAGCGCAGCCATCTGCGCAAGCGTGCTCGCACCCGAGGTTAATTTTTTAAGTATTGGAACAAACGATCTGATTCAGTATGCGCTTGCGGTCGATCGCGTGAACGAGAAGATCGCGCATCTTTACGAGCCGACCCATCCGGCAATACTGCGTTTGCTCAAGATGATCGCCGATGCAGCCCACGCCAATAATATCTGGGTGGGCGTCTGCGGAGAAATGGCAGGAGATGTCGCGCTCGTCCCGCTCTTGCTGGGTCTCGGCATGGATGAGCTGAGCACGGCGGCGATCCTGGTTCCGAGAGTCAAGCGCGCCGTGCAGAGTCTGGCTATTCCCGAATGTCGCGAACTGGTGGAGGAAACGTTCAAACTGAACACCGCGTCAGAAATTCTGGCCCGTTGCCTGGAATTAGCGGACAAACGCTACGGCGATTTATTGGGCTGAGCTGAAGCGGCGGTCTGTGAGCGCTAGCTCTGGCGACTTCGGCGGTCGCAGACCGCCGCTACAAAATCACTCTTCGGTTTCCGGGTCCGGCCTTAGTCCCTCTTCCTCCATTTTGCGCAAGACGTCGCTCATATCGTCCACTTCGTCCCAGACGTCCTGACTCACATAAATAGGCGCCTTCTGCTGAGTGGCCATGGCAATGCAATCGCTCGGGCGCCCATCAAGCTCGATGATCTTTTTCTGTTGCAACTCGTTTTGGACCCGGATGATGACCCGCGCGTAGTAGGTGGCATTTTTCAGATCATTGATGATGACTCGATCGACTTTTGCGCCGAGAGCCGTCATTAAATGCGCCATCAGATCGTGGGTAAGCGGGCGCTCCTTGGTGATATGACGCATGAACATCGTGATCGCGCTGCCTACCGTTTGATCGACATAGATGATGAACACTTTCTCGTTATTGCCGATAAACACTGCGCACCCGCCGCTTGTCGGCAACACTGCCCGCACCTGCACTTCGATCACCGTCTTGTTCACGAGCGAACGTTATCCGCAGCGAAATGAAAAACAAGCGGCGCCCTTCATTCGTCCCATTCGTCTCATAATAAGTGGCATGAAAATTTGATTCTGCGGGCTTGAATGTTAGACACGCTGATTGAATATGCGGTTTGCGGCCGCGTGACAAATCGAAATGAAAACAGAGTGGGACCTTGAGTCCGCTATCGCCACATACAACGTGGATGGATGGAGCGAGGGTTATTTTACTGTCAACAGCTCCGGCAACGTCGAAGCAAAGCCATTACAGGATAATGGTGGCTCGATCGACATCCTCGCAGTGGTAAACGAAGCGCGCGCCAGGAACCTCAGTTTTCCGTTGCTGATTCGGTTTCAAGATTTGGTCCGGCACCGCGTCGAATCAATTAATCGCGCGTTTCAAAGCGCGATCTCTGAGTTTGGTTATGGCAATCAGTATCGCGGCGTTTTTCCCATCAAAGTCAATCAGCTGCGCGAGGTGATCGAGGAAATCATCGATGCGGGCGAACAATTTCATTTCGGGCTCGAGGCGGGCAGCAAACCGGAGCTGGTTGCCGCACTTGCCATGCAGAAAGACCACGAGAGCTTGATCATCTGCAACGGCTACAAAGATCCCGCTTTCATTCGCATCGCGCTGCTTGGCCGCAAACTTGGCAAATCGGTCATCATCGTCGCCGAAAAGCTGGAAGAGCTGGAGCAGATCATTCGCGCGTCAAAGGAGGTCGGCCTCGAGCCATACATTGGCATTCGCGCTCGTTTGTATAGCAAAGGCTCTGGCAAATGGTCGCCCAGCGGCGGCGAGAATGCCAAATTCGGTCTCGACACCACCAATCTCGTGGCTGCCAGTCAGATGTTGAAAGAGGCCGGGCTGACGCATTGCCTTAAGCTCCTTCATTTCCACGTCGGCTCGCAGGTGCCGGACATTTCGACAATCAAACGAGCTGTGCGCGAAGGCGCGCGCTACTACGCAAAGCTTTGCAAACTCGGCCACGAACTCGGGTATCTCGATGTCGGCGGCGGTCTCGGCGTGGATTACGATGGATCGCGCAGTGATTTCGATAGCTCGACCAATTATTCGCTGCAGGAATACGCCAATGACGTTGTCTGGAACATCATGGACGTGTGCGATTCCGAAGGCGTTTCACATCCGATCATTGTAAGTGAAAGCGGGCGCGCCATTGTCGCGCACCATTCCGTGCTGGTGCTCGAAGCGTTTAGCTCGATCGAAAAAACTGCGCCGAAACTCAAAGTCGAAGTCGCAGAGAAAGATCATAAACTGGTGGGCGACATCCTGGACGTGAAACAGCGTCTGAAGCGTGGAAATCGGTTGGAAAGCCTTCACGACATTCAACAGATAAAGGAGGAAGCGCAGCAAACGTTCGATCTTGGCCTGCTGGATCTCGAATCCAAAGCGAAGATCGACACCGTTTACTGGCAGGTCTCGCATCAGATCGTCAACATGCATCGCGGCCTGCGCTACGTACCCGACGAAGTAAAGCAGCTCGAAACGACCTTGGGCGATCAATACATTTGCAATTTTTCTGTGTTTCAGTCGCTGCTTGATCACTGGGCGCTCGGCCAGCTGTTTCCCATCATGCCGATCCATCGTCTCACCACGCCGCCTGATCGGCACGGCACCATCGTGGACATCACTTGCGATTCCGATGGCAGAGTGTGCAAGTTTATCGACCTGCAGGATGTGAAGGAAACGTTGCCGCTGCACCGGATTCACCCTGGAGAAATTTATTACCTCGGCGTTTTCATGGTGGGCGCTTACCAGGACATCATGGGTGATCTGCACAATTTGTTTGGTCGTGTCACGGAGGTTCATGTTTTCCTCGATCCCGATGAAGAATCGGGCTGGTACATCGAGGAAGTCATCGAGGGCAGCACCATCGGCGAAGTGCTTGCCATGACGCAGTGGGACAAAGTCGAATTAATGCGGTTGTTAAAAGCTCAGGTCGATGCCGCCATTAAAACCGATCGACTCAAGCCAAACGATGCAATGAAGCTTCTTTCAGACTACGAGCGTCTCCTGCAGGAGTACACATATCTCACTCTCAACGGCACGAGACCATCACCGCAACCAGGCAGTTGGCTGCCGCTGAGTTGATGGTAGGGTCGGCGCGCTGCGCCGTCCGGACGCCGCAGCGCGCCGTCCTCTCGCTCTGCCTGCTCAACTTGTCATTCCGAGCGAAGTCGAGGAATCTCTCGATGTACATATGACAGAACCTTCGCCAACCTCGATCAGGGACGCTTTGCAAAGCACCGCGCCCACCGGCGCGATTCAGGTCCAAGGCTGGGTGCGGACGCGGCGGGACTCGAAAGATTTTTCATTTATCGAGGTGAATGATGGCTCCTCGTCGCGCAATCTTCAGATCATCGCGAGAAGCTCGTTGCCAAATTACGCTGCGGTGCAGCGGCTTACCACCGGCGCATCGATCAGCGTGACTGGGGCGCTGGTCGCTTCGCAGGGTAAAGGACAAAAATGGGAACTGGCCGCGGATAACATCGACATTCTGGGAACGGCCGACGATTCCTATCCGCTGCAGAAAAAGGGGCACACTCCTGAATTTCTTCGCGAAATTGCTCATCTGCGGCCCCGCTCGAATCTTTTCAGTAGTATTTTTCGCGTGCGGAGCCGGCTTGCGTTTGCCGTGCACCAGTTTTTTCAGGAGCGCGGTTTTGTTTTCATCCACACGCCGATTATTACCAGCAGCGATTGCGAGGGAGCAGGGGAATTGTTTCGCGTTACGACTCTCGATCCGGCAGCCGCCGAATTGAGAACGACGGACGGCGAGATCGATTATACGAAAGACTTTTTCGCTCGGCCGACTTACTTGACCGTGAGCGGTCAGCTCGAAGCCGAAGCGTTGGCACTGGCATTGTCGAAGGTTTACACATTTGGCCCAACGTTCCGGGCCGAAAACTCCAACACGTCGCGCCACGCGAGCGAGTTCTGGATGATCGAACCGGAGATGGCGTTTTGCGATTTGAACGGCAACATGGATCTCGCCGAAGAGTTTGTGAAGTATTTGATCGCAGATGCGAGAAAGGATTGCCCCGATGAGATGGAACTTTTCGCCAAATTCGTGGACAAAGAGTTGCTTGCCCGGCTCGACTTCGTCGTTGAGCGACCGTTTCAACGGATCACATACAGTGACGCTGTCGATCTTCTAAGAAAAAGCGGCGAAAAATTTGAGTTTCCTATCGACTACGGATTGAACTTGCAATCGGAACATGAGCGCTGGCTAACCGAAAAACATTTCAAATGTCCGGTGACGGTTTTCAATTTTCCGAAGGAGATCAAGCCTTTTTACATGCGTCTGAACGACGACGGGAGGACCGTTGCCGCAATGGATTTGCTTGTGCCCGGAATCGGCGAAATCGTCGGCGGCAGCCAGCGTGAAGAGAGACTGGAGATGCTAGAGGAAAACATGCGCCGGCACAAGATGGATCCGGCCGATTACAAATGGTATCTCGATCTCCGACGTTATGGCACCGCGCCGCACTCTGGCTTCGGCCTCGGTTTCGAACGGATGTTGATGTTCATCACCGGTGTTCCGAATATCCGCGACGTGATCCCATTCGCTAGAACGCCCGGCAGCGCCGAGTTCTGATTCGCTCGAGGTTGAGACGCCGCGCTGCGGCGTCCGGTCGGCGCAGCGCGCCGATCCTACCGTGACTGCTGCGTGTCTCTTATCCTTGTGAACTCAAGCTTGGAACCGCCCGGCTCTTGCAGCAGGAGGTGGTCGCCGGAAATTTTCACCAGATAAACCGTTATGGCGAACGGTGTTTCAATCTTGATTCGGTCCTGGTCGCCGAACCGGTATCTGCCACGCATGTCCCCGACAAGGACAACGCCATTTCCCGAAAATTCCCAAACCGTTGCATCTGAACCTCCCGACATGCGCCATTTGCCAGTGATCTTGGGATTTCCGCATCCCGTTATCGCGCACAACAAGACTGCTAAGGCGATTATCCGCAAGCCGGACCTGGCTTGGAGAAAAAGGCGACGCTTGAAAGACTGGGTTCTTTTCGCGACAATCGTGATCCGCACAACGCGGAGAGTTTAACGACCCGTTTCGATCTGATAAAGCGTTCTTTGCCGCGACGCGGTGTCACCGCCGAGCGATTGGGTCCGCCCTTGACTACCTCGCTTTCGGTTCTTTTTTGGATTCTCCCTTGGAGTCTTTCAAGGCCTTGGCTTGTTTCGCTGCCGTCCTTGATTCGCTCGGGCGGTACTCTTCCTGTTCGGCAGCGGCGAAAGCTTTTTCCAGGCCGACCATGTCTTCGCCGGGACGAAGCGTGTCGAAGGACTCTACTTCTTTGCGCAGTTGCTCTTCAGAATAGTTTGCCGCTTTGATCGACAACCCGATGCGGCGCTCGATCTTGTCCACTTTGATGACGCGCGCTTCCACTTCCTGACCCACCTTTAGCACATCCTTCACTTTCGTGACGTGATCTTCGCTCAATTGCGAGATGTGGACGAGCCCGTCGATATCATCCTGTAGTTGCACGAACGCGCCGAAGCTGGCGAGCTTGGTCACTTTTCCTTTCACGAGATCGCCGATCTTGTACTTCTCATCAATGGTCTTCCACGGATCTTCGGTGAGTTGTTTGATCCCAAGACTGATCCGTTGGTTTACTTTGTCGATGTCGATAACGACGGCCTCGATTTCGTCGCCTTTCTTAAACATTTCGCTGGGATGATTGATCTTGCGGGTCCAGCTTAAATCAGACACGTGAATCATGCCGTCGATGCCTTCCTCCAGCTCCACGAACGCACCGTAGGCAGTCATGTTGCGAATCTTGCCTTTGACCTTGCTGCCAATGGTGAATTTCTTCTCGATCTCATCCCACGGATTCGGCTCGAGCTGGCGCAGGCCCAATGAGATTTTTTGTTCCTCTTTGTTCACCCCGAGGACCACAGCTTCCACTTCCTGGCCGACGCTGAGGATATCGGATGGGCGCATGATCCGTTTCGTCCAAGAAAGTTCGGAAACATGGATGAGGCCTTCCACGCCTTCCTCAATCTCAACAAATGCGCCGTAAGGAACAAGATTGGTGATCTTGCCTTTGATCCGCTGTCCGGCCGGGAAACGCTCCTCGGTCTGGTCCCAGGGATTCTTTTGAGTCTGTTTCAGTCCCAGCGACACACGCTCTTTCTCTTTGTTGATGTCGAGCACGACGACTTCCAACTGCTGCCCGACTTTCAGTAGCTCGCTGGGATGTCCGAGCCGGCCCCAGGTCATATCCGTGACGTGCAGTAAGCCATCCATGCCATCGAGATCGATGAACGCGCCGAAGTCCGTGATGTTTTTCACGGTGCCCGTGACGCGGTCGCCCACGTTCACGCCTTCCATGAATTTTTGGCGTTTTTCGCTGCGCTCCTGCTCGATCACCTCGCGCCGGCTGAGCACGACGTTTTTGCGGTCGTCATTGAGCTTAACGATTTTGAAGTCGTAGGCGTTGCCAACGAATTGCTGCAGATCCTTTGGCGGAACGACGTCGATCTGGGACGCCGGCAAAAACGCTTCGACCCCGATGTTCACCATGAGGCCGCCTTTGACCACCGATTTCACCTTGCCTTTGATCAGGCCGTCACCTTCGAAAACGCTGACTATCTTATACCAGTTCTGACGGTAGGCGGCTTTCTCCTTCGAGAGAACCACCATGCCTTCTTCGTTTTCCAGTCGCTCCAGGAGAACGTCCACCTCGTCGCCCACTTCAAGCGAATCGGCTTCTTCAAATTCAGTCAACGGAATGACGCCCTCGGATTTGTATCCCACGTCGACCAGCACTTCGCGCGGCCGAATTTCCAAGATGCGTCCTTTGACGATGCTTCCCTCGCGGAAGTCAGGCATCGCCTTCGACATCACGTCCTGCATTTGAATCATAAAATAAAAAGCCCCCGTCAGGCACGACGGCGCTCTCAATGGAGCGCCGATCTTTCCCGCAGCTAAGCAGGGGAAATGGGGACGCACATAATAGCCAAGTTACCAGTGGAGGTCAAACGCTGCGTTTGGGTTCGACGTTGGGCGTTTCCCCTTTATCCTTTAGCAGAACATGTCGATCGTCCGAATACCGATATTGATTGCCCTTCTCGCAGCCATATCACTGCACGCCGAATCTCCAGCTGAACAAAAAGTCCTCAGCGCGATCAAAACGCCGGATCTTACCGTCGTGCATCTTTGGGCGGCGTGGTGCTCGAATTGCCAGGCTGAACTCAAGAGCGGCGGCTGGACCAAAATCGTTAACGAAAATCCGAACGTGAAATTTTATTTCGTCTCGGTTTGGAATGATGGCCAGGATGGGCGCGCAATGCTGAAAAAGTTCGATATTGCCGATCAGCCAAACGTCACAATCGTTGCGGAGCCCGGCCCGCGGCGTGGCGAAAACAAGATCAAGCAATTCGCCGGTCTGCCGCTTTCGTGGATCCCGACGACTTGGATTTACAAAGGCGGCGAGCTCCGTTACGCATTAAACTACGGCGAAGTCCGTTTCCCTGTGCTCCAACAATTTCTCGCGGACAGCGAGTCGGAGTGGTCGCACAAGGGCGAACCGTCCATCGAGTAGGCTTTGCATGAGTGACACTTCTGAAACGCCGGCAGGGGCCGCCCATAGTAAACCGCCCGCAATTCTGTCGCTCATTGGCGACACGCCGCTGGTGGAGGTGACACAGTTCGACACCGGTCCGTGTCACCTTTTTCTCAAGCTTGAAAATCAAAATCCTGGCGGCTCGATCAAGGACCGAATCGCGCTCTCGATGATCGAAGCGGCAGAGGAAGAGGGGAAATTGCAACCCGGTGGCACAGTCGTAGAGGCCACAGCAGGCAATACTGGCCTGGGTCTGGCGCTCGTTGCCGGTGCCAAAGGCTATCACGTCTTGTTGGTGATCCCGGATAAGATGTCGCAGGAAAAGATCTCGCACGTGAAAGCGCTCGGAGCCGAAGTGCGCATCACGCGATCTGATGTGACCCGCGGTCATCCGGAATATTACCAAGACATGGCCGCGCGACTCGCCGAAGAAATTGCAGGTGCCTTTTACGTGAATCAGTTTGGTAATCCGGCGAACCCGCTGGCGCACGAGCGCACGACCGGCCCGGAAATTTGGGAGCAAATGCGGCACGATGTCGATGCCGTTGTTGTGGGAGTTGGTTCGGGCGGAACACTGACCGGTCTTGGGCGCTTCTTCAATCGTGTTAAACCACGTCGGGGCATCGAAATGATCTTGGCCGACCCAACCGGCTCTGTGTTGTACGAGTACGTCAAGACGGGAAAACTGGTCGAATCGGGAAGTTGGGCAGTGGAAGGCATTGGCGAAGATTTCATTCCAGAAATCGCAGATATGTCGTTGGTCACAGATGCGTTTGAGATTGACGACGCAGAAAGTTTTGCGACCGCGCGAGAGCTTTTGCATAAGGAAGGAATCTTCGGCGGTTCATCTACCGGCACCCTTCTCGCCGGCGCGCTGCGATATTGCCGACAGCAAACGAAACCAAAACGTGTGGTCACTCTCGTTCCCGACACCGGCAATAAATATCTCTCAAAAATGTACAACGACTTTTGGATGGCCGAGCAGGGATTCATTCATCGCCACCCGCACGGCGATCTGAGCGATTTGATCTCGCACCGATACGAAGCGGGCGAAGTGATCACGGTCGGGCCCGACGATTCGCTGCTGACAGCCTTCAAGCGAATGCGCGGCTCGGACGTTTCGCAGCTTCCGGTCGTCGATAAAAACGGACGCGCCATCGGCATTATCGACGAATCTGATCTCCTGGTGAGGGTGCACCGCGATACATCGCACTTCAACGATCCGGTAGAAAAAGCGATGACCGACCGGTTAGAAACGCTGCCGCCAGACACGAAAATTAAAGACTTACTGGATGTATTTGACCGCGGGCGGGTCGCTATTGTCATGGAGGACGACAAATTTCTGGGGCTGATTACGCGCACCGATTTGCTTTCTTATCTCCGGCTTCACATGCCGAAATCGGCCACGCCGCCAGAACGAGAGTTCGTCTAACGAATCCACAGCAACAATGAAAAAAGAACAGGGCTTCGCGACGCGCGCCATTCACGCCGGTCAGAAACCTGATCCCACGACCGGCGCGGTCATGACGCCGATTTACGCCACGTCGACATACGTCCAGGAAAGCCCGGGAAAACACAAAGGCTACGATTACGCGCGCTCAATCAATCCAACCCGGCTCGCCTACGAAAAGTGCATTGCCGATTTGGAAAGCGGGACGCGCGGCTTCGCCTTTGCATCCGGCCTCGCTGCGATGGCGACAGTGCTCGAGCTGCTCGACAGCGGCTCGCATATCGTCGCGAGTGACGATCTTTACGGCGGCACCTTTCGATTGTTCGATCGAGTGCGGCGCCGCTCCGCGAACCTCGATTTTACCTACGTCGATTTGACCGACCCGGAAGATCTCGACCGCGCAATCAAAACAAACACGCGCATGGTTTGGATCGAAACGCCGAGCAATCCGCTGCTGAAGCTGGTCGATCTCGAAGCGATCGCCAAAATCGCGCGCAAGCGGAAAATCATTTCTGTGTCCGACAACACATTTGCCACTCCCTGGATCCAACGTCCAATCGAGACGGGCTTCGACATTGTCGTGCATTCCGCGACGAAATATTTGAACGGGCATTCCGATCTCGTGGGCGGCGTTGTTGTCGTTGGCGAAAACAAGCAACTCGCTGATCAAATTGCATTCTTGCAAAATTCGGTCGGCGCAATCGCCGGCGCATTCGACAGTTTTCTTGTTTTACGCAGTTTGAAAACGCTGGCGCTCCGCATGGAGCGGCATTGCGCGAATGCGCTGGAGATTGCGCGCTGGCTCGAGGAACAGGGCGAGATCAAATCAGTCCATTATGCCGGCCTCAAATCCCATCCGCAGCACGATCTGGCCCGCCAACAGATGCGCGGTTTCGGTGGCATGGTCACCATCGTTTTGAAGACGGACCTTGCCGGAACGCGGCGTTTTCTCGAGAACACCGAGTTGTTTGCGCTGGCAGAAAGCCTGGGCGGCGTTGAGAGCCTGATCAATCATCCTGCACTCATGACCCATGCCTCAGTGCCGAAGGAGCAACGCGAAAAGCTCGGCATTACTGATTCGCTGGTTCGCCTCTCGGTCGGCATCGAAGACGTGCGAGATTTGATTGACGATTTGAAGAGCGCCCTCGAAGCGATCTAGCGTAGCACGGCCCACAGCCAAAGAGCCTGTGCTACAATACACGCAATGGGCAATACATTCGGCCGGCTCTTTCGCGTCACCACTTTTGGTGAATCGCATGGCGGCGGCATCGGCGTGGTGATCGACGGTTGCCCGCCGCGGATCGACATCTCTGAAGCGGAGATTCAACGAGAGTTAGATCGCCGGCGGCCGGGTCAAAGCAAACTGACGACGCAACGGAAAGAGGAAGACCGATGCGGGATTCTCTCTGGCATTTTCGAAGGGAAAACGCTCGGCACTCCCCTCACGATAATGGTGCGCAACAAAGACGCTCGGCCCGAAGATTACAGTGAGATCGCCGGCAAATTTCGGCCGTCACACGCCGATTACACTTACGAGGCTAAATATGGAATTCGAAATTGGCAGGGCGGGGGCCGCGCGTCTGCGCGCGAGACGATTGGTCGCGTGGCCGCGGGCGCGATTGCCAAAAAGATATTATCAGGTTTGTACGCGCACTTCGAGATCGTCGCGTACGTGGCACAAGTTCACGGCATCGTTGCAAGCGTTGATCGCGCTGCTGTGAAAATGAAAGACGTGGAAAAGAACATTGTTCGGTGCCCGGACGCCGTCGCTGCAAAAAAGATGATATCGTTGATAGAGCAAGTTCGTGACGAGGGCGACTCAGTTGGGGGCGTGATTGAGTGCGTTGCACGTGGCGTCGCGCCTGGGATTGGCGAGCCTGTTTTCGACAAGCTGGAAGCAGACCTGGCGAAAGCGATGCTGAGCATACCGGCCACCAAAGGCTTTGAGATCGGCTCCGGATTTGCAGCGACGCGGATGCGCGGTTCGCAGCACAATGATCCTTTCGAAATGCGCGGCGGAAAAATACGCACAACGACAAACAACTCCGGCGGCGTGCAGGGCGGAATCAGCAACGGTGAAGACATTTATTTCCGCGTGGGATTCAAACCGCCAGCGACGATCGCGCTTCAGCAGAAAACCGTCACGAATTCAAAGCAACAAAGCGAGCTCGCGGCGCGCGGACGCCATGATCCGTGCGTTCTTCCTCGAGCAGTGCCAATTGTGGAAGCGATGGCCGCGCTGGTATTTTGCGATCACGCGCTGCGACAAAACGCGATCCGTTCGTCAAGTCGATAATAGATCTCGCACAACGTCCACAGTGGACTCAACGGCATGACGGAGAATGAAATTGCGAAGCAGATTTTAGACGCAGCGTTCCTCGTTCATACTAAGTTAGGTCCAGGTCTTCTCGAATCGGTCTATGAGGTCGTAATGGCTTACGAGCTTAAGAAAAGAGGCTTAACGGCTGAGCGCCAAAAAGCAATGCCGATCATGTACGACAACGTTCGTTTTGATGAAGCCTTTCGATCCGACATCGTCGTAAATGGGAAAGTCATCGCAGAGCTCAAATCGGTGGAAGCGCTGCTGCCAGTTCACGCGAAGCAGGTCCTCACGCAGCTCCGGCTGAGCGGATTAAAGCTTGGACTCCTTATCAATTTCGGCGAAGCACACCTGAAGGACGGAATAAAGCGAATCATTAATGGTCGGTTAGATGACGACGCCCCCGCCGAGTTTTCATTGTGACCTTTGTGGACGTTGTGTGAGGAGTCTTCTGGCATGAACTACATCGCCACCATCGGTCTTGAAGTGCACGTGCAGCTCAAGACGCACTCGAAAATGTTTTGCGAGTGCCCGGTGACATTTGGAGCCGAACCAAATTCGCATACTTGTCCGATCTGCCTGGGTCTGCCTGGCGCTTTGCCAGTGATGAATCGGGAAGCGTTGCGCATGACGGTTCTTACCGGGCTCATGCTCGGATGCGACATCGCGCCGGTCTCCAAATTCGACCGCAAAAACTATTTCTATCCGGACATGCCAAAGAATTACCAGATTTCCCAATACGACATGCCGCTTTGCACAAATGGCAGCGTGCCATTGCATGACCTCGCCTATCCGAAAGATGCGCAGAAAAACATCGCAACCCCAGACAAGGAAGTGCATCTCGTGCGGATCCATCTCGAGGAGGACGTCGCGAAGAGTTTTCATTTCGAGAACAGCACAGGGATTGATTTTAACCGCGCCGGCACTCCGTTGATGGAGATCGTGACGCAGCCCCAAATCAATTCGCCAGAGGAAGCGTTCGCGTTTTTAACGGCGTTGAAACAAATCCTGATCTACGGCGAAGTGAGCGACGCCGACATGGAAAAAGGGCAGCTGCGCTGCGATTGCAACGTTTCCGTACGGCCCGAAGGGCAACGGGAACTTGGAGCAAAAATTGAGATCAAGAACATGAACTCGATCAGCGGCGTGCGGCGCGCTCTCGCTTACGAGATCCGCCGCCAAATCAGCGTACTGGAGAGTGGCGAACAACTCGAACAGGAGACGCGCGGCTGGGACGATGTCGCTGGCGAAACCTTTCTCATGCGCACGAAAGAGTTCGCACACGACTACCGCTATTTTCCAGATCCCGATCTGGTGCCCGTGGAAACTGACGTATTGGTGGCTGACGTGCGGGAGCACGTGCCGGAGTTGCCAAAAGCGAAGCGCGCGCGCTTCGTCGAGCAATATCAGGTCAGCCCGTACGATGCGGGCGTGCTGGCGAACGATCTGGAGCTGGCAAGATATTTTGAGGCGGCCGCTAAAGGCGCTAAGAAACCGAAGAATATCGCCAACTGGATCCTAAACGATTTGCAGAACGCGCTCAGCGCCGCCGGTAAGGCCATCCATGATTGTCCGATTCCGCCGGAGGCGCTGGACGAGCTGGTTAACCTCATCGACACCGGGAAAATTAGCGGCAAGCAAGGCAAGGAAGTGTTCGCGGAGATGTTTGCGAGCGGCAAAACCGCAGCTACGATTGTGAAGGAGAAAGGGATCGAGCAATTAAGCGATGCTGGCGCGATCGAAGCGCTCTGCGACGACGTGATTGCGGCAAATCCCAAGCCCGTGGCAGATTACAAGGCGGGTAACATGGCTTCGCTGAATTTTCTCAAAGGCCAGGTGATCAAACGCTCGAAAGGGAAGGCGAATCCGCGATTGGCGGGCGAAATCTTAGAGAGGAAGTTAAAGTAGCGCGAGCCTCCGGCTTGCGCATCAAGACTCGCAAGCGAGGACGCTCGCGCTACCATGAAAATCCTAATTGCCCCCGACAAATTTAAAGGCGCGCTCCACGCGCATGAAGTTGCGGAAAACATTGCCAAGGGGCTGCGCGATGTGCTGCCGGACACAAAGATCGACATCGTGCCGATGGCAGACGGTGGCGAGGGAACTGCGGAAGTGATTTGCGGTGCACAAGCCTGTACTTGGTTGCAATGCAAAGCACACGATCCGCTGGGTCGCGAGATCGGTGCGCGTTACGCTTGGATCGAAGACGCGAAACTCGCAGTGATGGAAATGAGTGAAGCCGCCGGAATGCGACGGTTAACTCAAAGCGAACGTGATCCGCTTCGGGCAAATACATTCGGCACTGGCGAAATGATTTTGGACGCCGCGAATCGTGGCGCGAACGAAATCATTATTGGCCTTGGTGGCAGCGCAACAAACGATGGCGGATTCGGAATGGCGCGCGCTTTGGGTTTTCGATTTCTCGCGCATGAGCACGAGTTAAGAGGCGTGGTTACCGAGCTGGCTGGTCTCGAGCGAATCCAGAAGCCGAAAGACTTGATCCTGCCGAGGCTTATTGCTGCGGTGGATGTGAAAAATCCATTGCTCGGCAAGAATGGCGCGACGCGAGTGTTTGGTCCGCAGAAAGGCGTGACAAAGGACCAGATCGACAAATTGGAACGGGCACTGACCAGACTGGCTGATGTTGTCGCCGAAGAATTTGGTTTTGATTATCGCGATAAAGCCGGTGCGGGCGCAGCAGGCGGACTGGGCTTCGGCCTGATGAGTTTTTGCGGCGCGAAAATTCGACCGGGGTTTGACGTTGTAGCAGAGGCAGTCGGCCTCAAAGCGAAAATCAAAGATGCCGATGTTGTGATTACAGGCGAGGGAAGTCTGGATTGGCAGACCCTCGAAGGGAAAACGCCAGCCGGCGTGGCGCAACTGGCGCGACAACTCGGAAAACGTGTTTTCGCAATTGTCGGCCGCGCAAGCACAGATCGAGAAGTCCGTGAGATTTTCGACGGCGTTTCTGAAAACACGCGACCGGGAATGAGTCGGGAAGAAAACATGAAACGCGCAGCGGAATTATTGCGCGAGAACGCGCGCGGGTTGGCCTACGATTTGTAGGGCGCTTCTGCGAAACGCCAGTGACTTAGCGCGACTTCTTTGCGTTCCTCGGATCGTCGGCGGGATTCACATAATTGATCTGCCACGGGCCGATGCCATGGAGTTGAATGACCGTTTCCCCTCCGAACCATGCGGTATGCTTCATGCGAGCGGGCCAGAAGCCAAATGAGCCGGCAGGAAGTTCTTTCGCACTATTGCGGTCGAGCGCTTCTCCGGTTGCGAGGTAAACCGCACCTGAAATTACAGTGACCCGCTCAGTTTTTGGATGAGTATGCGGCGGTATATGATAGCCATCGGGAAACTGAAATCGCACCACGAACGGGCCTTCTTTCGTTGGATCGCCTTCCAGCATGGCCATCTTCGCTCCAGGAGGCAAGGCCGCTGGTCCCTCCTTCCATTCGATAGTTGTCGGAGGATAAAGGCGCATGTCTGTGGATTGCGTCTCTTCGGCGGATAACCGGCTGTGGGAGATGATCACCGCTGAAAGCGTAGCTAATGCGAAACCGGCAATAGTTTTCATGAATGCACTATTGGTGCCTGATTTCATGGCGGCAACTCGTTCAGCAAAGTTCGCGGAACTGCTTCGCGGTTTCGACGTAGCTCCAGGCCCAGCGCGCGATGTCCTTCTGCTCGTCGAGTGTAAGTTGCCGGCGAATTTTCGCGGGCGACCCCAAAACGAGTGAGCCGGGCGAGATTTTCATCCCGATTGTGACCAGCGCGTTTGCGCCAATGATGGAGCGCGCGCCTACCTCGACATCGTCGAGAATAATGGCGCCCATGCCAACCAGCACTTCATCGTCAACCTTGCACGCATGGACGACGGCATTATGGCCGACGGTGACCAACTCGCCCATTGTTGTCGGATAGTTCGTATCGACGTGAACAACAGCATTATCCTGAATATTTGAGCGCGGGCCGATGATGATGCGGTTGATGTCGCCGCGGAGCACCGCACCGTACCACACGCTGGATTCTTCTTCTAGAATCACGTCGCCGAGTACCGTCGCGCCTGGGACGGCCCATACGCTCGAATGAATTGTGGGACCTTTTTTCAAACGCGCAGCGATGCCGGCGTGTCCGGTCGGCAGTGTATCTGGCTCGATATGCATTTAACAATTAACGTCTAACATCGAATGCCCGACCCGCCTTCGCAAGGCTACGGCGTGGCAAGCATCCAACGCCGAAAACGACAGAATCGGATTTTCTTATTCGTACGTCTGAGCGATTATAAGCACCGCATGCCTGAATTTCCTCCAGAAGAAGTTACGCCATTCGTTTTCTCCGATCCTACCGGTAAACGCTGGCCACGTTTGCGCTTGATTCTGCTTATTGGTGGCGTGCTGTTTTTTCTGGGGACGGTGCTGTTCGTTCAGACGCTTTTTGTCACGCCGCACATGAACGTGCCGTTTTCCCTGCGCCAGTTAAAAGGCCAACTGAAAGCGTTGCAAAAGGAAAATCCGGCCGGCCAGTTGTCTGTGAGCTCGCTGTTGTGGCAGAAATTTAGCGCCGCGCGACAAGCGGCCAGAAAGCTTGCTGGCCCAGCGCCAACGACTTCGCCGCGACCCAGGAAGAAATCGCCCGATAACGAAGTACGGCTCGCATTTTACACCAACGGAGATCCGTACAGCTACGCCTCGCTTCAGCAACACGCGGCGCAGATTACCCATCTTTGCCCGGAATGGATGACTGTGATGAATGGGATGGGCGACTTGCAAATCGACGGGGACACCCGGCTATTGAAACTGGCCGCGACCAAGGGGATCGCTCTCATGCCGCTGCTGACCAACCTCGTCGGTGATACCTGGCAGCCGGAAGCCATCGAGAATCTGGCGCACGGGCCACCGGCGCGGCGGGATGAGTTCATTCAACGTGTGCTTTCGGTCTTGCGCAGCGCGAAAGCTTCCGGCGTGGTGATCGATTGGCAGCAAATTGATCCGGCTTACAAAAAGGACGTCACTAAATTTATCGACAAGTTCGCCGACGCGTTGCACGACGATAACAAGGAGCTGTGGCTGTGCGTTCAGCCGGGCCAGGAGCTCGATTACATCGATTTCGATGCACTCTCCGACAACGTCGATCGTTTCGTGGCGATGTTGTTTGATGAAACTTCAGACACCGATCCACCGGGACCACTGGCGTCGCGGTCGTGGTTTGAAGGTTGGCTACGCGTCCTGCTACAAGATTCCGACACCAAACAATGGATCATCGCGCTCGGCAGCTATGGGTATGATTGGACAATCGGCGCGAAGAAAGCCGAGCTGATCAGTTTTTCAGAAGCAATGAGCCGCGCCAATGATGCCGAAATCAAGAGTGCAGAAGTGGCCGGACCGAGTTACAGCCCGTACTTTTATTTTCAGGACGAGGACAAGGAACACGCCGTCTGGTTTCTGGATGCCGCGACATTCCTCAATCAATTGCGCGAAGCGCGCGACCAAAAGGCGGGCGGTTTCGCGCTTTACCGTCTCGGCAGCGAAGATCCCGCAATCTGGGACGCGTTAAGCGTGCCGCGGGATTTCAAGTTCGATAATCAAACGCGACAATCGCTCGAGCTGATCAAATCGACGGACACGATAACGGACGTTGGCGATGGTGAGATTGTCACTGTTGACGAGGATCGCATGGATGGGATGCGAAAGCTCGCTGTGGACGGGGACGGCTATCTGACGGCGAAATACGTGACGTTCGCGCAATTCCCGACGCTTTATCATCAAGGCGCCGGCGGCGAGCGCCAGGTCGCAATCACTTTTGACGACGGCCCCGATCCGCGATGGACGCCAAAGATCCTGGATATTCTCAAAGCGGCGAACGTGAAAGCTGCGTTCTTTTTGGTGGGCGTAAACGCGGAGCGTTACCCATCGCTTGTTCGTCGCATTGTCAACGAAGGGCACGAGATCGGGAACCACACTTATTACCATCCGAATCTGGCGCTCTGCTGGCCGGAGCACATCCGGCTTGAACTGAATGCCACTCAGCTTTTGCTCGAAACAATAACAGGTCGCGCGACCACATTGTTCCGCCCGCCTTACGCGTCTGATACGGGCCCGACGCAACTGAGCGAACTCGCTCCGCTAAAAATCGCCGAAGACCTCAATTATCTCGTGGTCTTGGAGGATATCGACCCGCAGGACTGGGCGAAACCTGGAGCGGACGTCATCCTGCAGCGCGTGAAACAGCAAAGGCACGATGGCAGCGTCATTTTACTGCACGACGCGGGTGGCGATCGCTCGCAGACGGTGGAGGCGCTTCCGCTCATTTTGGATTGGTTGCATACGCGAGGCGACACCGTCGTACCCTTGAGCACGCTACTGGGAACGACGCGCGACGCTGTGATGCCACCCGTGCAAGGCAACGCACAATCACTCACCCGTCTGGTGAGCAGCACCGGATTTCGCGTGTATCACAGTATCGAGCAATTTCTCTGGGCATTCATGATCGTGGCGACGGCGCTGGTGGTTATTCGCGCGCTGGTTGTCATTTGGCTCGCGTATCGTTTTCGGCGCGGACCGAAAACAGATTTTGCCGAGCCGATCAGCGTGGTGATGGCCGCTTACAACGAAGAGAAAGTGATCGCGGAGACTTTGCGCACGCTTCTCGCCACAGAATACAAGGGCGAAATCGAAGTCGTCGTGGTTGACGACGGGTCGCAGGACCAAACCGCTGCGGAAGTTGAACGCGTAGCAGCCAGCGAGCCGCGCATCCGTTTGTTGCGGCAGGAAAATTATGGGAAAGCGCGTGCGCTGCAACGTGGTCTCGCGGCCGCGCGCAATGGCATCGTTGTTTTCATTGATGCTGACACGCAATGTCAGCGCGATACGCTGCCACGTTTGCTCGAGCCATTTGCAGATGCGCGGATCGGCGCGGTGTCAGGTCATGCGAAGGTCGGAAATTTGCGCACGTTTATCGCTCGCTGCCAGGCTCTGGAATACACCTGCGGTTTTAATCTGGACCGACGCGCTTACAACCGCTGGAACTGCATCACCGTTGTGCCAGGCGCGATCAGCGCGATCCGAAAGGATGCGATCAATGAAGCGGGCGGTCTGAGTCTGCAAACTCTCGCCGAAGACACTGACCTCACTCTCTCATTGCACCGAAATCGCCAGCGCATTGTTTACGTCCCCGACGCAATTGCGTGGACGGAAGCGCCTGAAACCGTGCGCACACTGGCGCGCCAACGTTCTCGCTGGGCTTACGGCACGCTGCAATGTCTTTGGAAACACCGCGACATGGTGTTCAACTGGAACTATCGCGCGCTTGGCTGGTTCAGTTTGCCGAGCGTCTGGTTTTTCCAAATCATTCTCGTGGCCGTTACGCCAATGGTGGATTTGTTCCTGATTGCGTCGCTGCCGTTCGGCGCGTGGAACGCGGTGTTGCCATTCATTATTAT